>Ga0181593_10002111_pt1 | contig 18278 bp, 18 predicted proteins | sample 071ome_19_FD_133756 | JGI IMG/M metagenome (GOLD analysis project Ga0181593, IMG submission 133756) | Coastal salt marsh microbial communities from the Groves Creek Marsh, Skidaway Island, Georgia - 071413AT metaG (megahit assembly) | ecosystem: Environmental > Aquatic > Marine > Intertidal...
GATTGACTGCATGAAGCGAGGAATAAGACTAAGGACAACAAGAAAAGGGTTAAGCTTCTCATCTACTATAACTTCCAGTTCACCCACGAACGGACCAATCCAATTAAAACGATTGGAATAATAGCCATATGGAGCATTTGAGGGAGTATAGGAAAACTGAATAAGGTCAACAACAGAACGATTCCGTATGCCATGAAATAAGGTTTTCGAATCCGTTCAATCCAGAGGAAAGGGATCGCCAAAATGTGAATAGGCCATGCCCAGAGCATATTGAAGTTATTGGCTGTTGCGGTGTGTATGGTAATAAACCAAAGAAAGAAGAGGAGCGCGCCAACAGCTCCATAGGCAAGGAAGATGATTACATCTAAAAACACCAATCGCTTTCCTTTTCTTAGTCCCCATGCTGAAAGCACCGCGATGATTCCAAACAATGTCCAAAACAAAGGAATAGGCTGGGTGAGACTCCAAGTGTAAGTAAGGCCATCCGTGGTTAAAAGGGTACGCTTTTCTTTGACAATTTGTCGTCCTTCAATCTGAGCATGGTCAAAGGCACGATCGAGTTCATCTGGCAAAAACATATACTCTTGAGCGTTTGGGATTTTATCACACGGAGTGCCGAGACCAAGGTCAATTCCGAAATCTCCCCAAGGATGATAAATCAAATAACTGTCAATCATATTTCGATATGATGGACTGCTGGCATAGCTTAAGTCTTCATAGGAAACCTCAGCAGTTAATGCTGTATCTAAAACATCCCTAATTATGGATGAGCAATTGTTATAGAAAAAATCGTAGAGATATATACGGTTCTCGGGTTGTCGATTCCAATCAAGAAAATTCAATAGGTCTTGCTTTTGAGCAGAGTCAAGATCCAATCTTTGCTCCGTGACACCGCGATTTTCATACTGATACTCGCGCATGAATCCGCTCATAGGCGATACGCTAAGCTTATAGTTTAGCCTACCCATCGCAAAGTTGAAATAGAAGTCTTCGTTGAAGGAGAAGGTTCCATAATTGAAGACAGCGTCAATTTTGTTTATCGGGTCCGTTACGCGTATGGCGCTGTGCCCGAAGAGAGAGTAGAGTTGATTCCCTGGACTACACGTTAAAATCGAAATCTCGGCTTTGTTGGAAAGAATTGGAGTTGGTTCTTGCCCGAAACCAAATTGGAAATACAGCAGAAGGAGTAGGGTATAAAGAAGTCTCATGGGGTATAGATGAAAGGTGAGTCAAATTCAGCCAAAGGTTTGAACTCAAGGTCACGTTCTGAATGTATTCCATTGCTAATGGGCCATTCAAAATCAAAGGAATTGAACAGCAAACCATCATCTGCCGTGGATGAGTGTACGGTACTTGTGAGGTAAATCATGGTAGTATCATCCTCGAGAACACAGAATCCGTGGGCTACACCTATAGGTAAATATGCGGCTTTAAAATTGTCGGAACTAAGCTCGATGCAGGTTGCTTTTCCATAAGTAGGGCTCCCTACGCGTATATCCAAAATTACATCTAAGAGCCTACCATGCGTGCAGTATACAATCTTTGCGTGATCATGTGGGGGATGCTGAAAGTGCATTCCGCGGATTACACCTTTCTTATTGGTAGAGTAGAAGCTCTCACGAAATTCACTCACGAGCCCTTGCTCGTTTAGGGTGTTTTTGTGATATGGTTTGACAAACATACCACGGTCATCTCCTGCATGAAACATGTCAATTTCGAACACTCCAGGTATATTGAGCTCCTTAAATGATCTCATCGCCAAAGAAAATGTCGATCTGTTTCGAGGTGAAATCCAAGGCGTTTGCTCGGCCGTTTTTATACCAATCCATGGTCCATTCCACTGCTTTCGATGAATCGAACCGCGGTTTCCAGCTTAGTTCTGATTTGGCTTTGTCTATGGCCAATTTGAGGAGCCCAGCTTCGTGTGGTTTGTCTTGAATGGTTGGAGTTTCGTAAGATCCAGCTCCCCAATAATCAATGGCCAGCTTCACCATGTCAATTACCGTTTGCTCATCCTCAGGTTCTGGGCCAAAGTTATAGCCAGTAGCGTGAGCAATGGGGGCCTCAACCATTTTCTGAGCCAAGGTTAAATATCCATTTAGTGGATCTAAGACGTGCTGCCATGGGCGAATGGCTTCAGGATTTCTGATCGTAATTGGTTTATTTTCAATCAAAGCTCTTGCTATATCAGGAACCAGCCGATTTTCACTCCAATCACCTCCGCCAATCACGTTACCGCTTCTTGCCGCTGAGACAGATTGTAGGTGCTCTTTGTAATTTTTTGGATTGAGAAATGAATTTCTATACGCACTTATGGCCAATTCTGCACACGCCTTTGAATTACTATATGCATCATATCCCCCAAAACGCGCTGTTTCGGGGTAAGGTCTGAGTACTTCCATATTCTCATAGACCTTGTCTGTGGTAATAATCACAGAATAACAAGGCTGATTTAACGATCGAAGAGCATCAAGAACGTGAATGGTACCCATCACATTCGTTTCGTAAGTTTCTACTGGTTCCTTATATGAGTCCAACACAAGCGCTTGGGCTGCGAAATGAAACACGAAATCTGGCTGAAATTCTAGGATTACATCTTTAAGCTTTTGTCTATCTCGTATGTCCGCAATAACTGAGTCACATAAGCTATTTCCTTCGAGCTGATTGTATAGGTCAAAATTATTTTTCGGTTCAAGAGCATACCCTTTCACCTGTGCTCCGAGTTTATTCAAAATCAAGGTCATCCAAGCTCCTTTAAAGCCTGTGTGACCGGTTAAAAAAACACGCTTACCAGCAAACGTTTCCTTTAGTGTAGATGGCATAAATCAAATGTCAAGTTCAAATGTAGTAAGGCTGCGGGTTAATGATGGTGATTCTGATATTTTGTGATTGCATTGCATTAAGAAATGGACCTCCTTGTTCTGATATATCCAATTGGAAGGTAAATGTGGCCATAAAAAAATGCCTCACCTTACAGTGAAGCATATTTATTTGGTGGCCCGACAGGGGCTTACTTCGACTCACTCGTTCCTCTCTTGCTCGATATGAACTTCTCGCCCCAGAATTATTGAAATAAAAAAAGCTGCTGGTAAAAACCAGCAGCTTTTTGCATTTCAGTGACCCGACAGGGGCTCGAACCCTGGACCCATACATTAAAAGTGTATTGCTCTACCAACTGAGCTATCGAGTCATCCCTTTGTTTGGGGCTGCAAATATAAATTCCTTTTCAGCTTTGCCAAAAATGAAAGTAAAAATGTTGGTAATAGACCTATCTAGGGTTGTTCCAATAGTCCAGTGCACGGCTTCCATGACTGTATGGGTCACGCTCTTGCATCAATGCTTCCTGTGTTTGTTCCGCAGCTGACTGGCTTCCTCCTTGAGTTTCTCTTACCACTCTGGTGTACCAAAGTTGATCGGTAGGCTCTCCAAATACATTGCTGTGTCCAAGTAGGTATTCATTCATCCTTCGATTGTCTAAAAAGAAGAACTTGGCATTTGACTTACCTGGAACTTTGTAATAATGCCAAATTTCATAGGGGTAGGAATGAGCTTCGTTTCGAGCTATAGATCGTGAGTCAGGAACTCCATATTTCAAATAGACACGACCGCGATCCGTTTGACACCCATGCATGGTGCTATTGGTGAATTCATCTTCCACCGTTTTGATGGATTGATGATAACGAGCCCATTGTAACCTCGGATCGATTGGGTTGCGATCATACCAATACTGGTAAAAAAAACGTTGCAACTCTGTGGTATCGCCCTCTTTCCAGTTGTCTTCAATGAACTGCACTTCAGATTCTGTAGAGTTCCAAATCAAGCAATACGTCATAACCCTCAAGGAGTCTTCCTCCATATTATCTACGAAGGTTTTCTTGATTTCTATGTCCTCAATATTGAATTGTTGGTCGGAGTATCGCTTAAATTCTCGTGATTGGCTGGCGAGGAGCTTATTGTTTTTATCCCTCGCTTCTAAGCGTAATTCGTAATTACCAGACCTGAGGGATTCGATCTTGAGTTTGCTTGCCACGGGCTGCACACGGCTTGCTTTCATACGCTTCAAGGTTCTGTATTGATCTACTACTTCATCAGTTTCTGGATTTATAATTTCAGTAGTGAATACGTATGCTCCTTCAGTACCTAGCACTTTGTCTGAATTGTAGATTTCTGCATAGAACCAAACGTATTCTGCTGCGGGTGGAAAGAAAGTAGATAACCTCGGAAAGTAATCCATTCCATTTCTAGTGTAAAAGTTTTGGTTTATCGTGGGCTGAGTGCGCTCCACAAAGTAAATATCACTAAAGTCTATTCCATCTGCGTTCACCTCAAGTTTGACTGGCTGCACACTTCTAACCGAATCAATGGGGTTGTTGATATCATAAAGCAAAATCGTCAAGTCATACTCACCATTGGGCAACGGGAACCGCTGTTGATCAGTGAAGTCGATTAATTGGTTTACAGTGTCGTTGGTTAAGGGACTGTGCACATTTATCTTACTGAAATCGATGACCTTACCATTTTGCTCAAATACGTAGGTGAGCTCTACATGCGCTTGAAAGGTTGAATCATTTGTAGATACGTATCGCATATCTGATCCGTTAAATAGCATGTAGGTTTCGATGTAGGGCAGGCCATCACTTGTCATAAACTGTCCGTAATGGAAGTTTACGGTGAGGGCGTTTAATTGCACTACAAGTGGTAGGAAAAGTGAGAGCAAGGTTCCGATGCGCATAGATGCAAATCTACCCATAGAATGTGTGTTTTCCTAGGTTACAATCGCGGTATGCAACGAATTGAGTGAGCGGTTGGTAGGTCACCTAGAAAGGAAAGAAAACCGGAATAAGCGCAGTGCTCATTAACCAGAAAATGAGGTTGAGCCAACCACCAACTTTGATAAAGTCGCGAAAGCGATAACCACCGGCTGAGTAGATCATAGTATTTGTCTGATAGCCTATTGGAGTCATAAAACTTAAAGACGCGGCAAACATCGTAGCTATAAGAAATGGGGTAGGTGAGACACCGAGACTCAAAGCAATGGCAATGGAAATAGGTGCAATTACTGCTGCTGTGGCATTATTACTCATCACTTCGGTGAGAAGGCTTGTAAGAAGGTATATTCCAGATAAGATCACAACTGGGCCAAAGTCTTTAAAGTATAGCATTATTAAATTGGCAATATCGCTTGCCAAACCGCTATTATTCATTGCCGTGCCTAAGCTCAAGGCACCAGCCAATAGAAATACAATTGGCCATTGGATAGAACGGTATACCTCCTTCATAGTGAGCGTTTTTGTCACTACTAGGGCGCACACGCCAAGTAGGGTGCTAATTACTATTGGCAGAACGTTGGTTGCTGCAAGCGCCACAACACTGATTAAAACTCCGGCTACCAGCCAAAACTTTTTCCTGTCGAAGCTTAAAATACCCTCTTCGCTAAGGAGTATAAAGGGAAGGTTTTGATTGCGATCGCTCTTTCGCCATTGATCAATATAATGCGATTTCATTTCTGCTAGGATCACATCGCCAGCGCGGAGTCGAACCTCTTGAAGTTGATCATGCAAAACATCTTCGCGCGACCTTATTGCAAGTGGAGCTGCTCGAAAACGCCTTCTGAAATCAAATTGTCGCAGAGTTTTTCCCTCGAGTTCGGAGTTTGATGGAATTACCAACTCAACAAACGCAGCACGATCGTCTTCACCATCATCCACTTCAGCGGCATCCACAGGCATTATTCTTACTTGCAGCTGATCTTTCATTTGTTTGAGTTTGCGAAGGTTACAGCGTATTTTCAGGATGTCACCAACCCGAAGCATTGTATCTCCCTGAGGTAGAATCATTTGTGTGTCGCTGCGCCTTAACTCCAATATTTCCATATCCAACTCCTTTACCAATGGAGAGGATAAAATACTGGTGTTTGCGAGCTGTGATGACTTCAGAATTTCAATTTCTGCCAGATAATCAATGATGGCATCATCCAGTTCGTGTTCGCTATTCTCTTGCCGAGAGGGTAAAAGCTTTTGTCCGATGAAGATCATGAATATGGAACCAACCGCCACAAAACATAAGCCCATAGGAGCAAAATCAAACATGCCAAAAGGCTCCAAGCCATTTTGCACGGCAATACCATTCACTAAGATATTGGTGGAAGTACCTATCAGCGTACAAGTGCCACCGAATATTGACGCGTAACTTACTGGTATGAGAAGCTTTGATGCGGCTCTACCTGAGTTTTTTGCTATTTGTGTGGTAACAGGAATCATAACTGCCACCACTGGAGTATTATTGATAAATGCAGATACACCGCTTACCACAGCCATTAGTAAGACTACACCACGTTGATATCGATTTCGAAAAAGCTTGGTAAGCAGTCCAGAAACATATTGTAGCGAACCTGTTTTCAGGATGGCAGCGGATAAAACAAACATGAAGGCAACCGTGAGGGTTGCAGGGTTGCTGAATCCCGCGATACCCTCTTCCGGAGAGATGACCCCAGTAATTACCAATGTGCCTATGATGAGGAGCGCTACTAAATCAATGCTCAGCTTTTCCGTGACAAAAAGGAGCATTGCAGATATGATTACTATAGATGTGATGATCGCGTCCACGCGTCAAAATAACGGACTTTATAGGCTGGATTGTCAAAATTTGAATTCAGTAAGTATATTGCCCGCTGCTAGAAAGACTTAAATGAGTACCGAGCGAAAATGTGCGGAGTGTGGAGAAAAACTCTTGGGAAGGGCAGACCAAAAATTCTGTTCTGATCAGTGTCGTAATGCCTATAACAACCGTCAGAATAGCGATGCCAATAATTTCGTTCGAAACATCAATAATGCACTTAGGAGGAATAGGAGAATACTTGAAGCCTTAAGTCCAGGGGAAAAAACCAAGGTCGATCGTGATAAGCTAGTGGCTAAGGGATTTAGCTTCACCTACTTTACCCACGAATACGTTACAAAAAATGGTGCCATCTATAAGTTTTGCTATGAGATGGGTTACCTTTTGCTTGATAATGACGAAGTGCTAATCGTTCGAAGAGAAAACAAATAAATTAAGTGGGCAAGTCAAAGTATTCGTTTACCGCTAGGGCTCGAAGTTTTCGGTTTGCCATCAACGGTTTGATTCATCTATTCAAATCTGAAGTGAATGCTCAGATTCATTTATTGGCCGCAATATTGGCCATAGGCATGGGGCTTTATTTTCAAATACAAACCTCTGAATGGTTGTGGGTGATTTCAGCAATAGCGCTGGTTATCATCTTGGAAATGGTAAACACAGCCATCGAAGAGATAATGGATTTATTACACCCTGATCAAAATCCGAAGGTTGGAGTGATCAAAGACCTTGTGGCCGGTGCGGTATTGATTTCTGCGATTTATGCCTCGGCTGTCGGTTTATTCATCTTTGGGGAGCCATGCCTAAATGTAGCTAAGACGCTTCTAACATTTTTGTAAGGAGTGAAGATGCTGCCTTGCTGATTACTGTACCCGGGCCAAATACTGCAGTTACACCAGAGTTGTAAAGAAAATCATAATCTTGGCGAGGAATCACACCTCCGGCTACAACCAGTGCATCGTCCCTTCCAACTTTCCTTAATTCCGCTATCAAATCTGGAATGAGTGTTTTGTGGCCTGCTGCCAAGGAACTTACACCCACGATGTGCACATCGTTTTCCATTGCCATTCGTGCCACTTCACTTGGAGTAGAAAATAACGGTCCGATATCAACATCAAAACCTATGTCGGCAAACGATGTAGCAATGACCTTAGCACCACGGTCGTGTCCGTCTTGCCCCATTTTGGCCACCAATATTCGCGGTCTACGACCGTGCTTTTGAGCGAATTCATCTGCCAAGGTTTTAGCAGCAACAAAAGATTCATCCATTTTCATTTCTCTTGAATAAACTCCACTGATACTTTTTGTTTCAGCTTTATGCCTCCCGAAGGCCACTTCCATAGCATCGCTTATTTCACCAAGGGTTGCTCTTACGCGTGCTGCTTCAATAGCAAGTGCAAGCAAATTGCCCTTTTTTGATTTTGCAGCCTCTGTGATGCTGTGCAATCTACTCTTGACTGTATCCTCATTTCGACTTGCTCTTATAGCCTGCAATCGTTCAATCTGCTCTTGCCTCACTTTGGCATTATCCACATCTAGAATATCGATTTGAGTATCATCCTCCACCTCATAGCGATTCACACCAACGATGATCTCTTGTCCACTGTCAATGCGCGCTTGCTTGCGAGCAGCTGACTCTTCAATGCGCATTTTTGGTAAGCCTGCTTCAATAGCCTTGGTCATTCCACCGAGTTCTTCCACCTCCTGGATATGTTTCCAGGCCTTATCCATGAGCTGTTTGGTAAGCGTTTCTACATAATATGAACCACCCCAAGGATCGATGCCCTTGCAAACGTCTGTCTCCATTTGCCAGAATAGCTGAGTATTTCGCGCAATACGCGCTGAGAAATCGGTTGGTAGGGCTATGGCCTCGTCCAATGAATTGGTGTGTAGAGATTGGGTGCTGCCCATCACTGCTGATAAAGCTTCGATAGCTGTGCGCGCTACGTTATTGAACGGGTCTTGCTCAGTGAGACTCCAGCCAGAGGTTTGACAGTGTGTTCTTAGGGCCATTGACTTTGGGTTGTTAGGCTTGAACTGCCTAATAATCTTAGCCCACAAAACGCGAGCTGCACGCATTTTAGCCACTTCCATGAAGTGGTTCATTCCGATACCCCAGAAAAAGGATAATCTTGGAGCGAAATCGTCAATATTCAACCCTGCTTGCAATCCTTTGCGCACATACTCCAAGCCATCGGCTAGGGTATAGGCTAATTCAATATCTGCTGTAGCTCCAGCCTCATGCATGTGATAGCCTGATATGCTAATTGAGTTGAACTTAGGCATATTTTGAGCAGTATATTCAAAGATGTCACCCACGATCCGCATGGAAGGCTGTGGAGGATAGATGTATGTGTTTCGTACCATAAACTCCTTGAGGATGTCATTCTGGATAGTTCCGCTCAACACCTCAGGTTTTACACCTTGCTCTTCTGCTGCAACAATGTAGAAGGCCATGATTGGAATAACAGCGCCATTCATGGTCATGGAAACCGACATCTTATCGAGTGGGATTTGATCAAATAAGATTTTTATATCCTCAACCGAATCGATGGCTACACCTGCCTTACCTACATCACCTTTTACACGTTCATGATCACTATCATAACCTCGGTGTGTGGCAAGGTCAAACGCTACAGAAAGGCCTTTTTGTCCAGCTTCTAAGTTCTTGCGATAGAACTCGTTAGACGCTTTTGCCGTACTGAAACCTGCATACTGTCTAATAGTCCATGGCCTAATGGTGTACATACTCGCGTATGGCCCTCTTAGGTATGGAGCAACACCTGCACCAAAGTTGATGTGTGGCAGTTCTTCAACGGTCTTCGGCTTGGTCCATCGCTCAATTGAAATACCTTCAGGACTCGTCCATTCTTCAGGATTTTTTTCTGATTTATTGGCTTTGACGTTGACCAAAGCTTCAAAACTCAAATGTCTAAAATCACTCATCGTGCATCAATTGAATTTGGTGAGGAATGGAGAGATAAGAAGGCAATAACTCATAGGTACTTGATTTTGGTGCTGTTTCGCTGTTCACCTCTCGGGGTAGAAACTTGTTTACGCCAAGTAATGCTTTTTCCTTTGAATATGCCTCCATCAATTGACTTGCATTGTGCTCGATGTCGGTGAAGAGTTGTTTCGATTTGGCGTATTCACTAAATCCACCGTTCTGCTCAATGCATTGAATCATGTCCCACGCTTTTTTAGCCATTTCGGTCGTGAGATTTTCGATGAAATAGGCTCCGTCTGCAGCATTGGTGTTTTTATCCATGTGCGATTCTTCTTTAAGCAATACTTGAATATTTCTAGAAATCCTCGCACTAAAATCGTTGGGAGCTTTCCAGTGTGCATCCCATGGTTGAATCATAAGGTAGTTTGCGCCTCCCACAACGGCAGACATTGCTGCAGATGAAGCTCTGAGGATGTTGGTGTGCTCATCGTTTTGCGCATAGTTGTTCGTGAGGTTAATGGCAATTACCTTGACGGGAGCATCAACCGACTTTTGCTTTAGAATGCTATTCCAAATCCAACGAAGGGCTCTGAGTTTAGCAATTTCTGTAAGGTAATTCGTTCCAATGCTCGTAAGAATTGTGATGTCTGAATCATAACCGTACTTATCACATACTTCAATGCACTGGCTCACCAATGCCGCAAGTTCGAGGAGCTCGTTGGCTCCTCGTTCTCTTAATCTTTTACCATTTATCAATAATGGCCTATGATCTTTAAAAATCTTAGCGTCTCCTGTTTTCAACAGTACTTCAAATGGGTCACTAAGCGTTTCTTTTTGAATAAAAATTGGAGCAATATTTTGGTCTATGCCTTTGACGGCCACCTCTGCTGCCGCGCCTTTAAAACTCTTCTGAAACCAGATCGCCTCAGCACCTTGGTTGAGTGCATTTAAGGCTAAATCGTTTGCTTGCTTGGCGTCTTGCTCGTATATAGGCTCAAGAATTTTCCATGGTTCTGACACGCTGGGTAGATCAGCGAGGGTTTCAGGCAGCGTGTTTTGCCAAGACTCAATGGTAATGCTGGCATCATTGGTCCATGTGAGAAATTCGTTGTAAGACTTTCCTTTCAGCTCTTTCTCAACCTGACTTTTCCATTCTTCCCAACTAAGCGGGTCAAAGGGAATGTTTAGATCGGATCCTGTCATGATGCGAATTTAGAATTCGCACCATTACCAAAGGCTTATTCCTCGTCTTCCGGAACGAAGACAAAGATTTCTTCATTATCCCGCTTCATGTAATACCGTTCGCGCGCAAAACGTTCAAGCTTTTCGTTATCGCTTAAAAGCTCTTCGAGGTCTTCTCGAATTTGAATGATTTCGGCTTGATAATAGGTTTTATCTTGGTTCAATTGATACAACTCGGCCTTATACTCAATTTGGCTAATCATGTTGTGCTGATCAAAAAACGCCAACCAAATCACAAACGCAATTGTGGTGAGTACATATCGGTTTTTGATATACCATGGGACATTATTCCAAAAAGATTGAATCACAAAGCGAATTACGGCAATGATTCAATACAAGCAGTCCGTTTTGAAGATCGTTTTTAAACACCGTGGTGTGATTCAAAACAAAAGCCAGGCATCGAGTAAATGATGCCCGGCTTTCTAACCTAACCCTAATCTTAAATGTTTTCGTAAGCCTTGATTGCCTGTTGACCGAGTAGGAGCAGCTGCTCAGGATTTCTATAACCCACAGCTCTCTTTACCACGCTTCCATCATCCTTGACAAAAAACAAACTTGGATATGAAGTAACGCGATAGGTCCTTGCAATTTGACGGCCTTCTCCTTTTTCCATATCCTTCTCTACATTAATAAAATGCTCATTAAAGTAGGCACCGACCTCTTGATTGGTAAATACTCTTGCCTTTAGCGCTTTGCACGGGCCACACCAGCTGGCATATGCGTCAAGAAAAATTGGTTTGCCAGTTTCTTGAGACTCCTTTAAGGCCTCTTCCCATGAGCCTTCAAAAAACTGAATTCCTTCGGCTTCATCAACTTTGTGATGAGTGACGTTTGAGGCTGAAGATAGCAGGCCTAAGGCCATAATTGAGAGTGAGAGCTTGATGATGGTTTTCATTGTTGCTAATTGCTTATTGTGGAAGATTTTAGATCCCATTCATTACAAATTGGATACCAAAAAAGTTCAATGCTGTATTATTTCAAGAAATTTAGGATTTGTTCTTCGTGCCAAAACTGCTTATGCATGCGATGATTGCGAGCAAATCCAACATGCCCCCCGTAATCGGGATCAATATAAAATATAGAATTTGACAGACGCTCCGCTCTAGGATAACAGCTTTGACTTAAGAAGGTGTCGTTGCGCGCATTGATAAGAAGAGCTGGGTTTTTCACATCTCGGAGCACGGGTAGCGCACTGCACTGCTCATAGTAGTGCAATGCTGATTCAAAGCCGTGAACAGGTGCGGTGAAATATTCGTCAAACGCGAAAAATGATTTGGCGTTTTCTATTTTTTTAAGATCTATCATCGAGTCTGGAAACTTTTCTGCTTTAGCGATAGCCTTTGACTTGAGTGATCGTAGAAACCTCAAGAGGTAAATTTTATTCCTAAACCTACCCAGTTCTATGGCGCAACCCTTGAGATCTATGGGAACAGAAACACCGACAATTTTCTCTACCGGTAGTTGTGAGGTGCGTAAATCAGTTCCTGCAAGTCTCAATGCGATATTACCACCAAGACTAAATCCAATAATGTGTATGGTTTCGTAGGAGTTGGCGAAATGCGATAATACGGTCAAAACATCCTCAGTGTTTCCGCTGTGATAGGTCCGAAGTTTAAGATTGTCTCGACCACTGCAACCACGCTGATTCATGGCCAATACATCATAACCTTCCTGCGCCAGCTGCATTGCTATTGAAGAAATATATCGAGACATGCTACTTCCTTCCAGCCCATGCAGAAGTAAAACGGCTGTTTTTGACTCTTTAAATATTCCGTCAATATCTAGGAAATCCTGATCGGGTGTGGGTATGGTTACGCGTTCATACCTAGGTGTTAACGATGGTCGAAATAAATTGGGTATAATGGTGCTGAGATGCGCAGATCGATGCAGAAGTGGCGGCTTATAATCAACCATTTTAGCTATGGCTTAACTTTCGCAGATCAGTCAGAATGTGTTCCAATCCATTCGATTTTATGATCAAAAGTGTGCTGAGCAATACTCCCAGTTTACCAGCTGGGAATCCTTTTCTATGAAACCATTCAAGATAGCTTACAGGTAAATCGGCTAGCACCCGATCCTTATACTTCCCATAGGGCATGCGCTGTGTCACCAGTTTAAGAAGATCCTCTTTGTTCTCAAGCATATCAGGTTTCACTGGCTATATTTTTCACCATTTATATAGACATCTGATATCGTATTTCTCCCAAATGAATATGGGATAAACGAAGTATTTGCTCCTTGCTCGAATACCATAAAGCTGGCCTTTTTACCTACGGTAATACTACCAACTTCATGGCTTATTTCCATGGCGGCCGCAGCATTGATAGTAGCAGCATTAATGGCGGCATTTGGAGTCATGTTCATTTTTATACAAGCCAATGAAACCACAAAATTCATATTCCCAGAGGGTGTAGATCCAGGGTTATAATCGCTTGCCAGGGCTAACGGAAGGTCAGCATCCATCAATTTTTTCGCTGGTGTGTACGGTATGCTCAAGAAGAATGAACAGGATGGCAAGGCAACGGGAATAGTAGCGCTTCCAACAAGAGAGTCAACGTCTTCATTATTCAACTCCTCAAGATGATCCACAGAGATAGCATTACGTTCTACACAGGCTTTCACTCCACCAAAGGCATTAAACTGATTGACGTGAATTTTCGATTTTAATCCATGAGCTGCCCCAGCATCCATAATGGCTTCGGTCTGAGCAATGTTGAAGTAACCTTTTTCACAGAAAACATCGATATAATCTGCCAACTGAGCCTCTGCTACAGCGGGAATCATATCATTGATTACATAATCGACATAGGCTTGCTCGCGACCTTTACACGCAGAAGGAAATGCATGAGCACCAAGAAAGGTAGCCTTCACTGGAACCTGAGTTTCAGCTTTGATCCGATTGATCACTCGAAGCATTTTCATTTCAGCATCCAAGTCTAGACCATACCCACTTTTAATTTCAATGGCTCCGGTGCCCATTTTAATCAGCTGATCGAGGCGCTGCATGGCCGCCTCAAAAAGCTCGTCTTCACTAGCAAGTGCTATTGCTTTGGCAGAATTTAAAATACCTCCCCCGCGATTTGCGATTTCCTCGTATGTCAACCCGTTGATTCGATCTTCAAACTCTTGTGCTCTCCAAGACGCAAAGACCAAGTGCGTGTGGCTGTCAACCCAAGTGGGCAATACTAAGCGATTTCCAATTGAAATTTCTTGAAATCCTGTATAGGCGCTTCGGTCTAAATCGGACATTGTACCAAAATCAAGGATGAGTCCATTTTTAACCGCCAGCCAGGCCTTTTCGATGCTTGGCAAGTCGTTCATTTTACTTCCGCGAATTATATTTTCGTCAGCATCACGTATTTGAGCGAGGCAGCCTATGTTGGTGAATAATTTCATTGTTCAGAGTAATGATTGGCAATATTAATGGATAGAACCTGGCCTGAGTTGGTCATTGAATCAAGGTGGGCGAATATTAGATAAACTTTCATCATGCTAAGCGGTTTAATGCGCACAGAGATGTCTTTGATATGGTAATTTCGCCCAATGGCTGGAAACTCAATCGGTACTATTTTTCGCTTAACCACATTCGGTGAATCGCACGGTAGCGCGATTGGTGGAGTAATAGATGGTGTGCCGTCTGGGGCGGAAATAAACATCGAGAAAATTCAACAGCAACTTGATCGAAGAAGGCCGGGTCAATCAAAAATTACCACACAGCGCAAGGAATCAGACACAGTGCAGATTCTTTCAGGAATTTTTGAAAATAAATCTACTGGAATGCCCATCGGTTTCATCATTCAAAATTCCGATGCAAAATCTTCCGACTATGATCATCTCAAGGATACATTTCGCCCGTCACACGCAGATTTCACTTACCAAGAAAAATATGGACATCGAGACCATAGAGGGGGCGGAAGGTCGAGTGCAAGAGAGACAGCCTGTAGAGTAGTTGCTGGTGCTATCGCGCAACAAATACTCGCATCTGTTGGGATAGAGATTTGGGCTTATGTAAGCTCAGTAGGAGAGATTGATTGTGATAAGCCATATCAAGAGTTGCAATCAACCATGGTGGATCAAAATATCATTCGTTGTCCCGACCAAGGAGCTGCCAATCGCATGATTGCTAGGATTGAAGAGGTAAGAAAAGCGGGCGATACCGTTGGTGGAACCATCACTTGTGTGGTTCACTCGATTCCTGCAGGGCTTGGTGAACCCGTTTTTGACAAACTACACGCTGATTTGTCAAAGGCTGTGATGAGCATCAATGCAGTCAAGGGGTTTGAATTGGGGAGTGGCTTTGAAGGTTCGCGAATGCTTGGGTCGGAGCACAATGACATTATTGACCAGACCAAAAAAACAACCACAAATCATTCAGGCGGAATACAAGGTGGCATATCCAACGGTATGGATATTTATTTCAGAGCTGCTTTCAAGCCAGTAGCTACACTAATGCGTGACCAACCATCGATAACTGATGCCGGAACACAAACAGTAGTGAAGGGAAAAGGACGGCATGACCCATGTGTGGTGCCTCGAGCCGTGCCTATTTTGGAGTCGATGACCGCGATTACCATACTCGATCATTATTTGAGAAATAAAGCCACAAAAGTCACCTGATTAGTTCGTTAATTTCGAGGCTGAAATGTTCATACGCGCTCTAGTTTTATCGGTATCGATTCTAATGACAACTTCACTGTCATTGATAGGGCAACGCGTTTCTACAAAGAGTTTCCTTGTTGAGATCAATGAGTCATGCATCGGTAGTGAGGAAAGCAAGGCGGAAAAGCAACTTGCTATTGCCCGTGATCGGAAAAAGAATGATAAATCGAAGCGAGTAGAAGCTTTGAACAGGGCCTTGGAGGCTGATCCAAATTGTGCTGAAGCGCATTTTTATCTGGGTCTTGAGTTGCTCCGAACTGCTTTATCAAAGCCCAACGCATCATACAAGCCAGCCAAATCTCACTTAGTTAAGTGTGTTGAGATTTGCCCTGATTTTCATTTTGAGCCATATTACTTTCTTGCTTCATTAGAGCTTGGAGCAGGAGAATATATAAAGGCAGTAGAGTATTTTGAGAAATACAACTCATTGTCTGCATCATCGCAAGAACCACTGGATGAAGATCGAGAAGTCGAAATTCAAAAATCGCTTGCCTTTGCTAAGTTCTTCGCTGACGCTTATAAGAATCCGGTTCCGTTTAACCCACAAAAAGTTGATGGTGTTACCACAGATGAGGATGAATTTCTTCCATTGATTTCTCCCGATAACGAAAGCATGCTTTTGACTAGGCGTTATACTATTACCTCACATGTACAAACTTCAGTGGTGAAATCCGAGCCACAATTCGTTGAAAAATTCGTTCAGGCCAAACGAGTAAATGGAAAGTTTGAAATGGGAGAGCCATTGCCAACTCCGTTTAATCAAAACCCCGGTTATTTCTATGGTGGGGCTTCATTGAGCTTAGATAACAAGCACATCTATTTGACCATTTGCAAAATGGGTAAGAACAACTATAACAACTGCGATATTTATACGGCAGACCTAAAGTATCGTGTTGATGAGAGTACGGGACTACTCGGTTATCACTGGAATGAGCTTCGAAATTTAGGGCCAAATGTGAACACCGAAGATGGCTGGGAAAGTCAGCCGAGTATTTCCGCAGATGGCAAAACGCTCTATTTCGCTACAGCGCGCGAAGGAAGTGCGGGAATAGACATTTACTACACAGAAAAAAATGAAAACGGACAATGGGGAAAGGCAAAATCAATCGGACCACCCATCAACACGCTATACAACGAAAAAACCCCATTCATGCACAGTGATTCCCGAACGCTATACTTTGCTGCAGATGGGAGCGAATATGAAGACGGCCATCTTGGCTTTGGTGGTTACGATGTGTTTTTTACCCGACAAAACGATGATGGTACATGGCAAAAACCAACCAACATTGGGCACCCAATAAATACAGATGGAGATGAGCAAGCGTTTGCCGTATCAACGGATGGCAAGCAGGTTTACTATTCCCAAAAGCACCCTACCAAAAGTCAAAGTATTGATATCTGGAGTTTTGAGCTCTATAAAGATGCCCGCCCGGATAAGATTGTCTTTGTAAAAGGTAAACTCACAGATAAGAACGGAGAGCCTGCAAGGAATGCTGAGATTGAGTTGAAATCTATGAAGTCAAAGGAAATCAGCCGGGTAGAGGTGGATACAGACGATGGAGCTTATGCCGCTGTTATTGCGGTGCGTGATGAGGAGGATGTGGTTTTGAATGTAAAGGCAGAAGGTATGGCATTTCAATCTAAGCTCATTAAAACCATCGATGATGAAGCTCCATTAGGTCAGCGCACTGATGACAATGATGGAGAAGTGAGCACATTTCAAGAGTTTGAGCTTGAAGTACAAGAGGCTGTTGCGGGCGGAGTGTATCAAATTGACGACATTTACTATAAAACCAACTCTGCAGAGATTACAGAGAATTCAAAGGCCATACTGGCTGAATTTGCCGAGTATTTGAAAGAAAACGACTCCATGACCATAGCCATACATGGTCATACGGATAACGTGGGTAGAGCAGATCAAAATCTTGCGTTAAGCACTGATCGTGCCTTCTCTGTGAAGCAATACTTAGAATCTCTCGGGGTGGATGGTAGCCGATTGGATTATAAGGGATTTGGCGAGACGGTGCCATTTGCCTCAAACGACACAGAGGAAGGACGAGCGAAGAATAGAAGGACTGAATTTTTAATCACAGGAACCTAATGCTTGATTTTCCTTTTTTCTCCGTACTCGATCTGCTAGGAACGGCAGCCTTTGCGGTGTCTGGTGCCTCGCTTGCCATCAGTAAGAAGTTCGATTTGTTTGGCGTGTTTGTTTTGGCATTTGTAACAGCCATTTGTGGAGGTACGGTAAGAGATGTTATTCTTGGTGACACACCAGTAGAATGGATGAGCAATTCTTATTTGATTGCTACCATCATCGGGTTTGCTTCACTTGCGCTACTTTTCAATCCTTTCATTAACAAAATGAAGTATGTGGTATATCTGTTTGATGCCATTGGCCTTGGGCTGTTTACTATGGCTGGAATTCAGAAGGGTTTGAGCAATGAAATGAACGTATTTAGCTGCATTCTGCTCGGAACAATATCAGCCACCTTTGGTGGATTGCTGCGTGACATCATAACTGGTGAGCAACCAATGTTATTGACCCGGAAGGAGATTTATGCCCTGGCTTGTGCCGGAGGCGGTGGAGTCTATTTTATACTTGATGCTATCGGACTAGCCAAAGAAATCAATGTTATTGCCTGCATTGTATCCGTGTTTCTGATTCGTCATATCACCTTCAAATTAGGAGTAAGACTGCCGGGCGTGGATGAAAACGGCAAATGGATATGGAAGTGATTAGCTGGAAGTGATTAGCCCAGTATTTTAAATTCACTGAACCCTTTCTGAAATCCGCGTAAAAAATCTTCCGTATTCA
>Ga0181593_10002114_pt1 | contig 18266 bp, 11 predicted proteins | sample 071ome_19_FD_133756 | JGI IMG/M metagenome (GOLD analysis project Ga0181593, IMG submission 133756) | Coastal salt marsh microbial communities from the Groves Creek Marsh, Skidaway Island, Georgia - 071413AT metaG (megahit assembly) | ecosystem: Environmental > Aquatic > Marine > Intertidal...
CAGGAAGAACATTTCCACAATATTCACGATTTCCTTTATTATAAACCGTCCACAAAGAAGTGTCGGTCGTTCCGGTGATGTAACCTCTAACAACAAACTCTACCTGAAAAACCTCACACTTTTCTACAATAGAAACATTGGGATCGGGCGTAGATATTAAGTGGTTTGGGAAGAGGTGTTCGGTTTTTTTAAACCACCACGCACTAACAGAATTAAGAACAGCCCCCTTGTATGGGATAGCAGCCAAAACACGATCAAAGGCGCTTTGTCTGTCTGTTGAAATCATAGCCACCTTCTTATCAAAAAAATAAGCATCTCTTACCTTGCCAACCTTTTTATTTGGGGCGTCAATCGTGGTATCCTGAATTGTATTATTCAGGTTCTCGTAAATTTCCTGATAATATTTCTTGTCAATATTCATGACACACCTGTGAAACAGGGTTAGAAAAAATATGACTATTTAGAATTATATCCACGTCTTTTTTGGGAGAAACAGAATTAATATTAATTTCCCAGACTACACCCCTCTTTATAGAAAGCAAACCTTTAAAACCAAAGCGGTGCTGAAGCGCCTGTAAAATGCTTTGCCCGTGAACATCATCCAAATTTCTTACAAGAAAAGTAAATTTTTTTTTGCTGTTTTTAATTTTTGTTATATACTCTTTGCTTGGATTAAAAAGCACATCTGTTTCTAATATGTCTTTTAAATCGAGGTCGCCCTCTGATGAAATATCATAATGAACATATTTTTTAATTTTAACATCGTAGCCGAGCTTGTTTATGCACCTTTCTACAGAAATTGCTTCATTGTCAGCAATAATTGTAGAAACCAGAAGTTCAGTCTTTTTATTTTTATTAAAAGCTTTCACCTGAATTTTTTTAGCACTGTAGTTAAGGGCCTGATAGCTAAAAGAATCTTCAGACCGAATGTACTCTTTCATGCTTTTAAATATCCCATCCGCCTCTCCAACAAGAGATCTTTCGGGGTGTGGCATCATAGCCATTACATTGCCCGAAACGTTGCTCAGAGCAGCAGCATTTCCAAAAGAGCCATTTGGGTTTGTTGGAAAGTCTTTAGAAGAAAAACCATCCTTGTCGCAATAATGATAAGTAATAAGATTTTTTTCGCAGGCCAGCGTTTCTAGGCTTTTATCAACAAGAAATCTCCCCTCAGCATGGGCGATAGGTACGCGCAGAACGTCACCACTTTCTTTGGTGAAGGCCGACCTCGCATTTTTGTTTGGTTTAATATAACACCAGGCGTTGTAATAGCCTGTGCCCACAATTTTGTTATCAACAAGGCGCTTGTTGTCCGTTAGAGCAAGAACGGTGTCAAAGTTTTTTGTACCCGGAACCAAACCAGATTCAACCAATATTTGAGCACCATTACAAATGCCGAGCACGGGCTTTCCTAACATTGCCTGGGTTTTGATTTTATTAACAACAGGCTCAAGCGAGGCGATTATACCAGAACGAGATCTGTCCTCGAAAGAAAAGCCGCCCAAAATAACATACCCCGAAAAGTTGTTTAAGTGATCGGAGTGGTCGTTCCAAAAGTGGGGTTGTGGATCAAAGCCACACCGTTTTAAAGTGTTAACGGTTTCATTTTCGGTGTTAGATCCTGGAAATTGAATATAGGCAATAGCGTTATTTTTCATTTAAATGAACAGCTCCCGTTCCATCTTTAATCGCTAAGCCAATTTCTGTACAATTGTTTTCTCCTAACAATCCCAAAGCACGATCTTTTTCATCTAAACCCACAATTAACACCAGCCCTATTCCCATATTGAACGTTTGGTATAAGTCCTCATTATCAATATCCAGGGAGTTTTTTAAAAAATCAAAAATTGGAATTTTTTTCCAAGAATTAATGTTTATATCTAAGGACATGTTTTCGGGCAACACGCGCGGAATATTGTCTACTAGCCCACCGCCGGTGATGTGAGCAATGCTTTTTATCTCAAGATCGTTTTGCATAAGGTTTTGTATAAGAGTGCTGTAGTTTGCGTGTGGAGCTAACAGGCATTCACCAACTGTGATGTTGTGGCCTGGCAAAAAATCATCTGTTGACAGTTTCATGGACTCAAAAATTAATTTGCGCGCAAGAGAATACCCGTTAGTGTGAAGACCGTTTGAATAAACGCCAATTGCGACATCCCCAGCTTGCACGTTAGAGCCATCAACAATTTTCTTTTTTTCAACTACCCCCGTTGCAATGCCAACTAAATCATATTCATTTTTATGGTAAGTGCCAGGCATTTCTGCAGTTTCGCCACCAACCAATGCAACACCGTGTTTTTTACACTCCACAGCAACGCTTTTAATTATTTCTGCAAACGCTTCTTTTTCTAAACTGCTACCAGCAACATAATCAAGAAAGGTTAGGGGTATAGCACCGGTTGCAGCAACATCATTGCAACAAGCATTAACAAGGTCATGGCCAATGTACTTAAAGTTGTTTGCTTTTTGAGCAACGGACATTTTTGTGCCAACACCATCAATGCTTTGCACCAAAACGGGATCGTCAAAATCTTTTAATATGTCTTTTAGCGAATACATAGAACCAAAACCACCAATCGAAGATAAAACATTGCCATTAAAAGTTTCTTGTATTTTATTTTTAGAAAGAGCAATAACGTCGTCAGCTTTTGCAATATCAACGCCGGCGTCTTTGTATGTGATTTTTTTCTTCATTGTTGAAGCCTTTCCCTTAAGGAGTTTTTCCAAACATTTTTTGTTAAAGATATTTCAGTGTTAATGTAGCCGTCAAAAACAATTTTTTTTGTATTGTTGGTTTTGCCAATATTGTCAAAAGACACACCCTTTTCTTTTAGTGTTTTTTCAAAATCCACAGAATTTTTTTTTTTAACTTCAACAATAATGGAAAGATTTTCACTAAAAAGCTGCTCTTTTTCAACAAAATTAACAGAACACCCAACAGAGTTTTTAAAACACATTTTTGACACGGAAGCAGCTAGACCGCCGAGTCCCACATAACTACAAGACTCTAAAAGGCGTGAGCTGTTTGCTATTAAGAGCGCATTAAGAGCATCACTGTATTCGGCAACGTCTAATTTACCAACCTTTGTATTTTTGATTTTTAAAATTTTGCAAATCAAGCTCCCACCCAACGTTGAGTGTTGAGCACCAACCAGATAAATAATAGAATTTTTATGTTGGAAATTGTTTTTTAACAAAACACTTTTTTTAGTTTTACCAAAGCAGCCAATCATAGGGCTGGCCGGTATGGGCCTGTCACCGCTTTGATTATAAAAACTTACATTACCCGCAACTATTGGAAGATTATCAAGGTTGTTAAACCTTAGCAAGTCGCATGCCTCTCTTATAGCAAGACAGCTTTGTGCAAACTGCCACATTTGTTCGGGTTTTTCGGGGTTTCCAAAACAAAGACAGTCTGTAATGGCAATTGGTGTTGCTCCCACAGACACAGTGCGAGCACAAGCCTCAAGCAGGGCGTATTGAGCAACCAAAAAGGGGTCAATCTTACCAAGGGAGGGGTTGTGAGAAAGGGCGGCAGAAAAACAATCTTCTTTTATATCGTTAGGAAATTTTTCCGAATCAAATGGCGCAACAATACCTGCATTTGATTGCCCTCTTTCAAGAACAACTCTTCCTTGAACATTTTTATCATAACACTCATAAACTGGCTCACGAGAAGCAACATTCTCGTGGCCTAAAATCTTTAGCAAAATATCGCCATAGTCTAGATTGTCTGGAATGGGGTTGTGTACAGCAGCAAATTCTTTTTTCTTCATGGGTCTATTATAAACAAAGCCCTCGTTTATTTTTTCAATGGGCCCATCCACAAGTTTTTTGTTTCCAGAAAAAACAGTATAGTTTTTTTCATTGATAATTTTACCGACAACGCTTGCTTTGGCGCCCACAGAAACACTAGGAAAGTCAAACTTTTCATTATAATGCTTTAATATTTTTGGCGTTAGTTCAGGCGAACAGGCCCACATAAAACGCTCTTGTGTTTCCGAACACAAAATAATATGATCATCAAGCCCTGGCATGCTAGTATGAATTTTATCTACCCACACCTCCGCGCCCAAGCCCGCTGCATCTGCCAACTCTATGCTTGCGCAAGCCACGCCGCCCGCACCCAAGTCTTTAAACCCAACTTTGTCTATCAAATTTTTTTCTTCTAGATACTCAAAAAGAGAATAGGTGGCCTTTAAAATATGTCTTTCTAAAAAAGCGTTAGGCTCTTGAACCGCACCCTTGTTTTGTTGTTTTTTTTCTTCTTCAAGTTCTAAAGAGGCAAAGCTGGCGCCACCAAAACCGCTATTATCTGTAGGCTTTCCAATTAGTATTAGATCATACCCTGCTGAGTTTTTAGGGGCTCTTGAGCGAAGAACGTTTTTTTCTTTAACCACTCCTGCAGTAAGAACCGTTACTAAGCAGTTTTCATTATACTCTTCGTCAAAATATAAATCACCACATATGTTTGGTATTCCTAGAGGGTTGCCGTATCCGGCAATACCAGAAACAACCCCATCATGTATCCAACGAGTTTTGTTTCTATTGATATCCCCAAAACGCAAGCTGTCTCCTAGGGCCATCACTTCAGCTCCCATACAACAAACATCTCTCACATTACCACCAATTCCAGTAGCGGCGCCCTCATATGGAACAATTTGACTTGGATGGTTGTGTGATTCGTGACTAACCACGAGCCCATACCTATTTCCTTTGCTGTCTACAGCTAAAGAAACAACCCCGGCATCGTCTTTGGCGCCCAAGATTACATCGCGACCGCCTGTAGTAAAATGTTTGATGTGATTCTTGCTACTTTTATATGAACTATGCTCAGACCCTTGAATTGAAAAGAGTATTAGTTCGGTTAAGGACGCAGGTCTTTGTAAAAACTCAAACTGAATTTTTTTTACCTCATCAACGCTCAAGGGAATATTAAGAGATTTAAGCTTGTGTATTATTTCAACGTCACTGCTAGAAGAAAAGTCAATGGTATCCCAACTAGCGTAGCTGCCCATTATATTTTAAAGGTTTGATTTCGATCGGGACCATATGAAACCAGAGAAATTGTAACCCCAGAAACATCTTCAATTTTTTTAATAAAGTTTTTTAGTTGCCTAGGACACTGGTCCAGATTTTCTATGTTTTCTGGTAACGAATTCCACCCCGGGAGGGTTTCATAAACTGGTTCAATATTTCTAAAGTTTTCAATATCAGAAGGAACTCCAGCGAAAGGCTTGTTATTCACTTTATAGTCAACGCAAAGCTTTACACTCTCTAGGCCGTTTAAAACATCTACTTTTGTAAGAATTATTTCAGAAAAATCATTTAGTTGATTTGCATATTTTAGTTGAACTAAATCAATCCACCCAACACGCCTTGCCCTTCCAGTTGTAGTTCCATATTCTTGGCCAACATCCCGAATTTTATCTTCAAGACTACCTTTTATTTCTGTTGGAAAGGGCCCCCTGCCAACATAGGTTAAATATGCTTTTGCAATGCCAACAATTTTTTTAGAATTGTTCAGCCCAATTCCACTGCCCGCCTCCACTTGGCCAGCAATTGTATTGCTGCTTGTGGTGTAGGGATATAGTCCATGGTCAACATCAAGACAAGCGCCCTGAGCACCCTCAAACATTAATTGTTTATTGTTTTTTAAGGCACAAGAAAGTTCTTCTGTTGTGTTGGCAACATAGCCGCGAAGCAGTTTTCCATATCCAAGAAACTCTTCTAGTATGCTTTCAAAAGTATGCTCAAATTTTTCATTAAAAACATTTTCAACTAACAGCTTATTGAATGCAAAAGATTTTTTTAGGCGTCTTTCAAAAAGCTCTTTATTCAAAAGATCAGCTATTCTTAATCCGTGTCTATAAAGCTTGTCTGCATAAACCGGAGCAATTCCCGATCTCGTACTGCCCGCAGCCAAATCGTTTTGAAAGCTCGTTAGGTGGTGATCTATGTCAACATGATAGGGCATTATTAAGTGGGCCCTATCGCTTATTAAAAGGTTGGTTGAAAGACCTTCATTTTTTAACATAGTTAGTTCTTTTATTAAAACGCGAGGATCAACCACTACGCCGCTACCAATCACAAGCTTACATTCTTTGTGTAACACGCCAGACGGGATAAGGTGAAGTTTTACCGTTTTATCGTCTAAAATAATTGTGTGACCAGCATTGTTGCCGCCTTGAAATCGAATAATGTAGTCTGCGCGTGCAGCAAAATAATCGGTAACCTTGCCTTTACCTTCGTCGCCCCATTGAGCTCCTATTACTACAACAATATTGCTCTTATTTTTTTGCACTTTTTGATTATAATGATAAAGTGTAATTTATGCCGTGTCACATTTATACCAAAAGAATAGTTTAAAAATTTTACCACTTCTTGTAATCTATTTCATTTGTGGTTGCGCAGCAGCAGGGGCAGTTCTGGTTCCCTTGGATTCAATTGAGCCGCCGAAAGGGAAGTATGGCATTGGAACCCAGGTGTATTTTTGGACCGACAAAAACAGAGGAGAGGTCTATACAACTGACCCAACCGACTTTAGAGAGCTAATGGTGCAAGTGTGGTATCCTGCAGAAAAAAGAGAAGGGTATCAAAATGCCCCCCACGTTACCTTTCCTAAAAAAGCGATAAAGAGCATCGTGCAAACAGCTGGATTGCCAACAAACTTTGGTCAACATGGAACCAAACTGGTATCAAATAGCATCTCTGGTTTGACTCCAATACAAAACGAAAGGTTTCCACTGGTGTTGTTTTCACATGGAGACGGTGGGCTATTAAATCAAAACACCTCCCAGGTTGAAGAGCTGGTAAGCAATGGGTATGTTGTTATAGCATGTAATCATACCTACAATGCCAGCATTTCTTTTGACAAAGAAGGAAATGCAATTTTGTATAAGCAAAATGTGAGCTGGAACGAACAAGCGCAGTACCACAAAAAATATTATACAAATTTATTAATTAACTATAGATACCAAGACTTAGCATTTTTACTTAACCAGCTAAAAAAAGAAATACTTCCAAGCGGAGAAAGAAATCCGTTCCAGCAAATAATTGATTTTAATAACGTTGGCGCAATGGGACACTCAATGGGCGGAGGCACAACATATGTTGGCTTACTGAAAGATGAAAACATAAAAGCAGGAATAGCATTTGACGGCTGGTTTTTTGGACTACTAGATAAGGAGGCAGATACAGATACTAAAAAACCTTTTCTCCATATCGGACAAGAACAATTTTTAGATGACAAAATACCAGGCGACATAAACGACTCAATTGATGGAAAAAGAAATTTCGACATTTATCAAGCAATGCTCAAAAACAATAAAGAGTCTTATGGCGTATATATTAAAAATAGTCTTCACTATTCTTTTACAGATCTAAAGTTAATATATAGACAAGGAGCACCTCTTTCTTTGCCGCTGAACAACTTGGGAGGTGTTGATAAAAAAGTAATTGACAAAGTAATGGACACAATGGTGCTAGACTTTTTTAATTATACTCTCAAAAACAAAAAATTTGATATAACTACTTACAATAAATATGGTGGCAATGTGATTTATCAACAGCACCCATAAGTTATAAAACCCAGTTTTGAAGAAACAATTTTCAAAATCCCCAAAAAATAAATTAACAAAAAACTGTTGACATCTACGGAAACTATCAGCAATTTAATTGAAATTAGCGATGGAAAGGGTACGGCCCCTTCGATTGCTGTGTATATAATGTAGCTTTTTACACATATATATAATAGGGTAAGAATAAAAATGAAAAAGAATAACAAACAAAAATTTGTATATAAAAATACTCATTTGGAGGTAGAATAATGAGAAAACTACGTATGTTAATTGCACTAGTTCTCCTACCAACAATGATGTTTGCACAATCTACAACTGCTAAATTAGCAGGTGTGGTTGCAGATGCTGATGGAAATCCATTGGTTGGAGCAAACGTTGTGGTTGAAGGATCAAACCTTGGTGCAGCTACCGATGAATTAGGTAGATACTATATTCTTGACGTTCCTGTAGGTACTTATGACCTAAGAGCCGAGTATATTGGTTACACTACTGTAATTGAATCAGGAGTTAGAACTTCAGTTGGTTTTACAACATCTGTTGATTTTAACCTGGACGTTGCAGCTGTGGCCGGTCAGGCAGTTACAGTAACTAGAGAAAGACCATTGATTAATCCAAATGCTACAAATACAACTCGAGTTGTTGATAAAGAGTTGATTGATGCATTTGCTGTTAGAGGGGTTTCAAATATTGTAAACCTACAAACAGGTGTTGTAAATGGTTACTTCCGTGGAAGTAGAAGCGGAGACAGTCGTTACTATGTTGACGGTGTTCCTGTAAAAGATGTTTATGGAGGTGGAAATCTCTTAAACGGTAACTCGCAAGCAGCCTTGCAAGAAATCTCAGTTCAAACTGGTGGTTTCTCAGCTGAATACGGCGGTGCAAACGGTGGTATTGTAAACATTACAACTAAAACGGGTGGATCAGCTTGGACATCTAGAGTGGGCTTTGAATCTTCTTTAGGTGCAGACCCGAGCACAGACCCTGATAAACTTTATACTGACGGATATCAAAATGTAAACTTTGATTTTGGTGGTCCAATCAGCGATAACATCAAAGTATACTTATCTGTAGAAAGTACAGAAAAAGGCGGAGATGTATCTTATAGTTATTATCCACAAATGGATGCTACGCCAATGACAGATGCTCCACCAGCTGACTATTACAGCGATGGAACAGACGGACTAAAATACGGCATGGATGCTAACGGAAACAAAATTCACCATATTGAAACTGTAATAAGAGACAACCAGACCGATCCAGCTTTATTAGCTGCTGGTGTAGCTGCTTACGATACAACCTATGTTGTTTACAGTAACTATAGACGTATGTATGGTCAACAACCACAAGATGATAATGAAAGACTTACTATCAATGGTAATATGACCATGGACTTTGGTCCATTACGTTTAAAGCTTGGTACTCAGGCATATGACTATGAAGGACATAGCTATAGCTGGAGCAGAGTTTACGGTGGAACAGATGGTTCATTTATTAATGAAGCAGATTTCCAAATGGGATATTTAAATGCTAGATACACAATTAGTCCATTATCATACATTAAAGCTTCATTGTCTCAACAGACATATGAATCTACCACAGGTAATGAAAACTATTTAACAGATATCGAAGCATATGGAAGAAGAACCAAGGCTTTTGGTTCTCCAAATTATTATAAAAGAGATGGTACAGGGTTTAACCCGCTATCACCAGATGAGTTTTTTGGTGTAAGTGGCTACGGAACTCAAACCACAGGATATAATACTAGAAAAACAACAACAAACACTATTAGTTTTGACTACACTAACCAAATTGGTTACAACGAGTTCAAACTAGGTGCGTCTATTGACAATCATGAAATTTCAAGATATGGTCTTACCGCATCAGGTGTTGCTAGAGCGATTTCACAAGTTGATGCAAACTATGATGGTGTTGCAACAAACGAAGAAATTATTGCTGCAGGTAGTGATCCAGCTGACTGGAAATTCATTAACTACAGAGCGTTGTATGTTACAAATCTAGGATATAACATTTATGGTGATGAGTGGAACGGAACATATAATCAGGACGATCATATGTTAGCTCCAGCTGAGCCAACACAATCACGTTTCTACATTCAAGATAAACTTGAGTTTAAAGATGTGGTTGTACAATTAGGATTATCATTTGAAACAATCGATACACAGGCGATGGCTCCAGACTCAGACAATGATGGATATGGAGATTCAGATGGTTTTAATAACCTATACTTTAATAGACAGCGTGTAAACAGAAACGGTGACGGAAACGGTAACTTTGTTTGGAAAAAAGTTAAAAAAGAGACCGCTACTCACCCAAGAATAGGTGTTTCATTCCCGGTGTCTGATCGTACAGTATTCCGTGCGAACTATGGTACGCACTGGCAATCAGTACCTATGTCTTATTTATATCTTTCAGACTCACAGCTATCAGCTGATATTTTAGCTGGTAACGCAACAGCGTCTGAGAATCCTGCACTTAAACCTGAAAGATCAACTCAATATGAAATTGGTATTGAGCAACGTATCGGAGCTTTTGCTTCATTAAAGGTTGAAGGATTCTATAAAGAAAGTAAAGACTATTTAACGCTATTAAATCGTACAGAAGCATTTACCAACACTGGTGGTGCTGACACTCAACAAAACTGGGCACAATACCAAAATGGTGACGTTATGGTATCTCAAGGTTTGACAACAAATTTTGAAATGCGCAGAACAAGAGGGCTGTACGCTCAAGCAAATTATACGTACTCAGAATCTAGAGGTACTGGTTCATTTGGTGACCAAAACTTCTACATTACATGGATTGGTACAGATGATGGTTATCCTAAGGCGATGAACCTATTAGACTATGACCAAACTCATACAGCAAACATTATCCTTGACTGGAGATCACCTGATGCTACAGGCGCTCTAGCAAACACAGGATTTAATGCAGTAATGAGCATGGGAAGTGGTACTCGCTTTACACCGTCTCAAATCTATAGTACAGTTTTTGAGAATCGCTGGGAATTCCCAGAAGGACCAGTAAACTCAGGTACATTACCTGCATTTACAAACTTAGACTTAAGAGTAGATAGAGCTGTAAGCCTTGGCGGACTAACTGCTAATGCATATGTTTCTATTACAAACGCTCTTGATGCTGAGCAAGTTAATGATGTTTACCATGGTACTGGTAACGTAGCCGAAGATGGCTGGGTTGCTACTGAAAGTGGGCAGCAATGGCTAGCCAATAGATTATCAGCAAACCCTGACGTAGACGCGGCTGCTATGTACGAGGATAACCTAGCGTTTCCTGGTAGATGGAATAGACCACGTACAGTAAGGGTTGGTTTAAACATTAGTTTTTAATTAAATAAGAAGGTAAAGAGGTAGATTATGAAAATCTTAAAGAATATTACCGTTTTCACATTGGTGATGTTGCTGTCAGTTTCTACTGTCCTTGAAGCGAGAGATAAAAATGTCTCAAACTTCAGCAGCACATCTAACTATGTGGATTCTGTCGGTACGTTCGATGGGAATAAAATCTATGCAGACGTTGCAAATAATGGTCTCTTTCTGGATTACCACGTTTCTGGTGATTCAGCGCTAGAATGGCCAAAAGGCACGGGTGCACACTCTATCTTCCAATCCGCATTATGGATGGGAGCTACAGTGAACGGATCTATTCGAACTATCGTAGGAGATTATACACAAGACATGGGTCCTGGTCCATGGGGCGGAGACCCGTTAGCGGCGGTTCACAGAATCTATAAAGTAGAGAAAAGCATGTTAGCTTCTCCACTAGATTTTGCTGACTTCCAAGAGTGGCCAGTTGATTTTGGTGCACCTTGGGTTGACGTAGACGGAGATGGGACGTATAGTCCTCTTCCAGCAGGTCCAGACCACCCAGAATTTGTTGGAGACCAAGTACTTTGGTTTGTCAGCAACGATGGTGACCCAGCGTATAAGCTAAATTTTGGTACATCTCCATTAAACGTAGAAATTCAAACAACAATGTTTGGATTTGATAGACCAGATGTATTTGGTGACATGGTGTTTTTAAAACAGCTTGTTATTAATAAAGGTCAAGATGACTTAGTAGACACATACATGGGACTATGGTCAGACCCTGATTTAGGGTATGCCGGTGACGACCTTGTTGGTTGTGACGTAGACCTTGGTATGGGTTATGTATGGAATGACGGAGACGATAGCACATATAGTACACTAGATATAGGTACACCAGCTGCTGGATATGACTTCTTCCAAGGACCAATGGTTCCTTGTGAAGACGGAGATTCAGAAGAAGTGTGTCCTGCTGAAGGTGCTAAAATGTTTGGTACTCGTCACCCTGGTATGAAAAACCTAAAAATGTCATCTTTCGCATTCTACATTAATGGTGATGCGACTTATACTGACCCTTCAGATGAAAATGAAGGTTATTACTATCTACAAGGTTTAAGAAAAGATGGTAGTGCATATCCAAATGATATCGCAGGTGATTTATATGATCAGAAATTCTGTTTCTATGGAGACCCTACTCAAACGCACGGAAGTGCCAACCCAGTTGATGGTAACTATGCAGCTTCTGCTGACAGACGTTTCCTAATGAGTGTTGGTCCATTTACTATGGCGGCAGGCGATTCACAGGAAGTTGTGTTTGGTATTTTCCACGCAGCTGGAGGTGATGCACTTTCTTCTGTAACGTATTTGAAAGAAGTCGATGCTCTTGCGCAAACAGCGTACGATATTGACTTTGCGTTACCAGACTCTCCACCTTCACCAAACGTAACAGCAAGCGCATTTGCAGACCAAATTATTTTGGTATGGGATGATACTGCTGAAAGTTACTCTGCAACAAGTGAAGTCGATTTAGATGCTAACGGTAACCCAACAACATTCTTGTTTGAGGGATACAATGTGTATCAATATGAGACTGCATCTGGAGCAGGCGCAATGAAGAGATTGGCGACATACGATGTTGTAAATGGAGTGACAGAAATTTATGACACAGTATTTAACGCTTCTCTTGGAGAAAACATTAATATTAGAACTCAGTTTGGTTCAGATAGCGGATTAGCACAATTCCATTCAATTACAACAGATGGATTAAATGGTAATTCAAAACTAACTACAAACAGAGCATATTATTATGCAGTAACCGCATATGGTTACAATGCAGACGGGATTCCTAAGACTTTAGAAAGTAGTCCTGTATATTTAACTGTAAGACCTGAAGTTCCAAATACTATGGCAGCAGGAGAAACAACCGCGTCAGCTGGAGATATGGTTTCAGCAGCTCACGACGGTCCTTCTCAGGGTTCTGTAGATATGGTAGTTGTTGATCCTTCAAAACTAACAGGACATGATTACGCTGTTACTTTTGATGATTTAATGCCTGACGGAACTGTGGCTGTAAACTGGACACTAACTGATGTAACTGATAATGTAGTATTAATTGCCAACAACCCAGTTGTTGGTGGTGTTAATACTGCAACCGGTCTAGAAGTTGGTCCTGGTGGAACACCGGTAGTACACGGTTTCCAAGTTCAGGTTAATGGTCCTCAAGAAGACTTGCTATCAGTAAGTGAATGGGACCACGGCTGGAAAGAGAACAACGTAGAAAGAGACCCAGCGGTTTCTTATGTACCTTGGGCTAGTTTGGGTCGTACAGGATATATTATTGAAAATAGAGCTGGTGTAGCGTACGCATTGCCTTTCACCCGTGACTTTGATAGATTTAACTATTGGGAGTCAGATGATGTAGAGCTTGACTTTAGCACACCGTCACTTGGATGGGATTACCTATCAGAGACAGTTGTTAATTATGCTCCGTTCTCAGCATACAGACACAATTTTGCAACAGGCGTTAAAGAACCTCTGTTTGCATCATGGTGGGAGTATGATGGTGATGGAACCTTTAATTTAGGTGGTTTTGCTGGACACTCATCAGGCGGTGTAGGACCAGTATATGGAAAACTTGCATGGGAACCAATTTACGCATTTGTTTCACAGACAGGTACTGCTGCAACATGGTATGATCCTGCTAAAGACACACAATACATCTCGGACAACGACTTAACAGCGTCTGGTGGTATTGGATGGGCTTCTGGTGGGTGGTCAAACACTACAACAAGCGGAGCAGCAATTACATATCCATACATGACTGCAACTCTATTTACAGATTATTTAGGTTCAGGAGTATTACCAACCCAAGCAGGGTTTGAATACTGGGGCGGTTTTGATACTGCTAGTTCTGTTGTATGGCAAATGAGTAAACCAAATTCTTCAGCTGATACATTTACCTTCTCAACAGCTGGCTTAGAAATGGTTTCAAACGATTTTGATCCGGACAGAATCTCAGTATGGCCAAATCCATATTATGGGTATAATCCTGAAGAGCGTGATGCGCTAGATAGAAGAGTTATGTTCAGTCACCTTCCAACAGAAGGTCCTGCAACAATTAGAATTTTCGCTCTAGACGGCACGCTTGTAAGAACTATTAAGCACAACGATATGGGTTCACAGCATACATATTGGGACATGAAGAACAACTTCGAGCTTCCAGTTGCTAGTGGAATGTACGTTGCGCATGTAGAGACTAACCATGGGGATAAAATCCTTAAGTTAGCTGTAATTCAACCAGAACAACGTTTAGACGTTTACTAGGATAAGGAGAATATGATAATGAAAAATACATTTAAAATCTTCCTTGGATGCGCAGTGTTAGCTTCAGCTTTAACCGCTGGTACAGTAAGATCACAAGGTACTGCTGGTGCCTCACAGCTTCTAATACCAGTTGGTACTGAAACAGTCGCACTTAGCGGAACAAACGTTGGTACGGTAGCTGGAGTAGATGCATTATATACTAATGTAGCTGGTTTAGCTAGACACAACTCTGGTATACAAGGAACAGTTTCAACCACCACATACATTGCTGATATTGATGTAATGTATGCTGGTATGGTTGTAGCAATGGGAGAAACAGGAACTTTTGGTATGACAATCAAATCGTTAGATTTTGGTGACATTCCAAAAACTACTTCGTTCGCACCTGAAGGTGATGGACAGACTTTCTCTCCTAGTTTCTTCACTGCAACAGCAGGATTTGCGAGAGCATTTTCTGATCGTGTTAATGTAGGGGTTTCAGGAAAAATTATTTCTGAAACTATTGAAGAAACAACAGCTACAGGAATGGCAATCGATGTTGGTGTACAATATCGTTTTCCAAACCAACCATTAACATTTGGTGTAGCAATGAAAAATGTTGGAAGTAGAATGCACTATGATGGTATTAATATGGACATGGACATGGTTCCTGGAGATTCAGAGTCAGGTTCATCAGCAGAATCATTTAGAATTATTGCTGATAACTTTGCTTTACCAACTAGTTTAGACCTTTCAGCAACTTACTCTGTGTTAAACAACCTAGATGTAAGTGCAACATTTACTAATCACTCATACCAAACTAACTCTTTAGCTTTTGGAGCTAAATACATGTTAGGTTCATCATGGTTCGGTGCGGCAACAACAATGGCTATTGGCGATGACGACCAACCAACAGGTGTATCTGATGCAGATTGGGATGAATGGAGCGGAACCTTCTGGGGCGTTTCAATGGGTGCTGGAGTTTCAGTTCCTGTCGGTGATTACATGATGCATGTTTCATATGCTATGAGAACTGCAAACGAGTACTTTGATGATCATAGTACTATGCAGGTCACATTTGATTTCTAAAACTGTTCTATAAGTTTAGAAAATGAAATAGTTAAAGGGCTCAGAAATGAGCCCTTTTTCGTTACTTGAATAATAGATCTATATTTTTCTTTAAGAGTTCTGCAGGAATATTTTGCCCTAAAAAATATCTATTGTTAGCGTCATCAAAAAAGATTTCCCAATGAAGGTGGGCGCCTTTATCGTTTTGTAATGCGCCACTTGATGTACCGGTGTTTCCTGAATATCCTATTATATCCCCCTCTTTAACCATAGTACCAGGCTTTATTGATTCTGGTATTGAAGATAGATGTGAGTATACAGTAATAGACCTGTATTTTGATGTTATAGCATAACCATGATCAATTATTACCGATTTACCAAGCAAAATAAAGTTATAAATATCATCTGGTGTTTTTCCAAGCCTTGATGATGTTTCTAAAAAAAGATTATAAGTGTCAATATCAACATCTTGTTGAATATTATTACTACGAATTACTATGCCGTCATAAACGGCGTTTATTGGGTAGTTTAAGGGCGCAGAGAAATCAATTCCCACGTGGTAGCCAGATCTATACTCTCTTTTAGCATTAGGCAAAAGATTAAGATAGGTTGGAACTGCATAGTCTTTGGCAGGAAGCAGCAATTTGATATTTAATTCATCTATTCTTAAAAAATGATCTTCATTTTGATAAAATAAATATCCTGTTTTATCAACCACTAGACTGTTCGTTGCAAGGCTTGCTGTTGGCGTAGCGCAAGCACTTAGAAACAGAGCGGTTATTGCTAATATTTTTTTATTCTTCATTTTCTATATAGATGACATATGATGCATTCTTATACATTAGACTAATTTTGCTAATATTTTTATCTTTGTCAGTCCAAACTTTAATAATGTCACTATCTAAAACTACTACATTAAGACGATTATCGACATTTTCTTTATTTAATTGTTTAATATCTAGTCGATATAGTCGCTGATCATCTACTTCTTCCGAAAAAAGAAACCGAACTTTTACAGGAAGATCATCAGTCAAAAAAATGCTATCTATCCATTGATCTTCTGAGGAAGGAACAATTTTTTTAATTAATAATAGGCCTATCAAACTATCTTGTGAGATATTTTGATTTTTATATTCAAGATCTTCATCAAGTATAGACGTGCCAAAACCGGTTGCTGTAATTTCTATATCTTGATCGTCTATTGTAATTGTTATTATGTCCTTTAGGGAAAAAAGCTTAAACCTTTCAGTCACACTATACTCTAAAGAAACTCTATGGTTAATTGTTTCAGCCCCAAAAAGTGACGTTAAAAACAAGGCGAATATTTGTAAATGTTTAATCAATTTATTAAAAATGTAGATGCTATATAAAAGTACAGTGCTACTCCAATGATATCAATGGCTGTAGTAACAAATGGGCCCGTAGAAATAGCCGGATCAAAATCTAGTTTCTTTAGAATAATGGGGACGCTAGCGCCAACAGCGGTAGCAAGGGTCATAGAGCAAAAAATACTCAATCCAACTACAAGACCTAGATCTGGCATGGGAGTTCCAGTAATAAACTCAGACGCTGAACCTACTAACAACCCATACAAACCTCCTAATAAAGCACCAACAATGACCTCTTTTACAATTAAAGGAAACGTATTTGATACGTCTACTCTGCCAGTAGCAAGACCACGCACAACAATAGTGGATGATTGAGTTCCCACATTTCCGCCAATTCCAATAATTACTGGAATAAATGCAGCTAAAATAATCAACTGCTCAAGTAAAGAATTAAAGTAGCTAATAATAGAAGCAGCACAAATGCCGCCTATTAAGCTAGCAAGAATCCACGGAGCTCTAGATTTAGCATTCTCTAATGGCGATTTTAATAAAATTTCTCTGTCTTTTCCAACCCCTGCCATTTGAAGAAAATCTTCAGACGCTTCTTCCCTAATGATATCCACAACGTCGTCGATTGTTACAATTCCTAAAAATCTATTTTGTCTATTTACCACCGGAAGTGCTAAATAGTTGTACTGAGCAACAATTTTAGCCACCTCTTCCTGATCTGTTTTTGTGTTAGCAGCATGAATGTCTTTTATCATTATATCTTTTAATTTTTTATTATTACTTGACGTAACAAGCGTACGCAACGATACAACGCCGACAAGTTTTTCTTTATCGTTTAAAACGTAGAGGTAGAAAATTTTATCATTCTCGGGGAAAGATTGTAGTTTTTTAATACTATCTTTAACTGTAGTGCTCTGATTCAGAGTAAATGTTTCTTTTGTCATGATGCTACCAGCACTATCGTCCGGGTAAGACATTATTTCTTCCACTTCTTCTTTATCATCAGCCTCAATTTTTTCAAGAATTTCTTCTTGTTTGTCTTCCTTAAACATGCTAATAATTGTTGCTTGGTCATTTGTATCAAGATATCTAAAAATTTTTGATATGTTTAAGGCGCTTTCGTTTACTAAAAGATTTTCAATTAATGCTTCGTCTAGCTCCTCAAGCAGTCTTGCTTTGTGAAGCGCAGTTGGACATAGAGTAAAAATAGTCTTTTGCTCAAACTGATTAAAACTTCTCATTATTTGTGCAACGTCAGCTTGGTGAGTTTTGCGTAGTATTTTAGTTATATTAGAGTGAGCATTTCTTCTAAGAAGGCGCTGCATGGTTCTTTTAAGTAAAGAAATCTCTGTGGAAAATATAGCTTTTTTCATTGTATTGGATTTTCTATAAATTAACTCTACTTTATAACATATTAAAGAGTAAGTAAATGGCTAAAATCACCAAACAAAGCGAAAATTTTTCAAAATGGTATACAGATGTTATTCTAGATACAGACTTAGCTGACTATGGTCCAGTAAAAGGAACTATGGTTGTAAAGCCTTATGGCTTTGCATTATGGACAAACATTAGAGACACTCTCAACAAGATGATTGAAGACACCGGGCATGAAAACGCTTACTTTCCTTTGTTTATAC
>Ga0181593_10002117_pt1 | contig 18252 bp, 18 predicted proteins | sample 071ome_19_FD_133756 | JGI IMG/M metagenome (GOLD analysis project Ga0181593, IMG submission 133756) | Coastal salt marsh microbial communities from the Groves Creek Marsh, Skidaway Island, Georgia - 071413AT metaG (megahit assembly) | ecosystem: Environmental > Aquatic > Marine > Intertidal...
ATACCCACACCGACTGTCTGGACCACGATCCCGGTACCGGCCATCCGGAAAATCCGCAGCGCCTGCGCGGCATACTGGACGCCCTGGCTGCCGGCACTGACCTGGACCTGACCATCAAACAGGCCCAACCCGGCAATGATGAACAGATACTGCTGGCCCACAGCCCAGAGCATGTCGCACATGTCAGAAACAGTGCACCTGACACCGACACCATTTCACTGGACCCCGATACCTGGATGTCACCCGGCTCTCTCAATGCCGCACTGCTGGCCGTGGGGGCCGCCTGCCAGGGGGTGGATGACCTGATGACGGGACAGGCCCAAACCGTATTCTGCGCCACCCGTCCGCCAGGTCATCATGCCACGCCTACGCATGCCATGGGCTTCTGCTTGTTCAACCAGGTGGCCATCGCTGCGCTATATGCGCAGCAGCAATACCAGCTGGAAAGAGTCGCCATCGTCGACTTCGATGTGCATCACGGCAACGGCACCCAGGACATCATGAAAGGACGAGATGGCATGTTTTATATTTCCACCCACCAGAGTCCGTTTTATCCCGGTTCCGGTCTGGAAGAGGAAAACCGCAGCTTCAACATTCTCAACCTGCCGCTGGACAGCGGTACCGGCCATGAGGTGTATGTGGAGCGCTTCCGAACCGAGATCCTGCCCGCCCTGGAAGCTTTCAACCCGCAGCTGCTGCTGGTGTCAGCAGGATTCGATGCCCACAGGGATGATCACCTGGCCAGCCTGGCCCTGACCAACGACACCTATCGCTGGCTCGGGATGCGGCTCAAACATCTTGCCAACACCTGCTGTGAAGGCCGGCTGCTATCCACCCTGGAAGGCGGCTACAACCTGGGCGTCCTGCCCGGCAGTGTGATGGCATATCTGGATGGCAATCTCGAGGCTGCTGACCGCTGACACTGTCACGGCGTATCCATTGTTCTGACCAACCGGTTTCAAAGTTTTCCGGCAGGTGCTACTCTCTGGCGACAACAGCGTCAGGGAAGGCGCCATAAAAGCAAAAACAACAATAACGACAACAAAAACTGTTCCGAGGGGGATCTCATGAAATACGCCATCTGGTTTTTTCGCCTGCTGTTTGCCGCCTGGATGATTCCGGCCGGTCTCAACCATTTCATTGCTCTGTTTCCACAACCCATGGGTAATGCCCCGTTGAGCATGGAACTGATCATTGCGCTGATCGACAGCGGCCTGTTCGACCTGGTCAAGGCCGTGGAATTGATTGCCGGCGTGATGGTGCTGTTCGGGTTCTATACACCCTTGGCCCTGTTGATCTGTCTGCCGGTTTCCTTCGGCGTGTTTTACTGGGATGCGCCACTGGAAGGCTGGACCTCCGGCGCTTCCCGCTTCGGCTATGCCACCCTGTTCGTGAATTCTGTTTTGTGCCTGGCCTGGTATAAAAATTACCTGGGCATGTTCACCCTGAAGACACAGGTCAGTGAGCGGCAACAGCTGGTCATGATTGGTCGTCTGGTGCTTGGTGCCGGCCTGGTACTCTATGCCGCCAATGTTCTGTTCCTGTCACTGTGGTCTGCCCCGACAGGTTCCGAAGGCCTGGCCGCCCAGTTGATGACCTCCCTGACCAACTCGAATCTTTTACATGTGGCCCTGTGGATGCAACTGCTGTCGGGTATTTTATTGCTGGCTGGCATCATGGTGCCGCTGGCCCTGTGTATCCAGATGAATATCACCACCAACGCCCTGTTCTGGTCCCTGTTCCTGGACCAGCAGCCACTCGGCATGCTGGTGACCCTGGCCGCCTTCGCCATCAATGGCCTGCTGATGCTGGCTTATCTGCCCTATTACAAGGGGGTTCTGGAAAATGGTGTGGTGAGTGCAGGAGAAACAACAGGCCAGAGTGGCAATTACGATGCCCTGATGGTGGACCTCAAAGGCAATACAGATAAAACCGAATACCTGCCGGCGGTGATTTCCGTGCTGGCGGCCTTCGGCTTTTACTACTGGCTGGGTCTGGGTGGCACAGCACAATTCTCGGTACTGGTGCTGATGTATCCACTGTTTGTGTTACTGACACGTCGACTACGGGATATGGGTATGAACGTCTGGCTGCTGCTGGTCGCCCTGGTACCGGCGCTGGTCACCTGGGGTGTTTATTTCAGGTATTTCAGCCTTGGCGTGGATCACTTCATTACGGTAGGCACACTGATTATCGTGGCGGCGTTTATCGTGTGGGGTGCTATCGGGAAGAGTAAGCTTTCGTAAAACAAAGAACAGGGTTAATTACCCCGTGTGTTTGCAGGCAGGCATCCCGATTCTGACAGCGACACGCCGTGAATACATCCCTGTAGGCTTGACGCCGGCATCCATGCCGGCGACAGTCGCTTTACAGAATTCGGCATGCCTGCCTTCCAGATTCAGTCATACTTTCTTTCGTAAAACTGGAATTACTGGAAAATAACAGGGGCAGTGACTTTTCACAGGAAAATCACTGCCCCCATTAATTCAGGGTCAATGTTTTAGAATTACCTTCACTCCAGCTTTTCCAGTTCGGCAATGGCTTCAGTAATGATGTCCATACGATCGTCCAGAATCGCCTGGGCATCATAAAGCCCTCTGTTGTAATAGAACTTGCCTACCTGCTCACTGAAAAAATCCAGCAGAAACTCGGCATCAAACTGGCCGATTTCCTGATCCAGTTCCTGGTCGAACCAGGCCTGGATTTTTGTCACCAGGACAGCTTTTTCTTCCCGGGTAAATTCAATCATGGCCATCGTTATTTCACCGGAAAATCAAAATAGGTATCGGGATAAGGTTCATCGCGTAAGGTGAAGTGCCACCACTCCTCTTCCAGCCCCAGAAAACCATGCTTCATCATGGCTGTGCGCAGAAACATGCGGTTGGCACGCTGCTGGACGGTCACCGTGGTGTCACTGGGCCAGGACTTCTGGTCGAACAGATCAAAGGGTGTTCCCATGTCCAGCTCTTCACCGGTATCCAGCGAGATGATGGTCAAATCAAAGGTGCTGCCCCGTGAGTGACTGGATTTCTCGGCGATGAAGCCGCGCGGAATCAGTTCGTCTTTCTCCACATTGGGATAGTAACTGTCCTTCATGCGGATATCGTCTGCATCCTTTGCCCAGCGGATGAAGTAATCCACCGCCCGCTGCGGGCGATAGGCATCGAAGATCTTGAGCGCAAAATTGGCGTACGACAGATCCTGCTGCACTTTTTTCAAGGCCATCGCCGCCTGGAGAGTGCTGATGATGACATTGCTGCCATACCCGGGTACCGGCTGGCCGATGAAGTTGTCATCAGAGTAATAACGCAGATCGAAACGGATATGGGGGATTACGTCATTCAGGTAAATGAAGTTATCCGGCACATCCCGGGCATGAGTGGTGGAGGAATAGGTCAGCATGCTTTCAACTTACCGGGGTGTCAGGCGCAGCACTTCACCCGGGAAGTGACGATTGAGGTCATCGTTATCCTCGGAGTCGGTCAGGACATACAGGGCACCATCAGCGCCCTGTACCATGTCACGCACACGGCGGTGACGATCCACCAGCAGGTGTTCCTCTTCAAGCACTTTCGTGCCGTCCATTTCCAGGCGCACCAGGAACTTGCCCTGGGTGGGACTCATGGTGCCGATGAAGATATCCCCCTGCCATGCCGGGAACAGGTCGCCGGTGTACATCATCAGACCGGATAGCGCCCGTGACGGGAAGAAATAATACAGTGGCTGTTCAACACCGGTACGCTGTGACGGACCGACCTCGGTGCCGTCATAATTCTTGCCATAGCTGACATAGGGCCAGCCGTAGTTTTTGCCGGGCAGGATACGATTTAACTCATCCCCACCCATGGGACCATGCTCAATGGTCCACAGCTCACCGGTTTGCGGGTGGATCATGGCGCCATCGGGGTCGCGGTGGCCCCAGGACCAGATTTCACCCCGGGCGCTTTCCCGGCCATAGTAGGGATTGTCCTGCGGGATGGAACCATCATCGTTGATGCGCAGCATCTTGCCGATGACAGAATCCAGTTTCTGCACTTCCTGGTCGGCATTGGCAAAGGCGATACCGAAACCCATGGTACTCAGGTACAACTTGCCATCGGGTGAATGCACGAGCCGGCGTGCCGGCAGGTCGGCAATGTATTCCACGTTTTCGAAACCGCTGTTGTCATCTTTCAGGCGGGCGCGGGCAATCTTGTCAATCTGGAAGACCTCACCACGCGCCTGAACCTGGGCACGGAAATCCGCACTCACCGGGCCGCCACGCTGGCCAGCCGGCGGAGCGGGAAAAGCCATGTACACCAGGCGCGACTGTTCAAAATCCGCCGCCGGGGATATGTCCATCAGCCCGCGACCACCCACCGACCGCACCGGTGGCATACCGGGAATGGGATCGCTCATCCCCCCTTCAGGACCCACCACTCTTACCTCGCCCTTGCCATCGGCCACCAGCAGCTTGCCATCCGGCAGAGCCACCAGGGCGCGGGGACGATCAAGACCAGAAGCCAGTACTTCCACTTTATAACTGGAAGAAATCGCCGGTGCCGGCGCATTGGTCTGACCGGGAAACGCCGGGGATGGCGGATTGGCCAGGGGGTCCACTTCAGCGGCCTGGACACCCAGGGAAGCCAGTACAATGCCAAGGGCTAAAGAGGATGTTTTAAGGATGTTTATAAAAGACTCCTGTCCTGGAACCTGCAAGCTCAACTGTGGCGAAATTTCTCGAACTTCTGCACGCCCTCGGGCAGGAGATGGAAAGGCTGGGCATCATGGGTCCAGATCACATAGTCCGGCCCGCCATACAAAGAGGGGTCGTCCAGGGTGCCGACTTTCACAATGACAATATCGGGCAGCGAAGGGGCCCGGGTCAGCAGATGGGTGCCGCAGTCGGGACAGAATTCGCGGGTGACCGGATTGTCCAGATCCTTGCGGCGAAACGGCTTGGGTTCCCCCTCGGTAATACGAAAGGTATCCCGTGGCACGCCCACCACCAGGTTGGGATTCCCGCCACTGATATACTGGCATTCGCGACAGCAGCATTCCCCTTTGAACACAAAGTCACCGTCAATGGTGTAACGAACATTGCCGCAGTAACAGCCGCCTTCAATACTCATACGCTTTCCCCTTTATAAACTCTGATTCGTCAATTCACGCGCAATATTACTGCGCCACATGCATACCCGAACGCATGCCGTTCCAGCTGGTTGTCGTCAACCACTGGTAACTGGCATCAAACAGGGTCTGTGCATCCTTCTCCCACATGGCGTTGTGGGACGCACAGGGCATTTCGAGGAACAGCTTTTCTTCTGCGCCGTAATGGGCATACAGGTTTCTGACCATTTGTGGCACCACCTGCTTGTCCTGGGCCCCGGCCACCATCAACAGTGGCGTCTGCGTGGCTTTTACCACGTCTGCTCCCCAGCCAAAGGTCATGGCCCGGGGCGCACGACGCACACCGGTTCCCCATGTTGCACCCACCGGATCAGAGGCAAGCATTTCCGACCACACGGCATCACTGACCGCTTTGGTGTACTGGTTATTACAGCCCACCTGGCGATCCCAGTTGGCATCAAAATCCGCCCTGCTCTGCTTGGTCATGGCGGTGCCGCTGAAATCCAGCTCTCCCAGTGTGGCCGGATAGTCGGCACGGTAGGCTGGCGCCAGCAATACCATGCTGGCCACTTTCTCCGGATGTCTGGCGGCATAGCCTGCTGAACGGGGTCCACCCTGAGACCAGCCCACCAGGTGTACCTTATCCACGCCTCGCAGTTCACGGATGTAGTTCACCACGGCATCAATATCCTGCCAGTCGGAATCCATGGAAGTAATGGCATAGGGGTAACTGGGCGCACAGCGATCACCGAACAGGTCGCTCTGGTCATCGGCACTCAGGTTGCAGCGGTCATTCATCACCACGGGACGATAGGAACGGCCATAGCCGGTCATGTCCATGGCAAAGGTATCCATACCACGTGCTGCCAGATACTGCATCCAGCTGAAGCCCTCCACCGGCACATCAAAGGCCACTTCAGCAGGAGTGCCTGCCCCGTGGATAAACAGCACCACCTGCCCGTCCAGGTCGGTCCTGTTCCGGGTGCGGGTGTCTGCCCGCTCGCGAACGTAAATCTGTGAGACAGAACCGCTCATGGAAGGCACCCGTGACACCACCGACACGTAGTGCTCCACCATCGGCACGGCATCCCCCATCGTCACAGGACCCTGCACCTGGGCACAGCCACCGGCAGTCAGCGCCGCCATTAAAACCAGCCAACCTCTTGATTTCACTTGTTTATCCCCCTATTCCAGAAAGCGCCTGACTGACGCTGAGATACAGAGACTAAGCCAGCTGCAGGGGCATGATCAAGCCCGCTTTTGGAAAATTGACTATTCCGGGGTGGCGGGGAATAATCGGGCTCTTTTATAAAAACAATGACCGGGGGATACACCATGTCAGATATCGAAAAAAAGGACTCACAGGAAGCCAGCCAGCAACGTCGCAGCGTACTGAAAACCGGTGTTGCCATGAGCGGTATGGCGGCCACCGCCAGCATGCCCTTCTGGTCGCAGGTCGCTCTGGGCGCCAATGACGAAGTGGTCCCTTTCACTGACATGCCCGAAGGCTACACCGTGCCACCCGTCCAGGCCGGGGGTATTCATTACAATGACACCTCCAAACTCGACGACTTCCATACCCCCTATGGCGAGTTCTACATCATTCAGCACTACAACCAGCCGGAAGTGGCCGAAAGCAGCTTCCGCCTGAATGTCACCGGTCTGGTCAACAAGCCCCTGCAGCTGACCATGGCTGACCTGAAAGGCATGCAGAAATATGAAATCGATGCCGGCTTTGAATGCGGCGGCAATTCCCCGCGCCTGTTCCAGGGCCTGATCGGTAATGCCCGCTGGGGCGGTGTACGCCTGGTGGACGTGCTGGACCAGGTGGGCCTGCAGCGTGAAGGTATCGAAGTGGTGTTCTACGGTGCCGACACCGGCATGGAAAAAACCCGCCTTGATCTTGATATGGAAGTGGAACAGAACTTCGGCCGCAGCATGCACATTGATGATGCCCTGAACCCCGACATCCTGCTGGCCTACGAAATGAACGGCGAGCCCCTGCCCATGTTCCATGGCGCACCGCTGCGCGTGATCGTGCCGGGCTGGTACGGCGTCTCCAACGTGAAATGGCTGACCCAGATCCACATACAGGATCGTCGCTACATGGGCCGCTTCATGGGCCGCGACTACGTCACCCTGGCCAAGCGCAATGTGGGCGGTGTTGAGCGCTGGGAAGAACGTTCAGTCACCAAGATTCGCCTGAAGTCCTCCATCATGCGCGTGACCAAATCCGGCCGCGACCACAACATCCTCGGTTTCGTCCTGAACGACGGCACCCCGCTGCAAAGCGTGGAAGTGAGCATCGACGGCGGTCCGTGGCAGAAAGCCGAGATGGACCCACGCAACTCCAAGTACTCCTGGAAGCTGTTCAACTACACCTGGAAGAACGCTTCCAAAGGCGAACACACCATCGTGTCCCGTGCCACCGATGTCACCGGCCACGTCCAGGAAACCATGGAAGAAATGCCGGAGAAACCCACTCGCTGGGAAAACTATGGCCAGTTCCCGCGGACAGTGCGTATCGGTTAAGCAGATACAGCAAAAGCAAAACCGGAAGCCGGGGCCTGAAAACCCCGGCTTTTTTATCGCCCTCATTTACAAATACAAAAATGATGCCAACCATGCCGCTCGCGCTTCATCATTTTACTCAATCCACGTGGGCATTCTTCCGTGGGCAAAGAACATATATTTGCAATCCCGCCAAGATATGGCACGCTTTACCGCTTTCAGGCGCTCGCTTTGTTACCAGGATGTAAACAAATTGCCAGGGAATTCAGAACCTTAATTCCCCCACCAGATAAATAACGCGCATCCAGTGATTGCAAACGTGCAGGCTCGGTTTAAAGCGAGCATGAAAAAAGTGAAGATTTTTTATTAGATAAGTCAGTGTGTTACGACTGATCAAATTACGACCAAGTAGTAAAGCGAGCACGCTCGATATACAAATGTTAGGTGGCTAATCCAGGTATGACCCTAATATTGATTATTCTTTTAGGTTGGCCCAGTGCAATTATCGGCATATTGTTTATAGGTGCCGGCATATACTTAAAGAATCAGAAGTTTCGAATAGCTGGCGCGATTATTTCTATGGGTTTCTGTCTGTATGCAAGTATGTATCCACCACCGGTTCGCTGGATGGGTCTTGCATCAATTGCAGGAAATTGGATCAGCGCAATGTGGAAATGGAATTATTCAAAATTAACGCAGTCCCTAGCGTTGTTGCCTATGGGAGTTTTAATAATGGTGTTAGGTTATGTTGTTATTAGCCAGTAGGATTTGGCCACCTAACAATCCCTTTAATAACGCCCTTCGGGCTGGGACGCCGGCTTCGTCTTAGCCTGATCTGTTATCACAACCATTCAAAGATGAAACAACCACTCAATAACATCAATCCCGCCAAACTGAAACACAGCAAATGGACAGCCGTGAAGCCGGTTAACAAGGAAAAGCATTTCATTGTTTCCCGTGTGAAATATGACGATGATGGTGACGTGACCCTTTGTGAACTTGAAGCCGTCCTGACAAAGCGCCTGGAAAGCATCGACTGGCGCTCATTGAAGGACTGCAGCCATTGGATTCAGGGCTGGCAATAAACCCATTGACTAAAAAGTCCACTCTATGCGGGCTTTTTTATATGAGTCTGTTCAATTCAACTGCAACTCCGCCTGCAGCAAATTCACCAACGCTTCGGCATGCTCCGCTGCTTCCTGGCCGCGGGCGGTCAGATACCCGCCATCACTCAAGGTAATAATCCCCAGTTCATGCAAGCGTTGGGCTGCAGCGATCTTGTTGGGGTCGGCATCCTTGTGCACCTTGATGCCTTCCTGGGGGTTGGTGGTGTCGTAGAGCATGAGCAGGCTGATTTCATGTATCAGTTTGGGATCAAGCATGGGTAGTTTCCCTGGTTGTTATTCTAATGAAGGTGGTTTGAATACATCTGGTCATAAAAAATCTGTTCTACAAAAAAGGGAGCCTGTCACTGCTCCCTTTTTAATTAGCGCTACGCCATATTGGCAATGGGCACTTCCGGATTCACATCCGCCTCGTAGTCCACGCCCGGCATCTCGAAACCGAACAGGTTGAGGAATTCCTGCTTGTAACCGGCAAAGTCAGTGATGTCACTGATGTTGTCGGTCTGCACCTGCTCCCACAGATCGGCAACGGCCTGCTGTACCTCGGGCTCCAGTTCCTTGTAGTCGGCACGCCAGCGGCCATCCTCGTCCACACGGGGCGATGCGCCGTACAGGCTTTCCCGGAACAGCAGATCCACCTGTTCAATACAGCCTTCGTGGGTGCCCTTCTCCTTCATCACCTTGAACAGCAGTGACAGGTACAGCGGCATGATAGGAATCGCTGAGGAAGCCTGGGTAACAACCGCTTTGAGTACAGAGACTTTGGCTTCACCGCCAAGGTCGCTGAGAGATTCCTGAATGGCATTGGCTTTTTTGTCGAGATCCTTCTTGGCTTCACCGATGGTGCCGTTCCAGTAGATGTCCCAGGTCAGCTCGGCGCCCAGGTAGGTATAGGCGGTAGTCTTGCAGCCCTGCGCCAGCACACCGGCGTCTTTCAATGCATCAAGCCACATCTGCCAGTCTTCCCCGCCCATGACGGCCACGGTGTTGGCAATCTCTTCGGCATTGGCGGCAGCCACTGACATCGCCTGGATCTGTTCCTTGTCGGTATTGATCCCGCGCATGGTGATGTCCTTGCCAATGGGTTTCAGGGTCGAGGTATGTACTTCCCCGGTTTTGGGATGGGTGCGGCGTGGTGAGGCCAGGGAATAGACCACCAGGTCTACCTGCCCCATGTCAGCCTTGATGGTGTCGATCACCTTCTGCTTGATCTCGTCAGAGAAGGCATCGCCATTGATGCTTTTCGCATACAGGCCTTCGGCCTCGGCATACTTGTGGAAGGCGGCGGAGTTGTACCAGCCGGCAGAACCGGGCTTGGCATCTGTGCCTTCCTTTTCAAAGAACACACCAAGCGTGGAGGCACCACTGCCAAAGGCCGATGTTATCCGGGAAGCCAGGCCGTAACCCGTGGACGCACCGATCACCAGCACGTTTTTCGGGCCTCCGGCGATGGGGCCATTGGCCTTGACGTAATCTATCTGCCGTTTGACGTTGGCATCGCAGCCGGTGGGGTGGGTGGTGATGCACATGAAGCCGCGTACGCGGGGTTTTATAATCATGGTGGGGTTCCCTGTTCTTGTACGTGTTTATTATTCGACAATGCTATTTATGTTTTTGTGCTTTATGGTGCTGAATTCTATCACAGTCCGCCTGCGCCTAAGGGGCCAGACCATCAAGATAGGACTTGCGCTCTTCCTTTGACAGCGCCGCCAGGGCTTCTATCCGTTGGAAGAACACCGTCAGGTCATTACCGGATTCCGCCAGGATCTGCTCAAAGGCCGGTACCCGGTTGAAATAGGTGGCGACCGTGTTGAGCTTGGCGTTGTTGATGTCCGTGGCAAACCAGTTGTCGTAGGCATCAAAGCCGTCCCAGTCCGCTTTTAAGCCCTGGTATTCCTCCCTCAGATCACTCACCAGCTGCTGTTTCTCCCGGCGCATCGCAGCCTCATCCACACCGGATTCATACAGCGCGGCAAAACGCGGCAAATAGGCCTGCACCAGCCCCACAAACTGTTGCTGATACTGTTTCTCCCGGCTGGCCTGGGCAACCCGCTCTTCAGCATCATCTTCACCGGTGGCATCAAGCCAGAGTTTCAGGCCTTCCAGCTCCACGGTGGTAGCAAAGCTTTCATTGAATTCGGTATCGCCGGGAATATAGACCACCTGGTGGGCCAGCTCATGAAAGATCAGCGCCGCCAGACGATAGCGATCACGCCTTATCACGGTATTGAGCACGGGATCGGAAAACCAGCCCAGGGTGGAATAGGCGGCCACCCCACCGACATAGACGTCCAGCCCCTCATCCGCGAGATCATCGGCATAGGCCCTGGCGTCTTCCTCTGCAAAATACCCCCGGTAGGACACACACCCGGCAACGGGATAACACCACTGGCGCGATGACAGGGAAAACTCCGGCGCGGCAAACACATTCCACACCACGTAGGGGCGGCCGATGTCTGCATAGGTGGAAAAGTTTTTGCTCACTGGCAGCGACAGCTCGCTCTCGGCAAAGGTGCGGATATCCAGAATGGTTTCCAGCTGCTGTTTGAGTACCGGATCAGTGGCCGGGTCTGCCACCAGGTCAGCAATATCTTCCCGCTTGCTGAAGATGGCAATCTGCCCGCGTATGGCCTGGGTATAGAAACTAACCGACTCGCAGGCGGTCAGCATCAGGCTTAGACAAACGACAAGGATACGAACCATGCCGGTTTACTCACCTTCCAGCGTGACAACAAGTCGGCGGGCGCCCCCATGATCCCGGTGTTCACCCAGCATGATGCCCTGCCAGGTGCCCAGCGCCAGGCGCCCCTGACTGATCGGAATGGTCAGTTCGCAGCCGAGCAGGCCACTTTTGATGTGAGCCGGCATGTCATCAGGGCCTTCATAGGTGTGCACATAATACGGGGCATTTTCAGGGGCCAGGGTATTGAAGTGGCGCTCCAGATCTTCCCGCACCTCGGCTTCACAATTCTCGTTGATACCAAGGGACGCCGAGGTGTGCTGGAGAAAGAAGTGGGCCTTGCCGATGGTGTAGTCAGCCAATTCCGGCAACTGCTCGACCAGTTCTCGCGTGACCAGGTGAAAGCCCCGTGCACGCGGTTTCAGGGTGATGGTTTTCTGAGTCCAGCTCATTGACTGATTTTGATTTCAAACAGGGAAGACCACAACTTGCCGGTCACGAACAGGCGCTCGTTCTCCGCGTCCCAGGCAATGCCGTTGAGCACCTCGTCGCGGGATCGACGCCCCGGATAAAGACCGCTGAGGTCCACCAGGCTGTTGACGTTGCCGGTTTCCGGATCGATGCGCGCAATCACATCCTGGTACCAGATATTGGCCCAGATCTCGCCATTGATGAATTCCAGTTCGTTGAGAAACTGCAGCGGCTGGCCATTGAACATCACATGCAGGCGGTCTTTCTGGGTAAGGGATTCCGGATCGAGCACACGAATCCAGGCACTGCCATCACTCACATAGAGGGAGTCATCATCATTGGTGATGCCCCAACCTTCCCCTGCCAGGAAAAAACTTTTCTCCTGGTTGAAGCTGGCCAGGTCATAGACAAAGCCCACGTGAGACTGCCAGGTCAGCTGGTAGATGCGGTCATTCATGATGGTGATGCCTTCACCAAAGTAGCGGCTGTTGAGGTCGTGGCGCTGCAACTGCTCACCACTTTCCAAGGCCACACGGCGCAGGGTGGATTGGCCTTTGCGCCCGGTGCCTTCGTACAACTGGCCTTCATGAAATACCAGGCCCTGTGTGAAGGCCTGAGGGTCATGCGGGTAGGTGTTAATCACTTCGGCTTTGTAGACAGGGACTTCTTCGGCGGCGGCAACACACAGAGACGAGGTAAGAGACAAGAGGCAAGAGACAAGAGACAAGGCCAAACGTCTGAGTTTGCCAGAAATGCCTGAATACTTGTGGTACTGCTCTGCGCCCATACGAGATAACTACACCTGATCTTTTATGACTTCTGCCAATGCTGACAACCCGGCTTCAGTTGCCGGGAATATACCTTTCTCGGTTATCAGTCCGGTCACCAGCCTTGCGGGGGTGACATCAAAGGCATGATTGATGGCCCGGCTGCTGGCCGGCGTCAATCTTACCGTATCGAGCTGTCCCTGTGCATTTAGACCCTGGATATGGGTAATTTCTCCGGCATCGCGTTCTTCTATGGGCACCTCGTCACTGTCCCAATCGATGCTGGATAGCGGTACTGCCGCGTAAAACGGTACGCCATTATCGTGGGCTGCAAGGGCTTTGAGGTACGTGCCAATCTTGTTGCAGACATTACCGCGGAAGGTGGTGCGATCACTGCCCACCAGGCACAGGTCCACCTGGCCGGACTGCATCAGGTGACCGCCGGCGTTATCGCTAATCACGGTATGGGGAATGCCTTCCCTGTCGAGTTCCCAGGCAGTCAGACTGGCGCCCTGGTTGCGGGGACGGGTTTCATCCACCCACACATGCACCTCAATGCCCACTTCCCAGGCTTCATAGATGGGAGCCAGTGCTGTCCCCCGATCCACCGTGGCCAGCCAGCCGGCATTGCAATGGGTAAGAATATTCACCGGCTGCCTGCCGGCTTCAGCCAAAGCCTGAATAAGGGTAACGCCATGTTGACCTATGGCCGTGCAGTGGGCCACATCTTCATCGCAAATCTGCATGGCCTCATCCAGGGCCTTAGCGACCGGATCGGCGTGTCCGTCGACTGCCCTGAGTACACGATTGAGAGCCCACTGCAGATTCACGGCTGTGGGACGGGTTGCCAGCAAGGCATTGGCCGCCGTCTTGGCCTCACTCCCCTGCTTCAACGCCAGGTAAAGCCCGAATGCCGCAGCAGCCCCAATCAGGGGCGCCCCCCTGACCTGCATATGACGAATGGCGTAACAGGCATCCTCCAGCGTATCCAGGGCATGCACATCAAAAAAATGCGGCAGGCGGGTCTGGTCGATGATCTTGACCCGGCCATCGGTAGGGTCGAACCAGATGGTGCGGAAAAGCTTTCCATTGACATGCATAGGCTCAAAGCTTCCCGATTTTTTCCAGAGGATGCAGGAGACGGCCCTGCCTCCGTCTAGATAACACGATCATTCCCCCCATCCACCGGCACCTGGGCACCCGTGGTGCAAGAGGTGTCCCTGCTCGCAAATATCCGGGCCAGGATGGCCACATCACGGCTGCGCACTTCCTTGCCCAGGACATTGTTCTGTTTGTATTCATCCACGGTCAGGCGGTAATGGTCGGCGCGTTTTTTCAGGGTCTCTTCATCCCATACTGCCGTATCAAATACTGCATTGGGATGCAGAACATTCACGCGTATCCCCTTGTCACCCAACTCCAGGGCAGCCACCCTGGCCAACTGGGTGAGTCCCGCCTTCGCTGCCGAATAGGCCCCGGCACCTGGTCCCGGCGCGGGCACGTTTTTCGAGGCAATGATGACCACAGCCGGATCCAAGCCATGCTCCAGGTAAGGCAAGGCAGCACGCATGAGGGTCATGTGGGAAGTCAGGTTAAGGTCCAGACTCTTTTGCCAATTGTCATCCGACATCCCGGCGATGGACTCACTGGGCGTGAAAGCACCGGCGTTGCTGACCAGGATGTCCAGGCCGCCAAAGCGGGTGATACCGGTCATGATGCCCTGGCTGACAGCATCAACGTCCATGACGTCACAGGCCCAGCCCAGGACCTGGGAGGACGCAAACATATCAGCGATGGCGGGATTGATATCAAGGGCAATCACACAGGCACCGCAGGCCACCAGTTCGTCCACGCAGGCCTTGCCAATACCCGAGGCCGCGCCGGTGACAAGGGCGACCTTGCCTTCAAGCTCGGGACTGCTGCCGGCCTTCTTGAGTTTGGCCTGTTCCAGCTCCCAGTATTCCACGGCAAACAGATCGGCTTCTGGCAGGGCCTGCCACCCCCCGAGCGCTTCGCCCCACTGAATGGCCTTGATAGTGTGTTCACCAATATCAGCGGCCACCTGCAAGCGCTTAATGTTCTGCCCGAAAGCCAGTATGCCTTTGCCCTGCCATACAGCCAGACGAGGCGCAGCATCCAGACAGGTCAATGAACCATCGTTATGCCGGTCGAAATAGGCCCGGTACTCCACGGCATAGGTATCAATATCCTGCACCGGATCGGCATCCACCAGAATAGCCGGATGCACCTTGGTATGAATGGTGTGGTCTGGCGTGATGGGACCACGGCTGGCTATCGATGCCATGTTATCCAGACTGGCAAAGCCTGCTGCCTGCTCTGAGGTATCCAGAGACGCGATCATGGGACGCCCGGCCTGGTGCGCCACCTGGGCACGGATACGGGTTAGCTGGACATAGTCACCGGCATCCAGGGAATAAACCGCACCGGCCTGGTTGTTCAGGATGTCTTTGTCTTCAAGATATTCTTCAACCCGGGATACCAGGGCAATCATGTTGTCGTAGCTCTCCCGTGCCTCATCAGCAAAGGTGAACAGGCCGTGATGCATCAGGAAAATCCCCTTGATGGTGGACCAGTCCAGCCACTGGGTATGTTCATGTACCTGCCGGGCCAGCACAAAGCCCGGCATGATGTAGGGCAGGATCAACACGTCTTCCCCAAAAATGTCGCCGAGCATGTTCTCACCATCCGGGGTATTGCTGACCGCCACCACGGCATCGGTATGGGTGTGATCGACAAACTTGTAGGGAATGATGGCGTGGAGGATGGCTTCCACTGAGGGTGTCGGGGCGCCGGGGTCGAGCAGTGACAGACGCAACTGCTGCATCATCTCGCTGTCGGTCATGGACTCAAGCTCTGCCAGGGCCAGCAGATAGGCCAGGCTGCACGGCGCATAGCCGGGCGCCTCGATGGTTTTCAGGTCCCAACCGGAACCCTTCACAAACAGCGTGTCCTGTTGGGCGCCGAAAATGTTGGTGGTCCGACTTTTTACCGAGGTGTTGCCGCCGCCGTGCAGAACCAGGTCCGGATTCTGTCCCAGCAGGCGCGAGGAATACACACGCATGGCCAGGTCGGAATCCTGGAATTTTGCCGCTTCAGCATCTTGCCAGAGATTTTTCATGGGTCTACTGCAGTCTGTTGTCAGATCAGGGACGTGAGAATGGCGGCCAGTGAACCCAGAATCATGATGGCCGTAGGTGCAAAGGTCAGTAAAAAGCCCAGACCGCGACTGGCAGGATCACGCACGTAACTCATGGCATAAATAAAACGGCCGATCAGCCAGACCACGCCCAGGAACGCGCCGATATTGTGTCCAGCCCAACCGACATTTTCAGCGGTGATGGCAAAACACACCAGTGCAGGAACAAAAACCACCAACTGCTCAAGGGTGTTCTGCTGGACACGGAAATGCTTGTCGAATTCCGGATGGCCGGAAGTCGCCGGTGCATGCACGCCGAATTTTCCGCGAGCCCAGCCCACGCGCATGGAAAAGCCGATGAATTCAATCAAGGCCAGAATGATGATCAGGATAACCAGTGTCATAACGCTTTCCCCCAAATAGTGTTATTCAATTCAAACGTCGCCTAGCGTAACACGGTGATGCTTTTTTTTGGCCGTCTTTCACCTTCTTGCACCCTTTTCCACCGCCTTTACCTGCTTTTGCGAACCCCGAAAACAAACAGCCCGGGATATACCCGGGCTGCTCATCAAACCTGTTGTCCGAAAAACTTATTCCATAACGGAGATAGTCTGGACGCCAGCTTCCCTGGCTGAGTTCATGGCTCTGACCAGAACTTCTGCATTGGACTGTTTATTCGGACGAATAATGACAGAAGCGGCTGGATTTTCAGCGCGGGCCGATGCAACCCTGGCACGAACCGCTGAAATATCGATACGTTCCTGATTGAAGAAAATCTGGTTGCGGGAATCAATCTGGATCAGGACGTTTTTGGGCGTATCGGCTGAAGGCGGTGGAGGATTGTTGTTCGGATCCTGGCCTTCGATATCCATGGCATTCTCTTTCAGGAAGGATGCGGTGACGACGAAGAAAATCAGCAGGATGAATACCACATCCAACATCGGCGTCAGGTCGATATTGGATTCGTCCTTTTTCTTCTTGATCATTGAACCGGCTACAGTTTTCATTAATTACCCCTAAAACGCTGAATTTTTGGCGAGAGCCCTGAAAATCGGGTCTGAATATAATGTGTTTTATGTTTTTTACGTTTTGAAACGTATTACGAGTGTTTCGTGTTGATCCAGCCCCATTTTATTACCCTGATTACCCAGGTTGTTGTCTATGGCTGACTGGCTATCCCCCTCGCAGGAGAGCGAGTATATCACCTTCAGAGACGAGCACAACACCGGTACAGACCACACAATTCAAGGTTTTCACCCCATTATCAGCCTCCTGACACCAGGGATGCGCCGACCACAAAAAAGAGGGCCAAGGCCCTCTTTTTTATAAACATAACTCTTTGTTTTTATTATTTTTTCATTGAGCCAAGGGTAAATGCCAGCTGTTCAGCCAGCTGTTTAGGGGTTTTACCGCTGCGGGCACCAACCTGCAGTCCACTGTAAAGGTTCATCAACAGGTCTGCGGCAGTGTCTGCCTTCAGGCCGCGTTTGAGCAATTTGCCCTTTTCCAGTTCTTTGGTTCTGGCCAGCATAGCCTTGCGAATCACATTCAGTCCGCCCTTGATGACTTTCTGCATTTCCTTGTCCCAGATGATGCTTTCGCACACCGAGTTAACCAGCAGGCAACCCATCCCCCGCTGCTTTTTAGGGGCTGAAATGATCATGACATCGAAAAAGGATTCGACAGCCTTCCAGCCATTGAGCTTGGCATTGCCAAGGGTGGCGTCGATATTGGCCTTGTTCAATTCCGAGTACTTGTCCACACAGGATTTGAAGAAAGTGTCCTTGTCGCCAAAAGAGTTGTACAGGGTGCCACGATTGATGTCGGTGGCATCAAGCAGCTTCTGCACAGAGCTGGCTTCAAAGCCTTCCTTCCAGAACTGCTCCATGGCATTTGACAGTACAGTATTTCGTTCAAATTCTACGGGACGGGCCATTTTCAAACTCTCGGTTAAATATAGTTTTTATATAGTGAAGGTTGCTGGGAAGGTCGGCAACGAGTTGGCCGCGAATTCTAGTACAAGCGTTTTCTTTACACCACTTGGAGTGGTTTTTTACCGGTTTTTATAGGGGTAAATCATTAGGTATCAGTGTTTCAGGCTGGCCATGTCAGACTAAAAAAGCCATGGTTTTTCCCCAGGTACCATGTGAAATCCCGGCCCGCCCCTTCAAACCCGGCCATCAGGACAGCTCGCGGAGAATAAGGGTATAATCCTGCGGTTTGGACCCTGACAACCCCGTAAAATCTGGCCTTGAATGACGCATCACTCTGAACAGCCTGCCATCGCCCCACCGGGGTCAATGCTGCCCCCTGGCTCAACTGGTCTGTCTGCAATATCAGTGCGGCATCAGTCGTCCCTGTTAATGGCGGCGGCCCTGGTGCTGTGCTTGCCCGCCATGGGAGCCAGTGAGGACGACGCGGAACAGCAAACTG
>Ga0181593_10002118_pt1 | contig 18244 bp, 14 predicted proteins | sample 071ome_19_FD_133756 | JGI IMG/M metagenome (GOLD analysis project Ga0181593, IMG submission 133756) | Coastal salt marsh microbial communities from the Groves Creek Marsh, Skidaway Island, Georgia - 071413AT metaG (megahit assembly) | ecosystem: Environmental > Aquatic > Marine > Intertidal...
AGGTACCTACTGGGCCTTCGCTTAGTGCCACTCCACCGGTAAAAAAGAACGGATCCAGAATAATCGCAACGCCGTTGGCCCGGCGGCTGGCGCGCGATAGAGGCATAGATCTGAGCCGTATTCAGGGAACGGGCCCGAACGGTAGGATCAAGGCCCAAGATTTAGCCGGCGCCGATGCAGCCGTCGGCACAAAAGCTGCGTCCGGTCCGGGCGTGTCCTCCTTCATTATGACATTGGCGACTGGCGATGAAGTACTGGCACTGCTGTCAAAGTTGGCAGGCATGGATGATGCTGGCGACATACAGATCAACCATGTTGGGTGCATGGCCATTGCGAAGGCCTTGGAGAGCACACCCGAGGCTAATGTCCTGGAAACTACGCCAGGTCGCTTTGAGACTGGCGATACAGAGAATATCAACGTCAAGATAATGGGCGGTGTCCACAACACAGCCAAAACTATCAGTGGCGCGAATGGACTAACTTTGCGCGGCATCGCCGCAACCGCCGCCAAAACAGAAGATTCAGAAACGTTGTCCTCAGCAACTGCTGTCACAGACCTTGGCGCTGATGAAATTCTCGCGGGGGCCTTGGCGCTGCCCAATGGTTGCACCACAATCCTTGCGATTGGAGCACCGCAACACGTATATAAACCAGATGCCGACGGACAGCCTGCATTGATGACGGAAATTGGATTGACGCTGACGTTCAATCCGGTCGCAATTCCTCAAGGTGTTGCAACCACCCTTCTAAAGTCCATTAAAGGGTTGCTCGAAAATCCTCTGAGATTACTCGCCGGCTAAAGACCGCCCTACTTTCGCTTTTTGAATTCCCTTAAATCGACCACGCCGGGCTGCCCCCTTGGATCAGCGCCGGGCGGAAATATTCTGGTGCGTTGCAGACGTTGCGATGGCGTGAGAGGTAATGAGTCGAGAAAGATCATCCAGCCCGGAGTTTTGAAATAAGCGATCCGCTTGTTACACCAATCGAAAATGTCTTTCGGCAATTCAGCCGTTTGTTCAACGCCCTCTTTAAGCACAACGCATGCCATGACTTCTTCTTCACGCAGCTCGTCCGGCACTGCAATCACCGCGACTTGCGCTACCGCCGAATGCGTTAAAATTGCCGCTTCCACTTCTACAGCGGAAATGTTTTCCCCGCCGCGCCGCACAATGTTTTTCTTCCGGTCGACGAAATAAAGCATGCCGTCTTCCGCTTGCGTGCAGATGTCACCCGTATGGAACCAGCCGCCGCGCCAAGCTTCTTCCGTCGCTTCTTCGTTCTTGAGATAACCCGAATAGAACCCATGGCGCGGGTCAGGCCCTGCAGAGCGAACGAGAAGCTCACCCATTTCGCCATAAGCGACTTCATTGTCGTTATCATCGACGATTTTCGCTTCGTAGCCCTTCAGTGGTTTGCCAAATGCGCGGGTATCCACCTGTCGTGGCTCAAAGTTGGCGGCAAAGACGCGCGGTGTTTCGGTCATGCCCCAGATTTCAACCAATGGAAAACCGAAACGCTCTTCAAACGGTCCATGTAATTGGGGCTCAATACCCGCACCGAAGCCAAATTTTACACGATGTCCGCGATCATGCGGCGCCTCGGGCAACTTCATGAGCATGGATGGAATAATGCCGAGATAGTGGACGACGGTCGCATCGGAGCTGATGATTTCAGGCCACCAGCGGCTGGGGCTGAACCGCTCAACCAGTATCAGACAGTTACGAGTCAAGATGACACAGGTCAAACACACCGAAAGATTGTTCACATGGTAAAACGGGCTCGGGTTATAAAAGCGCTCCACTCCATGTTCCATGGTGAGCGCACCCCCATGGTCTCTGTACCAAGCGCCGCAAATAAGATGGCATTCATTGCTGAGCAGACAACCTTTAGGCTGACCGGTTGTTCCCGACGTATATAGGATTGCGCAGATGGAATTTAGGCTAGGTTCTCCGCTTTCCGGTGCCGGCCTGGCGGCTTTCGGTATGCCATCGTTGAATTTATCGATGTCCACTACGGGGAAGGAACGTTTCAATTCCTTGCCTACCGCTTCCAGATCGGCAACACGATCCGGCAAAACGACCGCCATGTCAGATTCGCTGTGATCCACCAGATACAGCAGTTCCGGATGTCGATAGTCTGGATTTACAGGAACAATTGTGCACCCCAGGCCGTTGAGGGCGAGATAGTGCACTACAAAATCAGGGCGCGCACCCAACAGGAGAGCAATACGGTGGCCATGTCCAAATCCCGCCGCCTCGTATGCTATACGGTACGCCTCAACTTGTTCCGCGATATCCTTATAAGAAATATCTTTACTCGCACCGGGCTTTTCGTCGGGCAGACAAAGAAACGCTTTCTCTGGCGAAGTATTTGCGGATTCAACAAACGCTTCATAAATCGTGCTGGTCATCTCTCCCCCAGTCGCTCGCAGTCAAATAACAAGCCTTAGTAGGAACGAGGCATTCCCAAGTTCTGCATCGCAACAAAATTGTAGATCATTTCTTCAGATACAGGCGCGATTCTGAATAGTCGCGCGTCACGCCAGAGTCGTTCAACGTGAGACTCCTTGGCATACCCCATACCACCCATCATTTGCATGGCACGGTCCGTCGCGAGTTCAGCTGCCCGCGCTGCGATGAGCTTTGCGACGTTGGCTTCCGCCCCACTCGGACGTTCATTGTCGAACAGCCATGCAGCTTTGTAATTCATAAGCCGCGCCGACTCGACTTCCACATAGGCCTGGGCAAGCGGGAATTGGAGGCCTTGATATGATGAAATCGGCTTTCCTCCGAAAACCGTTCGGTCATTGGCGTGGTTCACACCCAATTTGATCGCGAGTTCACCTGCACCGACAAGAGCAGCCGTCGCGGCAATTCGCTCTGTATTCAGAACATCCAATAAATGCTTCCAACCCCCGCCAAGCGTGCCGACAAGCTCGCTGCCGTCAATATGGACATCATCAAAAAACACATTCGACGAAGAAAGAGTATTCGTTCCACATTTATCGATCGGAGAAAACTCAAGGCCCTTCCGATTGATATCAATGATGAAGAGTGAGAGGCCTTCAGTCTTTTTAGGTGCGTCCTGGACTTTGGTTGTACGCGCGACAACCAAGACTTTCTCAGCCGCATCCATTCCGGTGATCCAAATTTTTCTGCCGTTCAATTTCCAGCCGTTGCCGTCCCTCTCGGCAAAAGTCTGTATTTCAAGGCTATTGGTTCCGGCATTGGGTTCGGTCAAGGCCATGGAAACGATCATGCCGTTGGCGATTTTAGGCAAAAGGTCCTTTTTCATCTCCGGCGTTCCAAACCGCTGAACGGCGAGACCACCAAAAATTGGTCCAATCATGAAGAGCTGACCGACCGTGGCCCCTCCACCGGTCGCCGCCAAATTTTCGACGATGAGAGCTTTTTCGAACATGCCGAGCTCGCTGCCGCCGTACTCTTCGGGAACAAGCGTTCCGGAAAGGCCGGCTTCGCAAACCGCGTCCCAGAATTCTCTGGGAAATTCCTTTTTGGAGTCCTGCTTTCGCCAGTAGTCGGGCCCAAACTCGTCTCCGACGCGGCGCGCTGTATCAGCAATTAAGCGTTGCTGTTCGCTGAATTCGAATTCCATCGGACCTCCCTTGAGATTGCCGAAAGCGGCTTTTTATTATTGAGTTGAGACACAAATTGCATTCCTTCGGATGGATATGTCCCAACCCGACTAAGGGTACGCGCATATCCGCGGAAGCGGCAATTTGAGCCGGGGCGTCATACTGTACAGTAGCTTCTTATTCGAGGTAGTTATACACTGCGTAATATCGAATGCCAAAGCATTAGAATAACCGCCACGGCCAGATTTTGAGCCATTTTTATACGGCGGCAAACGTATCAGGCAATTCGTTACTTTGGACGAATCGGGAGGAGTCATGAACGACTTCAAGGGGCAGGTAGCCGTGGTCACTGGGGCCGGCCGGGGGATTGGCCGGGAGATCGCGCTTCAGCTAGCCCGACAAGGCGCGAGCGTTTGCGTCTCGGACATAAATGGCGACTGGGCGCTGGCGACCGCTGAGGCCATTACAAAATCTGGCCGAGATGCACTGGGGCTCAAGGTAGACGTGAGTTCATATGACGACGTTCAGAAACTCGTCGCAGATGCCGCCTGTGCATTCGGAAAAATCGATATCCTGGTCAACAACGCCGGCATATCCACCTCGCGCCCTTTCCTGGACCTTACCAAGGATGAATGGGAAGCACAGATCAAAGTCCATATGTCGGGCACCTTTTTCTGCTCTCAAGCCGCCGCGAGAGAGATGAAGAAAAACAATTACGGTCGTATCGTTTGTATCTCTTCAGTGGCCGCTCTAATGGGCCCCATTGATCTGGCTGCCTATGGTGCTGCGAAGGCAGGAATAGCCGGACTGGTTAGAGCCATGGCATTGGAATTGGCCGATTTCGGCATTACGGCGAATGCCGTTGCACCAGGCCCCATCGACACAGAGCTTTTGAAATCTGCTTGGCCTAAGGACGTATATGAAGAACGTAAGAACCATATTCCTGCCCAACGTCTGGGCAAAGTAGAAGAAATAGCAAATGCCGTGTTGTTTTTTGCCTCGCCGCACTCGGGATATGTCTCGGGAACCGTCCTTCCGGTTGACGGCGGGTCTGTCGCGGCGGGCGCCTACATGGTCGAGAAATATAGACGCAGAAAAGCAAACGCCGCGGACTAATAAGCCGACGGCGTTTGATTTTGGCCTTATGTTCAGTTTTTATTCTTCGACAATAAGCTGACCATATGACCAGCGATGATCGTCGCAGGTATAAGTGTATTCACCAGGCGTATCGAAAGTAAGCGTTTTCGATTGTCCCGGCGCGACAGGGCCCGTTGTCCAAGAGCCGTCGATGGCCGTGGCTGTGTGTGTTTCTTCACCTTTATTTTTCCACACGACCTCCGTACCCGCCTGCACACGGGTACGCGTTGGCTGGAACGCGTATTCATCCACGGCTTCACGCACAAACTCCAAGCCACTGTCTTTGACGGTCGGGCTCATAATGATCTCGTCTGAGGACAAAATACGACCCGCAAAGCTGGTTTCTTCGGCTGGTGCCGGTGGAGCTTCACGCTCGTCGACCGCGCCGCCGAGCTTAAAGGCCCAAACGCCTTCAGAAGAAGCAACGGTGACGTATTGATCGCCATCCATGGCGTATGTGGCCACGCCATTGTTGGCGTTAGCGCCCGTCTGGAACCTCCACAACCGCTCTCCAGTCTCAGAGCTGTAGGCATTTAGGTATCCGTCTGCTTCTCCATGGAAAAGAAGGCCACCGGCGGTCGCTGTAAAGCCGCTCCCGTTTTGCTGGACACGGAACGGCACCTCGTGTTCCCACACGATTTTATTTGTCTTACTGCTCATTGCTCCCAACAGCCCTTTGTATTTGATGCCGGGTACAGGTGGGGCCGCCGCAAAAAACTTCGGGTCTTCGAAGCGTTTCATCCACATCGGCCAAATAGCGCCGGTAATGTAGAAATTCTTGGTTTGCGGGCTGTAAGCGATCGGGGCAGCACGTGACGTTAGAATGGGATACATCAAGTTTGGAACGTCGTAGTCGAAAATATCGTAGTGACATCCCGCTTCAAAACCTTCTGGGATCATATCCTCGGGCGCGCACGTAGGGCCGAAATTGTCTGCGCCGACCGGAAACGGCTGTGTTGGTGAAGTGCGCAACCTATCACTTTGTGGAACCGGACGTTCTTCGACAGGCCATATGGGTTCGCCGGTTTCACGATCAAAAATAAACAGGTAACCATAAGTGGTGACGGATGCGACCGCTTTACGTGGTTCACCATCCACCATTGCGTCATACAAAATCGGCGGCGATGAATTGTCCGCTTCCCAAATATCATGGTGTGTTGTTTGGTAGTGCCACTTGACTTCACCCGTCTCGACGTCAAGCGCCACAAGAGAGTCGCTAAATAGGTTGTCGCCGGCTCGCAATTCGCCGCCCCACTGAGGTATCGGATTGCCGATGTTTACATAGACCAACCCAAGTTCAGCATCCGCGGCTGGTGCCGCCCAAGCACCAGAACCGCCAGGTTTCCAGTCATCTTGGTCTTGAGGCCACGTCTCGTGGCCAAGCTCGCCCTCATAAGGCACGGTGTAAAAGGTCCAGGCTGTTTCACCCGTCTTGGCGTCAAAAGCAGATACGCGTCCACGAATTCCGTAGTCGCCATTCGCCAAACCTGCGATGACCTTGCCGTTTATGTAAACAGGCCCTCCGGAAATAAATTGGCCACGTGTAGCGCCTTCGTCTCCCAATCGAGCGACCCAAACCTGCTCGCCTGTCTCTTGGGTCAAGGCGACAATCTGCGAGGTGCCAAGCCCGACAAATATCATGCCGTCGCCGGTGGCTATGCCTTTGAACAGGCCATATGTTCCGGTGGGCAGTTTCTGCTTCCAAATAGTCTCGCCCGTTTTTGGATCCAGGGCATAGGCGTGCTGGGTGCCAGCAACAAACATCCTACCGTTTGCGACAACCGGCGTACCACGGGGCACTTCCCGTGGCGGACCAGCATCAAACTCATGGAACCATACGCCTCCGAGATCGGAAACATTGGCGGTGTTGATTTGATCCAAAGCGGAATAACGCTGATTTCTGAAATCTGCGTTGACCTGCGGCCAGTCCACATCGCCTTGCTGTTGCGTGCACGCCGTAATCGCAATTGAAGACACCAGAACCGTCGAAATGGTGCCCGCTAATATCGATTTATTGATTTTCATCCTTACTCCCTGGCGTTACTACGCGGCATTAGGAAAATATCGGCGCTTCGCACTGTATGTCATCTATAGACGAGACACCCTACTATCTGAAAATAATCGCATGTTGTTCTTGAGCGCTCAATGCGCGTCCACGCAGAAATTAAATATCTTTGCTAACTTGTGTAACAAATTTTATTGCGCATAGAATTTTTACAGTTCAGCACTCACAAGATAAACAATCGCCAGAACCATTGAGATCGCCGCCGCACCAAAGAGAGCGCGGCGGAGCGATTGAAACTTAAGCGACGCCGCAGGTGTTTCGGGAAGGTGTTTAAATCCATTTATCATCGCCGAGACAATGCTGTCTTTTTTATAGAAGACGTAAAATGCAACGGCAGCTATGTGAAGAAAAAGAATGATCAGCAGCAGTTCAAATATCACATGGTGCAGCTCCGCACAGAAACGCCCGGCGCCATAACTTATCAAGGGGGAAAGCGGTCCAGAGCCGCTTCCGTCTACGTCTCGGGCAAACAGCCCCAGCGAAGTCTGAAGCAGCAACAAAGATAAAATCGTCACAACGCTTAGAGCGCCCAGCGGATTGTGACCAGCGCTCACCATTCCCGGACGGCGGAAAAGCTGCAGAGCATATTTGGATGTGGTCCCGGGTCCGCGTACAAAGTTTGAGAATCGCGCGGTCGAAGAACCAAAAAGACCCCAATACAAGCGAAATAGCACGAGGCCGAGAATTACATATCCTGAAAATATATGAATCGATTTGAATTCATATTCCGCAGATACCCACGACAAGAGCACGAACAACAACAAGCCCCAGTGGACAATCCGTACCGGTAAATCCCAAACATAAATCCGGTGCAATTTAGCGTCGGAAATGGGATGCATATTCAGTTCTCAATAAAATTGAATCGGGTCCTGCAATTCAAAATTAAGCATGTGGAAAAGCATCGGGCAAAAAAAATCGCGTACGTTTATAACGTACGCGATTAATTCTAGATTGTAGACTTAAATGCAGCCGATCACTCTTCGAACACAAAAGTCTTTAGGACCAGCAGGGTTAAGACTTGGCGCTCCATGATTCACAGTGTCCACGGCCATTAGCCACGCCATTGAAAATTATGCACGTCCCGCAACCGCCTTCGGTTGCGGTATAAAACCCGCAGTGCTGACAGGACATTGATTGATCCGCAGCTTCCTCAACATAGTTCAAAGACTCACGAATGCTTCGTTGACCGGCATCCAAACGTTCCAAGTCAACGCAAACTGCATTGTCAGCGGCTTTCGCGCCTTGAGACGCAGCAGCTAAAAACACCAATCCTCCGAGAGGTATTTGCGCGCCGCGTTCCAAAACCAGACGCCGTGAAAGATTTTTCTTGTCCATACTTTCCCTCGCTCCCTTAAGAAGACTTGTCGACAACAACAGGTCGGGCAGGCCCGGGCCTACGGATTTCTTATCGCCGGAAAATACGCCGCAATTAAGACCCATAGTGGGCAAATTTGCGGCTAAGCCCAATCACTGAAACCCTTTTAAACTCTGTCGTATTTTCAATGTGGGGGCAATAAAAATAGAAACTCTAATGCTTTAGGTGAAGCTGAGTTTCTATAATTGCGACAGCTTCGCAACTAGAATTATCCGCATTAAAACCCGAATATTGAAAACAAGCTGAATTGCTTCCGGTACACCTCGTGACATTCGCTACAAACAGCACCGGTCTTCTCAACTTGCGCTGCGATAGCGCTTGCATCTCCACCGGCAGCAATAAGTTTTAGTTTGCCGGCCTCTGCAATGAATTCTGTTTGTAATGAATTAAATCTCTCAGAATCTGTCCAAATTTCCTGTTTCGCTTTCGTTTTGAACCCGTCTTCAGGGCCGGTCCCTGCCGGAAACCAACCAAGCTGCTCGTGGGCCCAAGTATCAATTTGGTCGGCATTTCGCGCCAACAAGCCCGCGTCCGGCTCTGGGCGATGTGATTCCCGCTCCATGTCTTCAAATGCCTCGCCCATGCGCTCGAATTTTTCGTGGCGCTCACGGACTATATCCGCAAGTTCAGATTCTGCCGCCGTGAGCGCCAACGGCCACGCAAGCGACCCTGCTACAGCGAGGACGAGCAAACTTCTGCACATTTGAATTTTCCGCTTCATTGGTGTGAATTTGCGCTTCTCAACCAGATATTAGTGTACTGCTCGAGAATAAAAAACCGGCCCACGTGTCTGTTACGACATATGGGCCGGCTAATTCGAACAAACTATCCTGTTTTTGCCTAAGCGATAATCTCAGTAATCGTCTTAGACGTTTCCATGGACTCAGTGCCCCACGCGCTTACAGGCACGCCAAGAATTTGCTGAAGCGTCAGCCCAACACGCGTCACAGGGTCGCCTTTTGCCTGCACGTGCACGCCTGTTTTGAGGCGACCACCGGCAGATCCGATCGTAATCAGCGGAATGTTCTCCAGCGAGTGAACCTTGGCAAAGCCGGTTTCGCTGGACGCGAATACGACTGTACGATCCAGCAAGGTTCCATCGCCTTCACGAATGTTCGCCAGGGCGGAAGCTTGGTCCGCCAGGCTTTCCATAATGACTTTGTTGAACCACTGCGCCCGCGGTTGATAGCCCATTCCCTCATCCAGCGCCTCTTCGTGCGTAAGGATGTGGTGAGTGGCTGTCTCGCCGCCGCGGCGAACAGAGGATGTCGCGTCGGCGAAGGAAACGTTGAAAACCCGGGTCTGATTGCAAGCCAACGCATGTGCAAGCAAGCCTGAGAAGAGTTTCAGGTTTTGAACGACCGCGTCGATCTCTAGTCCCGGTTCACTTTCGTCGGACGCTCCGGGCTTTGCGCAGGCCTGCATGGGCGCCGGTTTTTCCAATTCCACAGCCAGTTGGTGCTCCAACTGACGAAGGGACGTGAAGTACTCATCCAAACGTTCACGGTCGGACGAGCCAAGCTCCTTTATGAGGGCCTTGCGTTCCTCAGCCACCGAAGACAGAACGCTCTTTCGCACCATGACTTTTGGATCCGGCGTAAATTCAGCGGCGTTTGGATCCTGAAATTCCGGTCCAAAAAGACGCATATACAAAGCGGCCGGCGAGACTTCGGATGGATTTACAACACTACCGCTTCGGCGGCTCACCGTCTGACGGGCGCTTCCACCACCAGCGACCTCCAATGAACGAAAGCGCGTTTTCGTTCCAATAACGTCAGAAATCAATACGTCCACGCTGGGGAAATCAGGGCGCGTACCCGCCTTTGGAACATTACCCAATAAAGCACCCTGGTGCCCTGTCTGGTGCGGTGTCGGCGGCTTCCCATCCAAAAACACTTTCATACCGCTGAAGACGTTCATTTGATTCTTGAACGATGAAAGCGGCTCGAGTTCCGGCGCCAGTTCATAATTCGCGCCGACCGTTTTTGGCTCCCAAAGGCCGGGCGTAAGGCCGCAGCCCCAGAACCAGTTGCCGAAACAGGTCGGAAGTGGCGCACCCGTCGCGGCAAGCGCCGTTCCGTTTGAATTCAAGAAAATATCCAGATACGGCAATCCAACCGATATTGCGGCTCCGCCAAGGGTACCTCGGAGGACCGTTCTGCGGCTCGCTGCTCTCATAATCGCATTCATTGCTTTTTCTCCGGTTGCAGAAATTCACTCGATGCCACCGCCAACCCATCTACGGCAGCTTCAACTTCAGTGTTAGCTATTTGAAAAAACGCCTCGCTTGTCGCGATGCGCTGTAACAATTGCGGCACCCTGTAACCTTTTTCCGCAAAGCTTTGCTCGATATAACTATCGAGCCATTTTTTTTCGCTCTGTGTAGGCGTGCGACCCACACCGTATGAAAAGACCCGGTTGACAAGGCAGGAGGTCAACCCCGGATGGTCGTGAACAACCTGTCCGAGCCCAACAGCATCGCTGAAATCAACGCCGTCCAACTGACCGCTCGTATCGATTTGTGCCCCATTTTCCGTCATCCGGAACCCGCCGATCGTGTCGAAGTTTTCCAACGCCAAACCGATCGGGTCCGTAATCTTGTGGCACCCAACACACATTGGTTCCGTCGCATGTGCGTCAAGACGTTGCCGAACCGTCTTGAAGTCAGGATTAGCCGTGTCTTGAACGATATTGAAATCAACATTGCCAGGCGGATCCGGCACTTTTTGGCAAAGCAGGACTTCGCGCAACGCCTTCCCTCGAAGGGTAGGTGACGTCCGCCCCGGATGCGAATGCAATGCGACAAAGCTGGCGTGAGTTAATATACCGGCTTGCCTGGAGTCTTCTGAGAACTCGTATGATTCCCATCCCTCAGGCGTTGTGACGGGCACGCGATACAATGCGCCCAGCAATCTTGTTAAATAGGTTTTGCGCGTTGTGAATAGGTCTCGGTAATCACCGCCATCCGAAACCAAGTGGTTTACGATGGTTCGCAAAGTTTGCTCTTTGGCATCTTCCGCAGCAATGAAATTGAATTTAGGAAAAATCTCCGCATCCTTCGACAGCTCGCTAAATTTATCAAATTCCAGCATGTCTTCAAAAAACGCGCGCACCCCAGTCTTCAATTTTGGAGACGCAATCATTCTTCCGACTTGTTTCGCCAATCCATCCCGTTTGTGAAGGTCACCATTCTCAGCGGCTGTTAGAAGCTGGTCGTCCGGGGCGGTGTTCCACAAAAAGAAGCTCAAACGAGATGCCTTGGAATATGCATCCAATCTTTGTTGCCCAGGATTATTCGGGTCCGGCTCGGTAATTTCTTGACGGAAAAGGAATTGCGGCGCGACAAGCATGCCCGCCAAACTCATTTCAAGCCCGGAATAAAAATCACCTAGCTTTTCGGTGGCATTCTTCGCGTTCTGCACACGCGCATCGAGTTCTTCCTCCGTTAACGGACGCCTGTAAATGAGACGGCCGACCAGCGACAGAAATTGACGCGCGCACGCTTCGTCGGCGGATTGTGCGTTCGTTGGTTTACAGGGAATCATTGCGGCGCGGCGTTCCTCTCCGGTCACCTGAGCCGCGATGCTACGAGCAATGATGTCATACTGCTGTAGCCCCGAGGTCGTCACGCTCACCTGACCGGCGCCCACGGCCAGCAACCCGCTCTCGCGTGGGTCGGGCTCAAATCGACCCCCTAGTTCAACGGTCGGCCCAAAAATGTCGGCGACAACCTGCTTATATTGCTCTTCAGTAAGACGCCGCATGACAGGCGGCCCGCCAGCGTCTACAGGCGCGAACGAAGCCTCATTTTGAGGATCTGCACCGCCCGGTGCGCAGGCAGAGAGCGCAATCGAGATTGCGCCTACAGCAACCGCGCGCCCAAGCCACGGCCCACAATTGCGGGGCCCGTAAATTCGATTATCTGTTCTCGCGGTAAGCAACTCGTTTCCTCCACCAAACTTACGCGCAATCACTGTGCGCCAACCACGCCGGCCGTTTTTGCATTCTCTGGATAAACAATGATCGCCGGCTGGGCATCGACCCACCATGCCGTAGAAATAGATTTATTCTCACCTGTTTGGGGATCGGGGTCGGCATCCGCGTGCTTTTTGAGGGCGTAATAGACACCAGGGATATCGATCCCGGCGCTGTGCTCTACAATCCAGGCTCCTTGGGCATAGCTCCAATACAACGGCTCCCATGGTTGATAACCGCCGAGTATGCCTTGCGCACTTCCGTCTTCATTGAGAGCAAGGCGGAAACGTGCTCCCTTAAATTCAAATAGAGGGAGCAGCATTGGATCGGCTTCCAGCGAGCTTTCGAACGTGGTTGTGCTGACAACGCCGTTCTCGATGCTGCCCTTAACGACTGTACGGGACCGTGAATTTGGGTCAACACGCAGTGTCATATCTGCAAGAGCGTCACCATTTGTGTCCCGTTCGATCGTATCGACTGACTTGTCGATAATGATCGTAACGTCGTCATCGTTTTGCAGGTCATCAATGTCGCGAATTTCGATCAACCACGCGGGCGCTGTATCACGAGTTAAATCCCACTGCGCAAACGGATAGATCGGAAGGTCGGGCGCATGAAAAGCAAAATTCTGAATGCAACCCAATGCGCGATACATCTGGTTGTCTACGCCGGTCTCCCCACTAACAGGATCAACGAAATCTTCCGTTCCATTTTTACCATCTAAGTTAAATCCAAACCCTCGGCTTCCTTTTACAGGTTTCAACTCCGGATCGGGCTGCGTCCACGGATTGGCATAAACATTGACGGGCTCGCCGTTCACGCGGCCACGCATCGTCGTGACGGGAATATAACCACCATTCGGGAAGTCCTTCATGAGTTCTTCCACTTCGGTGTTGTCGTATCCAAGGCGGCGCAATTCGCGTTTATAAAATTCGTCGGAAAGCGGATTTAACCCATCGGGGCAATTGGCTTCCACATAAGCCGTTGCAACGTGGAACCAATCAACGACGAAACCCCTTATTTCCCCTGCTGACGCGGCGGATAGAGGGAGGCACGCGCCGCCCAAAACCGAAACTAAGGTCAGAGTCGAAGTCCCTACCCCTTTGACTATTTTATTGAACACCGCTGCATCGGCTGAGCTGGTGAGCATGCGCAATCCCCTCCCAGTAGAATTACGAATTATTTAAGCCTAATTTCATTCCAATTTACGGTCACGCGACGAGCAGCGATCATCCGCATCGTCGAATTAAAAAACGCCCAGTTACTAAGACCTTAAATGGATTTAAAGGCCTGCGGATAATACACTGTCACGCCCCCCAACTGGTGTATAGTAACACTATGTAACTTACTCGTATTGTTTGCATTAATGGTGGCTGGCCCTTTTTACGTGTTAAACATGAATCCTCTTGAGTGCCCGGCATGAGTCAGGCAAAAGCGATTCCCCTGCGAAAACAGCAAAAAAACTATACGCGTCAAAGACTTCTGCAAGTGTCGCGCGAGCTTTTTGCCAGCAAGGGTCCGCAAGAAACCGGAATAGATGATATCGCGCGGGCCGCTGGCACTTCGCGAGCGACGGTCTATACCCACTTTTCAGGAAAGCAGGACATTATACGAGAACTGCTGACGGAAATCTGGGATACCGTCCTTCGACTGTACCAAGACTTTGACGAACTTCCCAATCGGGACCGCGCCACCCTCAGGCAATGGCTCGGGAAGGTCTTTGATGCATGGCTAGAGTACGGAGCGAGCACCAAGATTGTAATTCGAGAAATGCCGGCGGAGGTAAATGCGGAGTTCCAAGATCAGTTGGAAAGTCATGTCGCGGCATTGACCCGAACACGCGAAAAGTGGGCCCATTTTGACGAAGAGGAAGCCACCCGCAGAGCCTACCTTTTAATACTTCAGCTGCAGCGCGGATTAACGGCTGTGCATTTCGGCGGATGGGAAGTGGACCGGGAAGCGTTGCTGGAAACATTTACCGATATTTGGGAAGCGACACTGAGGCCGCAGAGTAAATAGAGCCTTACCGGTAGAGACCTGGTCGAACGCGTTTGATCACCGAACAAGATCTAGGAAATTTCTATAACCGGTCCCCCGGCAGCATCTGCATCACTTTTGTCGTGCGTAACCAGCAGCGTCGGAAGCCGGCTAGCTTTTACATGCGCAAACACAAACTCATGCATCTGATGTCTGAGAGTTGTGTCAAAGGCGCTAAAGGGCTCGTCCAGCAGCAGAGCGCGTGGCTCTGACAGCAGCACACGCAAGAGCGATATACGGGCACGCTGACCACCAGATAACGTCATCGGCATTTTGTCCCTGAAACCTTCAAGGCCCGCCTCACCGAGTGCTGAAAGAGCCAATTCGGCCCTGGCGCGTCGGCCACGTACTGTTCTCGGGATACCAAATGCGACATTTTCCAAAATACTGAGGTGAGGAAAAAGAAGATCGTCCTGAAACAACAAACCGACGCGCCGCTCCTCTGGGTTTAAACCGTCTATACGTCTTCCGTCTAAATGCACGGACCCCGAGGCGATGATGTCTGGAGACAACGTCCCACTCACAAACGCAAGCAGGCTTGATTTCCCGGCGCCGCTGGGGCCCATGAGAGTGGCAACATGCCCTTCTTCAACTGACAGAGAAAGGGGCCCAAGCAGTTTGTGCCCCTTCACATGAAGGGAAACATCTTTCAGCGTGAGACCCGGCATATCTTCAGTGTTCATTTTCCAATCTTTATAGCGTTCTCGTATGTCGAGCGGCAACGGCGGCTGCTATTGAAAAAACAATCAATGGCAACATGAATTGAGCTAGTCCGTAGGCCCCCAAGTCGCGGCGATCGCCGCCAGCCGCCAGGGTCACGGCTTCTGTCGTCAACGTTTGAATTTTACCGACGCCGGGAAAAAGCGTCGCCAGGTATTGCGACACGCTAACTGAAAAGCCGACGGCGAACGCAATAGCCATTGGGGCTTTGAGCAAAGGTATTTTTACGGTCCTTAGAACGGTGAATGGCGGCTTGCCGAGAGACAACGCTGTTTTGGTAAAGCGTGGATCAAGGTTGCGAAAAGGATCGGCGAAAATCAAAAATACATAGGGCACAACAAAGACCAGATGACTCCAGACAACCGCCAGCCAGGACCCGTCTATATTGAGATACACGAGAGCGACCTGCAGGCCGAACAAGAAGCTGACTTGGGGAATCATTAGCGGCATGTAGAGAAAGAACTGCCCGGCAACCTTGGGACGGGCACCTTTCCAATACTCATTTTCCAGAATGCCAAGGCCTAAGAGCAGAGCAACTGCTCCGGAAACAATCGCCAGAATAAAGGTGCTTATTGAATGCACTTTCAGTCCGTCCCATGCCCCGATCCAGGTTCGGAGGGTAAATTCGGACGGCAGCGCCGCGGGAAATCGCCAAACATCGGCAAACGACCAAAGCACCAGCGAGATCAAAGCAAATCCGGAAACCACCAAAATCAATGATGTCGCGATTCCCGAAATCCAATGTGTGAATTTTTCAGCAAATGTGCGCGGGCCATTGAAAATCCAAGCCCTGCCGCAGGCGATCACTATTTTCTCCAATCCACGCCAACCAAGAACCGCAATCACCACTATCCCAAATAGCAACAGAGCTGCCGCTGCACCCTGCAATCTGGTGCCGATATCCGGATCTTGCATCCAATTGACTGCCAAAACGGAAAGGGATGGCGGCGTGGCGGGGCCGACAATCATCGACATATCAACGACCGAAAGACTATACGCCAGCACGGCATACAGCGGCAGCCTGATCTGCGGGTAAATCATAGGAAATATGACTTTCAACCACGCGCACACAGGCCAACTTCCCAAAGTTCGAGTGACGCTCAGGTATTTCTGAGCATCAATTTGGGACAAAGCAGCTTGCATCACCAAAAGTAGAAAAAAGAGCTCCTTGCAGACGAGCGCGACCATCAGTCCTACGCCGTGAAGGTCTTGAATAAACAAGTAATCAGGGGGCGCACTCCACCCACTAAGCCAAGGCGTAATGATGCGAATAAGCCACCCGCTTGGGATAAATAGAAAGGCAAAGCCAATCGCAAACGCCGCATGTGGAACCGCAAGCAGTGGGGCGGTTGAGCGCGACACCAATAAAGATATTTTTGAATTGCTCCATGATGCCGTGAAGGAGACGGCGATTACGAGGGAAAGCACCGTGGCACCAACGCCTGAAAAAACCGAGGTGAAGATAGCCTGGCCGAGGCCGGGAGCATCGGCTAAATCCCGCCAGGGCTGCACATGCAATGCACGCGTCGAATCGCCGGGCCAGTACCCAAATGACGGAAGCGCTGTTCCCAATAGCCCAGCCAATATGGGAACCATAAAGAGCACGACGATGGCCATAGGAAAACAGCTGATGATTCGGCGATATGGATCGGTTCTGAATATCCGCATACTGCCTATCGCGCGTACCTATTACGCCACTCTTTTTCCAGCATCTCTGTCCAGCTGGGATGCGGCTCTTCGGCAATAGATTGAGTAAATTTGGAATCGTTCGCCGTCGGAAGGCGGTCGATATCCGCAAACAGCTGAGCCGCATCAGCGGGTAGTCGCACTACATCAAGAACCGTTGGATCACCCCATACCCTCGGATCAGCTTTGTGCGCTTGAGCACGTGGAGAAAGCAGAAAATTTGCGACGACAAGGGCGCCTTCGACAGATCCAGATGTGCGCGGTATTGCCACGAAATGCGTGTTTCCGATAGTGGCCGCTCCAACTTTTATGGGTGCAACACTCGGCGGCAGAGAACCATTTAAAATCGCGTTTGCTACTTCGGCAGGATTAAATGAAAAGGCGATATCGATCTCCCTATCACTCAAGAGTTGGCGGAGCGCCGGATATGTCTGGGGGAATGTTCGCCCTGACCTCCAAAGATGCGGGTGGATTAAGTCCAGGTACTCCCATAGCGGTTTTGAAACCTCCACAAAATCCGATTCTTGCACGGGCTGATAAAGGCGATCCTTATCGGAAATGAGAGTCCACAGAATCTGTTTAAGCCATGTCGTGCCGGTGAAGTCCGGTGGGGCCGGATACGTAAATCGGCCTGGGTTGTTCTGGAGCCAGAACGCTAGTTCATCCAGGTTATTTGGAGGTTCTTTCACGCGATCACGATCGGCATAGAATATGAGCTGAGCCATACCCCACGGAGACTCAAATCCTTCCGTGGGGATAGTGAAGTCTTTCACGGTCGTTGGCTTATTTTCTGTATCGACGAGCTGGAAGTTTGGAAGGCTTTCCGCGAACGGTCCGTACAACAGGTCCTCAGATTTGAGGGCCGCGAAATTCTCTCCGTTCAACCAAAGTAGGTCGATCCGCCCATCTTGAGATCTACCGGCAGCCTTTTCGGCCATCAGCAAAGTCACCGTTTCGCTTATATTTCTGACTTTTACATGCCTAAGCGTCACGCCGAATTGCGACCGTACTTCATCGGCAACCCAATCAATGTATTGGTTGACGTTTCTGTCTCCTCCCCAAGCATGCCAATAAACAGCCTGTCCTTTAGCGTCTTCCAAAACGTCAGGCCACGGTCGGTCGTCAGCCGCAGCGAATGCACAATGCATCACCGACACGAACACAATTAATACTGCCGACCAAGATACTCTAAACACGACGTTACCTACCCAACCTTCAGCAAGCCACACCTGCCGAGCATACATTATCCCGATTTCATGACAGCGCGGCCCCCATAAATCTTCATTTGTTCAAAACTTCGTGATTTGAGCCGAAAAGAGCTTTTGACCAATTCCAATGCATTGAAACCAAGTGTCTAATCCCGCATCTCACAGATTGAAAAGGCGGTCGCATTGGTCCGAACATTTCATAATTCCCAGCGCGCCATAGGGTTGCGCGCGATTGTCTCCGCTATTGTTTTCGTTATCACACTGCTTGTGCCGAGCTTCGTCGCAGCTCAAGCAAGCGTTGACGTCACTGTTGTTGACGCCAATAGCTTGTCACCTGTCGGCGGTCTGAATGTAACCTTAAGCAACGCCAACACAGGACGCACGCTTTCGGGCACAACCGACGCATTTGGAAAAATCCGGTTCAATGGGATTCCCACCGGCGAGGG
>Ga0181593_10002124_pt1 | contig 18223 bp, 16 predicted proteins | sample 071ome_19_FD_133756 | JGI IMG/M metagenome (GOLD analysis project Ga0181593, IMG submission 133756) | Coastal salt marsh microbial communities from the Groves Creek Marsh, Skidaway Island, Georgia - 071413AT metaG (megahit assembly) | ecosystem: Environmental > Aquatic > Marine > Intertidal...
CGCAACCCCGACGAGACCATCAAGATGGCCGCCGAATCGGTGATGCGCGATATCGTGGGTCAAACCGCTATCCAGAGCGCCCTGACCGGCGGTCGCGAGGATATCGAGCGTTTGACCCTGTCATCGCTGCAACGGCTGATGACCGAGTACGGCGCGGGTATCGAGGTTCGCCAGGTTCAGCTGTTGGATGTTGGTCCACCAAAAAACGTGAATGACGCGTTCCTGGAAGTGCAGCGCGCGCGCCAGGATAAGGACCGGCTTAAGAACGAGGCCGAAGCGTATCGAAACGACATCGTTCCTCGCGCCCGAGGCGAATCTCAGCAGTTGCTGCAGGGCGCCGAAGCTTATCGCCAGGAAGTCGTGAACCGGGCGCAGGGTGACGCCAACCGCTTCAATCAGGTCTATCAGTCCTACAAGCAATCCAAGGACGTCACGACCATGCGGATCTATCTCGAGACGCTGGAAGAGGTGTTCCTGAACGTCAACAAGGTGATCATCGATAGCGACGCCGGCGGTTCGGGCGTGGTGCCCTATCTGCCGCTGCCGGAAATCCAGAAACGCATGGGCGGAGCCAACGCCACCGACGGGAGTGCCAAGCAATGAACAAGGCATTAGCGATTCTTGGTGTCGTCATCGTCGGAATCGGGGTGGTTGCCAGTGGCGCTTTGTTCATCGTTGAACAGACCCAGCAAGCCATCGTGCTGCGCTTGGGTAAGCCGCAGAAAACGATTCAGGAACCGGGCTTGAACGTAAAGATCCCGTTCTTCGATGAAGTGCTGTTCTATGAAAAGCGTGTGCTTGATCTCGACCCGCCGACCGAGCGGGTGATTCTGGCCGACCAAAAGCGCCTCGACGTGGATTCCTACGCACGGTACCGGATCACCGATCCGTTGCTGTTCTTCCAGACCACCCGCCGGGTGACGGAGGTGCCGGGTAAACTTTCGCCAATCGTCAATTCCTCACTGCGTCGGGTGCTTGGTAACGAGACCCTGACCGGGATCCTGTCGACCAAGCGCGCGACGATCATGGCGAATATTCAAAATGCGGTGAACGAGGGCGTGAAACGCTTCGGCTTGGAGATCGTCGAGGTGCGGGTGCGCCGGGCCGATTATCCCGACGAGACCCGGTCCAACATTGAAAGCCGGATGAAGTCCGAACGTGAGCGGGAGGCCAAGGAGTTCCGCGCCGAGGGCTTCGAGGAGGCCGAGGGGATCCGCGCCGACGCCGACAAGCAGAAGGTCGTTATCCTCGCCGAGGCCCAGAAGACGGCCGAAACCCTGCGAGGCGAAGGGGATAGCAAGGCGATTCAGATATACGCCGATGCTTTCGGTCAGGACCCGGAATTCTTCGCCTTCTACCGTTCGATGCAGGCCTATAGAAAGTCGATCGCGTCCAGCGACACGACGATGGTTCTGTCTCCGAACAGCGATTTCTTCCGGTTCTTCCGGGATATCAACGGCAGCGGGTTGCCGAAGGAAAAAGAACAACGGTAACCGCCCCTTGGCGGTTACGTTGACCGAGGTGGCGGGAGGAGATTGCGCGATATGAGCGATCTCCTCACTGGCCTCGCCATGGTTCTGGTGATCGAGGGCGCGGTCTTCGCCCTGTTCCCGGGGCGCATGCGCAATCTCCTCGAGACGCTATTGATCATGCCGGAGAATCTCGTTCGGTTCGCCGGGCTGTGCTCGGTGGCAATCGCGGTGATCGCGGTTTGGCTGATCCGAGGCTGAAGGCCTCGGCGTCGCGCGTTGGCGGATGCCACGGTTTTTCCGTGTTGCATCACAAGTTTGACATCATTGCCCGTATCCGCGCCTTAATTTCTCCATGCTCGCTTGGTGAATTCGTCAAGCCGTTATCTTGGACATTGACAGTTGGGCGCCGTGCCCCAACTTTGCTGGGATGACGGACCCCTTGATGCCGGTCCGAACGGGATCGCCAAGGCTGGCCTTGTTGTGAACGTGTTGTAATGGAGTGGATGAACCATGTTGATGGAAACGCTTACGTGGACGGGCGCCGGCGCTAGTTCCGCGACGGATATCGTCCGACGGGCCGGCGCGTGGGGTGCGGCCGCGGTTTGCGCTCTGGCTCTTGTGGTCGCTCTGCCCGCTAATCAGAGCGCCGCCAAGGCCCCGCCGGAAAGCTTCGCGGATCTGGCGGAACGTCTGTTGCCTTCGGTCGTGAACATTTCCACCACCCAGACCGTTCAGGCGCAACAGCGTCCCGGCGGCCCGGACATGCCGCAGTTTCCGCCGGGCTCTCCCTTTGAGGAGTTCTTCAAGGATTTCTTCGAGCGTAATCAACCCAATGGCGGCAATCGAGGCGGCCGCCCCGCGCCGCGTCGCGCTCAGTCGCTGGGATCGGGCTTTATCATCGATTCCTCGGGCATCGTGGTGACCAACAACCACGTGATCGCCCAGGCCGATGAGATTAAGGTGCGCCTCCAGGACGACACCGAGTTCGAGGCCAAGCTTCTGGGCCGTGATCCCAAGACCGACATCGCGGTCCTGAAGATCGATCCCGGCAAGACCAAACTAACCGCGGTAAGTTTCGGCGATTCGAGCAAGCTTAGGGTCGGCGACTGGGTGGTGGCGATCGGCAATCCGTTCGGCCTCGGCGGGACGGTTACCGCCGGTATCGTCTCGGCCCGCGGCCGGGATATCAATCAGGGGCCCTATGACGACTTCATTCAGACGGATGCCTCGATCAACAAGGGCAATTCCGGCGGTCCGCTGTTTGATCTCAACGGCAACGTGGTCGGGATCAACACCGCGATCTTCTCGCAGACCGGAGGCTCGGTCGGTATTGGTTTCGCCGTTGCCGCGCGCTTGGCCATTCCGGTCGTTGATCAGTTGAAGGAGTTCGGTCGTACCAAGCGTGGCTGGCTGGGGGTGCGCATCCAGCGGGTTACCGACGAAATCGCCGAGGGTTTTGGCCTTGATGCGGCGCGCGGCGCGTTGGTTGCCGAGGTCACCCAGGGTGGCCCCGCCGAGGCGGCCGGTATCAAACCCGGCGACGTAATTCTGACCTTCAATGACCGAGACGTCGAGGAAATGCGTCGGCTGCCGCGTATCGTGGCCGAGACGCCCGTTGGTGTCGACGTTCCGGTCGAGGTCTGGCGCGACGGCTCCGTCAAGAAGGTGACCGCGCGGATCGGTGAACTCGAGGAAGCCGAGAAGGCGCAGATCGTGCCCGCATCCCGCACCGAGGGGCCGGGGCCGTCGGAAACCGGGCGCGTCGACGCCGTGGGACTGGAGCTTTCGAGCCTGACCGACGCGCTCAGGGCCGAGCACACCATCGCCGATGAAATCGAAGGCGTGGTGGTGTTGTCGACCGATCCGGAAAGCCCCGCCGCCGAAAAAGGCATTCAACCGGGTGACGTGATAGTCGAGGTTGATCAGACCGAGGTCTCGGAACCGTCGGACGTCGCGGAAATCGTTCAGAAGGTGATTGACGCGGGTCGCAAGAAGTCGGTTCTTTTCACGGTTAATCGCCAGGGCTCTACCCGTTTCGTGGGGCTCAGGGTCAAAAAGGACTAGGATATTGGAAATCCCGCACTCGGCTCCGGCGATATCGCGCCGGGGCCGTTGTTGTGTCCGGCACGAGATTGTGATTGGCATGTGAAACCGCGCCGGACGATCTTCGGATAATGCTGAAACGTCGTTTTATACTCGGCGGCATTCTCGCCGTCGCCATGGTTCCCGCCATGCCGCGCGCCGTGCCGGCCAGGGCGAGCGCGGAACAGGAAATCCTGTCCGCGCCCGAAGCCTTGCGACGGGTTGCCTCGGGTGAGTTGATCCTGATCGACGTGCGGTCCGAGAAGGAGTGGCGCGAGACCGGCATCCCCAAGGGCGCGCTGGCGATCAGCATTCACGATCCCCGGGGCAAGACCGGTTTCCTCGAGAAGGTGCGCGCCGCGATCGGCGAGACCACGGACAAGCCCGTCGCGATGATATGTGCCGCCGGCGTGCGTTCGGATCGCACCCAAAAATGGCTCCGAGAAGCCGGTTACAAGCCGGTGATGAATGTCCGCGAGGGTATGATGGGACGTTGGCGCTTGCTGGAGCCGAGCCAGCCCGGCTGGCTAAAGCGTGGTCTGCCGACAGAGCCGTGGAACGGTGGCTGACAGCGCGCTCTACGCCGTCACGAAGTCCTCGTCCCGATATCCTTGAAGATAGAGTAGGGCGGTGAGATCACCGTGATCCACCGTGAAGCGCGCCGCCGCCGCGACCGCCGGCTTGGCATGGAAGGCCACGCCGGTCCCGGCGCCCAGCAACATGGGAATATCGTTAGCGCCGTCGCCGACCGCCATCGTCTGATCCAGCGTGATTCCCTGGATGGAACAGAATTCCCGTAGGCTTTCCAGTTTCGCCTCCTTGCCGAGAATAGGCTCGCCCACCTCGCCAGTAAGCGTGCCGTCGTGGGTCAAAAGAACATTGCCGCGATGGGTTGCGAAACCGACCTTGGCCGCGACGGCCTCGGTGAGGAAGGTGAAGCCGCCGGACACCAACGCCGTAAAGGCTCCGTTCGCGACCATGGTGCGAACCAGCGCTTCGGCGCCGCCGGTCAGGTGGATGCGTTCCTCAAGCAGTCGGTCGAGCAGACTTGCGGGATGTCCCGCCAACAGGCGAACCCGGTCCCGCAGGGCCGTATCAAAGTCGATCTCGCCGCGCATCGCCCGCGCGGTGACCGGCGCGACTTGGTCCTTGATGCCGATGAAGTCGGCCAACTCGTCCAGGGATTCGTCGGTGATGATGGTGGAATCCATGTCGGCGATCAGCAGCTCCTTGCGCCGCCCGTCCACCGGTTGAAGATTTATGTCCGCGGCAATCCCTTTCAGCGCCTCGCGAACCGCGTTCGACGGGGGGACGCCGCCGGGAGCCTCGAAAGCGATATCCAGGGCTCGCCCGGCTGAAAGCCACGCGAAATCCACATCCGTCGCGCCCGAGGCCGACAGCGCGGTGCGCGCCAGGTCGGCATGGCGCGCGCTCAGGATCGGCTTGCCTGGATCACAGGTAAGGGTGAGCACATATTGCATGGGACCGGCTTATGGCGTATCGCCGAGGCCCATGTCCAGCGTGATATCCAGCGAGGCGAGCGAGGTCGCCAACCCAATCCCCATTGTCGTGGTCGCCGGCCCGACGGCAAGCGGGAAGTCCGCGCTCGCCACGCGCGTCGCCGAGACATTCGGTGGCGAGGTGGTCAACGCCGATTCCATGCAGATCTACGGGGAGCTTGAAATCCTGACCGCTCGTCCCGGCGTCGAGGACCTGGAGCGGGTGCCCCATCATCTTTACGGAACCCGTTCGATCACAGAGCCGTGCTCCGTCGCGGCATGGCTCGACCTGGCGGTGGAAGCGATACGGGAAATTCATCGCCGAGGGCGGATACCCGTCATTTGCGGCGGCACCGGGTTTTACATCCGCGCCCTGTTGGAAGGAATTTCGGCGATCCCCGACATTCCCGAAGCCACTCGGGCCGAGGCGAGGGCGCGTCACGCGGCGCTCGGCGGGCCGGCGTTTCGAAGAGCATTGTCGGAGCGTGATCCGGTGATGGCGGCGCGTCTCGCCGATCGAGATATGCAAAGGCTGATTCGCGCCTGGGAAGTCGTCCAGGCGACCGACCGTTCGCTCGCCGATTGGCAGGCCGATGGACAGCATCCCGTGATTAACCTTTATCCAGTATCCATTGCCCTGCTTCCGGAGCGTGGCGCGCTCTACGCGACGTGCGATGGGCGTTTTCGTAAAATGGTGAACTCGGGGGGCTTGGAGGAGGCCGGTCGGGTCGCGGCGCTTGGTTATGACCCCGCACTGCCTGGGATGAAGGCCCTCGGGTTGCCGGAGTTACAGAGTCATATCCGCGGCGAGATCTCGCTAGAGGAGGCGGTCGAGCGCGCCCAAAGAGCCACGCGTCGCTATGCCAAACGCCAGATGACCTGGTTTCGTCATCAGTTCATTCCGAAAATTCCGATCCATGCGCAATTTTCGAAAAGAATGCAGGAAGAAATCTTTTCGAAAATTCGTGAGTTGTTGTTGACCCCAACCAACTGAAGCGTTAGGTTCCGCGCCGAGTCGCGGCCCGCTTGGGTCGCGATTGCCTTCTGTAGCCCTTGAAACTCCTATCGAAAAGGATCGGAATCATGACACCCCGCATGTCCCAAACCCGAAAACCCGAGGCCCGAATGACCGGGGCCGCCGTTATTCTCAAGGCACTGCAGGACCAGGGCGTTGAAGTCGTATTCGGATATCCCGGCGGGGCGGTATTGCCGATCTACGACGAGCTCTTCAAGACCAACGCGGTACGCCACATTCTTGTGCGCCACGAACAAGCCGCGGTTCACGCCGCCGAGGGCTATGCCCGGTCGACCGGCAAGGTCGGCGTGGTTCTGGTGACCTCGGGGCCCGGCGCGACCAACGCGGTCACCGGGCTTACCGACGCGCTGATGGACAGTATCCCGATTGTTTGCCTGACCGGCCAGGTGCCGACGCATCTGATCGGCAATGATGCCTTTCAGGAAGCCGATACGACGGGCATCACCCGGCCCTGTACCAAGCATAATTACCTGGTGAAAAGCTCCGACGATCTGGCCGATGTGATGCACGAGGCCTTCTATGTCGCCTCCCATGGTCGACCGGGTCCGGTCGTTATTGACTTGCCGAAGGATATTCAGTTTGGCGACGCGCCGTATTACGGACCCGACAATACCCGTCGCTGCGCGTATCAGCCGCGGGTCAAGGGGGATCGCGCCAAGCTCGAGGAGGCGGTGGAACTGATCGCCAAGGCCGAGCGTCCGATCTTCTACGGCGGCGGTGGCCTGATCAATTCCGGCGCCAAGGCGGGTGCGTTGTTCACTGAATTCGTGCGCATGACGGGCTATCCCGCGACCTTGACCTTGATGGGGCTGGGCGCGATGCCGGCCTCGGACAAGCATTTCGTGGGCATGCTGGGCATGCATGGTACCTACGAGGCCAATCTGGCCATGCACGCCTCGGACGTCATGGTGAATATCGGTGCCCGGTTCGATGACCGGGTCACCGGACGGCTTGACGCTTTCGCGACGGGTGCGAAGAAGATTCATGTGGATATCGACCAGTCCTCGATCAACAAGAACGTCTATGTGGATGTGCCGATCGTCGGCGACGCCGCGACGGTTCTGGAGGAGATGATCGCGATTTGGAAGGAGCGTGGATACAAGCCCAACACCAAGGCGGTGGCCAAATGGTGGAAGCGGATTGATGAATGGCGCGGCCGTGACTGCTTGGCGTTCAAGCAAGAAGGCCAGATCATCATGCCGCAATACGCGATCAAGCGGTTGTTCGAGAAAACCCGGGATATGGACACCTACATCACCACCGAGGTTGGCCAGCATCAGATGTGGGCGGCACAGTATTTCGGATTTGAGGAACCGCATCGCTGGATGACTTCCGGTGGCCTCGGTACCATGGGCTATGGCCTGCCCTCGGCGATGGGCGTGCAGATCGCTCATCCGGACTCCCTGGTGATCGATATCGCCGGCGAGGCTTCGTTCCTGATGAACATGCAGGAACTGTCGACCATCAGTCAGTACAAGCTTCCGGTTAAGGCCTTCATCGTGAACAACCAATGGATGGGCATGGTCCGGCAGTGGCAGGAGCTTAATCACGGCGGCCGTTATTCCGAGAGCTATTCCGACTCGCTCCCCGATTTCGTGAAGGTCGCCGAGGCGTTTGGCGGGGTCGGTCTGGTGGCCGAAAGCGTCGATGACCTGGATGACGTAATCGACGAGATGATCAAGACGGACAAGTTCGTTCTAGCCGATATTCGGGTCAAGAAGGACGAAAATTGTTTCCCGATGATTCCCTCCGGCGCGGCGCATAACGAGATGCTGCTGGGGCCGAATGACGAGGCCAACAAGGGGACGTCCGAGAAGGGCATGGTCCTGGTTTGACGCACCAATGATTGCCGCCGCCGATGCTTCGAGGCGGAGCGGCGACGGCGGATGTTTTCGCGGGGCGGGATAACAATTCGAGGACGCGGCCAGACCGCGGCTATTCGGGGTGACTATCGTGAGTAACATGGAAGAAACGAACGAGCGCCGGCACACGATCGCCGTGCTGGTGGATAACGAACCCGGTGTTCTAGCCAGGGTGATCGGGCTGTTCTCGGGTCGAGGATACAACATCGAAAGTCTTACGGTCTCCGAGGTCGATGAAAGCCAAGGTCTGTCGCGGATTACCGTGGTTACCTCGGGTACGGCGATGGTCATCGAACAGATCAAGGCTCAACTCGCGCGGCTCGTACCGGTACATGACGTGCACGATCTATCGATCGAGGGTCCGCATCTTGAGCGGGAACTGGCGTTGATCAAGGTGCGCAACACCGGGGAGGCGCGGATCGAGGCGCTACGGCTAGCTGATATGTTTCGAGCTAACGCGATCGACAGCACGCTCGGAAGCTTCGTCTTCGAGGTCACGGGAAGTCCTCGTAAAATCAATGCCTTCATCGATCTGATGGTGGCGTTGGGCGAGGTCGAGGTGTGTCGCGGAGGTGTTGTCGCCATTGCACGGGGACAAAAACTCGACATGCCGATGCTTTCGGCGTAAACGCCGGTCATCTTTTCGCCGGTTTTTCGCGGTATACCCGATGGTCCGAGCCAGGGGGTATTTGTCGAAGAACTTGAGGTTTTGCCATCATTAGGTATCGTAGATGCCTGATCCTATGGTATGAATCTAACCTGATACTAAATCCTCGGGTGATTGGGCGGATCGGATCCCTCGAAATGCGCCAACGCTCGATCGTCGCAATGCTGGTGCGTTGGTCGTGAAGTGGAACCGACCAGCCGGCTGATTGAAACGGATTGACCACGGATGTTTGGGAATCTCTTCGGATTGCTGTCCGCCGATATGGCGATCGACTTGGGTACCGCCAACACGCTGGTATACGTCAAGGGGCGGGGGATTGTTCTGAACGAACCCTCGGTTGTCGCGATTACCTCGACCCTGGACAAGAAACACCAGGTCCTTGCCGTCGGCGACGAGGCCAAGCAGATGCTGGGCCGCACGCCGGGCACGATCCAGGCGATCCGTCCGCTCAGGGACGGCGTGATCGCCGATTTCGAGGTGGCGGAGGAAATGATCAAGCATTTCATCCGCAAGGTTCACAATCGCCGTAGTTTCGCCAGCCCGCAGGTCATCATTTGCGTGCCCTCGGGCTCGACGGCGGTTGAACAAAGGGCCATCGAGGAATCCGCCGAGCGCGCCGGCGCCCGAAAGGTTCACCTGATCGAGGAACCGATGGCGGCCGCGATCGGCGCCAATCTGCCGGTAACCGAGCCGACCGGCTCGATGGTGGTCGATATCGGTGGCGGCACCACCGAGGTTGCGGTCATCTCGCTGGGCGGCATCGTCTATTCCCGCTCGGTCAGGGTCGGCGGCGACAAGATGGACGAGGCTATCATCGCCTATATCCGGCGTAATCATAACCTGCTGGTCGGCGAAAGCAGCGCCGAGCGGATCAAGAAGGAAATCGGTTCGGCCTTTCCGCCCGAGGACGGCTTGGGCAAGACATTGGAGATCAAGGGCCGCGACCTCATGAACGGCGTGCCAAAGGAGTTGGTGATCGACCAAGCCCAGATCGCCGAGAGCCTTGCCGAACCGATTAGTCAGATAGTCGAGGCGGTGAAGGTCGCGCTAGAGCAAACACCGCCGGAACTGGCCGCCGATATCGTCGACAAGGGTATCGTGCTTACCGGTGGTGGCGCGCTGCTCGGCAATATGGATTTCGTGTTGCGGCATTCGACGGGGCTGCCGGTATCGATCGCCGACGACCCTTTGTCGTGCGTGGCACTCGGAACCGGGCGCTGCCTTGAGGAGATGTCGATCCTGCGGAACGTGTTGCACACCTCTTACCGCGGTCACGAGAGATGGAAACGCTGACGTCTTAGGAGCCAGAGGGAGCGATGGCGTCGAGACCCGTTTCATTTACGAGAGTTGCGCAGCCGGTACGCTCGCTGTGGCATCGCTTTGCCTATGTTGCGCTGGTTTTCGCTGCTTTCGGACTGATGCTTCTGGGTAAGGCCGATATGGTGATCGTCGAGCGGACCCGGGTGGCGGTGACGGACGCGATGGTGCCGATCCTAGAAGTGCTCTCGGAACCGGCCGGGTCAATGACCCGGGCGCTGGATCGGGTGGCCGAGCTGCGGGACCTTCAAGGCGAGGTTGAACGCCTGAAGCTCGAGAACGCGCGATTGCGTCAGTGGCAGCACGTCGCGACCGGCCTACAAGCGGAAAACCAAGCCCTCAAGCGCCTTACCCATTTTGTCGCCCCGCCGACGCCGCGGGTAATCTCCGGGCGCGCGATTTCCAATGCCGGCGGACCCTTCGTTCGGAGTATTTTGGTGAATGTCGGTGCCCGCCAGGGCGCTCGGCGTGGCTTGGCGGCGGTGTCGGGAAGTGGATTTGTCGGCGTCGTCGTGGAGGTTGGAGAGCATCATTCGCGCGTTCTACTGATGACCGATCTCAACTCGCAGATTCCGGTCACGGTTCAGACAACCCGGGATCCGGGCGTTTTGTCCGGCGATAACTCCAATCGGCCTCGACTACTGTTTCTTCCGCAGAACGCCCATGTTTCCACGGGTGATCCGGTCGTTACCTCGGGCGAGGGCGGGGTTCTGCCTGCGGGTTTGCCGGTTGGCGTGATCACCGCGATCAGCGAGACCGGAGTGCAAGTGAAGCCCATCGTTGATTGGGATAGATTGGAATATATCCAATTCCTGGACTATCGGATCGAAGGTTCCAATAGCCAGCCGATCTCGGAGGCCCAACCGGGTACCCCGCTAAAGGCGTTGACCGCTCCCGAGTCAACTTCCTCGGGCGGTGTCTCCGTGATTGGGGACGCTCCGTCGGTCACCACGCCCTTAGTGGGAGCCGAGGGAAGCGGGCGTCCATGACTCCGGGATTCGTGCACCGGATGGATAGTTGGGCCCGGCACATGATGCCGGCGGTGACGACCTTGATCCTGGCCTTGCTGAATGTCATTCCGCTCGGACTGCCCGCGTTGTCGGACGTGATGCCGGTGATCACCGTGATGGCGGTGTTCTACTGGTCGGTTTACCGGCCAGACCTACTGCCGCCCGTTGCCGTGTTCTTGCTCGGCCTGGCGCAGGATATTCTACTGGGCAATCCCACGGGATTGACGGCGCTTACCTTGCTCGCCGTGCATGGCGTGACCTTGACCCAACGCCAGGTCTTTCTCGGCAAACCATTTTTCGTTGCCTGGCTGGGTTTCACGGTTATCTCGGCTGGTGGGTTCGTGCTGATGTGGATCCTGACATGTATCCTGGCGACGGAGCTTTTGCTATCGCCGGCGGTGATCTTTCAGTTTCTGATGACCGCCGCGTGTTTTCCGATCGGCGCGTGGGTTTTCGTGCGCGTGCACCGGTACCTGGTCCGATAGGGGCGAGGGTCGGCATGAGACGCACCAGCGATCAGGAAACCCAACGGATCTTCACCCGCCGGGCGCTCCTGCTGGGCGGCGCCAAACTGGGTCTGTTCAGCGCCCTGGCGGGGCGGCTTTACTACCTCCAGGTCGTTGAGTCGGCGCGATACCGGACATTGTCGGAGGACAATCAGTTCAATCTGGAACTGCTCCCTCCGATCCGCGGTCGTATATTCGACCGCAACGGCATGGCGCTGGCGGATAACCGGGATAACTTCCGGATCGAGATCGTCGCCGAGCAAACCTCGGACGTGGCGCGCACCCTGACGACTCTGCGAGAAATCGTTCGAATTGAGGATTGGGACTTCAAGCGTGTTCTGCGCGAGACCAGGCGCAAGCGTGGGTTCGTGCCGATTACCGTGGTGGAGAACCTGTCTCGCCAGGATATATCCAAGGTCGCGATCAATGCGCCCTATCTGCCGGGTATACGGATCGAGGTCGGGCGTTCCCGCAACTACCCCCACGGGGCGTCGGCGGTTCATCTCACGGGCTATGTCGCGGCGGTATCGGAGTCCGAACTGACCGGCGACCCGGTTCTAGAGCTCCCGGACTTTCGGATTGGCAAATCCGGCATCGAAAAACTCTACGATCTGGATATGCGCGGCGCCTCCGGCCAGCGCCAGGTGGAAGTCAACGCGCTGGGGCGGATAATCCGTAAACTGCCGGGTAACGAGGGGCAACCGGGCAAGGACGTATCCTTGACCGTCGACGTGCGCCTACAGGAGATGGCGTCGCGGCGCTTGGCCCAGGGCAAGGCGGAGATCGTGCCCAGGAGCGATCCTCGGGCGGTCGCGGCCATCGCGAAACTGAAGACACCGCCGCCCGTGGGAGCATCCATCGCGTTGGACAAGACCGGCGCTGTCGCGCAGCCGGAAAGTGGCGCGGCGGTGGTCATGGATGTTCATCGCGGCGATGTGCTGGCCCTGGTCTCAACGCCCGGATATGACCCGAATCTTTTCAACAAGGGCCTCAGCCCACGGGATTGGGAGCGATTGCTTTCAAACCCGCGCTCGCCGATGACCAACAAGGCGGTCACGGGTCAGTACTCGCCGGGCTCGACATTCAAGATGCTGGTCTGTCTCGCGGCGCTTGAAGCGGATGTCGCCACGCCGGATACAAAGATTTTTTGTCCGGGACACATGGAGCTCGGAAACGCCCGTTTCCATTGCTGGAAAAAGCATGGTCACGGCCATCTTGATATGATCGGCGCCTTGGAGCAAAGCTGCGATATCTATCTCTACGAGATGGCCAAGCGGATCGGTATCGACCGGATCGCCGACATGGCGCGACGCTTCGGGCTTGGTGAAAAACTCGGCATCCAACTACCACGCGAAAGTCGCGGCTTGATTCCTACTCGCGAATGGAAGCAAGCGACCCGGGGCGAGGCCTGGCAAAAGGGTGAGACGCTGATCACCGGGATCGGTCAGGGGTTTGTGCTGTGCACGCCGCTGCAGATGGCGACGATGACCGCGCGACTGGTGAACGGTGGCGCCGCCGTGGTGCCGCGTCTGGTTCGGGACCCGGACGCGCCGGAACCAGATTTCGGAACCGTGAAGGTTACGCCCGAGCATCTGGAACTAGTGCTCGAGGGAATGGACCGCGTGGTTAACGGCAAGCGCGGAACGGCGCGGGCCGTGCCCAAGAAAAGCGATCCGTTTCGCTTCGGCGGCAAGAGCGGTTCGGTTCAGGTAAAGCGGATCACCAAGGCGGAACGTCTCGCCGGCAAGATCAAAAACGAGGACCGGCCCTGGGCGGACCGGGACCACGCGATGTTCGTCGCCTATGCCCCTCTGGAAGCGCCTCGCTACGCCGTGGCGGTGGTGGTGGAACATGGCGGAAGCGGCAGTTCAATGGCGGCGCCGATCGCCAAGGATATTCTCGCCGAGACCTTGCGCCTGGACCCGACGCGCGTGGCGTCGACGACGCTTGAACCCGGGGAAGAGTCCTGATGGCCCGGCGCCCACAGATCGACGCGTTGAACCCTCCGGAATTGACGCTTCCGCGCAAGCTACGGCAATTGAACTGGGGCCTGATCGTTTTGATCAGCATGGTCGCCGCCGTCGGCTTCGCGATGCTGTATTCCGCCGCCAATGGTGATTGGAGCCCATGGGCCTATCGCCAGATGATCCGCTACGCCGTCGGTCTGGCGATCGCCATCTGCATCGCGCTGGTTGATCTCAGATGGTTGATGAAATGGTCCTACGCGGCCTATGGCGTGGTTCTGGCGATGCTGGCGGCGGTCGAGGTGGCCGGAGAAATCGGCATGGGGGCCCAGCGCTGGATCGATCTCGGAATCTTCCAGTTGCAACCTTCCGAACTTATGAAGATTGCCCTGGTGCTTGCCTTGGCCCGGTATTTTCATGGATTGACTCATGAGAACGTCGCCCGCCCGCTTTACCTGTTGATCCCTTTGGCGATGGTCGCGGCGCCGGTGGTGCTGGTCCTGCGCCAACCCGATCTCGGCACCGCCGGCATGATCCTACTGGGCAGTGGCGCGATCTTTTTCCTGGCGGGGGTACGGGCGTGGAAGTTCGTGACACTGCTGGTCATCGGCATCGCGTCCGTACCGATCGCCTGGCAGTTTCTCAGGGAATATCAGAAGAAACGCATTCTCACCTTTCTCAACCCCGAGAACGACCCCCTAGGCGCCGGGTACCACATTCTGCAATCCAAGATCGCGCTTGGGTCGGGTGGCATGTTCGGCAAGGGTTTCATGCAGGGCTCGCAAAGCCATTTGAACTTTCTGCCGGAGAAACAGACCGACTTTATTTTCACCATGTTGGCCGAGGAGTTCGGTTTGATTGGTGGACTAGGGCTGATCGGGCTTTTCGTGTTGATAACCTTCTATGGTCTTGCCATTGGGTTGCGAGCGCAAAGCCAGTTTGCGCGGTTATTGGCGCTCGGCGTGACGACAACTCTGTTCCTATACGTGTTTATCAACATAGCGATGGTCATGGGGCTGATACCAGTGGTCGGGGTACCCTTGCCGTTGATTTCCTATGGCGGCACGGCGATGCTGACCGCGATGGCGGCAATCGGGCTTATGATGTGCGCCTATGTGCACCGGGACTTGAGAGTTAACCGTCAGGGTTTGATCGACGATTAGGCGGTCTCGACCGTAACCAGCGGTTGGCGTTCGTCAGCCCCGTGATCTCTCGATCCCGCCGATTGCGTCGATGCGGGAGCTTGACTAGGCTCCGGGCAATGTAACTGGCAATCGCTGGCGGATCACATGAAAGCAATCGTCTTCGAGGAACATGGCGGCGTTGAGAAGCTGCGATACACTGATTTCCCGACACCGGAACCGGCGGAGAACGAGTGTCTCGTGCGGGTGAAGGCCGTCGCGCTCAATGGTTTCGATCCGATGATCCTCAACAAGATTCCGGGTTTGAAAACGCCGCTGCCGATGATCCCCGGCGGTGACGTCGCTGGAGAAATCGCGAGCTTCGGGGCGGGTGACCCCGGCCAATGGAAGACAGGCGACCGTGTGCTGGTGGACCCGTTGATGATCGCGAAAGGCGGCGTGCTCGGCGAGACGGTGATTGGCGGCGCGGCAGAGTATGTCGCGGTTCCGTTGGCTAATCTCATCGCCATTCCCGAGGGTGTGTCCTTCGAGGATGCCGCGGCGCTGCCGATCGCCTACGGTACCGCGCATCGCATGATCCTGAACCGAGGGCGCGTGATCGCCGGCGACAAGGTCCTGGTGATGGGGGCGAGCGGCGGGGTGGGCACCTGTTGCGTGCAACTCGCCAAGATGGTGGGCGCCGAGGTCGCCGCTTGCACCAGTTCCGCCGTCAAGGGCGAGAAGCTGCGGGCGATGGGCGCCGACCATATCATAGACACCAGCCAGGAAAACTATGTCGAGGCGACCCGCGCGCTTTGGGGGCGCCCCCGGGTGTTTGGTGATGGCGGCGGCGCCGATGTGATCGTGAACTACAATGGCGGTGATTCCTGGGCCGAGTGTTTCCGGGCGCTGAGCTTGGGGGGACGGTTGCTGATTTGCGGCGCGACCAATGGCCACGACCCGAAAACCGATCTTCGCTACATCTGGTCCTTCGAGTTCGACATCCTCGGCTCCAATGGCTGGGAGCGCCGAGATCTCGAAACCTTGCTGACCTTGGTTCAGGCGGGTCGGGTCAAACCAGCCTTGGATAGCGTGCGTCCGTTGCCGGAACTGGCCACGTCGCTTACCGATCTGATGGAGCGACGGGTGGTCGGCAAGGCAATCCTGATACCCTAAGTCTCCAACCCATCGATGAAATGAGTAAGCCAATGACCGACGGAATGTTCCACGGCGAGACCGCGCTGGTCACCGGTGCCGCCTCTGGCATCGGGCGCGGGATCGCCAGGGCCCTGGCGGCGGAAGGCGCGGGGCTGGTGCTGAGCGACGTGAACCAGGAGGCGCTGGACGCCATCGCCGATGAAATTCGCGACACCGGCGCGGCTGTTACCAGCATTGCCGCCGATCTTTCCGGCGCGGATGGTCATGCCGGTCTGTTCGCCGCCGCGACACGGAGGGCGGAGCCGATTTCGATCCTGGTGCACAGCGCCTCTCCTCGGCGTTTGGAGAGCGAGAACGCCGCGACCGTGACCGAGGCGCAGTGGGACGCGATGGTGAACACCAATCTCCGTTCAGGCTTCTTCCTCGCCCGGGCCGCCGCCGATCACATGCGCCGGGCATCCGCCGCCGGTCGCATTCTGCTGATCACCTCTCAGCATCGCTTCGCGCCCCGCAATCTGCCGCATTACAGCGCCTCGAAGGCCGGTCAGGTGATGGTGATCCGCGAACTGGCAAGGCTTTACGGCCCCTACGGCATCCGGGTGAACGGCATCGCGCCCGGCGCCATCCCCGGCGGCGGCTTTGCCGCCAATGTCGAACAGCTGAACGCCCGCATCGCGATGCGCCGAACCGGCACGCCCGAGGATATCGCCGGCATGGCCCTGGCTCTGCTGTCCGAGCGTTTCTCGGCCTATGTCACGGGCGAAGTCGTGGGTGTGGACGGCGGCCTTGCCCTGCACAATTGGATCGACCCACCCAATCTCGAGTTATAGGCCAAAACGGGGAAACACGCGCATGAGCCACGACCTCAATCTCGGTGGTCTAATTGACCCAACCGGCGATCCAGACGTGGTTGCCTTTATCGATCTCGCGGGGGCGGAACCTGGTGGCGCCGGGACCGTTCATACTCGGGGCGAGATCGACGGTCTCGCCAACGCCGTTGCCAGGGGACTCGTCAAACGAGGTCTGGTTCGCGGTGACGCGGTGGCGATCCTGGCCGAGAACTCGGTCGCGTTCCTCGGCGCCTATATGGGGATCATGCGGGCCGGGATGATCGCGGTGCCGATCAACTATCGCCAGCCCGCCCGTACCGTCGCGCATATTATCGCGGATTCCGAAACCCGCCTGATCCTCGCCGACCCAGGGCGTCGCGACCTTTGCCCGTCTGGTGTGCCTGTGATCGATATCACCGATCCCGGCGCCGACGGCTTTGGCGGTTTGATTGATCCCGGTTCGTTCGAAATCATCGCGCCCATGCCCGAGGAAACCGCGATGATCCTCTACACCTCCGGGTAGACCGGCATGCCCAAGGGGGTGATGCTGAGCCACGAGGGGCAGCTCTTCGCGCTTTCCCGCTGGGCGGGGGACGCTGATGAGTTGGCCCGGCACCGGATGCTGGTGGCGGCGCCGCAATATCATATGAACGCGCTTTTCATCTCAAAGCTGGCCCTGACCTTCGGCGCCAGCGTGGTGCTCTTGCCGCGATTCGACGTTGAAGCCTATATCCGCGCGATTCCGGCGCATCAGGTGACATGGTTGACCTCGGTGCCGACGATGCTGGCCCTTGTGGTGCGCGAGAAGACCCTGCTCGAGGCCGTCGACCTTTCCACCGTGGAACGGGTCAGCATGGGGTCGGCGCCCTTGACCGAGGCTCTGTTCGACGAGGTTCAGTCCTGGTTTCCGGAGGCGCTGGTCTCCAACCTCTACGGGACCACGGAGCATGGCCCCTCGGCCTTTGGACCGCATCCAGAGGGATTGGCGCGCCCGAAACTCTCGATCGGTTGCGTGGCGCCGGGCATGGAACTACGCTTGGTCGGCGGGCCGGACGCGAATACCGGCGTGCTGGAGGCCCGCAGCGTCAGCAACCTGACCGGGTACAAGAACCTGCCGGAGAAGACAGCCGAGGTCATGCAAGACGGCTGGTACCACACCAAGGACGTCATGCGGCGCGACGAGAACGGCTTCTATTTCATCATCGGCCGCGAGGACGACATGTTCGTTTGTAATGGCGAGAATGTGTTCCCTGGGGACGTGGAGCGGTTACTGGAAGCCCATCCGGCCATCGATCAGGCGAGCGTGGTGCCGGTCGAGGACCCGGTGCGCGGCCACGCCCCCGTCGCCTTCATCGTCCGCGCCGCGGCGGCGGATGGGACCGAGATCGACGAGGCCGTGGTTCAAGCCTACGCCCGCGCCGAGGGACCAGCCTATCAGTTTCCCCGCCGTGTTGTCTTCCTCGACACGCTGCCGCTCGCCGGCACCAACAAGATCGACCGCGCCGCCCTGATCGAGCGGGCCAGATCTCTCGTATAAGGTGGTGACGCAAAGGTACTCCGTGAGTGATCCGCCTCTTGCAATAACCTCCGGAATGCCGTATCCAACGCCTCACTTTGGCGGGGCGCATAGCTCAGTTGGCAGAGCAGCTGACTCTTAATCAGCGGGTCCAAGGTTCGAGTCCTTGTGCGCCCACCAAAG
>Ga0181593_10002126_pt1 | contig 18211 bp, 17 predicted proteins | sample 071ome_19_FD_133756 | JGI IMG/M metagenome (GOLD analysis project Ga0181593, IMG submission 133756) | Coastal salt marsh microbial communities from the Groves Creek Marsh, Skidaway Island, Georgia - 071413AT metaG (megahit assembly) | ecosystem: Environmental > Aquatic > Marine > Intertidal...
CTCTGCTCGGGCGCGAACGGCTGCGGGTCGCCGGCGCTCGGCCGCGCGCTGTCGATCAGCAGCTGGTAGCGGTAACCGCCCTCGCCGAGGCGGTCGAGCCCCGCTTCGTGCACCAGGTGGCGCAACTCGAGCTGCACCGAGGCGAAGCCCCAGAACAGGGGATCGCCCTCGCGATCGTCGAGATAGACCGGCGTGCGCCCGATCACCGCGAGCTGGCCGTTGTCGAGGGTCAGTGGTGGGCTCAGTACCAGGCGCTCTTCGAGCATCGCGCGGTGGGCGGTCGGCGCAGCGTAGCGGCTCTCGACCACGCGCTGGCCGAGCATCGACTGGTGTCCGGTGGCCGGATAGACGTAACGGATGATTCCATCCGGTGCCAGCTCGATGGCGCTGATGGCGCCCACGCTGCGCAGCAGGTCGGCGGAGTGGCTCTCGAAATCCTCGACGCGGCCACCGTGATGGCGGATGTAGGATTCCATCGAGTCGGCCGCGGCCAGCGCACGGCTCACCTGGCGTTCGAGGATGGAGACGTAGCGAACCAGCTGGGACTGGGCTTCCTGCCGGCGCTCGGTTTGCCAGCCCTCCAGCTCGAGCTGCAGCAGGTAACCACCCAGGCCGAGAAAGAGCAGCAGGGCAAGCCCGGACAGCAACACGGGGCGCAGCAGCGGCGATTCAGTCATGACGCGTCATCTGCCCGGTGGCCACCCTGCCTCGTCAGTGCCATCCAGGCCCCGACGTTCCCGTAGTCGCCTGCGCTCGGCAGGCGTTGATAATTCTGGACTTAGGCTAGCTTAAACCATCGGGTCATGGCTGCGCACGGCGGGCCAGAGGTCGGGAAAGCCCGTCATGGCCAAGCCCACGAACCCCACACCGTGGCGTGCGTGCCACGTGGGATCGGTTCTGCGTCAGGACCGGGGCCCGGCCATGCCCGCGGCCACGTCGCGCATGCGCTGGCTCAGCGGCTCGACCGGCTGGCCGAGACGCTCCTGGTAGATGGCGGTGTAGGCGAGGACGCGCTGCAGGTAGTTGCGTGTCTCGTGGAATGGCACGTTCTCGATCCAGATGTCGGCCTCGAGCGTACCGGCATCGGGCAGCCACTTGCGCACGCGGTGCGGTCCGGCGTTGTAGGCGGCGATCGCCAGCAGCGGATGGTCGCTCAGCTGGTCGAGCATCTTGCGGATGTAATGGGTGCCGAAGCGGGCATTGAGCTTGGGATCGAACAGGCGCCAGTTTTCCTTCAGCGAGACGTTGAGATCGCTCGCGATGCGCCGCCCGGTGGCCGGCATGATCTGCATCAGGCCCAGCGCGCCGGCCGAGGAGCGCGCCCGTGCGTTGAACGCGCTCTCCTGGCGCGCCATCGCGAACACCCAGGCCGGGTCGAGCCGCTGCTTGCGTGCCTGCGAGCTGAGTTCGGACCGGTAGGCGAACGGGAAGCGGATTTCGAGGTCGTCCCAGTAGCGCGCCGCGCCGAGCGCGAAGATCGCCCGGTCGTACCAGCCCCAGTGGTGGGCGAGGCGACCGGCCAGGCGCAGCTCCTCGGGGCTCCGCTCGGCCAGCGCGTCACGCCACTCGCGGCGCGCATCGACCAGCAGCCCGGCGTGGTAGAGCTCGCGGGCGCGCACGATGCCCGGATCGCGGTCCAGCGTGGCGACACCCGGTGCCGGGGCGGCTACCGGGGCGTGATCGAAGCGGTAGGGCCGTCCGAGCCGGTCGGCGGCGAGGAACTCGTAGTAGCCACGTCCCTGGCTGAGCCTGGCGAACGCGGCCTGCGCCTCGGCAACGTGACCGGTCTCCGCCAGGGCGCGCGCCCGCCAGTAGCGCCAGCCCGCCTCGGCGACCTCGTCGGGTGGCATGCGTCCGATCCAGGCGAGCACCTCCTCCCAGCGCCCGTGACGCATCGCGACGCGTGCCGCCCAACCACGCACCTGTTCGTCGTGCCAGGGAGCGGGCAGCGCATCGAAGCGATCCAGGGCCTCGGTTTCACCATCGAATGCGTATTCGAGCGCGATCTTGCGCTCCACCGCGCGTCGCTGGTCGTCGCCGAAAGCGTAACGCGGGGCGAGCCCCTGCCACGCGCTGGCGGCAGCAGGCGCATCGTAGCCGGCGAGACGCATCACGCCGTAGGCGACGATCTTGCGTTCGATCGGGCCGTCCCGCCCGAGTGCCTTTTCCTGCAGACCCTTGCGCGGGTCCCGGCGGACCCGCAGCCAGAGTTCCAGGCGCTGGCGATCGGCGGCGTCCAGGTACCGCCCGAGGTAGCTCGCCAGGCGGGCACGACCGCGCCGGATCGCCAGCTCGATGCGCTCCCACGTCAGTGCCGTGGTCAGCTGCCCCGCCGCACGCCAGGCGTCGAACAGTGGATCGCACGCCTTGGGCTGCGAGCGACCGACCAGCCAGAGCCGGCGCGCCCCGGCCCACGCCTCATCGACCTGGCCTTCGCGGCGCAGGGCGTCGTGGTAGCGGCAGGTGGCGCGGGTGCCAAAACCGGGGCGGTAGTCGCGCAGGTACTCGCTCCAGCGGCCCTCGCGCGCCAGCCGCGCGAGCCAGGCACCACGCAGGCGTCTCTCCAGCGGCGTATCGGCGAATTCGGCCAGGGCGGACGCGGCCGCCTTGGCGGTGAGTGCGCCGACTTCCTGCTCGAGGCGCCAGTAGCGCAGGTAGGGATGCAGCGGGTAGTCGCGCAGCTGCCTGGTCAGCGCGTCGTAGCGGGCCTCGTCGCCCCTGAGCAGCGCCTTGCGCGCCTCGAGGAACCGCTCGCGCTCGGCCTGCAGCTGCCGCTCGTCGTCAGCCTGCACCGCCTGCGGCCAGAACAGCTGCAGGCCAACCAGCAGGCAGGCCAGGGGCGCGAGGTGACGGAGGCGTGTCACTCGCGCCGCTCCCGGTCCGGCAGCAACGGGTCGTCGTCGTCCATCAGGATGCGGTTGGCCGACCCCTCGAGATCGTCGTACTGGCCGCTGCGCGCGGCCCAGAACAGGATGCCGACCATCACCAGCCCGAGCAGGATCATCAGCGGGATCAGGAAGTAGATCACCTCCACGGCGACACCTCCGCATGACCCGCAGCGACAGCGGTCGGCTCCACGCCGTCCGCGGCCGGCCCGGTCGGTAACGTCTCGGGGACGCGCCGGCGCAGCAGCGCGGCGTTTCCGATCACGGCAAGCGAACTCAGGGGCATCGTCAGCGCGGCAAGCAGCGGGGTCACCATGCCAAGCATCGCCAGGGGGACCATGACGAGATTGTAGGTGATCGACAGCGCGATGTTCTGGCGCACGGTGCGCAGCGTCGCGGCGGCGAGGTGCCGTGCCTCCGTCAGCTGGCCGAGACGGTCGCGGCCGAGCACGATCCCCGCGCACTCGACCGAGACGTCGGTGCCGCTGCCCAGCGCGATGCCAACGTCGGCCTGCGCCAGCGCCGGTGCGTCGTTGACGCCGTCGCCTACCATCGCCACCCGTTGGCCGCTGGCCTGCAGGTCGGCGATCACCGCGGCCTTGTCCTCGGGCAAGACCTCGGCGACCACCGCCTCGATGCCGAGCTCGGCGGCCACCGCCCCGGCGACGGCCTCGCGGTCACCGCTGAGCAGCGTCACGCCGAGGCCCGCGGCGTCCAGTTCGGCAACCACTTCGCGCGCATCCTCGCGCAGCCGGTCGGCGAGGGCGAACAGACCGACGGTGCGGCCGTCGACCGCCGCGATCACCACCGTGCGTCCGCGCGTCTCGTGGGTGTCGCGCAACGCGTCCCAGTCCGGGTCGTGCACCACCCCCTCGGCGGCGATCCAGGTCGGGCTGCCGACGACCCAGGCCCGGCCGTCGACCGTGCCGGCGATGCCACGACCCGGCCGGGCACGGAAGCCCTCCACCGTCCTGGCGGCAGCGGCTTGCCCATGGGTCTTCGCGTAGTCGACCAGCGCGGCACCGATGCCGTGCTCCGAACGCCGCTCGAGCGCGGCCACCGCCGCCAGCGCCGAACCCTCGTCGACCCCCTGCCAGGAGCTGTCGACCACCGTGAGGCGTCCCCGGGTCAGCGTCCCGGTCTTGTCGAACACCACGTGGTCGATCCCGGCGAGGGTTTCGAGCGCCGCCCCGGTCTTGACCAGGATGCCACGCCGCGCGCCGGTGCCGGCCGCGACCGCGATCGCCATCGGCGTGGCCAGACCGAACGCGCAGGGGCAGGTGACGATCAGCACCGCGACCGAGGCCATCAGCGCGATCTCGAACCCCTGGCCGATCCACGCGGCGAAGGTCAGCGCGGCCAGGCCGAGGGTCGCGGTGACGAACCACGGCACGATGCGGTCGGCGAGGCGCTGCACCGGCGCCTTGCAGCCCTGCGCCACCTCGACCAGCCGGGCGATGCGCCCGAGCGCGGTGTCGGCGAGGGTGTGCTCGACCGCGAGCGTGACCGCACCGTCGAGGTTCTGGGTCCCGGCGTAGACCCGTTCCCCGGACGTGCGCGCCCGCGGGGTGCTCTCGCCGCTGAGCAGCGACTCGTCTACGGCGGTCTCGCCCTCGAGGATCACGCCGTCGACCGGCACCTGCTCGCCCGGGCGCACCAGCACCCGGTCGTCGGTGCGCAGCGAGCGTACCGAGACGCGCTGCGCTGCGTCCCCGTCGAGCCGGGTCGCGATGCGCGGCTGCAGTTCCATCAGGCGGTGGGTCGCCGACATCGCCTGGCGACGCGACAGACCCTCGAGGTGACGGCCAACGAGGATCACGAACAGGAAGTTGACCACCGTGTCGAAGTAGACCCCGGCCTGGGGACCGCCGAGGAACATCGCCCAGGTCGAATAGCCGTAGGTGGCCAGCGCGCCGATCGCGATCGGCAGGTCCATGGTCGGGTGGGCGTGACGCAACCCGGTCCAGGCCCCCTGCAGGAACGGCCAGCCGGCGTAGAGCAGCGTCGGGGTCGCCAGCGCCCAGCCGGCCCAGTAGAGCAGATCGCGGTGCTCGCCCCGGTCGGCACCGGTGTAGAGCGCGATCGAGATCCACAGCAGGTTCATCATCGCGAAGGCCGCGAAACCGAGACGGTAGAGGCGCGCACGCTGGGTGCGCTGCAGGCGCCCCTCGACGGCATCGACGTCGTAGGGCAACGCGGCGTAGCCGATGCCCGCCAACGCCTCGAGGAGACCCGACAACGCGACGCGCTGCGGGTCCCAGCGAACGTTCAGACGGCGTGCCGCGAGGTTGACCTGCACCCCGCGCACCCCCGGCATCTGTCCGAGGTGACGCTCGATCAGCCACACGCACGCGGCGCAGTGGATGCCTTCGACCAGCAGCTCGGCCGCCAGGCCATCGCCGTCGCGGCGCACGAACTCCGCCTGCACGTCGGCCAGGTCGAAAATCGCCGGATCCTCGGTCTGCGCAGGAGGTGGCGCCAGCGGGCGATCGGACGGCATGCGGGCGTAGAAGCCCTCGAGGCCGGCGGCATGGATCGCCACGCAGACCGCCTGGCAACCGGGACAGCAGAAACGGCGAGCGTGGCCGTCGACCTCGCCCTCGACCGCCGGTGCGGGAGCCGGCAGGCCGCAGTGGAAACAGGTCGGCTCGCGTTGAACGTCGGCCATGATGGTCAGGGGATGCGGCGCGGCGCCGCCGGGCTCAGTCGCGGCGGACCGCGATGCGGCGGGCCATGTCGTAGACCTTGTCGCCGGCCTCGACCTGGACGATCAGGTCCCAGATGCCGGGCAGCGGGAAGCTGACCTCCGCGCCGACCACTCCGGGCGCCTCCACGACCATCGCCAGCTCGAAGTCGGCGTTGGCGTCCGAGGGACGGTAGGCGAAGAAGCGCGCGCGCTCGGCACGCACCGGCAGGCCGCGCTCGTCGACGGCGCTGACGCGGATCCCCACCGGCACGTCGAGCCGCACCGGTTGCGGGATGTCGAGCCGCACGTCCCAGGTCTGCGGCTCGGCGAGCCTCTGCGCGGCGCGCGTCTCCGCGTAGCTGCGCCCACGCTCGTAGTAGTCATCCACCACCAGCCCGGGATTGGTGGTGACGGCGAGCACGATCATGGTCACGTTGGCCATCACCACGGCGACCACCAGGCCGATCCAGCCGAGCACCCAGGGATTGCGCCAGGGCGAATTGGGGTTGTGACGACGGGGGATTGCGGCTTCCATTCGCGCGCTCCTCTGCGGTTCTGATTCAGGTTGTTGCATTGTCTCACCGGGCACTCTGGCGCGGCCCTGACCGGGGTCAGCCGGGACCGACGAAGACGCTCTCGACCGCCTCGCGGATCGCTTGGTCGCCTTGCGCAACGACCTCGAAGATCACCGGGCTGTAGGCTTCGCGCAACCGTTCGCCCGGCACCCTCAGGAACACCACCACCGTGGTGACGCGCCCGGGCGCGGTGGCGATCGGTTCCTCGGCGCCGACCAGCACCAGCTCCGGCAGGCCGGTCGCGGTGATCGTGACCTGGAGCTCCTCGGGGGTCTTGTTGAGCAGCTTCAGTGTGTACCTGTTCTGGATCGAGCCGTCGCCCTGCTGCACGAACAGCGGCTGGCGCTCGTGGAGCACGTTGAGTTCGAGGGTGGAAAGCGACGACAGGCCGTAGACGATGCCGGCCAGGGCCAGGGACATGATGATCGCGTAGACGATGACGCGCGGCCGTTTCCATGGGACCGGCTGCGGCTGGCCCTCGAGTTCGTCGTAGGAGGCATAGCGGATCAGGCCGCGTGGCCGGTCGACCTTGTCCATCACCGCGTCACAGGCGTCGATGCACAGCGCGCAGGTGATGCAGCCCTCCTGCTGGCCTTCGCGGATGTCGATGCCGGTCGGGCAGACCGCGACGCACTGCCGGCAGTCGATGCAGTCACCCTGCTCGCTCACGGCATCGCCCCGGCGCACCCGCCCACGCGGCTCGCCGCGCTTGAGGTCGTAGGTCGGCAGGATGGTCTCGCGGTCGTACATCACCCCCTGCAGGCGCGCATAGGGGCAGAGCCAGAAACAGACCTGCTCGCGCATGTGGCCGGCGAAGACGTAGGTAAAGGCGGTGAAGACCGCGATGGTGACGTAGGCCACCGGCGGCAGTTCGAGACGCAGCAGCTGGCCCCACATCGCCCAGCCGTCGGTGAACCAGGCAACGAAACTCGCGCCGGTCACCATGCCGATCAGGATCCAGACCAGGTGCTTGGGCACCTTGACGCGCAGCTTCTCGGACCACGGCGCCGCGTCGAGTTTGCGCCGCGCCTGCGGCGGGCCCTCGAACTTCTCCTCGATCAGCGTGAACAGGTCGGTCCACACCGTCTGGAAGCAGAAGTAACCGCACCAGACCCGGCCCGCGGTCGCCGTGACCACCGCGAGCAGGATGGCGAAGAACAGCAGCAGCAGCGACAGCATCCAGAAGTCCTGCGGCAGCACCGTGGCGCCGAAGATGTGGTACTGGCGGCTGGGGATGTCGAACAGCACCGCCTGGCGACCGTCCCAGCGCAGGTACGGGCCGAGGAAGAAGGCCAGCCAGACCGCGCTCGACCACCACTTGAGCATGCGGAAGCGCCCGCCGACGCGCTTGGCGTGGATGGTCTCCTTGCCGGTGTTGACGTGCCAGTGACTCGCCTCGGCGTAGAGGTCGTCGAGGTGCTGGCCGAAGGCCTGCTCTTGCTGCGTCTCTGACACGTGGCTCACTCGTTTGACCGCACGGTATGGGACTCGGGAAGAGCGGAAGGGTTTCCACTGCCGATCGCCCACGGAGGAGAACCGAATTTTACCGGTTACTGAATTACCGTGCCTGACAGAGAGGGGGCCTGCCCCCCCTGCTCCCGGGTTCAGGAGTTGCGGTGGCGTTCCGGGTCCCGTGACATCAGCTTGCCGACCCTGTAGCCGAGGTGGGCGATGATCACGATGGCACCGCCCACCGACAGGATCGAACCGATGACGACTGCATCCATCGGCTGGACCTCCCTGGTCCGTCGCTGTCCACCGCTCCGGGCACTCGTGTGCCGGAGATTCGATACCCCTTACTGACCGCCGCCGAGGCGATGGACGTAGACCGCGAGCTTCTTGATCTCGGTCTCGTCGAGCTGGTCGGCGAAGGCCGGCATCACGGCGTTGCGCGTCTCCGGCACGCCGGGCGCGTTGACCCCGTAAGCGATGGTGTGACGAATGCCCTCGAGGCTGCCGTCGAAGCGCCAGACGCGGTCGGTCAAGTTCGGCGCGCCGAGCGCCTGGTTGCCCTTGCCGTCCATGCCGTGGCACGCGAAGCAGGCACCCGCGCCGGTGTACAGCACCTTGCCGGCCTCGTGCTCCTTGCCGTCGGCGAGGCCGGCGACGTAGGTCGCGAGGTCGTCGAGTTGCTGGTCGCTGAAGCGCGAGGCGTGCGGCGGCATGATGCCCTGGCGGCCATTGACGATGCTCTCGACGATCTTGTCGACGGTACCGCCGTAGAGCCAGACGTCGTCGGCCAGCACCGGGTAGCCCGGATTGCCCTGGCCGCCAGCCCCGTGGCACGGCGCGCAGCGGTCGCCGAACAGCACCTTCGCCGAGGCGTCGGTGTAGTTCGCGAGCTCGCGGTCGGCGAGGATCGCCGCCGGCTCGAGCTCAGCGATCTTCGCCTCGAACGGGCCGCGGATCTCCTCGAGCTGGGCGACGCTCTCCTTGTACTCACCGATCGAGGTCCAGCCGATCACGCCCTTGGTGTAGCCACTGAAGGTCGGCCACATCGGGTAGAGAATCCCGTAGATCACCACGAAGATCCAGCTGGCGTGGAAGGCGATGGTCCACCAGCGTGGCGGCGGATTGGTCAGCTCGCGCAGGTTGTCGTCCCAGACGTGGCCGGTGTCGGCTGCGTCGTACGCATTGGTTTCGTCGGTCATCGCTTGTCTCCGGACTCGAAGGACTCGTCGTCGCCTTCGAATGGGATGAAACGCTGGGCCTCGAGGCGTTCGCGGTTCTTCGGCCTGAGGGCGTAGAAGTAGAGGCCGACCATCAGCAGGAACACCACCACGGTCAGGATCGTGCCGATCCAGTCCTGTGGGGTCATGGCCGACCAGTCGGTGGCGAAGTAGTCGCCGAGGCTACTCACGGTAGTCCCTGCCCTCGCGGAAATCGATCATCGTGCCGAGCACCTGCAGGTAGGCGACCATGGCGTCCATCTCGGTCTTGCCCTGAACCTCGTCCGGGGCCGCGGCGATGTCGGCGTCGGTGTAAGGCACGTTCATCAGGCGCATGGCGCGCATGCGATCCTGCATGCCTGCACCGTCGATGCGGCCCTCGTCGAGCCAGGCGTAGGTCGGCATGATCGACTCAGGCACCACCGCGCGCGGATCGCGCAGGTGCTGGCGATGCCACTCGTCGGAGTACTTGCCACCGACGCGCGCCAGGTCCGGCCCGGTGCGCTTGGAGCCCCACTGGAACGGATGGTCGTATTTGGACTCGACGGCCAGCGAATAGTGCCCGTAGCGCTCGCGCTCGTCACGGAACGGCCGGATCATCTGCGAGTGGCAGAGGTAGCACCCCTCGCGCTGGTAGACGTCGCGGCCGGCGAGCTCCAGCGCGGTGTAGGGTCGCACGCCGTCGCCCGGCTTCCAGTCGGCGAGCGTCTGGCCCGCCTCCCGTTGCCAAAGGACCTCGGGGAACTTGGCGCTGCCGTCCGGGTTGCGCTGCTTGTCCTCCATCGTGGAGTCGAGGTAGAAGAGCGGCACGATCTCGACGATGCCGCCGACCGACACCACCAGCGCGGTGACCAGGGTCAGGGCGAAGACGTTCTTCTCCAGCATCTGCTGGAACTTGCCCGATTGCTGATTCTCGGTTGCCATGGTTCGCCCCTCCCCTCAGGCGCTGGCCGGCGCGGTGCCGGACTCGCCGACGCGGCCCTCGGCAGACGCCTTGCGCACGGTCATGACGACGTTGTAGAGCATGGTGATCGCCCCCAGCACCACGAAGGCCCCGCCGACCACGCGCAGCGCGTAGTAGGGGTGCATCGCCTCGACCGATTCGGCGAAGGTGTAGGCGAGCGTTCCGTAGTCATCGTAGGCACGCCACATCAGGCCCTGCATGATCCCGGAGACCCACATCGCGACGATGTAGATGCACGCGCCGATGGTGGTCAGCCAGAAGTGCATGTTGACCAGCTTGGTGGAGTACATCTCGGTGTTCCACAACCGCGTCACCAGGTGGTAGATCGCGCCGACCGCGACCATCAGCACCCAGCCGAGGGCGCCGGAGTGGACGTGGCCGATGGTCCAGTCGGTGTAGTGCGACAGCGCGTTGACGGTCTTGAGCGACATCACCGGACCCTCGAAGGTCGACATCGCGTAGAACGCCAGCGAGGCGATCAGGAAGCGCAGCACGTAGTCGGTGCGCAACTTATCCCAGGCGCCGGAGAGCGTCATCATGCCGTTCACCGCGCCACCCCAGGACGGGATGATCATCGCCAGCGAGATCGCCGCGCCGAGCGAGCCGGTCCAGTCCGGCAGCGCGGTGTATTGCAGGTGGTGCGCGCCGAGCCAGACGTAGCCGAACGTCAGCGCCCAGAAGTGGATCACCGACAAGCGGTAGGAGTAGATCGGGCGGTTGGCCTGTTTCGGCACGAAGTAGTACATGATGCCGAGGAAGCCGGCGGTGAGGTAGAAACCGACCGCGTTGTGGCCGTACCACCACTGGATCATCGCGTCCTGCACGCCCGAGAAGAGCGAGTAGGACTTGAACAGCGACACCGGCACCGCCAGTGAATTGACCACGTGCAGGTAGGTGATCATCACCAGCATGGCGAGGAAGAACCAGTTCGAGACGTAGATGTGCGAGCTCTTGCGCTGCGCGATGGTCATCACGAAGTTGAACAGGTAGCTCAGCCAGACCACCGCGATCAGGATGTCGATCGGCCATTCCAGCTCCGCGTACTCCTTGGCCTGGGTGAGGCCGAGCGGCAGCGTGATGACGGCGAGCAGGATGACCAGGTTCCAGCCCCAGAAGGTGAACCACGCCATCTTCGAGCTCCACAGCGCGGTACCGCAGGTGCGCTGCACGCTGTAGAACGAGGTTGCCATCAGCGTGCTGCCGCCGAATGCGAAGATCACCGCATTGGTGTGCAGCGGACGCAGGCGCCCGAAGCTCAGGTACTGACTGTCGAAGTTGAGCACCGGCCAGGCGAGTTGGGCGGCGATCAGTAGGCCGACCGCCGTACCGACCACGAGGTAGACGATGGCCATGATCGAGAACCAGCGCACGACGTCGAAGTCGTAGGTTCTCTCGGTCTGCTGGTAATCCACTGGGGTGCTCCTTGGGTCAGGTTGCGGGCAAGCGCCATTGGCGGCCCGGTGTGAACCTGCGAAGGGGGTGGACGGAATCAGTTGGTTCCCTGGACTTTTGGGGCAGTGCATCCATGCAGTGCAAAATATAGCCTTTTGCTGTGGATTTACCACTTGACCCAGATCAATTGATGCGCTGCAGCATAAGGCCTGCCGCGGCATTGAGCCATCCCTGGATGCCCCACGCCTCGGTCACGGGTACAATATCCGGTTTGACCTGGCGCAATGCTTGGCAGTCTTCAGAAATGAAAGGATGAGAGTCAGATGAGCGACACCACCCTGTTCACCTCCGAGTCGGTTTCGGAAGGCCACCCCGACAAGATGGCCGACCAGATCTCCGACGCGGTGCTCGACGCGATCCTGAGCCTCGACCCGAACCCGGGCAATGCCCGCGTCGCCTGCGAGACCATGATCAAGACCGGCGCCGTGATCCTCGCCGGCGAGGTCAGCACCGAGGCGTGGGTCGACCTCGACGAACTGGTGCGCAAGGTGGTCTGCGACATCGGTTACACCAGCTCCGACGTCGGCTTCGACGGCTCGACCTGCGCGGTCATGTCCCTGATCGGCAAGCAGTCGAGCGACATCGCCATGGGGGTCGACCGCCAGAGCGCCGAGCAGCAGGGTGCCGGCGACCAGGGCCTGATGTTCGGCTACGCCACCGACGAGACCGACGTGCTGATGCCGGCACCGATCACCTACGCCCACCGCCTGGTGGAACGCCAGGCCGAGATGCGCAAGCAGCACGTGCTGCCGTGGCTGCGCCCGGACGCCAAGAGCCAGGTGACGTTCCGCTACGACGACGGCAAGGTGGCCGGTGTCGATGCCGTGGTGCTGTCCACCCAGCACGACCCGGACATCGACCAGGCGCACCTGCACGAGGCGGTGATGGAGAACATCATCCTGCCGGTGCTGCCGGCCGAGTGGCTGCACGCCGACACCAAGTACCACATCAACCCGACCGGTTCGTTCGTGATCGGTGGACCGGTCGGCGACTGCGGCCTGACCGGGCGCAAGATCATTGTCGACACCTACGGTGGCATGGCACGGCATGGCGGCGGTGCGTTCTCCGGCAAGGACCCGTCCAAGGTCGACCGCTCGGCCGCCTACGCCGGGCGCTACGTGGCCAAGAACATCGTCGCCGCGGGCCTCGCCGCGCGCTGCGAGATCCAGGTCTCCTACGCCATCGGCGTCGCCGAGCCGACCTCGATCAGCATCGACACCTTCGGCACCGCGAAGCTGCCCGAGGCACGCATCGCCGAGTTGGTGCGCGAGCACTTCGACCTGCGCCCGTGGGGCATCCTGCAGATGCTCGACCTGGTCAAGCCGATCTACCGCAAGACCGCCGCCTACGGCCACTTCGGCCGCGAGGAGCCCGAGTTCACCTGGGAGCGCACGGACCGTGCGGAAGCGCTGCGCGCCGCCGCCGGGCTCTGACCTGCACCCCCTCAGGAGTCGACCGATGCAAAACTGGAACGCGTCATCACGCCACCTCCTCCCGACCGTGCTGCTGGCTTTCGCGGCCCTGCTCGCCGGCTGCCAGACGGCCCCCTCCTCGCCCACGGACGAGCCGGCCGTCGCGCGGGCGCCGGTCGAGATCCAGCGCATGGCGCGCAAGAACGACTGCTTCAAGTGCCACGCGGTCAAGCGCGAAAAGGATGGCCCGTCCTGGCACCAGGTGGCTGAAAAGTACCGTGACAAGCCGGATGCCCAGGAGACGCTCTACACCCACCTGACCACGGCCCCGCTGATCGAACTCAAGGGCGACCCGGAGGTTCACAAGCAGGTCGAGGAGTTGACCAAGGCAGAGATCAACGCACTGATCGACTGGATTCTTACGCTCTGAATCGCTCGCCGAGAAGGCATGCGGATTCAGGACCGGTTCAGCTCCAGCGTGTAGAGTGAGCCATGCAGCCCTCTCAACCGGGTTCGATTGCTTCAGGAGTCTCGCCATGAGAATCGCAAGCCTCGTCATCGCACTGCTGCTCGCGTCGCCCCTCGCAGCGCAGGCACTGGACTACGACAAGAAGAAGGCGCAGCGCACCCTCAAGCAGAGCAAGTGCTTCAACTGCCACTCGGTGACCCGCGAGAAGGACGGTCCCTCCTTCCAGGCCGTCTCCGAGAAGTACACGGAACACCCCGATGCCCGACACGTGCTGTTCGACCACCTGACCAAGAGCCCGACGATCACGGTCAAGGGTAAGGAGGAGGCGCACACCTCGTTCAAGACCGACGACACGGAAGAGATCAACAACGTCATCGAGTGGATCCTCAGCAACTAGCCGCCACGCGGGACATTCCCCCCGCTTCAACCCGACCCCGCCGGCAGGTATAATCCCGGCCCAGTCCGAGGAGCGCTGCAAGGCCGTCGCCCGTCGACGCCCCAGGCTCGGACCTAAACGGCGCTCACCGAACCCGTGCCGGGCACGGGACGCCGGTGAGCGACGTCCCTCCCGGCCACACGTCAATGGAGCAACACCATGACCGCCGTGGCTGAGACCAAGACCCTTCCCGACCACATCGTCGCGGACCTCGCCCTCGCCGACTGGGGGCGCAAGGAGATCCGCATCGCCGAGACCGAGATGCCGGGCCTGATGGCCCTGCGCGAGGAGTACGCGGGCCAGAAACCGCTGGCCGGCGCGCGCATCGCCGGCTCGCTGCACATGACCATCCAGACCGCCGTCCTGATCGAGACGCTGGTCGAGCTCGGCGCCGAGGTGCGCTGGGCCTCGTGCAACATCTACTCGACCCAGGACCACGCCGCCGCCGCGATCGCCGCCGACGGCATCCCGGTGTTCGCCTTCAAGGGCGAGACGCTCGACGAGTACTGGGAGTACACCCACCGCATCTTCGAGTGGGACGGCGAGCACGCCAACATGATCCTCGACGACGGCGGTGACGCGACCCTGCTGCTGAACCTCGGCACGCGCGCCGAGCAGGATGCCTCGGTGGTCGCCAATCCGACCAACGAGGAGGAGCAGTCGCTGTTCGCGGCGATCCGCAAGCGCCTCGAAACGGCGCCCGGCTGGTACAGCGCGCGCCTGGCGGCGATCCGTGGCGTGACCGAGGAGACCACCACCGGCGTGCACCGCCTCTACCAGATGGCGGCCGAGGGCAGCCTGCCGTTCCCCGCGATCAACGTCAACGACTCGGTCACCAAGTCGAAGTTCGACAACCTCTACGGCTGCCGCGAGTCGCTGATGGATGGCATCAAGCGTGCCACCGACGTGATGATCGCCGGCAAGGTGTGCGTGGTGCTCGGCTACGGCGATGTCGGCAAGGGCTGCGCGCAGGCGTTCCGTGGCCTCGGTGCGACCGTCTGGGTCACCGAGATCGACCCGATCTGCGCGCTGCAGGCGGCGATGGAGGGCTTCCGTGTCGTGACCATGGACGAGGTCGCCGGCCTGGGCGACATCTTCGTCACCACCACCGGCAACGTGAACGTCATCACCCACGACCACATGGCGGCGATGAAGGACCAGGCGATCGTCTGCAACATCGGCCACTTCGATTCCGAGATCGACATCGCGTCGCTCGAGCAGTACACGTGGGAGAACATCAAGCCGCAGGTCGACCACGTCATCTTCCCCGACGGCAAGCGCATCATCGTGCTCGCCAGGGGGCGGCTGGTGAACCTCGGCTGCGCGACCGGCCACCCGAGCTTCGTGATGTCGGCCTCGTTCACCAACCAGGTGCTGGCGCAGATCGAGCTGTTCAACCACCCAGAGAACTACGCCAAGCGCGTCTACGTGCTGCCCAAGGCGCTCGACGAGAAGGTCGCCCGCTTGCACCTGCAACGCATCGGTGCGCACATGACGCGCATGAGCCAGACGCAGGCCGACTACATCGGCGTACCGGTCGACGGCCCGTACAAGCCCGACCATTACCGTTACTGAGCGACGCCCCATGGAGTCGCAACGCGCCTTCGGGCGGAGCTTCAGCTTCGAGTTCTTTCCGCCGAAGACCCCCGACGGCGTCACCAACCTGGCCCAGGCCCGGGCGCGGCTTGCCGCGCTCGGGCCCGACTTCGTCTCGGTCACCTTCGGTGCCGGCGGTTCGACCCGTGAGGGAACGCTGGAGACCGTGCGCGCGTGCCGCGCCGACGGCCTCGTGGTCGCCCCGCACCTCTCGTGCATCGGCTCCACGCGGGAGAACATCGACGAGCTGCTCACCACCTACCACGCAGAGGGGGTGACGCGCATCGTCGCGCTGCGTGGCGACCTCCCCTCGGGCATGGGTCGGGCCGGGGAGTTCCGCTACGCCAACGAGCTGGTCGCCTACATCCGCGAGACCACCGGCGACCGCTTCACCCTCGAGGTCGCCGCCTACCCCGAGTTCCACCCGCAGGCACCCTCCGCGCAGGCCGACCTGGAGAACTTCCAGCGCAAGGTCGAGGCGGGCGCCAACGGAGCGATCACGCAGTACTTCTACAACCCGGACGCCTACCTGCGCTTCGTCGACAGCTGCGAGCGGCTCGGACTGGCGCTGCCGATCGTGCCGGGCGTCATGCCGATCACCAACCACAGCCAGCTGGCGCGCTTCTCGGACATGTGCGGTGCCGAGATCCCGCGCTGGATCCGCAAGCGGCTCGAGGGCTTCGGCGACGATCGCGACGCGATCCGTGCCTTCGGCCATGACGTCACCGTCGAGCTCTGCCAGCGCCTGCTCGAAGCCGGTGCGCCCGGCCTGCACGTCTACACCATGAACCGCGCCGAGCCGACGCTCGCCCTGTGGGACGCGCTCGGCCTGTCGCGGGCCTGAGCGGAGCCGCGGCGTGTGCCTGGCGCTGATCGCGCGCGATGCCCACCCCGAAGCGGCGCTCATCATCGCCGCCAATCGCGACGAGTTCCACGCGCGTGCCAGCGAGCCGGCGCATCGCTGGACATCACCCGAGGGGGTGATCGCCGGCCGCGACGCGGTGGCCGGTGGGACCTGGCTTGGCGTGACCCCAAGCGCGCGCTTCGCGCTGGTCACCAACTTCCACGAACCGGGCAGGACCCGCGATGATGCGCCGTCGCGCGGCGACCTTCCGGTGGGCTTCCTCGCCGGCCAGGATCCGGCGCAGGGATACGTCGCCACGCTGCGGCCCATGGCCCCACGCTACAACGGCTTCAACCTGCTGCTCGGCGATCCCGACCGCGCGCTGTGCCTGTCGAACCGCGATCCCGAGCCGCTGCGACGGATCGCCAGCGGCGGCGTGCACGGTCTCGGCAACCGGCTCCTCGACAGCGCCGAACCGAAGCTCGACGCCGCGCGTTCGCGCTTCACGGCACTGCTCGACCGGCCGCTGACCGAGCTCGAGCCAGCGCTGCTCGAACTCCTCGCCGACCGCGCCACCCACGGCCCGGACGATGCCAGCCCCGACCACCCGTGGCGAGACGCGCTGTCGGCGATCTTCGTCGCCGCACCGGGTTACGGCACCCGCTGCTCGACGCTGTTTCTCGTCACGCGCGACGGTGAGGCACACTTCATCGAACGCCGCTTCGACGCCGAAGGCAAGGTCACCGGCGAGACCCGCGAACGCTGGACAGCAGAGGAGCCCACCCGATGAACGCACCCTGGGAACATCCCGCCAATCGCGCGATGATCGAGCGCGACCTCGCCGTGCTGTGGCACCCGTGCACGCAGATGAAGGACCACGAGGCGCTGCCACCCATCCCGGTCCGGCGTGGCGACGGGGTCTGGCTCGAGGACTTCGCCGGCCAGCGCTACCTGGATGCGGTCAGCTCGTGGTGGGTCAACCTGTTCGGGCACGCCAACCCGCGCATCAACGCCGCGGTACGCGACCAGCTCGACACCCTGGAGCACGTGATCCTGGCCGGCTTCGGTCATGCTCCCGCGATCGAGCTGGCCGAGCAGCTCGCCGCGCTGACCCCACCCGGCCTGACGCGCTGCTTCTACGCCGACAACGGCTCGGCCGCCGTCGAGGTGGCGCTGAAGATGAGCTTCCACTACTGGCGCAACGTCGGCCGCCAGAAGAAGCAGCGGTTCGTCGCGCTCGAGAACAGCTACCACGGCGAGACCCTCGGCGCGCTCGCGGTCGGCAGCGTACCGCTCTACCGCGAGACCTACGGGCCGCTGCTGCTCGACGTCATGAGCGCGCCGTCACCCGATGCCTATACCCGTGAGCCCGGCGAGAGCTGGGCCGAGTGTGCCGAGCGCCGCTTCGCGGCCATGGAGGCTCTGCTGGCCGAGCATCACGAGGAGCTGTGCGCGGTGATCGTCGAGCCGCTGGTGCAGTGCGCCGGCGGCATGCGCATGCATCACCCGGTCTACCTCGAACGCCTGCGCGAGGCCTGCGACCGCTACCAGGTGCACCTGATCGCCGACGAGATCGCGGTCGGCTTCGGCCGCACCGGGACGCTGTTCGCCTGCGAACAGGCCGGCATCACGCCGGACTTCATGTGCCTGTCGAAGGGGCTGACGGCAGGCTACCTGCCGCTGTCGGCGGTGATGACGACCGACGAGATCTATGCCGCCTTCTACGACGACTACACCCGGCTGTCGGCATTCCTGCACTCGCACAGCTACACCGGCAACCCGCTCGCCTGCCGGGTGGCCCTCGCCACGCTGGAGATCTTCGCCGAGGACGACGTGCTGCAGCACAACCGCGAACTGGCACGCCTGATGGGCGAGGCGTGCGCGCCACTGGCCGACCACCCGCACGTGGCCGAGGTGCGCCAGACCGGCATGGTCCTGGCGATCGAGATGGTGCGTGACAAGGCGCGCCGCGAACCCTTCCCGTGGCAGGAGCGGCGCGGCCGTCGGGTCTATCGCCATGCCCTCGAGCAGGAGGTGCTGCTGCGCCCGCTCGGTGACGTGGTCTACCTGATGCCACCCTACGTGATCACGCCGGAGCAAATCACCGAAGTGGTGCGGGTTGCCGCCGAGGGCATCGATATCGCAACCCGGGACTGACGTGCGCATCCCGCGCATCCATCTTCCCGAAACCCTTGTCGTCGGCGCCGAGCTGGAGCTGCCCGA
>Ga0181593_10002129_pt1 | contig 18202 bp, 18 predicted proteins | sample 071ome_19_FD_133756 | JGI IMG/M metagenome (GOLD analysis project Ga0181593, IMG submission 133756) | Coastal salt marsh microbial communities from the Groves Creek Marsh, Skidaway Island, Georgia - 071413AT metaG (megahit assembly) | ecosystem: Environmental > Aquatic > Marine > Intertidal...
ACTTGCGTCAGGCGCAAAACACCAGCCTGATCGAGGATATTCGGATCTGGGTGGACGGGCACGGCGCGAACCCGGCCATGCAACTGCGCGACGTGCTCGCGGAGTTTAAAGCCGGGGGCGGCACTCTCGGCGTGGAATACGACACCTACGGCCTGACGGCCTATAACGGCATGCGGGTTCAGGCGGCGATGGATGGTTTCTGCGCCTTGACCGACGCCTCGGACCTGATCGGCGGCTTGCGCCTGGTCAAGAGCCCGGCCGAGATAGCCTTCGTGCGCCGCGCGGCGGAACTCGGAGACGCGGCGCTGGCCGAAGCCAACCGGATGGCGGGAGCGGGCGTCGATGAAGGCGAGATCCTGGCCGCCATGCAGGGCGCGGTGTTTCGCGGCGGCGGTGACTATGCCGGCAACGAGTTCATTATCGGCTCGGGACCGGACGCCCTCTTGTGCCGCTACTTTACCGGTCGCCGAGTGCTTGATCCCCAAGACCAGATGACCTTGGAGTTCGCCGGCGCGTATCGCCACTATCATGCCTGTCTGATGCGCACGATCGTGATCGGCGAGGCCTCGGACGTTCAGCGCGACATGCATGACACCGCGCTCGAGGCACTCCAGGCCTGTCGCGACGCGTTGGTTCCAGGGCGGCCCATTGGCGAAGTATTCGACGCCCACGCGGCGGTGATGGATCGGCGGGGTTACAGCCACGCGCGCATGAACGCCTGTGGCTATTCCCTCGGCGCGGTCTTCGCGCCGATCTGGATGGATATGCCGATGCTGTACAACGGCAATCCCGTCATCGCCGAGCCGGGGATGGTGTTCTTCCTGCATATGATCATGATGGATAGCGAAAAGGGCCTGGCCATGGCGCCCGGCGAGACGGTGTTGGTGACCGAAACCGGCAATGACAGGCTCTCCGCCGCTTCCCTCGAACTCGTGGTGGCCTGAGGCTCGCGACAATGCCGCATCTTTGGATTTTTCTCGCGGCGATGATGCTCGGCGGGTTGGCTACATGCGTTTTGATCTGAGGCTGATCAATCCAAGGCTGGGCGCGGCGGTCGGCATCGTGCTTTTAATCGTCGGGTGCGGGCCGGTCCCACAGCCCTTTCAGCCGCCGGAATGGACGAAGAAACATAACGATTTCCTGCTCGCGCCCCTGAGTGCGGGGGTAGTGGTACGCGGTATCGAAGGACCAGTCGGCTGGGTCGGGGACGCCTTGACCGAAGCCATGGCCGAAGCGTTGCGGGAGCGGGGTATCGCGGCGGGGTCAACCTGGTCGAACCGGTTGTCCCTGGGCTTGTCGGGGAGTGGATATCAGGCCCTGCATCCGGACAAGCCGCCGGAATTGGTCATGACCTGGACGCTGATCGAACCCGATGGGGCGATTCGCGGGCGGCGCGAGATCCGCCTTACGCCGCCCGATGCTTTTTGGGAAGAACCGACGCCGGCGATGTTTCGCGACGTCGCCGAACGCAACGCCGAACAGGTGGTTTCCTGGATTGATCCGACCCGCCGGGAACGGACGCCGGAGATCGCCGATACCCCAAGCCTAGGCGTTCTGCCGATCGAGAGCGCTCCGGGCGATGGGGACACGTCTCTTGCCCGCGCCGTTGACCTCGCGCTTCGGGCGGAGCGAATCCGAATCGTTGAAAAAGACCGGGCCGATTTGATCGTCACGCCGCGAATCGAGGTCGCGCCGGCGCCTGACCAGAGCGAGGATGTGAAATTGAGCTGGATTGTCTCCACGCCCGATGGCGTCGAGATCGGGCGAGTCGACCAGGAAAACAGAATTCCGGAGGGTCAACTCGACGGGCGCTGGGGCGCGGTAGCCGTGGCGATCGCCGATGGAGCGGCCCAAGGCATCGCCGATTTGGCGCGGGCCTGGCGCGACGCGCCGGGGGCCTCCGGGACTCAATAGGCCTTGCGCCCCGTCGCGCCACGCTGATAAAAGATCGGCGCGTGCCGACCAGGGGGGATCCGGGGAAGCGCGGGTAGCAAGGTCCAGGGCTGCAACGGACACGGGGCGGGCAATTCCAGGTATGTCGACGAAGATTCTTGCCTGCAACAGCAACCGACCTCTCGCCGAGGCCATCTCCGCTTATATGAATCTGCCGCTGACCAAGGCGGATGTTCGACGGTTCTCCGACATGGAGGTTTTCGTCGAAATTCAAGAGAACGTGCGCGGCGAGGATGTGTTCGTCATCCAATCGACGTCGTTCCCGACCAATGACAATCTCATGGAGCTTCTGGTTGCGCTCGACGCGCTGAAGCGCGGCTCGGCCAACCGGATCACCGCGGTCATCCCGTATTACGGCTATGCCCGCCAGGATCGCAAATCCGGCCCACGCACGCCGATCTCGGCCAAGCTGGTGGCCAATCTGATCACCGTCGCCGGCGCGCACCGGGTCGTGACCTTGGATCTTCACGCCGGACAGATCCAGGGCTTTTTCGATATCCCGACCGACAACCTTTTCGCCGCGCCCGTGTTCCACGCGGATATCCAGGAACGTTATGGCGACAAGTCCCTGGTGATCGTCTCGCCGGATGTCGGCGGCGTGGTGCGCGCCCGAGCCTTGGCCAAGAGCCTCGACGCGGATCTCGCGATCATCGACAAGCGGCGCGAGCGCGCCGGGGTGTCCGAGGTGATGAACATCATCGGCGACGTCTCCGATAGGCACTGTATCCTCGTTGACGACATCGTTGATTCCGGTGGGACGCTTTGCAATGCCGCCGAGGCGTTGATGCAGGCGGGCGGCCTGTCCGTCGCGGCCTATATCAGCCATGGCGTGCTCTCGGGCGGCGCGGTGGCGCGGGTCACCGCCTCGCCGCTTACCGAACTGGTGACCACCGACAGCATCCAGGCGACCGAGGCGATGCGGGTTGCCCGGAACATGCGCCAAATCAGTATCGCGCCGCTTTTGGGCGAGGCGATCACGCGGATCGCCGAAAGCCGATCGGTTTCGAGCCTGTTCAACTATACCGGCTCCGCCGACGATTAAGCCGGGCCAGCTCGAATTTGGACTGGCAATAGCCCGGCAAAACCACTAAAACCTGCCGCTTGCCATGCTTGAACGTATATTTCCGGCACCCCTGGAGGTCGGTTCAGGCATGGCGTCGAGTTATTCATCCTAGGAGAGAACAATGGCCGATATCACGGTTATGGCCGCGACGGCGCGCGACAAGGTCGGTAAGGGGTCCGCCCGCGCGTCACGTCGCGAGGGAAATGTCCCCGCGGTTATCTATGGCGACGGCAAGCCGCCCCTGTCGATCACGATCGAACGCAAGCAACTGGTTCGGGATCTGGAGACCGGTGGCTTCTTCACCACGATCTATGACGTTCAGGTCGACGGCACCGGCAACCGGGTCCTGCCGCGCGACGTGCAGCTGCATCCGGTGACCGATATCCCGATGCATGTCGATTTCCTGCGCATCGGCGCGAACACGACGGTGGCTGTTGAAGTACCGGTGGAGTTCCTCAACGAAGACGACTGCCCGGGCTTGCGCCAAGGCGGCGTGCTCAACGTTGTCCGCTACGCGGTCGAGGTTTCTTGTCGTCCCGACTTGATCCCGAACAGCATCGTGGTGGATCTGGCCGGCGCCGAGATGGGCGATAGCCTGCACATCTCCGCTGTGGAGTTGCCGGAGGGCGTGACGCCAACCATCACGGACCGCGACTTCACCATCGCCACGATCGCCGCGCCGACGGTCATCGTCGACGAGGATCCGGACGCCGAAGAGGATGCGGACGATGGCGGCGCTTCCGAGAGCGCCGACGCGGACGGCGGCGGCGAGGCCGAGGAAGACTAACCACCTCGTCCTGGTTGTTCTGGAATGCCAAGCGGATAAGCCGGAGTCCCCATGGGGCTCCGGCGCCGGTTTTGAACGCCAACCGCTCGGGGATCGATAGATGTTCCTATTTGTCGGCTTGGGAAATCCGGGCCCGAAACACTCCGGACAGCGACACAATATCGGCTTCATGGCGGTGGACGAGATCGCGCGTCGGCATGGCTTCGGCCCTTTTCGGGCGCGTTTTCAAGGCATGATCAGCGAGGGATCGATCGCCGGACAGCAGGTGCGTCTGCTCAAACCCACAACCTTCATGAACGAATCCGGTCGGTCCGTCGGCGAGGCATCGCGTTTTTTCAAGCTGCGCACCGGCCATATCTACACGTTCTACGATGACCTGGATCTGAAAACTGGCAAGTGCCGGGTCAAGATCGGCGGCGGCGCCGGCGGTCACAACGGATTGCGCAGCCTGGACGCCCATATCGGCAAGGATTACTGGCGGGTGCGGCTGGGCATCGGACATCCTGGGCACAAGGACCGGGTTCTCGGCTATGTGCTGAAGGATTTCGCCAAGGAGGAACAATCCTCGTGGTTGCCGAAATTGCTGGACGCGGTCGCCGATGACGCCGGGCTTTTGGTTCAGGGCGAGGAAAACGCCTTCATGAGCCGGGTCTCCCACGCGGTCTTCCCGCCTCCGCCGAAACAGCCGAAACCGCGAACGCCTTCGGTATCAGACGGTGGCGGAGAGCCTGGACAGGCGGGCGCGGACAATACTCAAACCAAACGAGAGAATTGATCAATGGGTTTTAACTGCGGGATCGTCGGTCTGCCCAATGTGGGCAAGTCGACCTTGTTCAACGCTCTTACCTCGACCGCGGCGGCCGAAGCGGCGAATTATCCGTTTTGCACCATCGAGCCGAATACCGGACGGGTCGCGGTTCCCGATCCGAGATTGGACTCGATCGCCGGGCTCGCGAAGTCGGCCAAGGTGATCCCGACCCAGTTGGAGTTCGTTGATATCGCGGGGCTTGTTAGGGGCGCCAGCAAGGGCGAGGGGCTCGGCAACCAGTTTCTCGCGAATATCCGCGAAACCGACGCCATCGTTCATGTCCTCCGTTGTTTCGAGGACGGCAACATCACTCATGTCGATGGCTCGGTTGATCCGGTCCGCGACGCCGAAACCGTCGAGACCGAATTGATGCTTGCGGATCTTGAGAGCCTCGAACGCCGGGTGATACCGCTGGAGAAAAAGGTTCGCGGCGGCGACAAGGAGGCCAAGGCACAGCTGGAGGTCATGCAACGGGTTCTGGAGGTGCTGCGCGAAGGCTTGCCGGCCCGCTCGATCACCGATTGGAGCAAGGCAGAGGCGCCGATCGCCCGAGGCCTCAACATGTTGTCCGACAAGCCGATCCTCTATGTCTGCAATGTCGAGGAAGACAATGCCGGCACCGGCAATGCCTTTAGCGAGGCCGTGGCCGCCAAGGCGGCGGCCGAGGGCGCGGAATGCGTGGTAATCTCCGCCGCGATCGAACAGGAAATCTCGCAACTCGGCTCGGCCGAGGAGAAGACGGAGTTTCTGGAAACCCTCGGCCTGGAGGAGGCCGGGCTCACGCGCGTAATCCGCGCCGGCTACAAGCTTCTTGGTTTGCTGACCTTCTTTACCGCGGGCCCGAAGGAAACCCGCGCCTGGACCATCACCCAGGGCTCCAAGGCGCCGCGGGCCGCGGGCGCGATCCATACCGATTTCGAGCGCGGTTTTATCCGCGCCGAGACCATCGCCTTCGATGACTATGTGAGCCTGGGCGGTGAACAGGCCGCCAAGGATGCCGGACGGATGCGCTCGGAAGGCTCCGAATATCTGGTCCAGGATGGTGACGTGCTGTTGTTCCGCTTCAACGTTTAGCGGTTTCGCCCAACCGCGCCGATCGTTGTCAGTCCCTTGTCCTCGGGGTAAAAACAGCCATGGCAGGCATTCGAGCCGAGGCAATCAGCGGGGAACGGACAGATGGGCGAGACACTTAATCTAACGGCGGCGGACGGACAGAAATTCACGGCTTACCTGGCGCAGCCCAGCGGTACGCCGAAGGGCGGGGTCGTGGTCATTCAGGAAATTTTCGGCGTCAACTCGCATATTCGCGGCGTCGCCGACGAATACGCCGCCCAGGGATATCTCGCCATCGCGCCGGCCCTGTTCGATCGCATTGAGCCGGGGCTTGAGCTTGGCTATGAGCAGGATGACATAACCGCCGGTATCGGCCACAAGAACACCTGCGGCAATGACGATCCGATGAACGAGATCGCGGCGGCCCTCGACGTGGTCAAATCCGCCGGAAAGGTCGGCGTGGTCGGCTATTGCTGGGGCGGCGCGCTGACCTGGCTCGCGGCCTGCAAGATCGATGGTTTCGCGGCGGCGTCATCCTATTACGGCGGCGGTATCGGCGGCATGGTGGACCTGACGCCGAAATGCCCGACGATTTTTCATTTCGGTGAAGAGGATCACGCGATCCCGATGGATGAAGTCGGCAAGGTGAAGGACGCGCATCCCGGTTGCCCGGTCCATGTCTATCCCGCCGGTCATGGCTTCAATTGCGAGCAACGTGGCAGCTATCACCCGGAAAGCCGCAAGATCGCCTTGGAGCGCACCCTGGACCTGTTCGGCAAGCATGTGGGGTAGGCCGACGATTGGTAGGACTTGGTGGGCGGTTAAACGCCCGCTAGTTCCGCCAGTCTTTCTCGCGCCTCGGTGAAGCTAGGCCGCAATAGCGCGCTTTGCTCGAAGCAAAACTTTGCCTTGTCGTATTTCTCGACCCGGTTGAACACATCGCCCAGGCCATACCAAGATTCGGCGTCGTAAGGGTCGAGATAGATCGCCTTGTTGAGGGCCGAGACCGCCGCCTGCCACCATCCCGCCTCGGCGCAGACCTTGCCGAGCTGGCGCTGGTATTGCGCGCTATCGGGCTCGATGGAGACGCATTTGCCCGAAAGCTCGGCGGCTTCCTGATAGCGTCCACCCTGATAGGCAAGGATGCTTTTCACATGAAGTGAGCGCGCGTCGAGGGGCTTGCCACGCGTGACAAGCTTGTAGAGGGCTTCGAGGCGCGCCGTTCCCAGGTTGACCACCCGACCGCGACCCGGCCTCGTTGTTGGGGGCTCGATGCTCACATCCGGAGCTTAACAAGGAGCCGTGGTCGAGGCCACCTGAAAGCCTCGCCTTCCTGTCAGGCCTCTCCCATCGGCGCGAAACCCGGCACCGATTCGACACGCGCGATCCAGCGGCGGATCGCGGGATAGGGCTCCAGGCTGAAGCCTCCTTCCTCGGCGACATGGGTATAGGCGTAGAGCGAGATATCGGCGATCGAGAACCAGCCATCGACTAGGAAGTCGGCCGAGGCGAGACGCTTCTCCATAAGTCCCAGCGCGGCCTCGCCCGGGGCCTTCTTGGCCTCCAGCAGAGCCTTGACCTCGTCGGTCAACTCGCGGTGCTGGATCAGAAAACGCGAGGTCGCGATGTTCGGTTCGTGATTGTATTGCTCCCAGAACATCCATTGCATGACCTGGGCTCGCGCGAATGGGTCGGCGGGGAGGTAGTCCGTTCCCTCGGCGAAATGAAACAGGATGGCGTTTGATTCCGACAACGTCCGTCCATCCTCGAAGACCAGGGCTGGAATCTTGCCATTTGGGTTGATCTCGAGAAACTCCGCTGTCCGGGTTTCCGATTTCATGATGTCCAATTCGACAACGCGGAAAGCCTGGCCGGTCAACCGCAAGATCAACCGGGCCTTATAGCCGTTGCCCGAAATCGGATCATCGTAAAGTGTCAGCATCTATCGCGCTCCCCGTTGCATATAGACGCAGGGTTTCACGAACCCGGCGGCGCGACAAACCACGATCCCTAAGCCGCGGGTTAGAGCTACTAACGATCAGCTTTGGGTGTTCAAGACACGGCCCGCCACCGCGTCGAGCTTGGCGACCATGGCGGGGTCGCGCGCCTCGGGATGGGTGATGAGCGCGTAGTCCAGCGCCCGGTCGCCGCCTTGCTCGTCAATGTCGGGACGCTCTCGAAGTTTTGGCGCCACGGTCCGTACCAGCGCGCGCGCGTTGTCGGCGTTTTCGGTCAGCACCTTGATCACCGCCTCGACGGTGACGCTGTCATGGTCCGGATGCCAGCAGTCGTAGTCCGTTACCATCGCCACAGTCGCGTAGGGGATCTCCGCCTCGCGCGCCAGCTTGGCCTCCGGCATGTTGGTCATGCCGACCACATCGCAACCCCAGGAGCGGTAGAGATTGCTTTCCGCCAGGGTTGAGAATTGCGGACCTTCCATGCAGATATAGGTGCCGTTCCGATGCACCGGCAGGCCGAGCTCGACGCAGGCCTCCTGGAGGGCGTCCTGAAGCCGCGTGGCGACGGGATGCGAGAGGCCGACATGGGCGACACATCCCGTGCCGTAAAAGCTCTTCTCGCGGGCGAAGGTGCGATCAATGAACTGGTCAATCAGGACGAAATGGCCGGGGACGTAGTCTTCCTTGAGGGATCCAACGGCGCTAAGCGAGATCAGATCGGTGACCCCGGCCCGCTTCATCGCGTCGATATTGGCGCGGTAGTTGATCGTGCTGGGCGACAGTGGATGTCCGCGGCCGTGGCGCGGTAGGAACACCAGGGGCTGGCCGTCCAACTCGCCGAAGAGCAATTGATCCGAGGGCTCTCCAAACGGTGAGGCGATGGTTTCCCAGCGGCGGTTCGTCAACCCGTCGATTTCGTAGACGCCACTGCCGCCGAGGATGCCGAGCGTTGCCTGGCGCATGGTCAGTTCCTTTCCGTCGTCATCGAGACCAGCTTTGTCACCCCAGGGGAAGAGCTATGGGGGGGCGGGTCTTGAATTGGATTTCACGAAAAAGGGCCGCGACATGCGCGGCCCCCATTCCGTCATGGGTCCCAAACGTTAGTGAACGTCGGCCCAGATCTTACGTTTGCTGGCGTAAAGCAGCCCGGTCATGACCAACAGGAACAGAACCGCCATAACGCCGGTGCGCTTGCGTTCCTCCAGGTTCGGCTCGGCCGCCCAGGCCAGGAACGCGGTGACGTCGCGCGCCTGTTGATCAACCGTCGCCGCTGTGCCGTCGGCATATTCAACGCCATCGGCGGCTATCGGCGCGGGCATGGCGATCTGATGGCCGGGGAAATAAGCGTTGTAGCTCATGCCCTCGGCGACCGTGACACCGGACGGCGCGTCGCCATAACCCGTCATCAGCGCGTATAGATAATTCGCGCCATTGGGCCGTGCGTCGACCATCAGAGACAGATCCGGCGGCAGGGCGCCGCCATTGCTGGCCCGCGCCGCGTTGTCGTTCGCGAAGGGAGCGGGGAAGCGATCCGCCGGCAGACCCGGGCGAGCAAACATCTCGCCTTCGTCATTCGGCCCGTCCTGAACCTCGTATTCCGCGGCGATTGCCTTGATCTCGAGCTCATTGAAGCCGAGATCGGCGAGATTGCGGAACGCGATATAGTCGAGCGAGTGACAGCCCGCGCAAACTTCCTTGTAGACCTGAAATCCACGTTGAAGCTCGCCCCGGTCGAAGGTGCCGAAGATGCCGGCGAAGGACCAGTTCTGGCTCGGGATTTCAACGGCGGGTCCGGCGGCCTTGACCGGCGTCGTCATCAATCCCAGCGAGACCAAAGCGGCCGCGGCTACGGTGAGCAATCCACGCGCGCCCATCATGAATTCTCCTTCGATGCGCCTGCGGTTCCAGAGCCCAGGACGGGTTGACTGATACTTCGAGGCAACGGTTTCGGCGTCTCGAAGATCGACAGACCCGGCAGGAGGATCAGGAAGTGGAAGAAGTAGTAGACGGTGGCCAGACGGGACAGGATCACATAAGTCCCCTCGGCCGGCTTGCCGCCCAGGTAAGTCAGTAGCACGCAATTCGCCGCGAAGATCCAGAAGAAGATCTTGAAGAGCGGACGGAAAGTCGCGCTGCGAACCGGCGAACGATCAAGCCAAGGCAGGATGAACAGCACGCCGATGGCGGCGAACATCGCCAGGACACCGAGCAGCTTGTCCGGCACCGCGCGCAAGATCGCGTAGAAGGGCAGGAAATACCACTCGGGCACGATATGCGCCGGCGTGACCAGCGGATTGGCCGGGATGTAGTTATCCGGATGGCCCATCGCGTTCGGCATGAAGAACACCACCGCCGCGAAGATCGTCAGGAACACCCCGAGACCGAACGCGTCCTTCACCGTGTAATACGGATGGAAGGGGATCGAGTCCTGCTTGCCGCGCACATCGATGCCCAGCGGGTTGTTCGAGCCGAAGCGGTGCAGCGCCACGATATGCAGCACGACAACACCGACGATCACGAAGGGCAGCAGATAATGCAGCGAGAAGAACCGGTTCAAGGTCGGGTTGTCGACCGAGAAACCACCCCACAGCAACGTGACGATCCACTCACCCACACCCGGAATCGCCGAGAACAGATTGGTGATCACCGTGGCGCCCCAGAAGCTCATTTGGCCCCAGGGAAGCACATAGCCCATGAAGGCGGTGGCCATCATCAGCAGCAGAATCACCACGCCCAGCATCCACAGCAACTCGCGTGGCGCCTTGTACGAGCCGTAGTAGAGCCCGCGGAAGATGTGGATATAGACGACGATGAAGAAGAAGCTGGCGCCGTTGGCGTGGATATAGCGGATCAGCCAACCGTGGTTGACGTCGCGCATGATGCGCTCAACCGACTGGAACGCGAAATCGACATGCGGCGTGTAGTGCATCGCCAGGATGATGCCGGTCAGCAACATGATCACCAGCACGATTCCGGCCAGCGAGCCGAAATTCCACCAGTAATTCAGGTTCTTCGGAGTCGGATACTCATGCATTTCGTGATGCATGAAGGTGAACACCGGAAGCCGGTGGTCAATCCAGCGAACGACCGGATTGGAGAAGTTGGGACCACTCATCGCTCAGCTCCTCATCCGATCCGGATTACCGTGTCCGAGATGTACTCGTACGGCGGCACCGGAAGGTTGGTGGGCGCCGGTCCCTTGCGGATTCGGCCGGATGTATCGTAGTGCGAGCCGTGGCAGGGGCAGAACCAACCACCCCATTCGCCGCGCGGGTCGGTTGCCTTCTGGCCCAGCGGCACACAGCCGAGATGGGTGCAGACGCCGACCAGAACCAGCATCTCCGGCTTGGGCGCGCGATCACCATCGGCTTGCGGATCCGGAAGATCGGCGATATCGACCGCGCCGGCCTCCTCGATCTCCTTGGCGGTGCGATGCCGAACGAAAACCGGCTTGCCGCGCCAGACGATGGTCACGGCCATGCCTTCCTCGACTCCGGATACATCGAATTCGGTCGTCGCCAATGCCAAGGTATCGGCGGCGGGGTTCATTTGGTCTATGAGCGGCCAGGCGACACAGGCGGCGCCTACGGCTCCCATCGTGGCGCTGGCGACATGGATAAAGTCGCGCCGGGTAGCGCCTTCGTGAGTTTCAGCCATCGAGTCTAGCCTCTTCCCTTCGTCGAGACACACAGCGATGTGGTACACGGAATTTCACCGATGCGCCCCCCGCCATTACTGCGACACGTGGTCGCGTTTATCGCCACGCCCCCTCTGGCGCGCGGTAACTAGTTCATATACTTCAGAGAGTCGGCAAATGCAAAGAATCGCGATGCTCCGCGGCATCATGGCCGGCAAGCGGACGGCGCGGCGGGAGATGGAGCCGACATGCGTTTGGCGTTGTATCAGCCGGATATCCCCCAGAATACCGGTACCATCATGCGTCTGGCGGCCTGTTTCGGGGTGCCGCTGGACATTATCGAGCCTTGTGGCTTCGTGTTGTCCGATACCAAGTTGCGCCGCGCGGGCATGGATTACGCCGCGCGGGTGGATATGGTACGGCACGCCTCCTGGGAGCGATTTCAGGAGCGGGAGGCGCCCGGACGGCTGGTTTTGCTGACCACCAAGGCGGAGAGCTCGCTGGCGGACTTCGCCTTCCGCGCCGATGACACGCTGTTGTTGGGCGCCGAATCGTCAGGGGTGCCGGAGAATGTTCACGCGGCGGTGGACGCGGCGGTCCGGGTGCCGATGCGCGCCGGCGAGCGTTCGCTCAATGTCGCGGTCTGCGCGGGAATCGCGCTCTGGGAAGGGTTGCGCCAAACCCATGGGCTCGTGGATGGGAGCGACTGAAGGCGTCCGAAAGGGCCTGTCGATACGAGGACGGCCCACCCAGCCATGGTGCGAAACCACGGCTGGGTGGCTATCAAGTCGGTTACGCCGCCGCCTTCAGCGCCTGGTCGAGATCGGCGATGATATCGTCGATATGCTCGATCCCGACCGAGAGCCGGACATAGCCGTCCGACACGCCGGTCGCGAGTTGGTCTTCCGGCGAAAGCTGGCTGTGCGTGGTGCTGGCCGGATGGATCGCCAGGGAGCGCGCGTCACCGATATTCGCTACGTGATAGAATAGCTTCAGCGAGTCGATGAACTTGCGGCCCGCGTCGCGTCCGGCCTTCAGCTCGAAGCCGACCAGACCGCCGAGCCCTCCCGACAGATACTTGTCGGCGCGCTGTTTCGCCTCACCGGATTGCTGGCTTGGATGGATGACCGTGGCGACCGCCGAGTGACCCTTGAGGAAGTCCGCCACCGCCTGGGCGTTTCGGCAATGCTCGCGCATCCGAAGCGGCAGGGTCTCCAGGCCTTGGATCACCTGGAAGGCGTTGAACGGCGAGAACGCGGCGCCGAGATCGCGCTGCAGGGTGGTGCGGGCCTTGATGATATAGGCCACCGGCCCGATCGGCTTGACCGCCTCGACCCAAACCGCGCCGTGATAGGACGGGTCGGGTGTGTTCAAGGCCGGCTGACGCTCCGGGAAATCCTCCCAGGGGAAGGCGCCGCTATCGACGATCATGCCGCCGATCGAGGTGCCGTGACCGCCGATATACTTGGTGGTGGAGTACACGATCACCGCCGCGTCGTGGTCGAAGGGTCGGCAGAGCAGTGGGGCCGCGGTATTGTCCATGATCAGCGGAATGCCGAATTCCTTGCCGATCGCGGCGACCTCGGCGATCGGGAAGACCTGAAGCTTTGGATTCGGAAGGGTCTCGGCATAGTAGGCGCGGGTCTTCTCGTCGGTGGCGCGACGGAACGCCTCCGGGTCCGCCGGATCGACGAAACGAACCTCGATCCCCTGATCCTTCATGGTATTGGCGAAGAGATTCCACGTGCCGCCGTAAAGATCGGTGGAACTGACGATGTTGTCGCCGGCGCGCGCGATGTTCTGTATGGCCATCGCCGAGGCCGCCTGGCCGGAACCGACCGCGAGGGCCGCCGCCCCGCCCTCGAGCGCGGTGATCCGCTGCTCCAGAACGTCGCAGGTCGGGTTCATGATTCGAGTGTAGATGTTGCCGAGTTCCTTCAGCGCGAACAGATTGGAGGCGTGTTCGGTGCTTTGAAACTGATAAGAGGTGGTCTGATAGATCGGCACGGCGACGGCGCCGGTCGCCGGGTCGGCGCGATAGCCCGCGTGTAGTGCGATGGTTTCCGGGTTTTTGGTATCGATGGTCATCTGGCGTGTTCCTTCCAACGGTGCCGGGCAAGATCCCCGGCGAGACAAGGTTCATGCCGCCTTGGCGAGGGAGCGTCGGTCCTGGACGAGAGGGACAAAAAAAATCCCGCCAAACTCTCGTCGGCGGGACCATGCTCCGCCGCTTTAGCTGCATTTGTTACGCGCCCGCAAGCTGGTGCTCAAATCGGCGCTGATCCCGCAAAGAACCGCAAACCCCGCGCCGTGTCAAGGATTCGGCCACGAAACCCGAGATGGCCGGCCTCGCGCGTCGGGTTTTCCTCAAAGCGACATCGATGCCGTTTAGTGAAGAGCGGTTCGGGGATGTTCAGGGATAGAGCACGTGTGAAACAACACGCGAGGCTCCCAATGGCGTTGACGATCACCGCGCACGAGACGTTGGATGACGCAATCCAGTTGACTTGGTCGGACGGTCGGGAGAGTAGGTTTCACCACGTCTGGCTGCGCGACAATTGCCCGACCTCTCGGCATGCCGAGACCTGGGAGCGGGTTGATGACGTGCTGGCTTATGATCCCGAGGCGCGGGCGATCGAAGTGGCCCTTTCAGCCGCCGGCGAAGTCTCGGTCACCTGGAACGATGGACACCGCAGTTGCTTCGACGGCGATTGGTTGCGCCGGCATTGTTATTGCGAGGCCGCGCGGCGAGAGCGTTGTCTGGCGCCGGTTACCTGGGCGGGTGGCCCGGGCGCCGGCCCGCCACGCGCCGCTCATGACGCGATCATGGAAAGTGATGCCGGTCTTCTCGGTTTTCTAGAGATCCTACGTGATCGGGGCTGTTGTGTCGTCGACGGCATGCCGGATGATCCCAAGGCCGGTGAAGCGCTTGCCAAGCGGATCGCCTATCTACGGGAAACTAATTTCGGCGTGGATTTCACCGTCGTCTCCAAGCCCAATCCAAACAACAACGCCTATACCGCGCTGGAGCTTCCGGCGCATACGGATCTGGCGAACCGCGAGATGCCTCCGGGCGTGCAGTTTCTGCATTGTCTGGTCTCGGAGGCGCCGGGTGGCGAATCGGTTCTCGTCGACGGCTTCCACGCGGTGGAGGTTCTGCGCGAGAAGGATCCCGCGGCTTTTGAATTGCTGTCATCGGTTCCCTTCGATTACCGGTTTCATGACACCGAATGGGATGTACGGTGGCGCGCGCCGGTTATCGGCCTGGATGCCGACGGCGCGTTGCGCGAGATCCGTTACAACAACGCGCTTCGAGAGCCGCTGAACGTCTCGCCTGAGTTGGTGAAGCCGGTCTATCGGGCGCTTCGCGCGCTGGTTGCCGTCATTCGAGATCCGGCGAACGAGGTGCGCTTTCGCCTGGCCGCCGGGGAAATGCTGGTGTTTCACAACCGCCGGGTCCTCCATGGACGCGCCGCGTTCGACCCCAATGGCGGCGCTCGGGAACTCCATGGTTGCTACGTTGACATCGACGAGATGATGAGCCGGATCAGGGTTCTCGGCGGCGAAAATCTACTGGCCTAGATAAGGACCGCGCGTCCTGGCATTGTGCGACCATGCCAAGGTTCAAGCTTACCATCGAGTATGACGGCGGCGACTATGTCGGCTGGCAGCGTCAGGCGAACGGGATGTCGATCCAGGAGGCGCTGGAGGACGCGGTGCGCGCGTTTTCCGGCGAGACCACCGAGGTTGCCGGCGCCGGACGTACCGATGCTGGTGTTCACGCGCTCGCTATGACGGCGCATATAGATCTAACCTCCGATCGCTTCGAGGCCAAGCGGGTCCGCAACGCAATCAATTTTTATCTCCGCGACCACAAGATCTCTGTATTGAGCGCCGAGGTCGCGCCACCGGACTTTCACGCGCGGTTTTCCGCGACACGGCGGCGCTATCTTTATCGAATCCTGAACCGCTCGGCCCCGCCGGCGCTTGAGGCCGGGAAGGTCTGGTTCTTTCCCCGATCACTGGACGCCAAGAAAATGGCCGACGCGGCGCGACCGCTGCTCGGTAAACACGACTTCACCAGTTTCAGGGCCAGTCATTGTCAGGCCAACTCACCCGAGAAGACACTGGATGCCTTGGAAGTCTCGCGGGTCGGTGACGAAGTCCACATCCGCGCCGAGGCTCGATCGTTTTTGCATCATCAGGTCAGGAACATGGTCGGTACGCTCACCCTGGTGGGCGAGGGCAAGTGGCGCGTGGGCGATGTGGAGAAGGCTCTCGCGGCCCGCGACCGGGCCAAGGCCGGGCCGACCGCGCCGGCGGACGGGCTTTATCTGGTCGATGTCGGCTATGTCGGCGCGCCGGGCTGCTGAGCGAAGACCTCAAGCAGATTGATCACCACGACATTGAAGGTGATATCCAGCATCACCACGCCGAAGGCGAGGAAGGGGCCGACCTGTAACTGCCTGCGGGCGAGTTCGGCCAGGAATAGCGCCACCACCGCATAGGCGATGACGAATAGATTGATCTCGGTGTCCCGGGTTACGTAACCGAAGGTGCCGAGAAAGGTGACCACCCCCAGGAGATAACCGACCGGCACCATCGCCCAGTTATAGGGCACGATATAGTCGAGAAACCGCTCATGGCGTCCGATGACCCTGGTAACCGGGATCATCAGAACCGGGTAGGCAAGCCAAACAATGACGTAGATCAGAAGATCGGTGACACCGTCGCCGAACCCGTAGGGCACGGTCTCCGGCGTGTCCAGGACGATCCGCATGGTCATCAAGGCATGAGGAGGCAGGACCAGGACAGCCGCGAATAGCGATTTCCAGAAGCCGTCGACGCTGCGATCGAACAGGGTCGGGGCCGAGGGATGCAGGCGCGAGAACAGGAACAGCCCGTACAACGCCTTCACGATCTCGGCGAGCGAGGGCAACATCGTTTCAGTCGCGCGCGCGGTCGAAGAACCGGGTCAGCATCACGTGATAGACATCGGCCAAACGGTGGACGTCCTCGACCCGGACATGCTCGTTGATCTTGTGCATGGTCTTGCCGACGCCGCCGAACTCGACAACCGGGCAATAGGCGCGGATGAAGCGCGCGTCCGAGGTGCCGCCGGTGGTGCTGAGCTCGGGGGTGACGCCGAGCACCTGATCGACCGCCGCGATCAGATCGTCGGTCAACGGGCCGGGCTCGGTAACGAAGGCATTGGAGGAGCAGGCGGTGACCAGTTCGTAGTCGCCGCCGACCGCGTCGAAGGTCTCGCGCAGCCAGGTCTCGATACTCTCGGCGGTCTGCAGGTCGTTGAACCGGATATTGAAACTCGCCGTCGCCTTGGCCGGGATTACGTTGGTGGCGCCGTTTCCGGTATCAATCGACGCGATCGCCACCGTGGTCGGCGGGAAAAGCGGGCTTCCCTGGTCAAGCTGTTCCTCGGCCAATGGCGCCATCATCTTGACGAGACGGGACAATGGGTTGTCGGCGAGTTGCGGATAGGCCGTATGGCCCTGAACCCCGTTGACGGTCAGCCAGCCGGTGAAGCTGCCGCGCCTACCGATCTTGGCCATGCCGCCCAGGGTGTCCGGGTTGGTTGGCTCGCCGACGACGCAGGCATCGATGCTCTCGCCGTTCTCGGTCATCCATTGCAGGACCTTGACGGTGCCGTTGATCGCCGGGCCTTCCTCGTCGCCGGTGATCAGCAAGCTGATTGAGCCTGGCGGCGTGCCACCCTGATCCTCGACGAAACGCTGCGCCGCCGAGACGAAGGAGGCGATTGCCGACTTCATGTCCGATGACCCGCGTCCATAGAGGTCGCCGTCCAGGATCTCGCCGGCGAAGGGGTCGATGGTCCAGGCACCGCTATCGCCGACGGGAACGACATCGGTATGCCCGGCGAAGCAGAAATTCGGCGCTGTTTCTCCGAGCCGGGCGTACAGATTTTCGACGTCCGGCGTGCCTTCTTCCGAGAAGGTCAGGCGATGACAGGTGAAACCGAGTTCCTGGAGAACGGTCTGCAATTCGTCGAGCGCGCCACCGTCGATCGGCGTGACGCTCGGGCAGCGGATCAGGCGCTGACTAAGCTCGACCGGATCGATGACGGCGGCGTCGCTCATCGACGTCAGTCGCGCAACAGCTCGTTGATCGAGGTCTTGGCGCGGGTTTGCTCATCCACTTGCTTAACGATCACCGCGCAGTAGAGGGACGGTCCCGGGCTGCCGTCGGGCAGGGCCTTGCCCGGAAGCGCGCCGGGCACGACGACCGAATAGGCCGGCACCCGGCCCATGGTGATCTCGCCGGTCTCCCGGTTCACGATCTTGGTCGAGGCGCCGATATAGACGCCCATGCTCAGCACCGAGCCGGTCTCGACGATCACGCCCTCGGCGACCTCGGAACGGGCGCCGATGAAGCAGTTATCCTCAATGATTACCGGATTGGCCTGCATCGGCTCCAACACGCCGGCGATGCCCGCGCCGCCGGAGATGTGACAATCCTTGCCGACCTGGGCGCAGGACCCGATGGTCGCCCAAGTGTCGACCATGGTGCCGCTATCCACATAGGCGCCGAGATTGACGAAGCTCGGCATCAGCACCACGCCGGGCGCGATATAGGCCGAACGGCGAACCACGCAATTCGGCACCGCGCGCAGGCCGGCCTCGCGAAAGCGGTTCTCGCCCCAGCCCGCGAATTTCGACGGCACCTTGTCCCACCAGCTCGAGGTGCCGCGGGTCGGGTCGGTCGGGCCGCCGGGAATGGCTTCCATGTCGTTCAGGCGGAAGGAAAGCAGGACCGCCTTTTTTAGCCATTGATTGACGTGCCATTTGTGGTCGCCAAGCGGCGTGGCCACGCGATTGGCGCCGGAATCCATGGCCTCCAGCGCCGCGTCGATGGCGTCGCGGGTCTCGCCTTTGGTGGCGGGGCTGATCGAGTCGCGATCTTCCCA
>Ga0181593_10002131_pt1 | contig 18197 bp, 16 predicted proteins | sample 071ome_19_FD_133756 | JGI IMG/M metagenome (GOLD analysis project Ga0181593, IMG submission 133756) | Coastal salt marsh microbial communities from the Groves Creek Marsh, Skidaway Island, Georgia - 071413AT metaG (megahit assembly) | ecosystem: Environmental > Aquatic > Marine > Intertidal...
CGCAAGCAAGACCAATATCAACATTCCAATCTTCATAAGCGGCGATCCATGTGGTGCCTTTCATCGCGGTTTTGCGAATCATAGGGCCTGCTTCCATGGCGGTGTGAATCTCATCCCCGGTGCGATCAAGGAAACCGGTATTAATAAAGACCACGCGAGACGCGGCGGCACGAATACATTCTTTCAGATTCACCGATGTCCGACGTTCTTCGTCCATGATGCCAATCTTTATGGTATCCGCAGGCAGACCAAGAACGCGTTCAACATGACCAAAAGTTTCGTTTGAAAAAGCAACTTCATCAGGGCCATGCATTTTTGGCTTAACAATATAAATAGAACCCGTGCGGCTGTTGCGATATTTGCCATGGCCTTTGAGATCATGCATAGCAATAGCCGAAGAAATAAAGGCATCCATAATGCCCTCAAAAAACTCATGCCCTTGGTCATCAAGGATGGCCGGATTCGTCATCAGATGCCCAACATTCCTTACCAGCATCAATGATCGTCCAGGCAGAACCAAAGGTTTGCCATCAAGCCCTTGAAACTCACGGTCGGCGTGAAGCGCCCTTTTCATGACCTTTCCATTTTTTTGGAAACTTGCGGTCAGATCGCCCTTCATTAGCCCTAGCCAGTTGCGATAGGCATCGACTTTATCTTCGGCATCAACCGCGGCAATCGAATCTTCAAGATCAACAATCGTGGTCAAGGCGGATTCAATCACGACATCATTAATTCCGGCCTTATCGGTTGATCCAATGGTGCCTTCACGGTCAACAATAAGTTCAAGATGAAGCCCATTAACCCTAAGCAATATGGATGAGGGGTTGGCCGCATCCCCTAGCCATCCGCGAAGTTGGCTTGCATCCGCAAGCTGTGCTGATCCGCCATGGTCAAGGCTTGCCACCAATTGACCATCGGTGATAGTGTAATGGGTGGTATCGTGGTGGCTAGCGCCAGTCAGGGGAATAACCTGATCCAGATGATCACGCACGGTTGCGATAACTTTATCCCCACGGGTTTTGTCATATCCAGTGGCGATATTATCTTCACGCGGGATCGCATCAGTGCCGTAAAATGCATCATAGAGACTGCCCCACCGCGCATTAGCCGCATTAAGAGCAAAGCGCGCATTTAACACAGGAACAACAAGTTGAGGTCCTGCCACTGAAGCCATTTCTGAATCAACATGGCTGGTGGTAATTTCAAAATCAGCACCTTCAGGGATAAGATAGCCAATGTCTTTTAAAAAGGCGGTGTATTCACCCATATCATGGGCTTTGCCGCGGCGCGCAATAAACCAGTCATCAATTTTTTTCTGAAGCTCAGCACGAAAGGCGAGCAAGTCACGGTTTTTAGGAGTAAGAACGGCAGCAGCATTTGCCATCCCCTGCCAGAAATGATCAGCAGAAAGGCCGATATCTGTTAACACCTCATCCTTCACGAAATCATAGAGCGTTTTATCAATCTGAAGCCCGAATGATGTTACCCGTTCTGTCATGCTATACTCCTTAGACTTATCAATACGATTGCTTATAGCGAGTTCAAGATATTGTGGCAATTCCTTTGCGGCGCATCATTTCAGTTTGAGCCCATGCAAATCCACTGGAAGCCTTTATGACCCCTCTTGGCTGGATTGATCTTGCCAGCCAGCCGCCCGAAGATGTTGATAAATCGTATCCTGTAATCGATTAAGGGCGGTTTCATCTTTGCCTTCGGCGCGAGCGACCAATTCCGCCCCGGTATTCGAAGCGCGGATCAACCACCAGCCATCATCATTGGTGACGCGGATGCCATCAATAGTATTAGCCTCGCTGATGCCAGCATCGGTTTCTGAACGCGCGGCGTTAGCGACCGCATCCACAAGACCAAATTTTTCAGACTCAAGGCAAGGGATACGCATCTCTGGCGTGGCAAAAACCCTTGGCAACGCATCACCAAACTGCGTGATATCTTGACCTGTTTCGGCCATTTCTTTCAACACGGCGACCGCCGCCAGCAGCGCATCATCAAACCCATACCAGCCATCAGCGATAAAGAGATGACCGCTCATCTCACCGGCGAGTGGTGCTGAAATCTCCTTCAGCCGAGTTTTCATGTGGCTATGGCCAGTTTTCCATAATTGTGGGCGACCGCCTCTGGCGCTGACTTGATCTAATGCCACCAATGAGGATTTGATATCAAAAATAATCTCTGCCCCAGGGTGACGACGCAATACCCCTCCAGACAAATAGGCCGTTAGCACATCCCCGGCCACTTGCCGGCCTTTGGCATCAATTAATCCAATGCGGTCACCATCACCATCAAAACCAATTCCAATAACCGCGTCATGATCCGTGACCGCTTGCCGCAAAAGATGCAAGGTTTCGGGGTCAACCGGATCAGGATGGTGATGAGGGAAAGTGCCGTCAATCTCAGAAAACAGAACATGATGAGCTCCGGGCAGAGCCGCGGTTAAGCGTTCCACCATAGGGCCAGCCGCGCCATTCCCGCAATCCCAGACAAAAGCCATGTGACCAATGGCGCTAAGGTCGCCAGCATAACCAAGAAGCGCATCAAGATATTGTTGTTCTATATCCATGGGCTGATAACTGCCACCATCAGCGCTTTCAACCCCTTCGGCCATAGCTTTGCCAAGCGCCTGAATATCGTCATCAAAAAAAGGCTGATGGCCTAGTACCATCTTAAAGCCATTATATTGCGGCGGATTATGTGAACCGGTGATTTGTACCGCACCATCCGCATCACTGATGCGGTCCGCAAAATAAAGCATGGGTGTTGGGCCAGTACCAATATCTGTTACCGCCATGCCGCCATCGGTTAACCCTTTGGCGAGATGTTCAGATAACATGGGCGAGGACAATCTGCCATCACGGCCAATGACGACTGTTTTGCCGCCGCGCGCGCGGATAATGGCGGCAAATCCAGCGCCAATGGCATAGGCGTCATCCCCTGTTAAGGTATCATCAATGATACCCCGAATGTCATAGGCTCTTAATATGGTGGGATCAAAATCATGTTTTATCACAGCGCAAGACCTTTGAGCCATGTAGTGATGTCTTCCCCTAGATCATCACGAGAAAGCGCATAGGCGATATTGGCCTGAAGAAACCCTAATTTGGATCCGCAATCAAACCGTGTCCCAGAGAAGCGATAGCTGAAAAAAGGAGCTTCACCAATGCGGCGGGCGAGTGAGTCGGTGATCTGTATCTCATCGCCTGTGCCGCGTTCCATCTGGTCAAGTTCGGCAAAAACCCCTGGCTCAAGAATATAGCGGCCAACCACAGCAAGGGTTGATGGGGCTTTGTCTGGACTTGGCTTTTCGACCAACCCCTTAACCTCGGTTAAATTGGCATGGCTCGCGCCGGGGGTGATGATCCCATAAGATGAGGTGTTCTCGCGCGGAACTTCCATTGCTGCTACCATATTGCCGCCTTTATCCTGCCAAGCCGCAACCATTTGTTTAAGACAGCCTTTGCCGCCTTGCTCTGGCTTGATCAGATCGTCGGCAAGAAGCACGGCAACGGGTTCATCCTTAACAAAATGGCGGGCGCACCAGATCGCGTGACCAAGTCCAGCAGGTTCTTGCTGGCGGATATAGGCAACCGACCCCGGGGTGTGCATCATGGCGCGCACGGCAGCCAGACCATCATTTTTGTCGCGCTTGATCAGGGTGTCTTCAAGTTCTGTCGAATGATCAAAATGATCTTCAATCGCGGTTTTGCCGCGGCCAGTGACAAAAATAAACTCAGTAATACCGGCTTCGGCGGCTTCTTCGACGGCGTATTGGATCAGCGGCTTATCCACCACAGGCAACATTTCTTTGGGCATAGATTTTGTTGCTGGCAAAAAACGCGTGCCTAGGCCGCCAACAGGAAAGATGGCTTTGGTAATTTTCGTTGGCATCTCTCGCCCCTAGATGATGAAAAGATAATAAAGCGATAAAATATCATTCTTTTCTTACACTAATTTTACCCATAAAGGCAATGAACAGGATGCGTTATGCGTTATTGCCATGCCAGCGGCGATACCATTCCACAAAGGTAGGGATGCCATCCTCTATCCTTGTACGCGGCTGAAAACCGGTTAATTCCTGAATGGCGGTGATATCGGCGGCGGTACGGCGAACATCACCATCCTGCATGGGTAAATATGTTTTCACCGCTTTGATGCCGATAGCGTCTTCAAGGACAGAAATGAAATGCTCAAGTTCCGTTGGGCGATGATTACCGATATTGAGAATCCGCCAAGGCGCCATGCTGGTGGCCTGATCTTGGGCTTGGCTATCCCAATTGGGATTAGGTTGCGGCGGCAAGGGGATAAGGCGAATGATGCCGTCAATGATATCATCGATATAGGTGAAATCCCGACTCATTTTGCCTTCGCCAAAAACCTTTATCGGCTCGCCCTTCATGATGCTATCCGTGAACCGCCAATAGGCCATATCGGGTCGTCCCCATGGGCCATAAACGGTGAAAAACCGTAAGCCCGTACAAGGCAGACCGTAAAGATGGGCATAGGAATGTGCCATCGCCTCATTGGCTTTTTTGGTGGCGGCATAAAAACTGACAGGGTGATTAACGGGTTGTTTTTCAGAAAACGGATAATCGGTTGAAGCCCCATAGACCGAAGACGACGACGCATAAATCAGGTGATCGATATTGTGATGCCGCGCGGCTTCAAGGATATTAAAAAAGCCGGTCATGTTGCTGTCCATATAGGCGCTGGGGTTGTCGATAGAATAGCGCACCCCGGCCTGCGCCGCGAGATGGATAACATATTTGGGTTTGATGCTGGAAAAAACGGCCGTGACCGCATCGTGGTCTGCTAGGTCACATGGCTGAAATTGGAAATGTGAATGGCTAAGCTGGGTCAGCCGATCCTCTTTGAGGCGGATATCATAATAAGGGCTTAGATTATCAACCCCGATCACATGATGGCCTTGGTCAAGCAGATGCTTGGTCAAATGAAAACCAATAAATCCGGCCGTGCCGGTGACAAGGATAGGGGCATCATGCTTCATAGGTTTAAGTATTAGCAGAATTCGAAATCAGGGTATAGGTTGATGAGAATGGTGATATTGAAAAAGTAATCTCTTGATGGTTTTATCAAGGCGTAGTGTTAAGACTATTAACCAACCCTATAAATCAAGAGGTTTTTGGATCAATTCCTATCCTCGTCTCTTGCCAATCCAATCCTCTGCGCCTTCTTTGATAAACGCACCCGTATTCAATTCGCGGAAAGCGGTTTGCAACTCTTCACGGGTGTTCATAACAATAGGCCCATGCCATGCCACCGGTTCTCTCAAAGGGGCACCAGAAATCAATAAAAACCGTACCCCCATCTCGCCAGAGGTGACCACCACTTCATCGCCTTCACCAAAGACCACCAGTGTCCGGTTGCCAGATTGGTCACGGATTTTTAGCTCTTCTCCCATAAACTCTTTTTCAACATTGACGCCGAACGGCTGTGACGCATCCGCAAAACTGGCGCTGCCTTCAAAGATATAGGCAAAGCCTTGCCGGCGTGTATCAAAAGGAAAGCGTTTTGTCGTATTTGCTGGCATGGCAATATCCAGATAACTAGGATCAGTATCAATGCCATCCACCGGCCCACGATAACCGCGCCAGTCGCCAGCAATTACCCGGATATGTGTACCATCATCATCGGTCAGGCTCGTGATATCAGGGGATTTGATATCTTGATAACGCGGCGTTGTCATTTTCTGATGGCTAGGCAAATTGGCCCAGAGCTGAAAGCCGTGCATTTCGCCCTTTGCGTTGCCGCTGGGCATTTCCTGATGAATGATGCCAGAGCCAGCGGTCATCCATTGCACATCCCCATCACTCAACACACCGCGATTACCAAGGCTATCACCATGTTCCACATTGCCTTTCAGCACATAGGTAATAGTTTCAATACCCCGATGTGGATGCCAAGGAAATCCGTTCATATATTTTGCCGGATCATCATTGCGAAAATCATCCATCATTAAAAATGGGTCAAATGGCTCAGTCTCACCAAAGCCAAAAACACGGTGCAGATGCACCCCGGCGCCTTCGAGATGAGGCCGTGCTTGGTTGGTCATTTTAATAGGGCGAACAGACATAACTCTTCTTTCATAATAATATCTAATATTACTTATATATAATGATGATGGTGATTAACAAGAATGCTATGGCGATTCAATCAAGCAGGCTGCATGGCCTGATTGCTCTTGATCGCCAGCATCGCCACCGCGCCCATCACGGTGATACCGCCTATGACCTCAAGCCCTGACATGGCCTCGCCAAGAAAAATCCATGGCCATAATGGGCCAAGAACCGATTCAATAAGAACCAACAGGCTAACCTCAGCGGCTGGCACATGAGGCGCGCCCCAAGTAACAAGGGCTATGCCAATACCGATGGTAAATGCGCCCATAAACAGCACGAGCCCCAAATCCCCAGCAGAAATCATTAAACCGTTGCCAACTACCATAGCCGCGCCACCAGCAAGGATGAGGGAAAACACCCCACCAAAAAAAGTGCCACCCAACACATCAGCCTTACGGCTTCGCCGCGTGATCACAAGCATAATCGCAAAAAAAAGGGCGGACATAAGGGCAACGATATTTCCCTTTGTTCGACCAAGATCAAGCCCATCACTAATCATCAGCCCAACGCCGATCAACGCCGCGATCATAGCCAGCCAAGTAAAAGGATGGGGGCGTTCATTGATCCAGACCCACCCAATGATTGCCGCCATAAAAGGCGCAGTGGTAAGCAAAAACAAAGTTGACGCCACAGAAGTGAGCAGCATGGCATAGACATAAGTCATAAAGGCAATCGCCAAGGCCATCCCCATCATCATATCGGTGCGGTCAAGTTGACCGAAAAACGCAAAAAGGGAAATGCGCCGCCGCAAACACGCCACCATCGCCACCATGGCGCTTAGGCTGATTGAGCGGTAAAATAAGATCACCATACCATCTTGGGTATCAAGAAGGCGCATCATGAGCCCAACCAGACTCATGAAACTGCCGCCCAAAAGGATCAAAAGAATAGCGTGATGGCGTGTCATGGTGATGCTCAAAGTTTCGTGACGATAGGACAATCTATCTTATCTGAATTTGCAAGAATTTTTTTCTTTGTATTTTGTTGTTTTCGTTTGATACTTTTCAAAGATCATAACGAGATCATCACTCATAGAGGGGCAGATACAGAAAAGGTATGGATTTTTGTATTCAGCTATCATCGGATTACCCAGATAAACATTACGGCGGTGATCGCGTCTATCAGGATATGTTGGATCAAGCCAAACTGGCTGATCGCATTGGCTTTGATTCTGTTTCCGTGACAGAACATCATCTTGTTAATTGCCTGATGATGCCTGCCCCCCTGACCTTTGCTGTTAAAATTGCCAGCATGACTGAACGGCTTAAGATTTTAACTTCTGTTGTGGTGTTACCGCTTCACGATATGCGAGTTTATGCAGGTGAGGTGGTGGTGGCAGATATTTTTTGCGAAGGGCGATTAATGTTGGGTGTTGGCAGGGGCGCCTTTGCCTATGAGATGGAGCGCATGGGCGTTCCTATGGATGAAACCCGGGAAAGGTTTGACGAATCCCTCGATGTTCTTCAGGCCTTGCTGTCGGATGAAGAAGTCTCATGGCAAGGCAAATGGTATCAGTTTGATCCCTTAACGATTATGCCGCGCCCGTTGCGTCAAGGAGGCCCGCCTATCATGATGGCGGTGCTAAATCCGGATGGTATTTACGCCTCAACCAAAAGAGGATTTCATATTCAGACCACACCGCTTTCAGGTAACCACCAATTGCTGAAAGATCAGGTTGAGGCGTTTCAACGTGGTAAAGCGGATTGCCAGAAAACCGATGATATCCCAACATTGACCCTCTCACGCGTGGCGCATCTGGCCAAAAATGAAGCAGAAAAGCAAAAAAAAATTGCCGCCGCGCATCACTATTACGGGCGGTTTGACAATATATTTCTTGGCCCCGGGCTAGTCGATCATGGAATGATCACACCGATGCCTAGCCGTACCCCAAAAGAGGAATTAGCCGAAAGCCTGTTGATAGGGTCAACCCAAGAGGTCATTGATAAACTTGCGCCATATGCGGAACTTGGTATTGATCGGGTGATCATCAATCCAAATTTTGGCCTAGATGCTCAAGACACGATGGACGCGCTGCAAGCCTTTGCCGAAGATGTTATGCCGCATTTTAGCTCTACCCCTGTCCCCGTTGATAAGGCAAGAAAGGAAGCCTAACGATGCCGATGATCCGTGTTGAAATGTTCAAGGGGCGTGATCGTGATACGCGCCGCGCCATTATTAAGGAAATGACCGATGGGTTCTGCCGCGCAACAGGGGCAAAGCCAGAAAGCGTTCAAGTGATATTGATAGATGTGGATAAAGAGGATTGGGGCTATGCTGGCGTTGCCCATGCGGATCGCCAGCCTGAAGGCTAATTATGACAAAACCTGATACCACCAAACCCTGCCAAGCGGTGTCCTGTGCGTGGTCAATCGCAGGCCAAGGGCCGCCCCTTTTCCTGATCCATGGGATTGGCGCAGCGCGAAACACTTGGGCAAAACTTTTGCCGATTTTGACCCTGCGTTTTACGGTCGTGACCTATGATTTGCGTGGTCATGGGGCATCACCAAAAGGCGATGGGGATTTTGGCCTTGATCATCTGGTCGAAGACCTTGAGGCCATTCGTCAAGCCACAGGGATTGAGGCGATGCACCTAGCAGGACACTCCCTAGGCGGCATGATTGGGCCTGCTTACGCACGCGCCTATCCAGAAAGGGTGTTATCCTTAGGGCTGTTATCTACTGCCGCTTTTCGCACCGATGATGATAGCCAAAAGGTTTGGGCAGTGGTCAAAGCCATGGAAGAAAAGGGGATTCCGCCAGTGCTAGAGACCTTATCTGATCGCTGGTTCACGGATGATTTTATCGCCAATCACCCTGATGTAGTCAAAGCGCGATTAAAACAGGTGGTGGACACGGACGCTGAGGTGTTTCTCAATGTTTTTCGGATTTATGCAGGCACAGAAATGGGGCCATGGCTTGATCAGATTGCCGCTCCGGCCTTGGTCTTAACAGGGGAACATGATGGCGGCTGTAACCCTAGGCTTAATCAACAGATCGCTGATGCCATGCCATCTTCTGAATTGGTTATTCTGCCGCGCTATAAACATTCGCTCTTGCTTGAGGCTGGCGAAAGCGTTGCTAGGGAATTGTGCCGCTTTATCGATGGGCTGTCATCGCAAAGACAATCCTGATCATCTTTATTTTGATCACAGAACGGCGGATGATAGCATTGCTAAAATCATAATAATGGTTACACTCAGCGCATCACTTTACCTTATGTTTCCTATTTTATGAGAGCAAAATGACCAATTATCAGATCGCCGCTATTCCTGCTGATGGCATTGGCCCTGAGGTGATCAATGCTGGCCTTGAGGTGCTGGACGCGGTAGCCATGCGCGATGGCGGCATGAGATTTTCTGTAACCCATTTTGACTGGGGGTCTGATTATTACAAAACCCATGGTCAGATGATGCCGTCTGATGGGCTAGAACAACTGAAACCGTTTGATGCGATATTTTTTGGCGCGGTGGGGGCACCAGATGTGCCAGACCATATCACGCTATGGGGTTTACGCTTGCCGATCTGTCAGGGTTTTGATCAATATGCAAATATTCGCCCTACGCGCGTATTGCCCGGCATCCAATCCCCTTTGCGCCATGTTGGACCGGGTGATCTGGATTGGTTGATTGTTCGCGAAAACTCCGAAGGGGAATATTCGGGCAGTGGTGGCAGGGTGCATCGTGGTCTCGCTGAAGAAGTTGCAACAGAAGTTTCCGTCTTTACGCGCCATGGGGTCAGACGGGTGATGCGTTTTGCCTTTGAAAAAGCCGCATCACGCCCTCGAAAGAAATTGACGGTAGTAACAAAATCTAATGCTCAGCGTCACGGGATGGTCATGTGGGATGAGATTGCGGCCGAGGTAGCGGCTGATTTTCCGGATGTAACATGGGATAAAATGCTGGTTGATGCCATGACCGTGCGCATGACGCTTGATCCACAAAGTCTTGATACGATTGTTGCCACAAATTTACACGCGGATGTGCTTTCGGATTTGGCTGGCGCCTTAGCAGGCAGTATTGGCGTTGCCCCAACGGGCAATATAGACCCCGAAGGCCGCTATCCATCTATGTTTGAACCGATCCATGGCTCGGCCTTTGATATTACCGGCAAGGGGATTGCAAATCCGGTTGCCACCTTTTGGACAGCGGCATTGATGCTGGATCATCTTGGTCATGCTGGCGCGTCTCAAATGTTGATGCAAGCAGTTGAGGATGTGTGCGCGGCCGGCATCTTGACTCCTGATGTTGGCGGCAAGGCCACGACGCGCGAAGTCACCGATGCTGTGATTGGGGCGATCAAAGGGGCGAATACATAGAACAAGCCCCGGATCATATCTGTTAAAGCCACTAACAATGCGTGATGATATGGGATATGAATAGGGTAATGGATAAATGCGCAGGACATTGCTATGACGGATAAGGATTTAGCTGGGATTACCGTTGTTACGATTGAACAGGCTGTTGCCGCCCCTTATGCGTCTGGCAAATTGGCTGACGCTGGGGCAAGGGTGATCAAAATTGAACGCCCTGAAGGGGATTTTGCTCGTAATTATGACGCTGATGCCATGGGGTCGAGTTCTTATTTTGTCTGGCTCAACCGCGGCAAGGAATCCGTTGCGCTTAACCTCAAAGACCCCAAGGACATTGCCTTAGTCAAGGCAATGATTGCTAAGGCAGATATCTTTATTCAGAATCTCATGCCCGGCGCTGTTACCAGACTCGGATTAGATATGGAAGACCTGCGCCGCGCGCATCCCCAATTGATCACCTGCTCAATCAGTGGTTATGGCGAATCCGGTCCTTTCAGTCAGATGAAGGCCTATGATCTTTTGGTTCAGGCCGAGGTTGGGATGGCCGGCATCACAGGTTCTGCGGAATCCCCCGGCCGGGTTGGGGTATCCATTTGTGATATCGGCGCTGGCATGACATCGTATCAGGCGATCCTTCAGGCGTTGATTGGCCGCGCCAAAACAGGCAAGGGTCGCGGCATAGAAGTTTCTCTTTTCCATGCGTTAGCCGACTGGATGAATGTGCCTTATATTCAGCATAAATATGGCGGCCGTGATATTAAACGCCCGGGTCTGCATCATCCGACCATCGCGCCTTACGGGGTCTATCCTTGTGGTGATGGTGGAATGATTTTGTTTTCTATCCAGAATGAACGCGAATGGGTGAAATTTTGCTCGGATGTGCTTGGTGATGCGGCGATGGCAAGTGATGCTAAGTTTTCCAGCAATATTGCGCGTGTGGCAAATCGGCCAGAATTGGATGCAAATATTACCGCGGCTTTCGCGCGGCATGGCCGTGATGAGCTAGCAGAAATTATGACAAAGGCAGATATTGCCTTTGGCCGATTAAGCACCATGGAAGATTTGGTGAAACACCCTCAGATCCGTCATATGACCATGCGAACCTCGGATGGGGAAATGCAAATTCTATCCCCCGGGGCGTTGATGAATGGCGATATTGTTGCCGCTACGGATGTGCCAGATTTGGGCCAGCATACCGATGCAATTCGCCGGGAATTTGGTTAAATCGCGCCATGAAACATAAATCTGGGGAAATCTGGGGCGGAATATATATTCTTATCGCGATGGCGATAATTGGTCCTAATGATACGCTGGTGGTGATGCTAGAAGATAGCATTGGTGTTGGCCAGTTTCATTTGTTGCGCAGTCTGATTGCGGTTCCATTGATGTTAATCGTAGCGTGGTTTGTTGGCTCAAACCTCAAGATCATTCGGCCATGGTTTATGATGCTGCGCAATTTCTGTTTCATGGTATCAATGTTGATTTATTTCTCGTCACTGTCGTTTCTTCCTATGGCGGTTACGGGGGCTGGAATTTTCACCTGTCCTATTTTTGTACTGATTTTCTCACGGCTGTTTTTTGGGCAACATATCGGCATTCGGCGCATTAGCGCGGTGGCAATTGGCTCGGCAGGGGTATTGGTTATTCTTGATCCAAACGGCACAGATTTTTCATGGATGCATATCTTGCCTGTCTGTGGAGGTGCCTTTTTGGCGCTAAGCAATATCTTAACAAAGCGGTATTGCGACCAAGAAAACCCGGTGGTGTTGTCGGCGATGGGGTTTGCCTTTTTAGGCATTGGCGGCGGTGTTGCCTCGCTCTTGCTGGGGATGTATCCGGTTGAACCTAATGACCATCTGACACCATTTATCACCACCTCTTGGGGTACGGTTTCGCTTGCGGTGTTTGGGCTGATATTTGCGCAGGCCTTTTTTTCAACTATCGCCATGTGGTTTATGACCCGCGCTTATCAGGTTGGTGACCCTACCTATATTAATGTGTTTGAATATTTCTTTTTGATCTCTGCTGGCCTAGCGGCGTGGATTTTCCTTGAACAGTATTTAGGCCCGCAGGACATTATCGGTATTGTTTTGATTGTTGTGGCAGGGGTGATCGCCACGCGCGCAGGCTTGCAAAAAGATGCCGATAGCACGGTTTTGAATTAATCCACCCGTATCGGCATGGTTCGGGTTAACAATCCGGCAATAAACAGCGCCACCCCAAGAATAACAAACAGCCCACTGATATCTGTAAATATCAAGATCAGCGTTGCCAATCCGGGGGTAACAACAAAGGACATTTCCCGCCAAGTGGAAAAGACGCTGGTCATTTCCACCCTGACTTTGGGGCTTACCATGCGCATAAAGGGAATGTTTCCGATAATATCCAGCATATCAAACCCAAGCGATGCCAACAGCAATAACAGCAAACCCCAGATGGTAGGTTCTGGCAAAAGCCCAAGAACAATCATGCTGCTGCCAGCAAGCATGAAGCTAAACAAGATGGTTTTTCGAATGCCAATGATTTGGGCAACATGGGCAAAGCGTCCAGAAAACAACAGAACAGACATAATGCCGCCCATAAAAAGCCCAATCCATTGGGGGGCAATGCCAGCGTCCTGAAGATAAATTGGCCCATAAGAAAAAAACACCACCCATGAGGATGACCGCGCCACCGCGATCAGATAGGCGACTCGCATATGCGGGTTCGCAAAATAGGTTCGGACATTGCGGATAAAGTTTAGGTTCTTGGCGTCAGGCGGACGAATATTTTCAGCTTCTGAAATACGAAGCCACCAGAACACAGAAATTAAAACGCTGACGAGGACAATCGATAAAACAAAAGGCGCACGCGGATCAACATTCACCCATATCCATGTGCCGAGAAAAGGAAAGATCAGCCAAGCCAGACCAGAAAACATAATTTTCCTGCTCTCAGCACTGGCTAGTTTTTTTCGGGGAATAAAGTCCATAGTATAAAGCGAGATGCACATCATCATCAAACCTGCTCCAACCATGCGGCAAGTATTGGCGGCAATAAAACTCCACGGCAGATCAATCATAAAGAGAAAATTGCCTGCGATGGCTATGCCAACCCCGATGGTGAAGACATATTTTCGGGTCAGCAAACTGATAAGGCTTCCTGTGTAAAGCACGATTGGCAAAGACATTAAGGCGGCGATAAAAAGACTCAGAGAGAGCATCACCCTATCATTATCTAAAACGGCTAATCCAACGAGAGAAACCAGAGATCCAAGCACCGCCATTGAGGCGCTATTCATTCCATAAATAATACCAAGTGTGGTGCCGCCGGGGGTGCCACCTAAAGCCATACGGATGGGAGGACGAAAGGCCATTAAAAATGATACTTCATATGGTTAGTCTTATCTTCATAACCATACGCCCAATTTCATAATAGGCAATCGCCAATTCGTGTTATAAAGGGTTATAGTTCTAAAACTGATATTTTCGAAAGAAAGGAGATCATCAGCGATGAGCAATGTGTTTCTTCAGTCGGTAGAAAAGGTTTATGATCAAGCCGCCAAGCTGATCCCTATGGCGCCGGGGTTAGATCATAAAATCAAAGTGACCAATTCATCTTATATTGTTCGGTTTGGGGTTAGACTTCGCGGCAAGATGCAGACTTTTGTTGGTTATCGGTCTGTTCATAGCGAACATTTTGAACCGGTCAAAGGCGGTATTCGGTACAGCCTTGATGTATCCCTTGAAGAAGTTGAGGCCTTAGCCATGCTGATGACTTTCAAATGCGCTTTGGTTGAGGTGCCATTTGGGGGATCAAAAGGTGGGCTTTATATTAATCCTCAAGACTGGAGCGAGGAGGAATTGGAACGCATCACGCGCCGCTTTACCCAAGAATTAGCCAAGCGCGATCTGATCAGCCCATCACAAAATGTTCCAGCCCCAGATATGGGAACAGGTGAGCGTGAGATGGCATGGATGGCCGATGAATATCGCCGCCTCAACTCAATTGAGATTAACGCATGGGCTTGTGTGACGGGAAAACCTGTGGGCAAGGGAGGCATTCAAGGCCGCGTTGAGGCCACTGGCCGCGGCGTGCAATATGCGTTGCGCGCGTTTTTTGATCACCCTGAAGATGTGAAAAAAACGGGTCTAACCCCGGGGCTTAGTGGAAAACGCATCATTGTTCAGGGGCTTGGCAATGTGGGTTATCACGCCGCGCTGTTTCTGTCTGAAGAAGACGGGGCCATGATAACCCATGTGCTTGAGCGCGGCGGTAGCGTGGTGAACCCAAAGGGCATTAACATTCGCGCGCTCAAAGACCATATGGCAACCCATGGCAGTATTGAGGGCTTTGACGGCTTTACCGGTAGCGGCATGGAAATGCTAGAAGAAGACGCTGATATCCTGATCCCAGCGGCGATGGAGTTGGTCATTACCGATAGCAACGCTTCGCGCATAAAAACCCCTTTGATTATTGAGGCGGCTAATGGCCCAATCACCGCAGAAGCCGACGAGATCTTAACCAAAAGAGGAACAGTCATTATTCCTGATCTTTACGCTAACGCCGGTGGTGTGACCGTGAGTTATTTTGAATGGATTAAGAATCTTAGCCATATCCGATTTGGCCGGATGCAAAGACGCGAAAGCTATGATCATTTCAGTGCGATTATTCAAGGTGTTGAAGCGATGACGGGAAAACCATTCCCCGAACAACAGCGGCAACATGCGCTGACAGGATCAACGGAGTTAACCTTGGTGCGTTCTGGCCTTGAGGACACGATGCGTGAAGCCTATGCCAATATCAGCCGCGAATGGAACACCAACCCCGATGTGCCAAATATGCGTATTGCGGCGATGAAAATTGCCATTGAAAGAGTGGTCAAGAGTTATGGCTCGCTAGGCATTTAAGGGGTGGATGTTGCGCCGCCAATGGCCATGCCGCTGAACAAAACCCCTTGATCTGTTTCAAGCCCAAACACTAACCCTGCCTCATTTGCGGCTGGCCCAAATAGAGTTCCGGTGACGATTTGCGTATCGGGGATTTGCTTTATGCCCTCATAATATAAGGCCATCTCGCCAGCCAGTTGGAATTTGTTATTGTCATCTAGCCTAAGCGCGGCCGTCAGGCTTAGCTCATCACCATTCAGTTGTATTGTGGCGCGCTGAAATTCTGATGTAAGGGTGAGAGCGCCGCGTGCAGTCCCGGTATGGGTGTTGAAGACACCGCCACAACCGACACAATGCCAGAGTGAGGCCATATCATAAGTCATATCCGTTACGGGAAGGCTTTCGGTAAGATATCCCCATACGGCAATTCGGCCCGGATCATTCCCTTGCTGATCTAATCCTAGCGAAAGTGTACCAAAACGTGAATAGCGTGTCGTAATCTCTGGCGTAACATAAGGGGCAATCGGCGGCAGTTTTCTTAAAACCGCTTCAGCGTTTTCAGCATTTCCATTAAGCCGCAAGTTTAGGCTGTCGCTATCCATCAATGCAATCCAGCGCTCACCTTCGCCACTAAGTTTAGCAAAAAGCTGATCGGTATTGGCCTGACTCGCTGACACCTGATTGGCCAAACTGGCATCACTGGGAGGTGGGGCGGTGATGGATATCCCACCCCCGCCCCCGCACCCAACCAACAGGGGTAATACTACTGCAAGGATAACATAATCAACCCGCCTTGCCGGATGTAAGTTGGTCAAGTGCATTACATATTTCTAATATAAAAGACGATCTCTGTCTTGATCCAGCGGCATCAGTTGATGAAAGGAAAGGCAGGAAATCTTATCCCTAGGCAGGACAAAACATCTCAGCCTATTGATCTTTGCCCCCATTAACAATATATAAAGGCATCGTTGAAAATAGATTTGGATTGAGACTTGGTTTTGTCTCTCCAGACGGAAAATAAGGAGTTATATATGTCTATTTCCCCGCTAGCGGGCAAACGCGTTGCTATTCTCATTTCAAATGGATTTCTAGAAACCCAACTTGTCAATTTGCAAAAATCATTAACAGCACTTGGTGCAACAACGCATCTTGTATCAAAGGATATGGGTCTTATTAATGGCTGGTCTGGTGAAGCGTGGGGATTGTCCTATTCGGTGGACGCCATCTGGCGCGAAACCTTAGCAGTAGATTATGATCTGATGATTGTTCCGCATGGCGAAAATCATACCAAGGTGCTGTCAACAGACAGCCACGCCAAACGGATTATGTCGGCCTTTATTCGTGAACAGGCGCCAGTGCTTTTGATTGGCAGTGGAATTTCCCTTGCCGCCACGCTGGATTTGATCAACACACACCACGATAGCATGGGGGAAGCGGTTGCCCTTCATGACCATCTGGTTCTGGCAGGGCAGAATGCCCAAACAGATGAAATGATTGACAAATTGGCTGAGTCAGTATCCAATGCAGGATTGGCTGTCACCGCGGCCTGAGGCTACCAGCTCATAGGTGATAAAAAGAATGACATCGGATCACCTTCCTTCTCCTTGCATTAGTATTTGTCAAATTGATCCGGTCAGTGGATTTTGTAGTGGCTGTTATCGCAGTCGACAGGAAATTGCGTCATGGCGCAATCTTGATCGCGACGAACAGCAAAAGCTACTCAATAGTCTCCATGATCGCCGGGCTTTGGCGACGGGGCGCAGTCGTCGCCAGCGTCGCCGAAAATTGGCATAACGCAAATTTCTAAATACGGGGGGTAAAGATGTTTATTCTTGATCGACTGCTTGACCAAAAAGGTTATGTGTTGGCAGATGGTGCGACAGGCACTAACTATTTCATGCTTGGCCTTGAAACTGGATACCCCCCGGAATTATGGTCTCTGGAAAAGCCAGAACATGTTGCAGGTCTTCATCGCCGTTTTATTGAGGCCGGATCAGACATGATCCTCAGCAATTCTTTTGGCGGCACACGCCATCGGCTTAAATTGCATCAGTCCGAGCATCGGGTGGCTGAATTGAACGAAGCCTCTGTGCGCCTTGCCAGAGCCGAAGCCAAACATCAGTTAGAGACCACAGGGCGTGAGGTGATGGTCGCAGGTTCGATGGGCCCAACGGGTGAGCTGTTTACGCCCCTTGGGGCATTGACCCATGAGGAAGCGGTTGATGCCTTTACCGAACAGGCCATGGCTCTTGCCGAAGGCGGCGTCGATATGTTGTGGATTGAAACCATTTCATCATTTGAAGAAATCTTTGCGGCAATTGAAGGCGCAAAGAAAACGGGTCTGCCGGTTGGCGCAACGATGACCTTTGACACCGCTGGTAAATCCATGATGGGGGTTGATCCATCAGATTTTGCCGATCAGGTTGGTCAGCGTGATGTCATCGCGGTTGGGGCAAATTGCGGTATTGGCCCATCAGAATTGATGCACGCGGTTATGGCTATGCCGCCACGCGATGGGGTTTACCGTGTCGCCAAAGGCAATTGCGGCATTCCAGAATATGTCGATGGGCATATTCATTATCATGGAACCCCAGAGCTGATGGCTGATTATGCGGTGTTGGCGCGTGATGCTGGGGTTGAGATTATTGGCGGCTGTTGTGGCACAACGCCAGAGCATATTAAGGCCATGCGCTTAGCACTTGAAGCAGCTACAGAACACAAGCCCGTGGATGCAGAAAGACTTGAAAACACCCTTGGCAAGCCATGGAAAAATATTGAAAAACCATCTGGGGATAAACCTTCGGGGGAAGCATCACGCCGTCGCCGTCGCCGGGGGTAATCATCTGCCGCAGGGTTTTGATGCAAAAGC
>Ga0181593_10002133_pt1 | contig 18177 bp, 12 predicted proteins | sample 071ome_19_FD_133756 | JGI IMG/M metagenome (GOLD analysis project Ga0181593, IMG submission 133756) | Coastal salt marsh microbial communities from the Groves Creek Marsh, Skidaway Island, Georgia - 071413AT metaG (megahit assembly) | ecosystem: Environmental > Aquatic > Marine > Intertidal...
ACATGCTCCGACTTGTACGGGGCATACACCACCCTATAAGTGATCTCACATCTGGCGCAGTACCAGCCCTGCTCACAGGCATCAGGCATATCAGTCAGGTCAACGTCTGATATCTCAGTGCAATCATCATCCCCACACTTGGGGCATTGCATTGCGTTAACTACGTGGAGGTCCATGGCCTCTACCTTTCCCATACTTAGATTTAGCTGGACTCTTACCGTCCTTACGAGTGCGATCCCATGCACCATTCTTAGGTGGGGCCTTATCCAGCACCTTAACTAGCTTGCCACAACCACGCTTACATTTATCTCTAGCGGCTTTGGCAGACTCAGCATAGATGCCAGTGTTACGACCTTCAAAGAAATAAAGTTTAGCCATCAGGTTTTTCCTGCTGTATGAACTGTCTACTAAACTGATCCATGGGCTGAGGAATAATTCCCAGCCTGTCTTCCATGTTGTTAGAGAAATTACTCCACTGGTTAATGATAGGGAACTCAGTGATAGGTGTCTGCCATCCCTTGTCTGGGCTATCTATCGCATCAGATACGTCACCAAGAGTATCTAGGGGGATGTCTACACCGACAGGAACAAGGGATCTAAGCCAAGTAATAATGATCCCATCCTCCATCATCTTGCCCCACTGATAATCATTGAGGCCAATTGTGTTGATGCTGGCAGTCGATACTATCTGGTCAGCAAAGCCCATCACTACGCCGCCTGCTGTGAAGTTGCCATCACCCCAGAGCCACTGCCTGCTCTCGTTCATCAAGCCAAAGCCACCAGCGGAGAACAGGGCATAGCGTTGCATGTACTCCCACGCCGCCTGCTTATTTCCCTTAGCTATATTGTCAAAGATGTTGCGCTGGGCCAGTGCCAACTGCTTGATAGCAAAGCCTCTCAATGCCCAGAGTGGTCTGAAGTTAGGGTTCCTAGCCCATGCCGCTGGCCTACCTGCTGAGCTAATCAACTGCTGTTGACCCAGCCCTGCAAAGAACAACTCCTCAAACAGCTTGGCTCCCTTGCCTGTCATGTCTCCAACATTAGTGCCATGCTTCCTGATCTGCTTTTCTATCAGTTGTAGCTCTGACTCAGAGAAGTACCATCCCCACTTAGATCTCAACCTGTCTACATTGTCTACGGCATCTTGAATAATCATTCTGGTGATGGCGTTTTTGCCTATCTCATCCATCTTCGCAAACCCAGAACCCTTCATTAGCAGGTCTGTTCCTTTCCTTGAGGTGTCTGCTAGTTGCTTGCTCAGACTTGCAGGCCCAGAGTTCAACTGCTCCTGCATGTAGTTCATAAATTCCCCTACATTCTGTTTTATCCCTTTGTCTTCTACGCTGTACCCCATCTTCTTAAACACGCCCTTGAAACTTCCCGGCCCGTACAGCACAGCCGCCATAGGTATGTCATGCAGGTTAAGGACAGCAGACTTAGGACCAGCCAGTGAGCCTGCATAGCCCCAGCTATTAAGGAACTGAATCCAGTTAGCAGGAGATCTGCTCTGACCTACAAAGTCATCCTTAATGACCTTGGTCATGGTCGTAGCATCTTGCTCACTGACACCCCTCTCAATAAGGGTACGGCGCAAGGTGTCAAACATCTTGACTGGCTGTTGCTCAACCACAGTCTCAGGCAAGGACATAATCCTAGCCATTTGATTAAGGTTCTCGTAGTTAGCTGTACGCCTGAAGTCCGTAAGGATAGGGTTCAGGTAGTCATCTACTAAAGTGCCACCCTGATTGAGATCCCCAACAATAGATGGCCTTGACCTAAACTCTTTAGCGCCATCATCGTAAACCTCAAAGTCATCGCGGAACTCACGATTAGTTTTGTTGAACTTAGTAGCCTTCTTCTCAGGAGTAAGTTGCGTGTGGATATGCACCACCGGGGAGTTCTGGTGGACACGCTCGCCATTAATATACTTGGCGTGAACACCCTTCATGCCTCTGTTCCACTCTAGGTATCTAGCAAAGGCAGAGGCTTCCTTAGCCCCATAGTTTTCAGTGACGTGTTTTAGAACTAACTGCCTATTAAACTCTGCCGCCTCTGCTATCTCTCTTAGAGATACATTCATGTTCTTGCTTCTTAGCAGATTGGCAGTGTTGGTGTAGTCCATAATCAGGGCTTTCAACATCTTGTCATCTGCATCCATGCCCTTAATCATTTTCTCCATAGGCTCTATGAAGTTACCAAAAGCAAGGGTGTTGTTTCTTAGAGCAGTTTCACTGAACCTCTGGAACCTAGCACCAACATCTGGCGACAGCTTCATAATGTAATCAGAAGCACCAACCAGCTTGTCGTTATAGAACCGTTTAATCAGATCTCTGATGCCATCAAAGAACTCACCAGCAGTCTGAGCATTACGCCAATCAGTCTCCTGATAGTCAGCTTTCCTGCCTTTAGCGTATGGCCTCTCATCTATATAAGAGAATCGCTTGGCCTTAGAATCTATAGGGATGTCTGTTAGGTAGTCATCATCCATGAGCTTCATCTGTTGCTCAGCATCTAACGCATACAGATAATCATCCTGCTTGTAGACATCGTATTGCTTGTCCTGCTTGGCAGACCTAGAAGCAAAGGGCTTGCTGACATCAATGAACTGACCGATCTCTTCGGCTTCACGCATTGAACCTTCTGCTGTCTTGCCTACATTGACCCGCTCTATCTTGGCTTTAGGTACGGCATAGACATTAGAACCATCTTTGATCTGAACATTGCCGTTATCTAGGATCTTCTCAACGCTGACAGTCTTTAGTGCGCCCTTATTAGTCCTGTACTTAACAGTGGTGCCTGTCTTAATAGCCTGATCTATGGTAATAGTAAGCAGTTCATCATCATCAAGGTTATCTACTGCTGTTCTGCCACCATCCAAGGTTGAGGATGTGGCTTTGGAGGATGGCCTTGTGGCCCAGCCAATAGCACCGCCAATGGTTGCACCAGCAGTGCCTAGAAGCACAGCCTGACCAATCCTTTCCATTGGTGTCTCGCCATACATAGCGCCAGTAAACACGCCCTCTGCACCACCAGCAGTTGCTAAGCCAACACCTCTCTTAACTAGCTGACCAGCTATGCCCCCACCAGTTATCAGCCCCGGTATAGCCTCCTGAAAAAAGGCAGTAGTAGGATTCATCAGCCTTTGCTCTGCCACATTCTTCCTGATCTGGCTTACCGTTTCGTCATATGGCGTACCAGCAAATGCCTGATTCAAGAATCCAGCAACCTCGTCGTATGCACCAAGAGTTGCACCAGTAAGTATCGTGTCTCTGGATCTATCAAACTGTCTCTCATCACCAGTACGACTATCTGGATCAGCAGAAACCTCAGTAACCTCTGGCATCCTAGCCCTACGCTCTGCCTTACGCTCCTCCTCAGTTAGAGGCTTTGGCATCCTAGACCTACGCTCCGCCTTTTTATCTTCTACAACTGCTGGCGGCTCAGTCCTTTCATACGTCAGGTCTTCCTCGCTTAGCGGAGTGCTCAGATCAATCTCACTTAGCTCTGGAGGAAGGGGCTTTTCAAAGAAATCAGAACTGCCAACATCCTGTGCAGGAACCCTTGCAGTAACATCAGGGGGTTGCTGTACCTCAAGACGGCCTAACTGCTGGCCCCTCACAAAGCCATCTGATGGCTCTGTGGGGAGAGGAACCTGACCCCTTTGGGTAGGCACCACCTCCTCTAATTGAGGCAATTCAGGAGCCGTAGGATCGCCCCTCATGGCTCCCATCTGTGTAGCCGCTAGCTCTGACTCTATTCTAGGATCAGACTCCGGCCTGAGTGGAGGTGTTGGGGCCGGCTCTGCCTGTCTGGGCTGTGGTATAGGAACCTGCCCACGCTGAGTTGGCTTAATAGGACCAAGCGCCTCAGCAGGAACCCTATCCCTCTCTGGGACTGATACTCTAGCTAATGCCTCTTCGGGAACCCTGCTAGGCAGGTCAGTAATCTCTGACAGCATTCCAGAGTGGATACGAGTGCTCAGGTCAGGTGTGGCGTACTCCCGCTCAGTCTGTCTAGCCAATGCTGATGCGGCTGGCTCTCTGCCTGACTCTTCAAGGACAATAGTAACTTCTGGTGCAAACATGCCAAAAAATTCTTCGGCCCTGTCAATAGTGTCTGCGTCTGGGTTGGTGTGATGATGCTCATAGAAGAGCCTTTTGCCGGCATCCCAATCCCCCATAGCAAGATCAGCCATCAATGCGCTAGAGCCAACCCCATCCTCTGCCTTCTGAGGTCGTTGTTCCATATCAAGGAGTATCAACTCTTTTGATTGGTCGTTAGTTAAGTCTCTAGGATCTCTGTTGGGGTCTGCCTTGGCATCAAGAATCCACTTAGGCGGCTCAGCATCTACCATCTTATAGGTTCTGATCGCCCTATTAAGCATGGTTTCATAAGTGCCATCTGTTATCTGATAGCGGCCCTTAGCTGTTGTTCCACCTGCCCCAACACGCTCTTTATTGCTTTGATTTTTACCAAAAGTAGATTCAATTCCATCTACAGCGTGGAAGTACAGGTTAAAATTAGGGGCCGCGTACTCAACAGGAACACCTATGCGATCAAATGCCCCCCTAACTGCTGGCGTATCAAGCCAAGGAGGAAGATCTGTGCTCCTTAAAGTTGCCGCTTTTACTTCTGGCATTGTGTTTTACCTTGGCGATACGTTGATTTTAATTTTCTAGCGGCCTGCCTTGTTCCTGAAGTTGCCAGTAGTGGGAGGATAAGCATTAGTGTTTCTGTTCTCCCTAATTGGCCTGCCAGCTTTGTTTGCTCCGGTATAACCGGGGACAGGGCGCACTATCTCGTTATCTTTCTTTTTGTTCCGATTGTACCTGTCATCCCACTCTTCAAGAGCTTCTTCTCTAGTAAAGCTGGGATCTCTAGCAACCTCATCTGCATACCACTTCTCAAAAGCATTAGGGGTGCCATCAGGCATTACAGCAGTGGGGTTCATACCCGGCTCATAGTTAGCATCAGCATCCGATTTCCTTAATGCCTTACCAGTCTCTCTCTGTATAAATGAGTCAGCAAATCCTTCCTTGTAGAACTTAGAATACTCTCTAACAAAGATCTCTTTGATTACCTTCTCTCTCTGCTCTATATCGCCTTTAATCCAGCGGGGATCTGCAAGAGCGTAAGCAGTAATGACATCATTCATCTGCTGTCTTGCCTCTGCAGTCATATCCTCCTGAAGGAAGTCACTAAGATCATCGTCATTGATCCAGCTTTCACCCTCTTCCTCAAGGTCCTTGAACAAAACACGTATCTGCTGACTAGCTATTGCCTTGTTTTGGCCTGCCTTAGCCTCTCCATTTGCTTTGTTAAGGGCGCGATACTCTTTGTTAATCCTTACTCTCTCTTGATTCGTCTGCGATTGAGCAAGTCGCAGTTCATAGGCTTTGTAGTCAATGTGGGGCAGGAAATCACTGCCAATCTTACGCCCATCATCAATCAGTTCATTAACCTTTTCTTCATCAAGCAATGTTTTCGCTTGAAGCTGGCGCATATCAAGTGCGGCTTTCTCGACGGCGGCTCTCTCAGTCGCTAACTGCCTCTCAGCAACGCTTCCCTCATTGCCTATGCCATAGAGACTGCTACCTCCCTTGTCGTTCATGCCATCAATGAGAAGCTGGCGCTCACCTTCTATCTTTGCCAAAGCCATCTTTGCATTTTCTAGCTTGGGGTTAGGCAGTGGGCCTACATCACTGTCAATGACATCTGAATTTTCATAACCCTCAATCGTCTTTCTAAGCATTGCTGTTGATGCGTCATAGCCTCTCAGCTTTTCTGTGTCTTTAGCCACGCTGGTGTTATAGGCTTTCTCTTGCTCTATCTTCTGCTGGTTAGTACCAAGCACCATGTACTGATTAGCCTCTTCCTCATAGCCATTGCGCCTAGCCCAATGTGCATAGTTAAGCAGGCTGGCTGAGTCAGACATGCTAACGTCAGGAGCTTGAGATCTCTTGAATGTGTCTACATATTTGCTACCACCCTCGCCCATACTGCCGATGGTGCCTGCCATACTGTTAAGCAGGCCAGTTAGGTTTGAAGCATAAGACCGTCCGGCCATAATTTATCCCTCAGTCAAAGATTCCTTTAATAGCTTCCCAGCCATCTGACAGCATCCCGCCAATGCCAGAAATTGAGCCATTTTTGGTTGAAGCGCCGCCTAGATTGTTGAGCACGGCGGTATACAAGTCAGCCTTCATGTCGGCCGCAACCTTGTTTGCATTGATGTTGTTGTTTGCACCACCAAGCGCAAGCTGAGCGTAGTAGTCCTGACCAGTAAGCTGACCAGACTGAGCCATCTCTGCATTGACCCTGCCAAGATCCATTAGCTTCATCTGCATCTCCATTGGCAATGCGGCAAGCCGAGACTGGTCAAGACCAAGCTGACCCATCTGGTAGCCAATCTGACCCAGCATACCCGTCCTGTCATTGGCTATTTTATCGGCCTGATTGCCAAGCTGACCAAACGTGCCAGCCATCTGATTAAAGGCATTCTCTCTGTCAGCCATGAGTCCGTAGTTCTGATTGCCCAACTGACCATATTGAGAAGCCATATCACCAAACATCTTGCGCTCGGCGTCAGCCTGCTGGATAGCATTAACAGCCGCCTGATTACCAGCCTGCGCTCTAGCCATCGCCATTGCCGCATCACCAGACGTTCCGCCGTACTGGCTACCTGCTATACCCCCACGACCCATGGCGTGTTCTTGAGCCATTTGAGCCGCCTGCTGGCGGTTAAGCTCTGGGTTCTGAATAGCCATTAACTGGTTGAAGATCTCACCTTGACGCTGGGAAGGGTCAGCCAACGACGCAGACATAGCCTCTTGAGCCGCAGACCCAAAGGCTCCGTAATTAGGATTAACCTGTGACCCCTGACCCATGAAATTGCTGGCTACATTGTTCCAGTCTGTAACTGACTGACCACTATCTAGCCCAGCGCCTTGATTCATATAATTGAATCCGGCATTGAGGTTGTTCTGACCACTGCCCCAATTATTTTGGTCAAACCCAAGGCCAAGATTGATAGAGCCATCTTGACCCACAGTGCTAGAACCAAGCCCAGACGTAACGCCATAGCCTTGGAACTTGGTGTTATCCACCATCTCACTACCAAGACCAGTTAGGTATTCTTGAGAGGCACTGCCTAATCTTGATATATCGTTAGCACTGTCAATGGCTCCATATATCCCAGCCGCACCAGCAAGGGTGTTTCCATGGTTATCAAGAAAATCAAAAAAGCCATCAAGCGCGCTCATGCGTATATCCTCCCAGCGGAATAGTTAACCGCTATGTCCTGCAAGCCTATAAACCAGCCGTTAATCTCAACCTCTAGCCCAACTCTCATAAGCTCACCAGATCCCATAGTATTAATCTTGTTTGTCCAAACGCTCTTGCCACTGCCGACATACTCATCTATTCCGTACTCTGCAATGTTCCATTCAGTCGTACCAATGACAGCCAGCTTAAAAGGACGGCGGTATTTCATCTTTGCCCCAAACCCCCACAAGGCGTAACACTCAGCAGTAACAGGCTCAGAGTTCATCATGTAAACAAGGGAGCGGGGGATGATTTTCTGCAGGCCAACCTGCGTCTGCTTCACAACAGAGGACTCAAACTTGGCAACATAAGTCTCTCTGGAGTCATACCCCCTGTACTCTAAGAGTCCGTGACTCTGCTTACCACCAAGCCAGAACGCACCTGTCCTATCGTCCTCAACAGTGTGCATACAATTAAAGTCGCAGTCCGTCCAGAACGTAGTCATCAGCCCACCAGCACTTGATGGCCTAGCAGTAGAGAAGGCATAGGCAGTATGGCTGGTCTTGAATAGGCAAATAGCCAAAGATCTATGAGGGTTGTAGCCCAGCTTTATGCCCTTGGTAAGCTCGTTGCTTTTCCTCTCATCCCCAACAGCCTTGATAAAGTCAGTCTTGACGTTAGAGCTAGCAACAGTAATAGGGTTAGACTTCTCCTGAACAACCCTTCCTAGAGCGCGTAAGCCAGTATCATCAACAAACAGGACATCTGTGCCTGTGTTGCAGACAGCATCTCTTTCAACCAAGCCAACATTGCTGATGGCATCTTGCAAACCAAATCCAGTAGCGTCATCAGCAGGATCTCCCTTATCAGCATTGGCATAGATCAGAAGTGAGCGGCGACCAAAGACAAGAAGAAACCCGTTATGAGCATGGATGTTAACAATGTAATCAGTTTCAATGGGCCAATACTCTTGGACATTAATGTAGCCACCATCATTGAACCCGGCATCCAAGTCAGGGTCATACCACTTGTCCTCTCTAAGAAGAGAAGAATAGTAAATAGTCTGGTAATCACCATTAACTCCGCTAACCCATAGGCGACCATAAGCAGAACAAGCAACATCTCCATTAAGCTCTGCGGCAATAACATTGTCATTAGCATCCTGTGGCGGTGTGTAGTCAGGCATATCAGATAGCTTTGTAAAGCCACCATTGCCATCATATTTAAGAGGAGGGTTATCGGCGCTGAACAACAGCAACTCTTCCTTGAAGTTAACAAAGAGCGCAGTGCCTAGCTTTGTTGTATCTACGTCATTAGGGATGTTGGCTTGCAACATCTCATTACCCTTGCAGTACGCCACCCCATACACATAAGGCTTGGTTGCGTCTGGTCCGTGAATCCTGATGTCTAATGGATCAGTCCACTCCCTGTCCTGTTTCATGGGAGCGGCTTCTGGATTGTACTGAGACTCTAGGTAAACAAGGATTGGGCTGGGATCTAAATTCCCTCCGTACCACGCATGAACAGCAATAATATCTAGGAAGTTCTCAGTGCCAACCTGCATGGCTGGTATAAGATCTTTGAACGCCTCTCTACTACCCAGCCTGCCAACCTCATCTATCACCAGATTGTCAGCAACCAAGGCAAACTCAGGGGTAGAGTTAATAGGGGATAGCTCTGTGTTAAGCCCCTGAAAGCCCATCCCATTGAGAGATACCTGCTGTAAAACCTGTGCCATTACACTGCTACCCACATATATTCACTTGGACTATGGTTTGCATCCAAGGCAATGGCGTCAGAGATATATTGCTGAGCCATGCCAAAAAGCTCTGCCGCTGTCTGGCCTCCAACCTCTCCCCTCTCCCTAGCCGCCAAAGCAAGGGCGTAGTAGAGAACAGGCTGAGAAGGAATCCTTAAGTAATCATCATCTTTCTTAAGATCTGGCAGGCTCCTCCAGCCAAGTACATCAACCATGTATTTGCCATCAGGGATGTTGTCAAACCGGATAGAAAGATTTCCCTCGTCATCCGTGCCATCAAAGGCATACCTGTATGGAGTGCCTGATTGTGGATTGCCAAGAATAGACTTGAGATCCCACTGATGAAGATGATTCCCGTCTACCATTACTCTGTTAATTATGCACCCAGAAGAAGTGGATGACAGTATGTAATTAGCCTGCCCTATGGATGTGCTAAACACCCACTGCTTACGCGTGGCGTTCCATCTGTGAGCCATCTCAACATGGCGCTTGGCATCGTTAACAAAGTCCTTAGCCAAGTTGATAACAGGGTCCTCCCTCTGCGCTGTAGTGACAGCAAGAGGCTCCCTTAGCCGAGTAAGAACACCATTTACCAGTTCTAAATACGTCATCAACCTAGCCTCTCTTTCTCATTAAATCGGTCCACAGGCTTGCCAATAGCTCCTGCCGCTCTATTGGGCGAGATCTCCACGGGGCATTTGGGAACAATGGATCGTGCACCGGCCTGTCTCCGACACCACCTCCGCCAAGGCCAGCGAACATACCCGCTCCATTTCCACCAGAGCCTCCGCCCCCTTCTCCGCCACCGCCACCGCCACCGCCAGTGCCGCCGCTCGTATCACCAGTACCTCCGCCAGTACCTCCGCCTGATCCGCCTCCACTGCCGTCGCCAGTGCCTCCGCCATCTCCAGCACCACCGCCGTCGCCAGCCCCAGAACCAGTGCCACCGTGAGTATTGCCGCCGCCAATATCGTCGGTCTCTCCGCCTGTGCCAGTGCCTGCTCCACCGCCATCGCCAGTACCGCCACCAGTACCGCTATCATTGGTAGTTGCATCGCCACCGCCACCACTGGTATTCGTACTGTTTCCGCCGCCACCATGCCCGCCGGTATTAGTTGGCGAGTCTCCCCCGCCAGTGCCGTTGGTTGCAGTGCCTCCACCGCCACCGCCAGCAGTGTTACCCCCGCCATCTCCACCGGTAGTGGTTTGGCCTCCGGTATCTCCGCCGGTAGTAGTGTTACCCCCACCATGACCGCCGGTATTATCTGGCGTGTCGGTATTGTTGTCAGCAGTAGTTTGGCCTCCGGTATCTCCACCGGTAGTAGTTTGGCTTCCGCTATCTGTGCTACCGCCGCCGGTATCCGTGCTATCGCCAGTATCTGTGCTACCGCCAGCGTCGGCGCTACCGCCGGTGTCAGTGCCAGATCCACCCGAAGTGCCAGTAGAGGTAGATCCGCCGGGAGATCCGGTAGAGCCATCTGAGCCGGTAGAGTTCTGGTCGCCACCCGGAAGAGAAGCGCCCCCAGAAGAACCAGAAGTGCCCTGACCGCCAGTGCTGTCAGTTTCACCTCCGCTCTGTGTCCCTGTTGCGGTATCGTTGTTGTTTGCTCCGGTGTCTTGGCTGTTGTTGTCGTCCCCCGTAGCACTGCTATCAGTATCTTGCTTTGTTATTTCTTCTTTAATGCTCTCCGGTATCTCAGAGAAATCTATCTGAGTTTTTTCCTCACCCGTTAACGTGTAATAAGTGTTGGTTGCTGGGTCATAAAAAACGTCTGTCTCTCCGTTAACGCCATACGCTCCACTGCCGCCATAGATAGTCCCCCTGTAATTAGGGTCATTACTCCAGTTAGGGTTTTGCCCATAGGTAAACTCTGTCTGATTGGCAGTGTTGTCTGTAATGCCATTGACCGCAGTGTAGTCTTCTATGTTGTCGTAGACCGTATTTGTCCTAGCATCGTAGTAGCCATTAACCGCAACGTAGTTCCCGTTCTCGTCTACAAACCTTCCCTCACCTGTAAAGGTTGCATCACGGACATAAAATTCGTTGCCGTTGGCATCCCTTACAAGATACGTACCATTTGGCCCACCATCTACATACTTAACATCTTCCCGCTGATGAACTACGCCGTCCTGCGATATGTAGTAGGTACTACCTTCTTTAAAGCCGTGAACGCCCTGATCGCCGCCGCCTTGGTTATCTGTGTAATAGCCGTAAGTGGGGTCTTTGTAGTCATAGTTATTGGCTTGAATTTCTTGCAGGTCATTACCTGTTAGCTGACCATCTCCATTAAGATCAAGGTCTGCCATATTGCCAAGAACGCTAGTATCACCAGTGGCAGGGGCATAGATAACAGTGCCATCATCTAGCCGGTACATATCCTCACCAACTAGAGTCCCCTTGTGCTGAGCAGTAACTTTGATCTCCTCCAGCACGTCTGACTCTGCACCGCTGTGCCCAACATTAGACAAAAAGTTAGTAAGGGCTTTAGTACCACCAGCCATAGCCGCCGCTACAGCCGCATCCTTCCAATCAATCTCCCCATTCTTAACCAACTGGGTGACCATGCTCATGCCGCCAGCCTGCAATGCCGCGCTTAATATGTCGCCGCCATTAGTAGCGAGCTTGTCACCAAAGTCAGTTACAGCAGAGCCTATATCACCTAGCACACCAGAGCCTTCTAGTGCTGACTGCAATTCAGAACCACCGTAGGAAAGTGCCGCAGAAAGCAAAGCATCCTCAATGCTAAGCTCACCAGTGGTCATGTACTGCGTGGCTAAACTGACAACTGCTTTTGATGCGGCGGCGGCGGCAGCAGAACCCATGCCTGCGGCTTGGAACGCACCAGCAATCGCAGGGCCAACCACAAAGCCGCCAATGGCGCTAAGGGCAATGCCCATAAGCATCTGACCAGACACATCTCCTTTATCCGACCAGTAATCTCTGGAGTAGCCAAAGCCGTTGAAGTTGTATACGTCGCCTCTGCTTTCAAACTGAGTAGGTATACCAAGGCCGTTAACCAAAGCCATGTACTCGGGGACATCGCCCCAGTGTACGTATTCGCCTGAATCCTGAAGAGCCCTGATTTCCAGTGGGTCCATGCCGGAGTAGTCTTGAATAACTCCGTCTTGAATTAGCTGGTCTACGCCAGTGACGTATCCCCAGTATTGATCCCATGAGACCCCTTGATCTTGCATCTGACGCATATCGCCAGCGTCCCAAGCTCGCTTGATCTCGGCCTCTGTATACCAGCCAGAGCCAGTGCCGCCTTTAAAGTCCTTGTTGTATGCGCTTTCCATAGCAGACTGATCGCGGTGAGTGCGCTTATGCTCATCTGAAGGAGACCAGCGGTACACCCGCTCGTCGTACTCCTCATACTTCAAGGCCTGCTTGGCATCGTCCCAGCTAACAACCATCTTGTAGCGAAGGCCATCATCGCCAATATAGGTGTGGTTCATGTAGCCAACGTCAACAGCGTTGTCCATCCCAGAGCCTGCCCTAAACTTGCTGTGGTGTATCAGGCTGTTAGGGTCATTTGCGGCCTCACCCAAAATGCCACCGCCAGCATTAAAGCTGAGACCTTCAAGACCGCTGAAGTCAAAGCCGCCTTCTGCTAACAAGCTGTTAGAAAGATCTGCGGCAAGCTGGTCCTCGTCGAACTCTGGCTCCTCATATTCATCGACGGGTGGCCCCCAATATGTGTTGACTACTGGCATAATTCAGCCTTACCGACGCCTATCGAATCCGCCCCTGAGCATTGCTTGACGGACAAGATCAACAGACCTCGCCGTTTCAGGGGAAAACATTCCGGGGCTAGGCTGTGGCCTGCGCGGGTCTACAACAGTTGGCGGTTGTGGCCGATTCCCCTGAGATACATTAAAGCTCGGCGGAGGTGGCGTTGGTCGCGGATCTGCAATAGTTGGTGGCTGGGGCCGATTCCCTTGGCTAACATCAAAAGCAGGTGGTCTATACTGTTGCCGCGGATCTGTAATAGCTGGCGGCTGAGACTGAAACCCCTGAGAAACATTGAAGCTCGGTCGAGGCACATTATCAGTGGGCAGACCAAGCTGATTCATAAGGTCGTAAAGCATCCGAAACAAACCATCTTCAGGCCTTTGATCTCTTAAATATCCCATAGTTTTCTCCTATGATTCACACACTGGAAGGGCAGGACTGAACTGTGGGACTCCCGGCTCAACACAATCTATATCTGTCGGCTCGCCCTCACCATCTACCGTGTAAGTGGTATCTCCAATAGTCAGGTTGTACGCCAGCCCTGTACCCCGCAGATACTCCAGCAATCCAGCAAGGGTGAATTCCTGCCCCTCATACGTTACATACTCATTAGTAACGTACTCATTAGTGACGTACTCATCACCAGCGTAGTTGTTGGTTGTACTGTCTGTGCTGTTGTCTGAGTTATCCGTGCTGTTGTCTGAGTTGTCTGTGCTGTTATCAGTAGTGTTGTAGGAATCAACAACGCTATTGTCATCAGTGTATGACCCTGTATTTACATAGCCATTGTCTGATACGGAGATTGAAGTGCCGTTATTCTCAAGCGCAACCCTACCAAGGCCAGCAACAGCATTAACAATATTCGCATCCTGCTCAGCGTCATTGATCTGGATTCTTGCGGCGTTATTGCTCTGAGTTTTTGCCACGTCGGCATTGATAGCCGCAACACCAAGACCAGTGGCAAGGTTAACAACCGAAGGCAGGACAGCCTTAGCAATCTCCAGCCCTGTATTCTCAGCTTTCTGAAGCCCGATAATAGGAGTAGCACCATCCTCCTCCTCTGTTATGCCCTGAACAGCAAGCGCCACAGTCACAGCCCCAGCCTGCTCCGGGTTGGCCCTAGCAACCTCTGCCAAAGCCTGATACAGAGCCTTCTTTGACTCTGCCTCTGCCACCCTTTCTGCCTTCTGTGCCTCTCTTTGCACCCTGATAATGTCTATCTGAGCCTGATTGTGAGCCTGCTTTTCCTCAAATGAAGAACATCCAGCCAGCAATAACAAAACTATTAACGCTCTCATTAACGCTCATCCTCTTCCAACTCCGGTATGTCGTAAATCTCAGTAGAGCCAGTCGGCCCCGCATAAGCCTGAATAAGACTCTCTGTATAATCGCAAAGCTCTTCACCATCATTAGAGACATAGGCAGTAATGTGCTTAACCTCAACGTTGTCAGCCTTGATAATCATTGCGGGGAACATCATTAGGGAGCTTTTATCCACCCCCTCCGCGACTCTCTGGGCGTCCCTTAGCCTCTGAACAACTCCAATCTTTGCCTCGTCCCATGACTCAGCTTCGATCTCAAGGGCCTGAGTAGCGCCAACCATGTCGGCGTAAATTATTACGAAGTTCATTTGCGCTCTCCTATGACCTTCTTTTCCTACTGAACACAAAGTTGCCGAAATAGCTCCTGAAGAGATCATCTTTGTTAGTGGATGGATGACCGTGGTTGCTTGTCTGGAGGCTTATGAGCTTGTATGGCCTGTATGGGGTAAAAGTTATTTCAAAGGTCTTGTCTGAGGAGTTTCCGTTCGGCCCAACCAAGTACTTATTGCTAAGAATTATGTTGCTATCAGATCCACCCCACCTGTCTCCATACTCCACCGCCACAATAGACTGGCCCTGCCTCTCACCGCTTGTTGGGGGAGAAGGGTCTCTGGACGGCCCAACACCTTCGAAGGTAAACCTTGACCTAAACTTGAGAAAAAGGGTCTCGGAAAAGTCCATGTAAAAATGCCATGTGTGCATAACCGCAGAGTTCTGACCGCCAAGCGCCCCTGAGCTTGCCTTGCCGCGAATCAAGTGCCGTATGTTCGTACCCCACGGGTCTTTATAGCTACTCCCAGCAGTCCCGTCATTGACGATACCGTAACGGTAATCCGACAGCCCCGATGTGTACGCATAATAGACAAACGTCATGCCCGGATATCTAAAACTTTCATCATTCGTTTTCCAAGTATCTCGGTTCAGGCTGGCAACACATCCGCGCATATCGTCCATGTCCTGCTGGTCGCCAACATATTCCGGGTGCCAGTTAGGGATCATTTGTTTTGTGAATATGCTGCTAAGCTCAAACGGAGCGTCAGGAGCTGAAGTCCCGCCAAACATAGGGTTGCCAATGGGCGTATAGCACCCGTGAGTTTTCTTAAAGTCCTCTATTGATATAGGCCCGGTTATAGGAATCATTTTTCTAGCTCCTTAACCCTGTCCTTCAGAGACTTGACCTCTGAAAGCAGGACGCCAATGAGGGCGTTGTAGTCAACGCCAAGCGTCCCATCTGGGGCTTCGTGAACCCAGTTGCCTAAACCGCATTGCTCTAACTGTTGAGCAACAACGCCGCCTGATTTCTTGCCGCCCTCTTTCCACTTCCATGTAACAGGGCTAATGCCGTCAATAAGACCAACAGGCATTGCCGTTATGTCATCCTTCAGTCGCTCATCAGAAGAGGAGTAAGCAGTAATGTTTCCTGCGGCAGTAATGCTTCCAGTGCAGTGCCAATCACCATCGGGTAGCGCGCCGCCGCCCTCTCCCTTTAGCTCATACTTGTTATCAGATTCGGCCTTGGTGTAGCTATCGCCAACAAGTGCATAGTTGCCCTTTGGCTGAAAGCCTGACGTTACCCATGCCTCTGTTGCGTACCCGGTTAGGTTGCTAGAGGTTAGATACTGGCTGTGGGCGTGGTCACCCCGAGACACTGTGGTGCTTGTCGTGCCAAAGTTTTTATTGAAAGCGTTGTTCTTAGCAAACTTAGGCTCGTACTTACCGTCTGATTCAGTCTTGGTGTAGTAGTTAGACAGATCAACGTCACCGCCAATGATGCTGTTGCCATCAGCGTCGAGGTAGTCTTTAGCTTGTACTGTTGCATTTGAGAAATTGACAGCATTGATGAATTTGCCTATTGCAAACTCGTAGTCACCAGCAGTGGCATCTTCGCCAATAGCAACGGCAGTATCACCTGCCTTCGCGCTAGACCCTATCGCAACACCAAGGATCTTTGAATCAGCGTCAGCGCCAATAGCTACTGATCCGCCTTGGCCCTTGACGCGATTCCCTAGCAAAACCTGATCGTTATGAACAAAATCAGTGCTGGGACTCCATCCCAAGACAAGATTTTTATTGGCGTCGTTGTTATGCACCCAATCAAGGTTAACGTCGTCAGAGGTTAGATACTCGCTGTGGGTATGGTCACTTCTAGAAACAGTGGTTGCGCTACCAGACCCAGCAAAGTTTTTGTTGAACGCCGTGTTCTTTGAAAACTTAGGCTCATACCACTTATCAACCTCAGTGCGGTCAACGCTTACAACAGGCTCAGATGGCTTTGAATCATCTACATCAACCCCTAGCCCCGGACTAACCTTCATGACACCGACGTCGGCCATGTCGCCAAGCAGGAACCATCTGTTGTTACTACCAGCGGCGTAGCCTACAAACTTACCAGCTTGGACTACTCTGCCAGCAATGGCTCCCCAGCTTCCGCTGATCGTGCCGCCCTCCTCAAACACGTATAGGTCGCCGCCCTCTGGGCTAGTAGGGGCCGCCGCCGTTGGGGCAATGCCGCCCTTAAACCGGAGTGCTGTCTGAATAAAAGAGAAGTCATCAGCAACCCAGTTTGATCCATTCCAGATAATCAGGTCATCTCTGGTTGGGGAGCCAGCATTGACATCACTAAGGTCATCTAATGTGTGATCGTGATTGTCAAATTCATTTTTGAGGTCGCTTATAGCGTTGGTATTATTTGATATATCAGTTTTGTTTTGGTCAATCTGATTCTGAAGAGCCTGATCGCCATCTTCTCTGTCTTTAATCTCTTGGTTAATTTGATTTTGAAGGCCGCTAATGTCATTGCCCTCAAGTGATTTTAGGTCATCTATCTGTCCTTGAAGGCTTGCATCACCGTCTTCTCTATCCTTAACCTCCTGATTGATCTGACCCTGAAGGTTAGAGATATCCCCGGCATGATTTCCCCAGCTATGAGCCTCAACTCCAAGATCTATATCTGTCTGAGTTTCTAAGGCAAGACCAACAACAGGACGGGATGGCTCAGACGAATCAACATCAATGCAGTCGCCTTGCCTTACCTGAGTAACCGCCGCACTGCTTATGTCTCCTAGTAAATACCAGCGACTCTTAGCTGACGAGAAGCCCACTGCGTTACCAGCAAGAACAGACTTGCCAGCTATTTGCCCCCAGCTAGCATCAACAATGCCATCTGTATCATTTATGTACAGGTCGCCATTTGCAGGCAGTTGAGGGGCCGTGCCTGTTAGATCTACAGCACCCTGAAATACCAGCGTTGTATCAACGTGAAAGTCCTCAGCTATCCACTGAGAGCCATTGTGAATAAGGAATTGGTCCTTTGATGCAGTTGCGCTCTGGACATCATTAAGATCATTGGTCTTATAGAAGGTGGGAACCCACTCAGAGCCATTCCACTTAGGCACATCCCCAACGTTGTTACCTGCGCCAACGCCGCCAGCAGGGTTGCCGTCAGGGTCAACCACCTGACCACCATCAATAATAATGTTGCCATGTATCTCAAGAGCGCCATCAATGCTGGCATTGCCATCTACATTGATATCTCCACCAATGTGGACATCGCTGAAAGCGTCTATTTCGCCTACCCACAGCTTATTCCAGCGCCTGCTTTGTGCGCCTAAATCTTTGATTCCCTCTTCAGAAACAAAGTTAGTGTCATTGATAAACTCTGTACCAATCTCTTTCCAAGTGGCTGTGCCGCCTTGGCGTACATAATTCTTCCCCGTGCTTGGGGGTTCGTGGACAAGATCTCCATCCCCACCACCGGGGTGAAGCTCATCATCGAGAGCGTCAAGCTCTCTTTTAATGGCCTGAAACTCATTATCAAAGTCAACTCCCTTGATGACTTTCTCTGGATCGCCAGAAGGGAGAGAGTCTTTGTATCCAAAATCTTTAGGGTTGTAAGCCATGTCCTACTCCGAAAGAAATGGGCCTCCGAAGAGGCCCGTCAGTTTTACGCCGCAATCCAGATAACAACGCCATTCTCTGGTCGGTAGCAGTCTTCACCGTACAGAGTGTCAGCAGTCATCAAGTCTGCGAGGTATTCCTGCTTGTACTGAGTCTGAGTACGCACACCCATCTGCTCAGCAATTACCAGAGCGTCAGTGTGG
>Ga0181593_10002142_pt1 | contig 18135 bp, 21 predicted proteins | sample 071ome_19_FD_133756 | JGI IMG/M metagenome (GOLD analysis project Ga0181593, IMG submission 133756) | Coastal salt marsh microbial communities from the Groves Creek Marsh, Skidaway Island, Georgia - 071413AT metaG (megahit assembly) | ecosystem: Environmental > Aquatic > Marine > Intertidal...
CTCGGATCGCCCAGGATCGAGACCCGGGTTGCGCCGCCCGACAAACGCCGGGTCAGCAGCGCGGCCGACGCCGGAATCGGCGAGGACACACCCACCGCAATATGTCGCGTGCCCTCGAGCAAGCGCGCCATTGCCGTGATCAGCAGCTCTTCCTTCTTGATCGCCGTCACGCAACCTCGGCGTGTCGCAGCAGGTGCTGGTCGAGATAGGCGGCAAAGGCGTCGTCGTCGCGCGATGCCTTCGCGTAGGCGCGCAAGTGATCGGCGTCTTCGCCGTAGTGATCGGGAAACCCCAGAGGTTTGCACCCTTCGGCGGCCTCGGCGACCGCGGTCACGTAGAACGATGACAAGGTGCCCGCCGCCAGGGCGGGGTCGTCGTAGAGATTGCCCTCATAGCGCCGCTCGACGGTGACGAGCGTCGTCGTGGCGGCATGCGCCATGGTAACCAAATCGCGTTCGCGGCCGATCCACACGTTGCCGGCATCGTCGGCCATCGGACAATGGAACAGCGCCACATCCGGCGCGATGGCGGGGATCGCCACGATCGGGTCGCGATCGCCGTCGACCAGCGGGTTGTCGATCACGCGCCAGTCGGGCCGGAAGCGTACGATGTCCGATCCCAAGATGCCGCGCAGCGGCAAGAACGGCGCGCCTTTTTCGGTGGCTTGCAGGCCGGCGTGGATCGCCGGGCAGGTGGCTTCTTTCAGGGTGATCGCACCCCGCTGCACCGCATCGGCAAAGCGGCCCGCGGCACCGTACTCGCCCAACGACACGCCCGAGGTTTCCAGTTCGGTCACGCACCCCGCGCCGATCAACAAATCGGTTTGAATCCCCCCGGTCGGCACGTTGATCAGTCGTAGCGCGCGCACCGGTCGGCGCACCAGCACGCGGGTCGCCGCCATCGACACGCCGCAACCGTCGCGAATCACGGCCAGCGCCGCGCCGTCGGGGATCTGTGCGGCCAGTTCGTCGACCGAGGTCCAGTTTGTCATCCCTGGATCATAGCCTAATCGCGGTTGGACAGCGTGTGCCGCTGCGCAATCCGCTGCGTCGCGATAGTCGACAAGATGACGGCACTGCCGAACAGGATAATCCCCAGACCGATATCCGCCCGGGTCACCAAACTGCCCTCAAGGAACAAAATGGTCAGCGCGACCACGAGGACATCCAGCATCGACCACCGCGAGATCCGCTCGAACAGCCCCACCAACCGGGGCGCCCAGCCGTGGGTCAGGCCTAGGGCCCAAACCAACAACGCCGTCCCGATCTTCAGCGCCGGGAGCAGAACGGTAAAGATGCCGACGATGGCGAACAGGAAGTAGTCCCCGCTACGAAAAAACGCGACCACCCCGTCAAGCAACGAGAACTCGCGCTCGAACACCAACATGCTGCGCACTGAAATAACCGGCATCCACAGACCGACGACGAACAAAGGCGCCGCCGCCAACAACAACAGGCCGGCAATCCAATCGCGATTCATGGGGCGCAGCTTAGTGGCATTTTCAGATCCAGCGCCAATCCGACACCACACGTCGGGCGGGGCGCGGCGTTCGTTTCCCAGATACTGCGTTAGTTACGGCTACACGCATCGATTGTCGACGTTGAAGACCTAGGTTCCAGTCCGGGTTGCAATCGGCCCCTCCTTTGCCGTCGCTGCAACCCAGAGTTTATTGCTTGGAATCAATGTTTTATTCGCCACAAATGCCGAGAATAAAGGCATACTTCGTGTGCGGTACAGAGGGACAAGAATGCGCTGAAGAAATCTGCAAAAGACGCTCGCGGGAATTGCAGCCGCCGGTGTGTTGGCGGGCGGTACGGCGGCTATTGCGGCCACCTCCGGTCAGCTGACCCTAACCGGCACGGTGCAACAAATTCTGGCGATCACGGTCACCCCAACGGCGTCAGCCTCGGGTCTCGACCTCACGGGGTCGGTGACCCAGCTCAAGGTCGCGACGGTCGTGGCCGAAGCCAATAACCCATCGGGGTATTCGGTCACAATCCTGTCGTTGAACCAAGGCGCCAGCGATTGCGGCGCGGCGAATGGGCCGTGTTTCCACAGCCCGACGGCCACCACGAACGATGACCTGTCGTTCAGCCTGCTGCGCGATGCGGTGGCGGTTTTGTTCTCCGGTGCGTCCGGAACGTTTATTTCGAGCGGCGCTCGGTCGGCCGTGGGCGGCGATAGCTTTGATGCCAACATCACCTACGACGGTACCTCGGCGAACCTCGATCAGGCGACCGATTACACCGAGACGCTGACCTTCACGATTTCCGAATCCTAATCGGTCGGAAGGTGAACCAGAATGAGGCCCCGCTTCGGCGGGGCCTTTTTCATGCGCGGTCCGTAGCCTGACTGCGCCGGAACGCGCCGGGACTTTCCTGAAAGTGTTTTTTGAAGGCCCGCGAAAATGCCGCTTCCGAAGCATAGCCGACACGCGCCGCGGCTTCGGCGGCCGTCGCCCCGGCGTGCCGAAGATGTTCGCGCGCTTTCAACATGCGCCACATCGTTTGATAGCGCATCGGCGTTGTGCCGACCGTGGCATGAAAGCGGTGGGCCAATGTCGATCGCGACATCCCGGCGGCCCGCGCGACATCCTGCAGGCTGAGGTCCTGATCGATCTGTTGGTGAATGACCTGCAAAGCGCGCGCAAGGCGGGGATCGCGCGCTGCGGCAAGAAATCCCACCGGCGGTTGTTGGTCGTCGAGCCATGCGCGCAACGTCTGGACAAAGAGGATTTCGGCCAGCCGCTCGACGATCACCGTCGCACCCGGTCGCGCCGAATCGGTTTCGCGCACCAAAACGCCCATCACCGTGTCCAACCAACCGGGCTCATGTGCCGCAAGGCCTTTGGCGTGGATGACCGCGGGGATCTCGTCCAGCACGGGGTGCCTGATGTCGCGATCAAGTTCGAAATGCCCGCACAGCAAGCGCACGCCGTCCTCGCCGGTTTGGAATAGGGGACGGCCGTCGGCATGGGCTGTCACCACGTTCATGCCCGGCACCGTCGCGCGGCCCTCGCCGTCGTCCAAGGCGTGCCCGCGCCCCTTGGGAAACATCACCACGTCGCCCGCCGACAAGCGATAATCCTGCCCGTCGACCGACATGCGGCACTGCCCGCGGACCACCGCGTGGAAGGGCGCAAAGGGGCCGTCGTCCATCTGCATGCCCCACGGCGTGCAGAAGTCGTGCACGAAATAGACGCAGCCCTTCAGGCGCAAAAGGCCGAGTACGGTCGAAAGGGCGTCCATCGAACCAACCTAGGGTCTAGTTGCCCTAAACGCCAACTTTGCGGCAGGTTTCGGATGTTGGGACAAGAAAATCGGACCCTACAGCATTCAACGTCCGTCCATCTGGCGTCATGGTGATGTCCTCGTTCAACGACTCAACAGAGGAATATGCCATGAAACGACTTATTGCCCTGGCCGCCTTGGCCACCGCGCTTGGCACCAGTAGCGCCACCGCCCAAAGCTTCGATCCCAACGCGCCGGTCGTCAAACCGGCTCAAACCGTGACCTACCAGAACCTCAACGAGGCCATCCGCATGGGGGCCGGATTCGGCGACCGTGGTGCCACCGCGCACGGGACCTTCGGGACCTTCCCCGCCAATTTCATTACCCCGCATCACACCCACAGCACCGCCTACCACGGCGTGGTGATCGAAGGGGTCATGACCAACCCGTTCAACGAAGATCCGGCTGATTCCCCGCGTATGGCGGCGGGTTCGTATTGGTACGTGCCGGCGGGCGCCGCGCAAGCCACGGCATGCGTCTCGGACGTGCCGTGCAAGTTCTACTTCCACGCCGACGGCGCATTCGATTTCCACCCCGCCGAGTAACCCACCCGATTATGCAGCCCTGCCTTGCGGCGGGGCTGTCTCGGCTCGGCTAGGTCACGGATCGATCAGTTACTGAATTTTTCGCCGCGGTCGGGGCCGAACAGGCAATCGCATTCGCTTTCAAAGGCGACCACCGCCAACACCGCGACGCCGATCGCGATGACGATATTGCGTCGGTTGGTGGACGTCTGCTTGTCGTAGAACGCCACGCACTCGACGTAAATCGCGCTGCCCTCGCGATAGCCTTGGCTCGCGCATTTCTGCGCGCTGGTCGCCCGTTCCTGGCCCAGCCCGAACGGCGTAAAGGCAATACCCGTCCCGTTCGCGCACGCGGTGACGAACAGGCACAGCGCCACCACCGCCGCAATCCGAGAGCCCCGCATGAAGGTCGGCTTACTCGAAGTTCGCGGCGTCGTATTGCGCGGCGTTGTTGAGGATGTTTTCGGTCTCGAGCAGTTCGTTGATCTGCTTGAAATCGTACATGCGGTTGCGGAACGCGTTGGTCGAGCCGTGTTTTTTCAGGCTGGCGAAATATTCGCCGGCCAATAGGCTGTAGGCGCGGAACAACCCGCCCGGGAAGATCACGATCGAATAGCCCAAGTCTTGCAGCGCCTGGGCGTCGGTCACCGGCGTCGAGCCGCCTTCCACCATGTTGGCGAGCAACGGCACCCGGCCTTTGAAGCGCGCGCACATATCGCGCTGCTGGTCTTCGGATTCCGGCGCTTCGATGAACAGGACATCGGCGCCCGCCTCGACATAGCGTTCGGCGCGTTCCAGCGCGCTTTCGTAACCCTCGACCGCGATCGCGTCGGTCCGGCCGATGATCAAAAACTCGTCCGAGCGCCGCGCATCCGCCGCCGCTTTGATCTTGCCGACCATTTCGCCCGCCGGCACCAGGCTCTTACCTTTGAGATGGCCGCAGCGTTTGGGGAAGGTTTGGTCTTCCAGCTGAATGGCGTTCGCCCCCGACGCCTCGAACAAGCGGACCGTGCGCTGGGTGTTGATCGCGTTGCCCCATCCCGTATCCCCGTCCACGATCAAGGGCATCCCGACGCGTTCGTCGATCAGCGAGACCGTGGTCGCCACCTCGTTCATTGACACAAGCCCGATATCGGGCATCCCCAATCGGGTATAGGCGATCGACGCGCCGGTGATATAGCCCACCGAAAACCCGGCCTGCTGCACCATCATGGCCGAAAAGGCATCGAAACAACCCGGTGCGATGACGATGTCGTCGCCCGCTAGTTGTTCCTTGAGAGTGGGGTAGGGGCCGTGTCCGTTGCTGCTCACAATCATCATCCTATGGTCTGGTCGGGCCGCCGCCCGCTGGGAAATGGCGTCCTCCGCGGACGCCGCAGATGGTTTACCATATTCGATCGGACCACGAGTCCGAAAGGCAAGACGGAGATCGCGCGGTGGACGAGGGGCCGACCATTAGTTGGCGGATTGCATTGGCTCTGGCGGGTGCCGGGATCGGCACTTTTGCGATCGGGGTCGGCGGCTGGATTTGGTTTGCCGTTTCGGTGCTGCCTGCCATCAAGGGCTCGGGGATTACCATTTTGGTGATCCCGGGTTCGATCCTGTTCATCATGCTGCTGGGCTATATCTGGTATCAGATATTCTCCCTGATCCTCACATTGCTCCGCGCCGACGAGCACGATCCATAGATTTTGCGTCGTCCGCCCTGGTATGGTGCCTCCACGAATGATGGAGGATTCCATGGCCAGTCTTGCCGAAGTTGCCCCCGACGCCGAAGCCGCGCTCAAGCCCGGCTCCGCCGCGCATCATGTTCTGACCTACTTGCGCACGATGGAGGCCCGCGACCTCGATACCGCCAAGGCCATGCTCGCGCCGGGGTTCAAGATGGTGTTTCCCGGCGATTGGCATTTCGACACCCTCGAAGATTTGATCGCCTACGGCAAAGGGCGCCAAGGCACCGCGCTCAAAACCTTCGATCGCTTCGACGAGACCGAGGCCGAAGACGGCACCGTGGTCTACGCCTGGGGCACGCTCTACGGCAAGAAACTCGACATGGAAACGGATTACCGCGACATCCGGTTCGTCGACCGTTTCGTCATGCGCGATGGCAAATTCGTCAGCCAAATGGTGTGGAACGACATGGGCGAGCACGGCTTCGGTCCGGGCGATCGGCCCATCCCGCCGAATCCGCCGCCGCGTGGCGACGACACCGCCAAGGGCGACGCGTCCAAGCTGGTCCTTAAGTACCTGCGCACGATGGAAGCGCGCGACCTCGACGCCGCCAAGGCAATGCTGGGCCCGGGCTTCTTCACCATCTTCATGGGCGGGCATCGCTTCACCACGCCCGAAGAACTGGTCGCCTTCCAAAAAGGCCGCCAACAAAACACCTGGAAGGCCTTCCAGCGCTTCGACGAGATCGAGGCTGACGACGGCACGGTGGTCTTTTGCTTCGGCACCTTGCAAGGCGAACTGATGGACGGCACGCCCTACCAGAACATCCGCTACATCGACCGCTTCACGCTGCGTGACGGCAAGATCGTCGATCAAATGGTCTGGAACGACATGGCCGAACACGGCTTCCCGCGCACCAAGGTCTGAACGCGCGCCTGACGGGCTAAGCCTTGGCCTAGCCCGCGTCGGGCAGCACCTCGATGTCGTAGGCGTGGCTCAGGGTCCGCGCGGCCTTGGGGTCGTGCACCTCGATCTCGAACCGCGTCGCCGGGCGCACCCCGCCTTGGACGGCCAAGGTGCCGCAAAACATCAACGTGCCGTCCTCGAACGTCCCGCCGGCCGCGCGATAACCCGCAATCAAATCGGCCGGGGCCAACATCGTCGTGACGGGCCCGCCCTGATACGGCACGCGGGTCCCATCGATGGTGGCGAACGAACGCAGTACCAGCGCGTCCCAATGGTCCTCAAGCTCGGCCAGCGGCCACAGGGTGCGGCCGATCGGCTTGGCGCAGACTTGTTTGGATAGGCTCACGCTGTGGGTCTCCAGCGCGCGGTCGGTATGGTCCGAACCCACGCCAACCCATAGCACGCCGACGTGTTGCAGCACGAAAAACTCGACCTCGCCGGAGGACTCAGCCCCCACCACCTGGATTTTCGGCGCTTGCGTCAGCAGCGACGTCGCGCCGCGATAAAAGCATGGGGTAGTCGCCGGTCGCGGCACGCCGATCGCTTCTAATTCGGCGATGTGGGCTTCCATCGCCGCTTTGTCGCGTCCGGTCCACCCCGCGACGACAAGGGTATCGATCCCGACCGCCAGCGGCCCTTCGGGGGTTTCAAACGAAAAATGGGTGGGAAGGGGCACGTTGCGGTCCTTGTCGGTCGGTCGGGCCGTCATCCTAGAGCGGAAACCCGCCACGTGCGCGGATTCCCGCCTGCCCCGCGTTCTTTATCGGTTTGGATGACGCTGCACCTTCCGGGGCGCTAGACTGGCGGTTCAAACAGGAGGCACCCATGACCCGTCAGGCACCCCACGGCGCATTCCCTGAGATCAATCACGACGAAATGGCGCGACAAGACTTCGTCCTGCGCCTGCGCGAATATGTGGCCGGCGATATCGTCGGTGGCAACGACACGGTCTACAAGCATGCTGTAGAGCCCGCCTTCGAACGCGCCGAGGGGCGCAAGCCCGCTACCCGCAAAGAAGCCCGCCAGGCGATGGAGCGGCATCCCTATCACCAGGCCTGGGGCTCGCTCAACCGCGCCACCCAAGAAATGATTTGGGATTCGGTGCAAGATTCGCTCGACCGCCAAGACGACGCGTTGAACCGCCGTATCAAAAACGTCGGCAAAAACAACGGCTCGCTCCGCCTCGACCCGAACGTCGCGGCGCCGCGCTATCTCACGGCGGTGGACATCCACTGCATGCCCGGCAACTACCACACCGAGTCCACCGAGGACGATGCCTATCAAGGCGCCTTGCTCGATCGCGGTGCGTTCATCTATGCGCGCGGGCAGCGCGGGCCCAATCACGACTCTTTCGGACACGACCTCTTGGCCTATCTCGACAAGACGCGACCCGGCTTCAAGCCCAAACGCATCCTCGACATGGGCGCCGGTGCGGGACAGGTGACGTGCGCATTTGCCGAGGCGTTTCCCGATGCCGAGGTGCACGCCATCGACGTGGCCGCGCCGCTCCTGCGCTACGGCCACAAGCGCGCGGCGTCGCTCGGCTACGACATTCATTTTTCGCAGCAGAATGCCGAAGGCACGGACTTCGACGACGAGAGTTTCGATCTCATCTTTTCGTGCATCATGATGCACGAAACCTCGTCCAAGGCGCTGCGCAACTACGTCGCGGAAACCCGGCGTTTGCTTGCTCCTGGCGGCATCGCCCTACATATGGATTTCCCCCACAACCACGACAAAACGCCCTACCTCCAGGCGATGGTGGATTGGAGCACGCACAACAACGCCGAACCCTTTATCGGCACGCTGGGCGATACCGATTTGGCCGAGGTCGCCGTGCAGTCGGGATTCTCCCACAACACGGCCGCGGTCGTCCCGATGTCCACGGTCACGCCGGGCAACCGCATGTACGTACTCGACGCCCGCAAACCGGCCTAGCCCGACCTTCTTAGCTTGGTTCCGGCGTTGCCGATGTCCTAACTGGTCGGCGCATTAGGCGACAATGCGACCCGACCAGAAATGGACGCGGGTGAACTTCCCGCTCGCGCCGAAGTCGAAGAAATTGCAGTTCTCCATATCGACGTTCGGGCCGTCCTTAATGTCGCTGCGATAGCGAATTTCCACGGCGCAGGTCTCTTTCTCGGTGTCGACCACCGCGTTGCGCACTTCGTGCAAGCGCATATTGGTGTTCGCGATGAATTCGGCGAAGAACGCATGTATCTCGTCGCGCCCGGTGAGCACGAGGTCGTTGGTTTCCCAGGTCAATGTGGCATTCGGCGCAAAGCAGGCGAGGGTACCCTCGAGATCGCCGCTATCCATTGCACCGAAATAGCCGTTGACCACCACATCGAGGTAAAAGTCGCGATCTCGCGTCATTGTTTCGTTCTCCGGGCTTGTGTCGGGGGCAATAAAAAACGGGCCCAGCCAATGGCTGCGCCCGTTTTTGTCACGCATCGCTCTCGCGTTACGGTCGTCTAGAGCTACTCCGCCGCTTCGCTGAGGGGCACGACCGGGCAATTGGCTTCTTTCTCGACCAAGTCGTAGACGAAGATGAACTTCGCCATGCCGGTCAAGATGCCGGCGACCATGCCCAACTCGAAAATCTGGGCGTCGTCGAAATGCGGCTTCAACTCGTCGTATAGCTTTTTGTCGAGATGGCCGTTCATGTTGGTCATAACGATCTGATCGGCCAACCGAAGCACGGCGCGCTCTTTGGCGTCAAAGCAGTCGGCGTCCTCGTTCATGATCCAACGCAGTTGTTCGGGGGTCACGCCCTGTTTCTGGGCAGCGTCGCGATTGCCTTTGTTGCAATAGGCGCAGCCGTGCGTCATCGACAAACGATAGCGCAGAATTTCCTTCAGACGCGCTTCCACCCGTCCGCCGTAAAACAGACGTCCGTAGAATTCGTCCTTGTACCAAACCATGAGTTCCGGCGCGTTGGCGCCGACCTCGTTCATGGTCGCATCGTCGCGCAGCGCTTTTGCGGTATCGAAGTCGGCGCGCATGCGCTCAGTCATCTCTTCGCGCGGCACGCGGCGCAGCATCGGATTAGGCATCGGGCTCTCCCACTATTGGCGCGGCTCGGCGCGCAAGCTGTTTCTATTGTGCCGCTGCAGCATGCCGACCGCAACCGGCGTTGGTCACCCCCTGGATTCCAGGGCTTCGCGCAAGTCGGGTCGCTCGCGCAACACGCGACGGGCGTAGTAATCGAACTTCCAGTCGAAAATGTCCTTTTGGCCGAGGAACTTCTTCGATTGGCGCGCCGCAGGGGCGGGCAGGGGGTCCAAGGTCCCCGCCGCCATGGCTTTCACCTGAACCGCCGCGGCGCTTTCCAGCACCAAAGCGCCGATCACCGCTTCCTGGACGCTCGTCCCGACCACGACAATCCCGTGGTTCTTAAGTAGCGCGGCGCGGTTTTCGCCCAACGCTTCGGCGACCATGCTGGTTTCGCCTTCGCCCTCGAAGAAGACGCCCTTGTGTTCGTTGAAAAAGGTGATGTCCTCGAAAAAGATCGCGGCCTGTTGATCGATCATGGCCAGCGGTTCGCCGATCGATGCCAGCGCCAAGGCGTTGATCGCATGGGTGTGGACAATGGCGTTGACGTCCGGCCGGCGGCGATAGACCGCCGCATGCAGGTCCAACGCCGGGCTGATTTCGCCAGTGCCCTGCAGCACCTTCAGGTCCATATCGGCTTCGTGCAGCTCCGAGGGCACCGCTTCGTCGAAGCCGAGCCGGAACCGGTTCGACCAAAACGTTTCCGCGCCGGGCATTCGCGCCGTGATGTGTCCGGCGATGTCCAAGCCCTGTCCCTCGCGGTCGAGAATGTGATGCGCCAATACCAGTTCGCGCTGCATGCGCTGCAGATCGCTAGCCGGTTCGGTGGCAAAAAGCTGGATCACGGTGCTCATGGCGGGCCTCACGAAGCAAAAAGAGTGCGCGACATCTTTCCCCGCCCGTCGACCAAGCGCAATGCCGCGACGTTAGGGCGTTCGCGCGATGGCCGTTGCCGCCTCCGAGACGGCCTCGGACCCGAGGTCGGCCAACCCGTCGCGTTGGATCACGGTCACCGCGGCGCCTCTGGGCTGAGTTTGGGCCGGCACCGAAGCGCGGGAGAACAACACCACGGCCGGGCAATCGGCGGCCGCGATCAAATGCATCGGGCCGGTATCGTTACCGACGGCGAGCGCTGCGCGTCGTGCCAGCGCGACGATTTGGCCAAACGAGGTCTTGCCCAACAAACTTTGGGTGCGCGGTTCGATCTGACAGATCGTCGCGATTTCGGCGGCTTCGGCATTTGTTCCGATCGCGACCGGCACGATCCCGGTTGCGCATAAGGCTGTTGCCAGCGCACCGTACTGCGTGGCCGGCCACCGCTTTTCGGGTCGGTGCGGCGCCCCGCCCGGCACGATCAACGCAAACCGATCCGGCAGATCTAGGCCGGCGAGATCGCCGTCAAGCCAAGATAGATCGGGCGGCGGCGTTTCCGGGATACCGGCATCCGCCAATTGCTCGGCCTGGCGCTCCAGCGTGTGCATGGCATTGCGTGCGGGATTGCGGTGAGGATGCGAACAGCCCTTGGCGATGCCCGACCATTCCGGCTTGGCCCGACCGAAGAAGCGAAAATAGGTGTGCGTCCGGTCGCTGTGTTGCAAATCGTACACTCGTTCGAATCCGCTTTGCGTGATGAATCGGCGCAAACCCAGCCAAGCGCCCCATTGCCACAAGCTGGGTTTGGGGTCGACTTCGACCGCATCGAACCAACCGCACGCCTGTCCGAAATCCGCATAGGGCGCGGTCGTCAGCAAGGTAATATTGGCGTCCGGGTGATGCGCCCGGATCGCTTTGAACGCGCCCAGCGCCAGGACGAAATCGCCCAGGGCGCTGTGTTTGATAACAAGGATGCGTCGGGCGTCCGGCACGGGCACACGCTGGCCATTGGTAGGGCGTCCTTCTTAGCGTGGGCGGCCCGTCGTGATAAGCGCCAATCGCCTTGACGCCGCGCGGCGCAACCGCAACCATCGCGCCATGGTCACATTCAAGCGTCCCGCAATCGTCGAAGAAATCCGCCTCCCGCGTCTGCGCGTCAGTTATCTCGATTGGCCGGGCGATGGGCCGCCGGTCCTCCTCATGCACCCCAACCGGACCAACGCCCGGGTGTGGGACTTTGTGGTCGACGCCAGTACGTTGCCCAACCGTTTCGTCGCGCCCGATGCGCGTGGCCATGGCCTCAGCGATTACCCCGAGCGCGGCTATGTGCTGCAGGAATACGTCTGGGACCTGATTGAATTCCTCGACGCCCTTCAGATCGACCGGATCGTCCTGGTCGGTGCCGCCACCGGCGGCAACATCGCGCTACTGGTCGCCTCGCAATCCCCGCAACGGATTGCCGGCCTGGTCGTTGCCGACCCCGGTTTGTCGCTCGATAAGAAAATCAGCGGGGACGTCAAAGAAGAGATCGTCAAGAACTTCCGCTTCCCGGATTTCGAAACAGCCAAGGCGGCAATGCCTTTCAGCGCGCTGTGGTCCGACGACATGAAAGACCACTACGCCGAGCACAGCTTCAAGCGCCTCGAGTCGGGCGAGGTCGAATGGCGCTACTATCCTGCTGGCGCGCAATACACCGAAGGTCTTCTAGAAGAAGACATGTGGGACGACATCAACGTCTCCTGCCCTACGCTGATGATGCGCGGCGCGGACTCGCACGTTTTTCCCGCGCATAATATGAAGCGCCTACAAGAAATGATTTCTGGCTCGGAGGCGCACGACATCCACGAGTGCGACCACCGCATCAGCCAAGACCAGCCCAAACACATGGCTGGCCTCATCGACGACTTCGTCAAGCGGCGCGTAACCGGCGCCTAGCGGTCGAGGAACGCGGTCAGCGCGACCGCCCGATCGACCGGCGCGAGGGGCACCTCGGCCGTCTCTGCATCCCCCACCAACGCCGCCGCGCGGTCGCGAAAGTCGGCAAAGGGATCGTTCTCGGCGGCGCAGACCAGCGTCGGGCAGCGGATCGCCCCAAGGCGCCCCGCGAGATCGTCGGCAAACAAGACCGCGTAGGTGCCGGCGTAGTTTCGGTGCTGTTTGAGGATGCCGACCATCCGCGTCGTCAGGCGCGCCGGGTCGGCATCCGGTTCGACATACCGAACGCTCTCCACGCCTTCGTTGTACCAAGGCCAATAGAGCTGTTCGTTGCGCAACGCCGTCCATAGCTTGAGCAAGTGGCTCCCGTCGGGCTCCAGGTGGATGTCCGGCGCATAGCCCGGTGCCACCGCGTCGCGGACCGTCGACGGCACCGCCATGGCGCCGTCGAGTATTAGGCGCCGCACGCGGGTCTTGTCCTGCGCGGCAAGCGCTGCGGCAATCGTCGCCCCACCGTTGTGGCCGTATCCGTCGACGCGGTCCAAGCCGAGTTGATCGAGGATTGCCGTCACGACCGTCGCCTGCGCATCGACGTTGAGAACCTTATCCTGATCGGAATCGCCGTTGCCCGGTGGGTCGATGGCGATCACTCGGCGGTGTCGCGCCAGCGCATACATCAACGTCTCGTAAGGCGCGCTGGAGCCCGGGACATGCGGCAACACCAGCAGGGGCGGCCCTTCGCCCGCGCCGCATTCCCGTACCAAGACTTCGCCGTTCTCTAGTGCGACGAACCGCCGTGTCATCCGGTCCGGCAGGGGCGTCACTTCGGGTGCCGCCGGCGCCGTCCCTTGCGGCAAATGCGCGGCGATAATGTCGCGATAACGCAACGCCGCGCCGTGATCGTCGACCGGTAGGGTTTCCTGCCAACACCCTTCCGGCAGGTCGCCCAACAGCTTCAACGATTCGATCAGCGAATCTTCGGCCCGTCCGGCAAAACACGTCGGCACCGTTACCCCTTGCACGGCCTCGATCTCTGGATAGCGAAAGACCGCGGCGTAGCCCTTGGCATACCCCGCACCGGCGCTGAACCCGGCCAACGCGATTCGGTGCGTCATCTCGATATTGCGGCCCCCGGCGGTTGCGCGGGTTGCTTTGCGCTTGTCGTACCACGGCCAATAGATGCTCATTTCGCGATAGCGCAAAAAGAACTCGACCAAGTGCAGCCCGGTCCACACCGGCTGCCACGGTGGCAAGTATTCGCGAAGCATGTTGGCGCGCTCGTGGTCCGGCCAAGCCGGGTACCCGTCGAACATCGCCACAGACACCCGCGCGGGGTAGCGCCGGGCGAACTCGATCGCCACCGTCGCACCGGTATGCGAGCCGAACAGCGCGCATTGCGCGATGCCGAGCGCATCCAAGGTTTCCGCCAGCGCTTCGGCGTAATCGCCGATCTCCGGCGTCTCGACGACAAGCGGGTCCGACAATCCGTATCCCGGGGTATCCAACGCAATCGCCGCATAATCGCGGCCGAACACCTCGACGAAGGTGGTCAGCGCCCACGACGAACTCGGGCTGGCATGAAGCAATACCACCGGCGCGCCCGATCCCGCGCGGCGGTAGTGCACCTGGCGCGTGCCGACATTGAAGAAATGCCGGGTGATGCTCATGCGGCACCGTTCAAGAAGTCGTCGACGCCCTTGGCGATCGCATCGTTCTGGAAGTCGACCATCAGATAGTCGCCGTCGGGCACCATTGCGGCGGCCTCGGGCGCAAATTGGTGAAACGGATCGTCTTCGATCGACGCTACCAAGGTACGCACCGGAATCATCTGCAGTCGATCGCGCACCGGATAGTCGAACATCGCGGCCCACACCTTGTCGTAGTTGCGGTAATGCTTGAGCACGCCGGTGATCTTGCGTGACAGAAGTTTGGCGTCGATTTCCGGTTCGATCAGGCGCACCGCTTCGATCGATTCGTTGTACCAGGGCCAGAACAGCTGCTCGTTGCGCATCGCGAACCACAGGCTGATCAAGTGCGAGCCATCCCATTTGGGCACGATGGGCGGCGCATAGTGCGGCGCCATCGCCAGGCGAACCTCGTCGGGCATGGCCAGCGGCGCAAACAAGATCAGATTGCGGACTTTGTCGCGTTGGGTCAGCGAGAACTCGGTGGCGACCGAGGCGCCCCCCATATGACCGATCAAGTCGACCTTTGCCAATCCCAGCTTATCCAAGGCTTGGCCCAGCACTTCGGCATAGCCGGTCACCGAGTGCGGCGCCGTCCAATCGTCCGAGTCGCCGTTGCCCGGCATGTCCAGTGCGATGACGCGTCGTCCCAAGGCCGCCAGCGACAGCATGAACCCTGTGTCGAGCGACACGTCGCCAGGCAGTTGCGGCAGTAGGACGATCGGTACGCCGTCGTCGGGGCCGGCGCGACTCACCGCGATTTGACCGAAATCCAGATCGACATAGTCGCGGTTAACCTTGCCCGGCACGTCGACCGAGGCGGGCGGGGCGGGCGCGTCGGCCGACGCCGGGTGCATCTCGAGGATCTCGCGATAGCGCAAGGCAGCTTGCCCGATGTCGCGCGGCAATTCCTCGGTCCAGGACCCCTCCGCCATGCGCTCTTCGATCAGCGGAAAGCCCTTGATCAACGAATCGCCCAGGCGTGCGCCAAAACAGGTCGGTACGGTCAGTTTGCCGATCGGCTCCAGCCCGGCATACCGAAACACCGCCGAATAGCCGACGTTGTAGTCCTCGCCGGTAATAAAGCGCGGCAATACCATGTCCATCATCCGGTCCGCCGGCGGCGGTGCCGCGGTCGTCGTGCGGTTCTCGCGGTGCCACTTGAAGGTCGGCGAAAAGATGAACTGCTCGCGAAACTTGTGCCAGGTGTACAGCAGGTGCGACGCATCCCACTTCGGCTCGTAGGGCGGGAGGTAGTACTTCGTCATATCCGTGCGATAGGCATCTTCATAGGCGGGATAGCCGTCGATCACGAACATCGACACCCGGTCGGGATAACGCACCGTGAATTCCATCGCGATCGATGCACCGGTGTGCGACCCCCAGATCGCGCACTTCTCTAGTCCCAAAGCATCAAGCGTCTCTCGCAGCCCCTCGGCGAGGTCGGCAATTTCGGGCTTCTCCATCTCCAAGAGATCGGAATGCCCATAGCCCGGCGTATCCAACGCAATCGCGGTAAAGCGTTCGGCGAACACCTTGGTGAAAGGATCAAGCGCCTTCGCCCAACTGGGCGAGGGGTGGAGCATCACGACCGGCGGTCCCGATCCCGCCCGGCGGTAATGCACCCGTCGTGTCCCCACGGTCACGAAATGACTGCGAATAGTGGTATCGCTCATGCTGCCCTCCCCAGGATTTGCCGCCATCATAGCGAGCGTTGGGCACACGCGCCCCACCAGGAGGCTAGCTGCCCGTCAGTCGTGCCTTAGGGGGATTCGCGAAGACTGCGGCTAAAGCGGCGTCGCGTCTGAGACCGTATAGCGGGTCAGGTTGCGCTCACCGATGCCCAGGGTCGGCCAGGCCGCGCGCCAGGCGGCCATATGGGGTGTTTCGAAGTGCGCCTTGAGCGCGTCGTCGCTTTCCCACACCTCGATCACATGCACGACGCCGGGGTCGAGCACGTCCTGCGCATAGCTATAGGCGGTGCAGCCGTCTTCGGCGCGCGAGGCCGTGACCATCGCTTCCATGTGCGGCCGTGCCGCCTCGATCTTGTCGGGCGGCACGCGCACCGTGCCCGCGATGACGATCACGGTTCTTTGGGCGGGGCCGGCTCGTCGGGGTCGGCGGCCAAGCCCTCGACCCGTTCGCGCAGGGTGAAAAAGACGCGATCGATAAAGGCCTGGCTTTCGGCGTCCAGTTTGGCGCGTTGCGCTGGCGTGAACTTGAAGTTCTCGATCTCTTTGGCGGTGAAGACCTTCTTTTTGGCCGCCAATCCTTCATAGGCGGCCAGGCGTTCCTTCACCACCCAAAGCTCTTGCGCCAACGCCATGCTGATTGCGACCAGCTCGTCGACGCCCTCGGCGGAGAAGAACCGCGTGTCTTTGCCTCGAACGCTGTAACGCAGCGGCTTCTTGTCCGCGCCGGCGGTGCTCATTTCCAGGCCCCGAAGCAATACCAATGGATGCCTGCGGCAAAACGGCCCGTTTGGTCGTCGGCCTTGCCGGTCTGCTTCTTCACCGAGTCCTTCACGGCCTTTTCGCCGTATTGGCCGAGGCTCGGGATGATGTACTGGACGAACTTGTTCTTCGCGAAACCCGCATCGGCGCACACCGCCTGCGGGTCCATGTCGCGGAACGGCTTATAGAACGGCTCTTTGTTGTAGTAGCTGTCCCAGTCCAAATAGAAGCTGTCGTAAGCGCCCAGCATTTTGTTGGGTGGCAGTTCCATGTGCAGCATCAGTCCGCCCGGCTTCAGCAAACGGCGCGCTTCCTTGAAGACTTTCTTGATGCCCTTTTTGGGCACTTCGTGCAGGAACATCGACGAAAAGATCAAATCGAAGCTCTCGTCTTCGAAGTCCGTCGCCTCGGCGTTTTGCTGATGAAAGTGCACCGGCACCCCGGCAGCTTGCGCGCGCGCATGGCCGTAGCGCACGACCGGCGCGCCGACGTCGATGGCATGAACTTCCGCCTTGGGATAGGCCTTCGCCCACGGCACGGTGTTGTGTCCGATGGTGCAGCCCATGTCCAAGATGCGCTCGGGCGCAAACTTCGGGTACTTGTTCTGGATGAACATCGAGATCGAACTGCCGATGTCGTCGAGGTTCTTACCGAAGAACCCCATACTGAACACCGAAATGCCGTTGTCGTAGACCGCGCCTTGCGTCACGTCGTCGGGCGCGTATTCGGTATCGTAGTTGCCCGGCATCCTATGTACATCGATCGCCGACACGCTGCGCGGCACCTTGAACTTCGGATCGGTTTCGACCGTTCCGTTCGCTTTCTTCGACCGGCTCAGCGCCTTGGCCTTTTTGTTCAGCGCGTCTTGGCTGCGCTCGACCGTCGGCAGGATGGAGCGAAAGACCATTTCTTGGGCGTTGCACCGCATCGACGAATAGAACTTGAACGTCGGGTCTTTCTTGAGCGCGCGATGCACCTCGACCCCGTCTTTCGGCGCCCGCTTGTTCTTGCGTTCGAATTTAGGTTCGACTTCGCTCTCGTAGACCGTCCGCATCCCGTTGGCGAGGTCGTGAAGCACGTACATGCGCATGCTCGACATAAAGGTCTGGCGCGCAGCTTCTTCCGGCGTCGGCTCTACCTTCAGGGCGTGGTTGACGTATTTGGTCATGGCCGGGAGCTCCCTTGCGATCTGACGTGATGGTTTGGCCGCAGTATGAAGTCTCGGCCCAGGCTTGAAAAGGCGAGGGCGGGTGCCGCTGTTGGCGGCTATTCGGCTGCCGCGAGGCCGAGGCGTTGATTGACCCGCGGCATGACCTCTCTCGCCAGCAGGTCCATCGAGCGGAACCACCCCTCGCGTGCGCCAGGATCGGCATAGTCGAAGCCGATTTGCAGTAGCACGCCGAAACCGCCGGTTTGCGCGTACTGGTCGACGATTTGATCCACGACCTTGTCCGGCGTCCCGACGAACCATGTGCCGTGGTCCACCAGATAGGCCGCATCGACCTTCGCATCGGCGGGCGCGCCGTCGCGGCGAAACATGTCGGCGATCCCCAGCCGCTCGGCGATCACGCTAAAATACCGGTTCCAAAACGTGCCGGCGAAGCCGTCGACCACGGCCCGCCGCGCCTCGGCGTCTGTATCGGCGACGTAAATCTCGCGAATCTGACGCCAGTTGTCGCGCGTC
>Ga0181593_10002149_pt1 | contig 18112 bp, 21 predicted proteins | sample 071ome_19_FD_133756 | JGI IMG/M metagenome (GOLD analysis project Ga0181593, IMG submission 133756) | Coastal salt marsh microbial communities from the Groves Creek Marsh, Skidaway Island, Georgia - 071413AT metaG (megahit assembly) | ecosystem: Environmental > Aquatic > Marine > Intertidal...
AACACCGAGCAAACGGTATGGTGGGCACACTTATTGTTGAGTAGTTTGGGGGAATGAAAAAGCGCGACCGTAGGTCGCGCTTTTTCTTCTACTCATGTATAGTCACTTACTAATGTCACATCCGTTTACCAAACTATTTATGCAAGCACTCAGAAAAAGTACTGAGGAAGACAATCTTGTGCTCAAGAAAGCAGAGGAGATACTAGGGCGTGGCTACTCAAAAGAAGAGGTTGTTTCGGTGCTTATTAAGCTCAGAATTGGTCTTCTAGACCAAAAAGAAGAGGATATAGTTGCTGATGCACTCGATATACTTATAGAGGACGATTAGTATTCTGGCTTTTGGAGATACACCGAGATACTACGTCGTTTTGCTGTTTTTCCTTTGTGACGATGTGATTTGTACACTTTATGGACAATATACTTTTCGCTAAATGCATCAATAATCTCATCTTCAGTTGATACATGTTCAGGTACTCCAATGTTTGGATGAATGTAAGAATTCTTCTCCTCAGCAGGGTTTTCTTTAATCATGCGACGAGCGTGCTTGTCTTCGTCGAGGAGAAATGTTTTGTAAAAGAGAAACCCTCCAGGTCTCAAGACTCGATATATTTCATTGCGAAGATAGGTTCGCTCATCTGCATTTAAAAAGTGTGAGACCATCATATCAAGTACCAAGGTTTGCGAATTATCAGGAATGTCGAGGTCTCCTGCAATACTTCGGGCGGTGTACTCAATGGGGAGATTGTTATCTTCAGCGTATTGTCTCGCTTGCTTCACTCCTTCAGAGGAGATGTCGTAGCCAATACCACGCATCTCAAAGGTCTGTGCAAGCCACACAAGGTTTCGCCCGTTTCCACTTCCAAGGTCGAGTACCGACGCAGTCACATTTAAGTACTTCTTCCCAGTCTCACGCATAAGCCAGCGTGTGAACTTTTCGAGATCCTCGCTCGGGTTCATCGAAACCGCCAAGTACTCGCTCTCTGCTTTATACTCTTCGTCCCAAAAACCCTTTCCTTTGCGCTTCCGTTTCTTCATGTACATAAGTGAAGCACACGCATGAATAATCCGCAATTGCTCTTCACAGAGTGGCACTAACACGCTACACTCGGTGGGTATGCAAGAAGAAACTACATTTATATATGGAAAGCACGCAGTGCGTGAGGTGATAGAAGCGAGACCAGAAATCGTGAAGGAAGTTCATATTGACCCAGACATAAAAGAAGAAATTAGTGGCCGTATTAAAGAGCAGGGAATTACACTGAGGGACCTCACAGGAAAGCAACTACCAAAAGGAGTTGATAAGGACGCAGTTCACCAAGGGTACATTGCAGAAATCAAAACTGACAAAATCGCGCTGTCGTACGAAGACTTCATAAGCGAACTCGTCGTCACCAATGACACTGCAGTTGTGGTACTCGGAGAGATACAGGACCCACACAACGTCGGTGCTGTCATTCGGAGTGCGGCAGCGCTCGGTATGAGCGCAGTCTTGATTCCTGAACACAGACAAGCGCAAATCACTGGTACCGTCGTTAAGGTCTCAGCTGGCGCTGCATTTCGTATTCCGCTTGTGAGCATCGGGAATGTAAACAACGCGCTTCGCGACTTGAAAGAAAAAGGGTTTTGGACGTATGGACTCACTGGTGCAGGGGATACGAAACTCTCAGAAGAAGGATTTGAAAAGCCATCATGCTTTGTGGTGGGGAATGAAGCGGGCGGAATCAGAGAAAAAACACTTGAACATTGTGATATAGCGCTCACTATCCCAATCACGGGGCATACTGAGTCTCTCAACGCCTCAGTTGCGGCTGGAATCGCCTTTTATGCATGGAGTGCAAAACATCCCTTTACAGACTAAATGGGGGTATATAATAGAAGTTCCCGGAAAATAGCTAAAAATCGGTTAGAAATTTCACCATAGAATTTGAATCTTTAAAGAGCAACGAGCGGGCAAAAACGTGTAGTATAGTTCCTCCACATGCAAAAGATATATGCATAAAAACAAACCAAATATCTTTGTGTACGTTATGGGTCTTCCATCCGGAGTAGCACAGAGTATTAAAAACTACGGCAAAAAACAAAAACGAAGGTTTAAGATACTGTATCTTAAAGATAGCAACGTAAAAGACGGTAAAACAGCAGCTGACTTTCCAGATGCTGATATTTTTGTTGAATGTGACTTCTCAAAGCCAGCCCGAATTGCTGAAGCGCTCGCGCCCTATCAAGATAAGTTAGTAGCCATAACCTGCCGTTCAGAAGCTAGCATTTCACGTTTTATGCAGGTAATTCCACATGTGCCGTATCTCCGAACTCCATCGACTGAGTCTCTCAAATGGTCAACCGATAAACTCGAAATGCGAAGACGGTTTCGACTTTTGGCCAAGGAATTTAGTCCGAAATACGCAATTGTTAAAAACAACACCCAAGAAGAGCGTGCGCGTGTAATGAAGAAAATTGGTTTCCCGATGATTGTGAAGCCAGCAAACTTGGCGCAAAGCCTTCTCGTGAACATTTGTTACCACGAAGAAGAACTTGAAAAGGCTCTTAAGCAGTCATTCAGTAAGATAAAGAAGATTTATTCAGCAAACAAACGACAAGAGCTTCCCAAGATGATGGTGGAAGAGTATATCGAAGGTGAACAGTATTCAGTAGATGGCTATGTAAATGCTCGTGGAGAAATCACTTTTTGTCCAATGGTTCGCGTTAAAACTGGGAAGGACATTGGTCACGACGATTTTTATAACTATATGCACCTCTCACCAACAGCACTTAAAGACCGTTCAATTATGCGTGCTCACGATGCAGCCGAAGCCGGTATCCACGCACTCGGACTTCGAAACACGACGGTTCATGTCGAGCTCCTAAAAGTAGATGATGACTGGAAGCTTGTTGAAATTGGCCCTCGGGTCGGAGGCTTTCGAGCAAAACTGCACGAGCTCAGTTGTGACATCGATCATTCACTTAACGATATACTCATACGAATCCCTAAAAAACCTGTTGTTCCTAAAAAGTGTAAAGGATTTGCAGCGACACTTAAGTGGTTCCCAAAGAAAGAAGGGAAGATAACTAAGGTAAAAGGAATCAAAAAAACACAAGAACTTGAGTCTTTTGTAAGCATGGATGTATACAAAAAAATTGGTGATATGGCCAGGTTTGCAAAAAATGGAGGAAAAGCAGTCTTTACCGTTACTCTCTACAACACAGACCGCTCTAAACTGCTTGCTGATATCAGGCGTATCGAAAAAACAGTTGCTGTTGAAGTAAAGAAGTAAGTACTCACAGTTACGTCTAAAAAAGCGAAGGTACTGTTGTACTATACAAGTACATGATATTTACGAGACATCTTGTTGTGTTTGCAAGCCTTTTGTTTGTTGGTCTATCTCTTGCTCTGGTTTTTGTGCATGCCTCCCGCCAGAGAGCATATGAATCAGAATATGCAGGAATCCAATTTGTGCCTGGAAGTGAACACTATGGTGTCGAGGTAGAAAGCATAGAAGACAACAGCAAACAGACATTTATCGATAAAGTTCGGAACGCCCTTGTACAAAGTCCTCCTGTAGAACCAACTACAGAAGAAGAGGTTATTTCTGCGCCACCGACTACAAGCGAAACGTATCGCACATACTCACGACCTTTTGTGAGCGCGTTTCCACAGGCAGGAGCACTCTTTGCGTGTACACTCAATTCAATTGATGCTCCAAGCCCTAGCCAAACTCCATGGATTATTAATGAAACAGAGTGGAATCCAGCTCAGAAACCAACCGTCTCTGGAAATATTCAAGAGTACGGAAACATAAGCATAAACAAGGCAGGAGACAATAGAGTTATTTCTTTTCAGGGAGTTCCCAATCACGCAATCGGAACCTTTCCTGCACCCGCAAATGACCCAACGTTTTTATATGGAGTAAATACCTATGCAGTCGGTGTCTTCAATAGCACACTCACCGTGTCGAGCACTCCACAACTAGCACCTGCACCAAGCTGTATCGGAAGTGATGTGGTAGGCGTCTTAAACTCAGGCGCGCTACTGTTTAGAGGAATCTTCTCAAGTGGAAGCGATGCTCAGCTCGGAGCCCTTACTGACTCATGTGATGGGCATGTTGATAAGCTTGGACGATATCACTATCACGAAGAAAGTAATTGCGTGAAGCCAAATAGCGATGGCGCACTTGGGTATGCACTTGATGGCTTCGGCATATATGGAAGTGTAGAAGAGGGCAGGGAAATCAGTAACGCTGACCTCGATGCTTGTCATGGACACACCCATTCAATTATCTGGAATGGAAAAGTCACCAACATCTACCACTATCATATGACCGATGAGTATCCGTACTCCGTGGGATGTTTCATGGGCACTGCTGAGAGCATAAAAGTTCAGTAGCATGGGAACATTGGTATTTGACATTGAAACCGTCGGGGAGAGGTGGCAAAGCATTGATGAGCATACCAAAAATGTATTGACACGCTGGGCAAAAAAGTCAGCCAAAAATGAATTAGAAGAGAAAGCGCTCGTAGGCGATGTAAAGAATGGATTGGGTTTTTCTCCGTATACTGGAGAAATTGTTGCGCTTGGACTCTATGATGTCGAGCGGTCGCAGGGTGTTGTGTATTTCCAGAGCAATGAAAAAGATGTTGAGTTCGAAGAAGGTAATTATGTGTTTAGGTCACGGACTGAGAAAGAGATGCTCGAAGACTTCTGGGACGGTGTGCAGAGCTATGACACGTTTGTCACCTACAATGGCCGAGGGTTTGATGTGCCATTTATCAACATACGTTCAGCGGTACATAACATACGACCGACACACGATTTGATGCACTATCGTTACCTCAACAGGCAGGAAGAAATTTTCCACGTTGATCTCCAGGACCAGCTCACATACTACAATGCAGTACACCGAAAGCCGTCGCTTCATGTTGTATGTCGCGCGTTTGGTATAGAAAGCCCAAAAGTAGAAGGTGAAGAAGGGGACGATGTTGCGCAGCTATACGAAGCAGGGCGATTTAAAAAAATTGCAAAATACAATGCCCGTGATGTTGTTGCAACGACTGAACTCTATGAGAAGTGGCTTCAATATCTTGCACCGTACAGTTTTATTAACAGAATTACGTAGGGTATACTCATACATAATGAAGGATACGAACGAAAAAAAGTTTCCAGACGATTTTTTTTGGGGCGCAGCAACCGCCTCCTATCAAGTTGAAGGCGGGATTGAGAACACTGACTGGGCAAAAGCTGCAACAGAAGGCCGAGTTCCGCACTGTGGACGGGCATGCGATCACTACAACCGCTATGAGAAGGATTTTGATATTGCGAAAGAACTTGGTCATGATGCGCATCGTTTGTCAGTGGAGTGGGCGCGTATAGAACCAAAAGAAGGGAAGTTTGATATGGAAGCAATCAAGCACTACCAGCGTGTAGCAAAAGCACTCCAAGATAGAGGGATTCACCCTGGTATTACACTGTGGCACTTCACATTACCACTATGGTTTTCTGAGAGTGGTGGTTTTGAGAGAAAGGACGCCCCGGAAATATTTGCACGGTATTGCGCCTTCGTTGTTGAACACCTCAAAAACTACTGCCATCACTACTCAACAATGAATGAGCCGGTTGTAGTTGCATCAAATGGATATCTTCGGGGAACGTGGCCACCGTTTAAGCGATTTGCTTTTTTTGATTTTCTTACCATTACTAACTCAGGCAGGCAACATGAAGCACGATACAAGAAAGGACTTCGACCATTCTTCCTTTACCTAAAAGTCGTGAATAATCTAGCAAAGTCACACAATGCTGCGCACGATGCAATCAAGCGGGTGCTCCTTGCAAGTGATGTGAGTGTTGTAAAGCATGTGATTCTCTTTCACTCTAATCGCAATCCGTTCAATAGATTACTCGCGAAGGTTATGAATTGGTGGTGGACACATAGGTTTATGAAGAAAGTTATCGACAAATGTGACTCAGTTGGGCTTAATTACTATTTCCATAAAAAATTTGGTGATAAAGATACCTACGAAAAAACTGATATGGACTGGGATATTTTTCCACAAGGTATCTATGCGTGCCTCATGATGTTGTGGCGGTACAAAAAGCCGCTCTACGTCTCAGAGGCCGGTATTGCTGATGCTAAAGATGACAGACGAGGAGACTATATAAAAAAACAAGCAGAAGGAACATGGAAAGCTATTCAAGCTGGAGCAGATGTTCGTGGGCATTTCTATTGGTCATTTATGGATAACTACGAGTGGGCTCTTGGATTTGAAAAACGATTTGGACTTGTCGAAATTAATTATGAAACGCTTGAAAGAAAAATACGTCCTTCTGCGTATATCTATAAGGACATTTGTGAGAAAAATGCGATACAATAAAGAGCGTAACTAGCTCAATATTGTGAACTGGATATTTTTAGCAGTTGGCGCACAGCTCCTCCTTGCAGTTGTAGCGGTCATTGATAAATATATAGTCTCAGACGATAGGGTTTCTATTCGTCCTTTTGTATATGCGTTTTATACATGCCTTATTGCAGGAGCTTGGATTATTGTCTATGTGGTAGGACTGTTGCCGATTCCGGCGATTGGGGGCCTCTCAATACCATCATTTTCCAACATTGAGCATCCAACGCTTGTAGTTGTCGCCTTCTCATTTCTCGCAGCGTATTCATTTTTCTTTGCACTCGTGTCTATGTTTACTGCCCTTAGGCAAGCTGACGCATCAGACGTAGTACCGGTGATTGGCGCTACTTCTGCGATTGTGACCTTTGCACTCGGACATTATTTCCTTGAAAGTATGGCTTTCGTGGGGAATATGTTTGCCGGCATGGCGCTTCTTGTTGTGGGAACATTTTTGGTGTCAAAGTTCCACTTTACAATAAGAACTGCCACCATGGCGATTCACTCAGGAATCTTTTTTGCCATCCACTACGTGGTGATTAAAGGACTTTTTGAGATTACTTCTTTCGATAACGCATTTTTCTGGTCACGAGTCGCATTTATGGTGTTTGCTGTTTCGCTTCTTCTTGTGCCAAGCTACTGGTGCAAGATTCGTGAGGAAACTGCTGGAACTTCCAAAAAGACTGGTGGCCTCATTCTCTTCAATAAGATTCTTGCTGGTGTTTCAACCATTCTTATACTCAAAGCAACTGAGTTAGGTGACGTTGCGATTGTGCAAGCTCTTGGCGGAGTACAATATGTCTTCATTTTGATTATTGGTATTGTTATCACTTTCACAAGGTGCTTTGGTGGAAAATGTGAAATCTATCCACAAGAATCAATCCTCCAGAAAGCTATATTTGTCGCTATTATTACGCTCGGATTTTTAGTATTATTTGTGTAATGTCTCCAAGACTCAAGAAAGTACTGCTTATTGTTGGTGGGATACTTTTAGCGATACTGCTCGCACTCTTTCTGCTTGCACGAAAAGAACAACCAGAAACTATCCAATATGGCATTTCATACAATGAGCCATACGCACTCGAGCTTGGACTCGATCCTGAGGAGGTGTTTGATGCGTTTATCGATGAACTCGGTGTACGCGACTTTCGCCTGAGTGCTCATTGGACGATAGTTGAGTCAAAGAAGGATGTTTATGATTTCTCTCACATGGATAGAAATATTAAACGAGTTGAGGAAGTAGATGGACGCGTTATCTTTGGTGTTGGAAGACGGTTACCACGTTGGCCTGAGTGTCACGTACCATTATGGGCACAAAACCTCAGTTGGGAGGAACAAAAAGAAGAAATTCTTGAGTACATCGAGACTACGGTAAATAGATACAAAGATTCGCCAGCGGTTACGCATTGGCAAGTTGAAAACGAACCGTATCTTGAAGTCTTTGCGTATGACCATTGTGGCGAACTTGATGTAGATTTTCTTCAAGAAGAAATCGCCCTCGTACGTGAACTTGACCCTACAAGGCCTATTCTCGTGACTGACAGTGGAAACTTAGGGACATGGAGTGGAGCATATAAAAATGGTGATGCGTTTGGCACGAGTGTGTATGTGTATTTCTGGAACCCAGAACTCGGTCAGTTCAAGACCGTTTTGCCACCATGGTTCTATCGGGTAAAAGAAAATCTCATGGAACTCGTGTATGGTGAGAAGGAGACATTCTTGATTGAGCTCTCACTTGAGCCATGGCTCCTCGAACCAGTTGCCGAAGTTCCTATTGACGTGCAGTATTCCCGAATGGATATTGAGAAGTTTGAAGATATTATCCTCTATGCTGAAAAGACCCGTTTTGAAAAACAGTATCTCTGGGGAGGTGAGTGGTGGTATTGGTTGAAGGACAAGGGTCACCCTGAGATGTGGGCACGCGGTGTAGAATTATTTAACAAAGATATATGAGAGAAAACATACAAAAAGAATTAGATGAAGTCACCAAAACTGTTGAAACGACCATAAGTAAAACAACGGACAGAATAGCGCGTCCTGTGCAAGACACACTTTTTAAGCGATTCCCTGTCGCTGTGACACTTGTGGTGGTGTTTGGTATTACTGCGGTCACATACGGGACTGAACTTATCTTTGATAAAATTCCGTTCCTCACTAACAACCCAATCATCCTCGTTTTGTGTGGCATATTCGCGCTCTCAATCACCGGAAAGTTGTATCAAAAACTCGGTTGATTACTATACTGGATACAAAGAAGCAAATTTGTCATGATAAGGATATAGAAAGATATGAGAATAGTTCGATTTGTGTTTCCATTTCTATTCACCCGCAATTGGTACAATGGGGCGTGGGAATTTTCTCGACCACGCTTTACCCTTTTTATGCTCACACTTGCATTTCTCCTTGCAGGAATTCTTATTGCATACTTACTACAAGCTCCACAAGTGTATAACGCATCATCATGAAAACGATAAAAATATTTTTAGCTGTTGTCATTGTTCTCTTAGTTATAGCCATTTTGCTCGGTGTGTATGTGTGGTACTCGGTACAAAAGTTAAATACTGAGACACAGGGTTTTAAAGATGCTCAAGAAGAATTGCTTGACTCATCAAACCAGCAAGGAGCCAAGATAGAAGATATTACTATTGTTCCTGATTCTGAGATGCCTGCAAATGAAGAGGTAATTGAAATTCACACAGCTGACCTGACCGAGTCACAGCAAAAGACCCTACAAGCATTTGGACTCGATGGTGACTCATTTATGATTACTGAAGGAATGATTTCATGCGCAAAAGACGCTGTTGGTGCAGAACGATACGAAGCAATCCTCAATGGCGCAGCCCCATCACCACTTGAGTCTACGAAAATGTTTCCGTGCATGAATAAGTAGTTCTACTAGAAAAAAGTCCAAAAACAGCTATACTAACGGTAATGAAAAAAATATCTTTAATTCTGCTTTTTGCATTTATATTCATTCCATCGGTTAGTTTGGCAGGGCCTATCATTAGAGGGGGAGATAATGTCTCGGTTGGTATCGATCAGGTGCTTGAGGGCGACTTCTATGGCGCGGGTGAAACCGTAACCATATCTGGTGTTGCTGAGCACGATGTTATCGTTGCTGGCTCTAACGTCACTATTAATGGAAATACAGCAGGAGACATTGCAGCTGCTGGCATGACTGTTCAGATTCATGGAGATGTTGAAGATGATGTGCGTATTGCTGGAGGAGAAGTTGTGCTCGCAAGTACCGTAAAGGGTGACGTTGTGGTTGCAGGAGGAGCACTTACCGTTCTCTCAACTGCACGGATAGAAGGTGATGTTATCTTTTGGGGAGGTGATCTTACCATCGAAGGCCCCGTTGATGGCTCATTGCATGGAACAGCTGACACTGTTCGTGTAGATGCACCGATTGGAGGCGATATTGAGTACAGTGTGAAGAAAAGCTTTGTTTTAGGAGATAAAGCAAGTGTGGAAGGTGACATTGTATATGGCGGACCGGAGCTCGTGCGTGCCCAAAACGCTGTTGTTGTAGGAGATATTCAACACACAGGTATAGCATATGAGCGAGAAGGAAACACACATGCTGAGATGTTTCTCTTTACGTTGCTAGTCATACTCTTCTCAAGTCTCAGCATGTACTTTGTTGCACGTGGACAACTTCAGACGATGATTGAAAAATCACTTCAGAGAGTAGGTTTCAATGGACTCGTTGGCCTCGGCATGTGCATCGCAACTCCATTTGTTTCAATTCTTCTTATGGTGAGTATTGTAGGAAGTTTGGTAGGCTCCATGCTTCTCTTCGGGTACCTTACTGCTTTGCTCGCTTCCTTCATTATCACGATTGTCATGCTTGGTAATCTGTTCCAGCGGTATATTCTCAAAAATGAGAGTTACACAATCTTCACCCCATTCCTAGGCGCGATACTATTTGCGCTTCTTTGGTACATACCAGTTATTGGAGGTCTTGCCATTCTCGCGCTGACACTCGTCAGTTTTGGCTCAATTACTATTGGAATCTACCACAAACTGCGATCGTAGATAACCTGTGGTTTTCTTCGCTTCACAAGTAGTTTTCTAATGCTAGAGTATATATAGGTCGCTTTTACTAACCTAAGCGGTTTCACTATGAATAATAAAGCTTTACATATGATTGCGTTCATTCTCCTTATTGTGGGAGGATTGAACTGGCTACTTGTTGGTGTTGGCGTTGGAGATGTTGTTATGATGATCTTCAAGGACAGTATCATTGCCACAATCGTGTATGTACTCGTTGGACTTTCCGCAATTTATGAGCTTTTCACTCATAAAAAAACTTGCACTATGTGTAAGGGAGGCAGTTCAGCAAGTAGTATGGGAGAAGGAGAAATGTAGCAAAAAAAACACACCCATGCGCCATAGGCGCATGGGTGTGTTTTTGTGTATACTGGGCTCGTATGAATGCTCGAAAGAAAAAAGAGAGGATGACTCGAGTTAAAGAGATGAATGCTGTATTACGCACACTCTACAAAGAACCAAAAATCGCACTCAATTTTTCAAATACTTGGGAGCTTCTGGTTGCTGTGGCACTTTCCGCGCAGTGTACTGACGAACGGGTAAATAAAGTGACCAAGGATTTGTTTGTAGCGTATCCGTCAATTGAAGATTACGCTCAGGCAACACAGAGTGAAATGGAGAAGGCCGTGTTTCAATGTGGTTTCTATCGAAACAAGGCAAAAAACATTCGTGGAGCTGCGAAGAAGATACTTGAGGACTTCGGTGGCGAAGTACCTAAGACTATGGAAGAGTTAATTACTATCCCTGGAGTAGCTCGAAAGACCGCAAATGTTATTCTTTCAAACGCATACGGTATCTCAGAAGGTATTGCAGTTGACACACATGTGAGGCGCTTTGCTATTCGATTTGACCTAAGTGATTACACCGATCCTGTGCGAATTGAAAAGGATTTGATGGAAATAATGCCAAAAAGTGAATGGTGGGGATTCAATCATAGACTCGTACATTACGGACGTGATTATTGTCCTGCGAGGAAACACGATTGTGAGGCTCATCCCCTGACAAACATATACCCAAAGGCAAACGATATCTGGCCAAAAGCTCGTTAATGTAGTGCAATACAGGGTTATTTGGATAACAATTTCACCCCCTGATTTTTGGGTGATATAGTATAGATATGCAGGCATTTACTTCAACGGTAGATACGATTTACTATTCGATTATTCGGTTTTCGGTTCGGGTTGTTATGGCGTACGTATACCCGAAAACAAAATCGCCAAAGAAAGATGACGCGATACTGGTTACACAATCACTCACTGCTCATGAACCAATCTCTGAAGTGCAGACTGAAGTCACGGAGGTTAAAAATAACAATGAGAAAATTCCGCTCACACGTGGAATGGTCATGTACACTCGAGTTTCAAAAGTACCGATGTATAAAAATCCTACGATTGAATTTGATGCAAAGATAACCGAAATCCCGTTCGGTGCTATGGTGATTGTAGGAGAACCAAAAGGAAGATTTTATCCAGTCAATTGGAAAGATTATTCAGGTTGGGTACTCAAAGACGATATGGCAGAGAGCGGAAAGCAAACCCATCCTGCCTTTGCTGATGGAGAATCAAATGAAGTTGATTCAAATAACACGGCGTTGGTACGTGCTCTTATCAAAGATGAGTTTGGACTTTCACGTTCTGAGTTTCCTCTTCAAGCAGGAGAGTACGTACTTTACAGACTCTGGCGCAGAGGATTGGAGATTCATTGGCCTGACATCAGGCCTCGAACACCCGGCACATGGCACACCATCCTTAAAGGAAAACCTGGTGTATACATTGGCATTTCGCCAGAGGTTGGTTCAATTATGGAGTGTGTTCTTGAAGGGGAAATAGGGCATGTAGCGTATGTTGAAGCAGTCTTTCCTGATGAGAGTATTACTATCACTGAGGTGAATAACCCTGATTCTGGTTTATATCGAGAACGGCAACTGACGAAAGAAGAATGGAAGGAACTTCGGCCAGTGTTTATAGAAATTCAATAATATGCAAAAAGTAGCATTTTTCGATATCGATGGAACAGTTTTTCGCTCAAGTCTTCTCATAAAACTGGTAGAAGCTTTTGTTGAACAAGGAGTGTTTCCTGAACTTGCAAAGAAGGGCTACCAACCACAGTATGAGGCGTGGACAAACCGTGAAGGGACGTACGAAGATTATATTGAAGCAGTAATTAGAGTGTTCCTCAAAAATATTAAAGGTGTTCATTACGGCACATTTGCAGACATTGGCAACGAGATAGTTGAAAGAGAGGGAAAGAAGACGTATCGGTATACTCGTGACCTCATTCAAGACCTAAAAAGCAAGGACTATTACATCGTCGCTATTTCACATTCGCCTAAGACGATTCTCGATAAGTTCTGCGAGTCATATGGTTTTGATAAGGTGTACGGGAAATTCTATGAGATTGGTCCACGTGACTTACTTACGGGAAAAGCTGGTGACGATGATATACAAAATAAAGCAATGATTGTTGAGCGAGTGTTTGAACAACAGGGGTTTTCGAGGGAAAACTCAATAGGAGTAGGAGATACCGAAGGAGACATACCACTCCTTGAGTCAGTAGAGATGCCAATTTGTTTTAATCCAAACATGCGTCTCTACACCTACGCAAAAGAAAAGAAGTGGCCAGTCATAGTAGAGCGAAAAGACGTAGTCTACACCATCTAACCTCCAAAATTATCTCATCTACTTTGTCAGACAGCAGAATGTGAGACTCACCGTATACTCGATACGTCTCGTCTCACATTCCTTGTCTTCCGCGTAGCTGAGCAATTTTGAATGTTAGAACAATATCTCGTGCCTCGCCTCTGATGCACTTCTGAGATTTTAAAATTGCTCAGTGATTTTGAAGGTTAGAGTAATATCAAACTAAAGCAATTTTGGATGAATGTGTGTGATAAAATTGGACTATGAGTAACAAGAGGTTCGTTTTGGTGTTTTTAGGGCTCATTTTGTATTGGCTTGTTGCAACACCGATAGTTGTTTTATATATTACCACCAATGTGCTTCTCAACACTTTATCAAGCTTTGGAGCAGGGACACTTTCTACAATATTTATACTCCTTGCACTTACAATCCTTATTCTCCCAATAATTTTGCTTAAAAAAAGGTTTAGGGTAATTTTTAAAGGGAAACGTATTTGGTTTTTCTGGGTGGCTCTAGTTTTTGCTGTTTTTTCTTTTCATAGCTTGATGAGTGTAATGGGAATCTCGCAATATTATTCTGATCAACTTAATAATTTTTCAAACCGATTTGTAGATGTTGACAGGAGTTGTGTGGTTGATAGCGATTGTGTCATGAAACAAGTAGATTGCTCACCTTGCGAATATGGTTCTAGGGGAGATGCAGTAAATAAAAATTATAACCCTTCTTGCCCAGTACCAGAACCAGGCATAATGTGTCCAATGTTAGTACCACAATGGATGGCATATGAAGTAGCTTGTGAGGATAATCAGTGTATCAAAGTCGGAGACGGAACATTTAAGGTACCAGAACCTGTAATGGTGCCAAGGTAAATATGAAATGAGTCACTTTGGTCTACTCACCATATTTTTAGTATAATGGAGATATGAAAAAGCTATATAGGAGTGAAGACAACAGAATATGGAAGGGGATTCTTGGTGGGATTGGGGAGTATTTTCAGGTTGATCCTGTAATCATAAGACTTATATTTGTGATTTTGTTCATTGTCACTATGGGGGTGCCAATGATTATCTTCTATGTTCTTGCAATTTTCATCGTACCAAACAGACCATCTACAGAACCTCGTGAAGCAGAGGTGATTCATGAATCAAACTAAGAAAGAAAAAGCGTTTGTTAAAACGGTTTGGGACTACTATAAGCGCCACCGAAGGCAAAGCCTTCCGTGGCGCAAAACAAAAAATCCCTACTGTATTTTGGTTTCTGAAATCATGCTTCAACAGACACAAGTTGAGCGAGTGATTCCGAAGTACAAAAGTTTCCTCAAGAAGTTTCCTACGGTTAAGGCTTTATCAGAAGCTTCGCTTGGTGATGTGCTTCGGGAGTGGCAAGGACTCGGGTATAACCGTCGTGCTCGCATGCTTCATGAGTGCGCTAAGACGGTGGTCAAAGAATACAAGGGAAAGTTCCCAAAGACTCACGATGAGCTCGTAAAGCTTCCTGGAATTGGTCACTACACTGCAGGTGCAGTGATGGCATTTGCGTATAACAAGCCGGTGCCCGTTATTGAGACAAACATCAGAAGTGTGTACATTCATCATTTTTATAATGACGATACAGACGTTGAGGACAAAGACGTCTTAAAGCTTGTAGATAAAACACTCGATAGAGAAAATGTTCGCGAGTGGTACTACGCGCTCATGGATTATGGAGTGTTTATTAAAAAAGAGTTTGGCAATCCAAATAGTAGGAGTAAGCACTATGGAAAACAGTCAAAGTTTGAAGGTTCAGACAGGCAAATACGAGGCGCGATTCTTCGCCTGCTTGCGCAAGGCGAAGAATCGCGCCAGTCGCTCCACAAGAAACTCTCTTTTGATTACCAAAGAATTGATGAACAACTCGAGAAACTAGAAAGGGAAGGGATGATTGAAATAAGAAAGAAAAAGTATACGCTCCCCTAAACTACTTAGTACCCCAGAGCACCTTCTCTTGATTCCTGTTGAATCAATTCACTTCGTATCTTTCAGTGCCATTGCAAAAAACATGCCTGGAACCATGATGAGCCCTGCGGCAACAAAAAGAAGTTCAAAGGGAAGAAAGATAAGTAGCGTACCACCAATAGCTGGGCCGATAATAAATCCAAGTGGCTGGGCAACCCGATAAATTCCAATTGTAGCTACGTCTCGACTCTTAGTGTGTTTGAAGAAATAGCTTTCAGTAGTTGCTTCAACAAAACTTGCGCCCACTCGCGTCATAAACATTACAATCATCCATGCAACGATTGAGGAGTTATCCAGAAAAATAAACCACGAAATTGATACACCGAGTATCAAAAACCCGAATGCCATCATCTCTTTCTCGCCAAATTGTTTGTCTGCAAGCACACCAATAGGATACTCAAAAATCACATATGCCATAAGTCCAACAAAGAGAATGAGGCCAATTTGTTCCCAGTTGTATCCAATCTCGGTAGCAAGGTAGAGAGGGATATAGACAACCGTCCATACGTAGAAAATTTGGAGTAAGAGGAAAGAAAAGAAAGCATTTCGAATATCTTTTCGATGCCAGAAAATATCAATGTTTTGTATGACTTTCAGATGGGGGTAGTGAGGGTCTTCAAAGTCTCTAAAGTTTCTAAAAATGATGATGATAAAGGGAAGTACAAGAAGTGCAGCGACCACATATGCAAGTGAAAAGTTTGGTGTGCCTCCTCCTACGAGATATCCCATAAGAAGCGCTGAACATGCCCCCATGAATGCACTGATGGTAAGGTAGAGCCCTCTCCTCGAACCAGTCGAGTCTTCTTGATTTCCAATAAGCTCTTCCATAATGACGTCGAGCGAAAATACTATAAGTGGCACCACTGCAACATGCGCAATAAAACAAAAGAGCACTATGAGAAAGTGGGGAATAAAAGCCATACCTAAGAGCGCACCAATTTCAATTGCAGTGAGACCATATATCATTTTTATGGCACCAAAACGGTTGAGGAGTACTCCTGCGTGAAGAAACGATATGAGAGTCACGAGGGACGCAGTGATAAAGAGAGAGCTTACCATTTGGGCAGTGAAGTATTTCTCAAGGAAAGAGGAGTTGATGTATGAAATCATTGACCAATGAAGCGAAAGGGGAAGGAGGGCATAGTAAAAGGCTTTAAACCCGCATCGAGTACAGGCTCTCCCGCGTCCATATTCGGAAGTGAAAGGTACTGGCATATGTGTCTATAGTGTACTAGATAATGGGATATTTTGAGAGTTGGTTATATACAAAACCCCGCGCCTACGGCGCGGGGTTTTAAGATAAAACAGGAGCTTATATACCAATGAGTACAGGGATAACCATAGGTGTTTTATGTGTTTTTTGCATCAGGAATCCAGACACCACATCAGTGATTTCATCCTTTACAAAATCAAGGTCGATGGGGTGAGAACGTGTTGTAGACTTCTCAACAGTTTTCTTGATGAGTACACGCGCCTCTGAAAGAAGTTGCTGGTTCTCTCGCAAGTACACAAACCCTCGTGAAATAATGTCTGGCGATTTCCGGAGTTGTCCAGTTTTAGTGTTTACTGTTGCGATAATCACAAACATACCATCTTCAGCAAGTGACTGTCGGTCACGAATCACCACTTCCTGTTTAGCGCCTACGGTAAATCCATCCACCATGAGTTGTTCGCACGGCACTTTATCTTTGAGAATATTGAGATCTTTTCCATTTTTGATGTCAATCACCATACCATTGTCGGCAAGAATGACATTCTCTTTCGGGAACCCTGCTTCGATGTTCGCATACGCGTGGCATCGAATCATCGAGTGATATCCATATGCTGGCATAAGGAATGTTGGATTTACTTGTTCACGAATCCATACAAGTTCTCCTGAGTTTCCGTGTCCAGTCGAGTGAACGTCAGACGCTCGATAGTGAATGATGTGTACACCACGTCGATACAGATTGTCTTTGAGTTTCTGTACTGAAAGTTCATTACCCGGAATGACAGATGATGAGAGCATAATGGTGTCTCGATCGTTTAAGGTAATAAACTTGTGACGCATGGTCGCGATACGCATGAGTGCTGCAAATTCTTCACCTTGCGCCCCTGTGGCAAGTACAAGAATTTTGTCAGACGGATGATCTTCAATTTCTTGGATTGGAATAATGGTTCCTTTTGATACTTTAAGCATGCCTGCGTGTTCGGCAATCTCGAGGTTGGTTTTGATACTACGTCCTTCAAGCACTACCTTCTTTCCAAGCTTTTCAGCAATTTCAATGATGCGGATCATTCGTTCAAACTGTGAAGCAAATGTTCCAATAATGAGTCGTCCACGAACATCGCGAATAATCTTTTCAATGTTGGTGTGTACACGTACTTCAGGTATGGAGAATCCGTCACGTTCAGCGTTGGTTGAGTCACCAATGAGGAGAAGATTCTTATCTTTTCCAAGCGTACCCCATGTGTCTTTTTCTACCTTTGAAGGCTCGCCGTCATCATGGTCAAGTTTGAGGTCTCCTGAGATAACGATGTTTCCATGCTTTGTTTCAACAGAGATTCCCATTGAGTCAGGAATAGAGTGAGTCACCGGGAAGAACTTTACCGGCGTGTTACCAACATTAATCTTTTGTCCAATTTCTACCACGTTCATATTCACTTTTGGAAGATGTGGGAATTCTTCTTGACGCTTGAGAATCATAAGCGAGGTGAGATATCTTGTGTAGATTGGTGGGTTACCAATACGTTCGATAAGGAACGGAATACCACCAATGTGATCAAGGTGTCCGTGTGTCACGATAAGTCCTCGAATTTTGTCTTTGTTTTCTTCTAAATACTGGGTGTTTGGGAGAATGTAGTTCACTCCCGGTGCGTCAGATTCAGATGAAACAAATTGAAATCCAGCGTCAAAGATAAGAATATCGTCCGCCGTTTCAACAATGGTCATGTTTTTACCCACTTCTTCAACACCACCAAGCGCAATAATGCGTACTGCGTCTGGGTCGGTGAGTGGCGGGATAGTCTTTACCTTTGGGTCAGCTGGAGAAACTCTATGTG
>Ga0181593_10002150_pt1 | contig 18107 bp, 11 predicted proteins | sample 071ome_19_FD_133756 | JGI IMG/M metagenome (GOLD analysis project Ga0181593, IMG submission 133756) | Coastal salt marsh microbial communities from the Groves Creek Marsh, Skidaway Island, Georgia - 071413AT metaG (megahit assembly) | ecosystem: Environmental > Aquatic > Marine > Intertidal...
CGTGGATAGCGCAGGCCTGACAGTTGACGGCGGGTGCTTTCGCGAGCAAGGTCCTCCACATGTTGCACCAATGCCTGCATGCCTTCACCTGTGCGGGCACATACCGGGAATTTCGGCACGTTCTCGAAGGATGTTTCCGCTGTCAGCTGGTTAATCTGCCGACTCGTGTTCTCCTGTTGATCTGTCGTGGCCTTATCGATTTTGGTGATTACTATTGCTCCGGCAGTGATACCCAGCAGGTCGATGATTGCCAGGTGCTCGCGTGTTTGAGGCATGACGCCGTCATCGGCGGCAATTACCAGCAGTGCATAATCGGCGTTGCCGATTCCCGCCAGAGCATTGTTAATGAAGTCGGTATGACCCGGAACGTCGACAAAGCCGATGGTGAGTTCGGGGTCATCGACATTTTCTGATTGCGGGATCTGATGATAGGCAAAACCAAGATTGATGCTCATACCCCGGTCTTTTTCTTCCGCCAGGGTATCGGTATCGGTTCCGGTTATCCAGTTGACCAGGGTTGTCTTTCCATGATCGACATGGCCGGCGGTTGCTATTGTTATGGATTGCCTGACAGGATTCATGGGTTAATCAAGTTATTGGCCAGGGCTCTGTGCCCGGTTAATCAGTTATTCTGGTCGAAGATAGCAAGATGGGTTCTGGCCTCGCTTACGCCGAGCAACCTCGAATCTGTCCAATGATTTAGCAACTGCCGATAATAGTCGCTTGCACTCTGGTTCAATCCTGCTGCGGCATAGCTTCTCGCAAGGCCCAGTAATGTCCAGGGTCGCTGGGGCATAAATGCCAGAGATTCGGTGAAAGTCTGAATCGCCTCCTCGATGTTTCCATTGCGCAGCTGCATTTCGCCTTTGAGTTCCAGAGGCGGTTTGATGGGCTCGGGTAACGGGTCAACTGTGGGAATTGTCAGTGCCAATTCAACAGCCTTGTCGATAGCAGCCCAGCTTTCCTCGACCTGCCCGGAAGCAAATAAAATGCTCGCCTCAAGTTCCAGTTGAGAAATCGTCAGGCTGAGATTTTCAGGTTCCGTATCGGCGCGGTCTTGCAGCAGTGTGTTCGCGCGTCGAGCCAGTGCAAGGTCTCGCATGTTGACAGCGCTCAAGCCGTAGGCGAACAGTTCATCGTTAGTCCTGTTAGCGTTGATTGGTTGATACGCCCAGTTTTTGCTTTCGACCATGAGTCGGGCATGCATTCGTGCCAGCAGCTCCCGGCTCTGTTGATGTCCGGGATTCTGGGTGAGCGTATCCTCGGCACGTTCAATCCACTGCTTGGCAGCTTCAAAATCCGCTAACTGTAAGTCTCCGTACAGGCCGAATTCCAAAGCGTGAATCTGATCATAGGGATCATCTCCGGGTTGCCAAACGGAGCGTGCCATGTAAAGAGCCGTCTCGTTGGCTTCGGCAACATCGAACCACCGTCCGAGATGTCCATAGATATGGCTTGACATATGTCTGGCGTGAGAAACCAGTGGAGCTATATCTGCATAACGGTCGGCCGCACCAATCGCCAATCTCGCATTGTTAGCATCGTCGTAGCTGTGAATGATGTAATGAGCTGCACCCGGGTGACGAGAATTCTGCTCTAACAAACGGGTCGCCATCAGGCCGGCCAGCTCTCTGAGCTGTTCGCTTTGCTCTGTGCTGGCGCTGGCCGCTTCACTGAGTAAGGTCAGTATGTAAAAAGCTTGAACTTCTTCGGAGCCCGGGTAGCTCCCGTACAACTGCTCCATGGCAAGCCTGTGCGCGCGTCGTCTTTCCTTGAGTGTTCCCGCTGTAAAAGCGAACGCTTCGGCGGCCGCCAGAAATCCCCTCTCGATTCCCGAAGCGGCTTTTGTGTCTCGCTCCTGACGGGTTTTGGCCAATTTTTCCAGAGACTGCGCGGGGGCCGACAGGTCGCCTTCGGAGCGCAGGGGATGGATAAAGGTCAATGACTCACCCCAGTAACCCAGAGCAAATTCCGGATCCAGTTCCTGGACGCGCAGAAAATCTGATCTGGCCTGAGCGAAGCTAAAATTGTGCAGGTGGGCGACCCCGGAGAGAAAGTGCTCCTGTGCAGCTCCGCTGGCGGAGGTTGGGAAATTTATGCGCGCCGTGAGTGCTGATTCAGCGGCGAAAGAAAACGGACACAGCCACGCTAAAAGGGCGAGTCGCAGAAATGCTTGGAAAGGTGCAATTTTCAAAGCCGTGTTCCATGTCAGCGAGCCTTAATTCAATCACGAAAGCCCGCTGCAAGGAAATCGCCGTCAATCCGATCAGCCGGTCGGAGCGGACTTCGATGGTCGGCCATAGCGCACGATAAGGTAGACCATGAATGCCGCTACCAGCCCGGCGATCACAAAGCCCGCGTTAAGGGGTCCGCCGCTACTGTTTACGATTCCATAGCCAATAGCGCCCGTTACCAGCGCGTAATAGAAAAAAGGTAACAGCGTTTTTCGTATCACCGCGCCTTCTTTGCCAATTAGTCCGACCACTGCAGAAGCAGCGACAACGTTGTGCACGCAGATGATATTACCGGATGCTCCACCAACGGCCTGCAGAGCCACTATCCAGGTAGGATCAACGGCAATCCTTTCGCCGACTCCAAACTGAAAAAGTGAAAACATCATGTTGCTGACCGTGTTGCTACCGGCAACAAACGCACCCAGTCCGCCGATAAACGTGGAGAAAAATGGCCAGGCTGATCCAGCCAGTGCAGCCACGCCTTCTGCCAGAGCCAGAGGCATCTGCTCAAATCCCGCTGACCCGCCACCGGTGTTGATGAATACCTGAACCATTGGCACAGTGAAAAGCAGTGCCGTTGACGCCGGCAGTAAGGTCTGGCCCGATTCCCGCCAAGCACTTCGATATCTATCGGCGCGCATACCGTGGATAACATAAGTAGCCAGTGATACCACAATAAAAATTGCAGCAGGAGACCAGAGAGGCTGGAACGATGCATTGATCCCGCTACCAAAAATATCAGGCCAACTGAGGGTCACCAGTTGGTGCTGTAGCACGCTCGCCATATTTAGCCAGGGCAGGCGGGTGAGAATCAGCAGTACCGCAACGAGCAGATAGGGGGCCCAGGCTCTGGTCAGAGGCATCAGAGTATCCGGCTCGACATCGGGCTCGTCTTTCTGCAGACCCGTCCAATCTTCATCCCAATTATCTGGGCTGTCAAAATCCCAGGCATCCTCTCGCGCCGGGACGAGGAAACCTTTTCTGGCGGCGCTAACGACGATGGCCAACCCAATAAGTCCACCAAACATGGATGGGAATTCAGGACCCAGCAGGTTGGCGACAATCAGGTAAGGTATGGTCATAGAGAAGGCAGCAAAAAGCGCAAATCGCCAGATCTGCAAGCCCTCGGCAAAGGATCGATTCTTACCGAAGAAGCGGGTCACTACCGCTGCGACAATGAGAGGGATGAAAGTCCCTGCGAGCGCGTGGAGGAGGGCTACTTTGGCTGCTACGAAAGCGAGAAACTGTCGCCACTCCTCGAATCCGAGGTCCATGGCATATTGCGCCATTTCCGGGTCCGCGGACAGGCCCGTGCTGACCCCCACGAGGATCGGCGTACCGAGTGCTCCGAATGATACCGGTGTGCTTTGAATGATCATCCCTGCTACCACGGCCGCCATTGCCGGAAATCCCAGTCCGACCATCAGAGGCACTGCTACCGCAGCTGGAGTTCCAAACCCCGCAGAGCCCTCGATAAATGACCCGAAAAGCCAGGCTATGATAATCACTTGGATTCGCCTGTCTGGCGTGATGTCTGAAAAACCCTTTCTAATTGAATAAATTGCACCGCTTTGTTTTAGCGTGTTTAGCAACAGGATTGCCCCAAAGATGATGAAAATCAGGGATCCGGCAACTACCAGTCCATTGATGGTTGCAGCCAGAACCTGAGTCAGGGAAACCTGCCAGACTAGCAGCGCAAGCGCTGCGGCTACTATGTACGCTATGGGCATGGCACGACTGGCGGGCCAGCGCAGCAGCACAAGAAAGACGGCGACTGAAATAATCGGTAAAACAGAGAGCAGAGCGAGCAGACCAGTAGACATGATAGTTATTCTTCTTGGTTGTTATTGAGTTGAGCTTAGCAGAATACTCAAATAGGGGGTACCGGTAAATTGCGAACGCGGTCCCGTGCAAAAGTTCGGGTTGTGGACAGTATCTGGCTAACCATGTTTAATGATCTGAGCAACTTAAATAAGGGAGGCAACACCCATGGGAATGACGACCATTATCATACTGGCGCTACTTGTAGTACTTGGGCTTTACTTAATTGGGGTATTCAACAGGCTGGTTAGTCTCAAGAATCGGTATCAAAATGCCTTCGCGCAGATCGAGGTGCAGCTCAAAAGACGCTATGACCTGATACCTAATCTGGTCGAGACCGCGAAGGCCTACCTGAGTCACGAAAGAGAGACTCTGGAGGCTGTTACGGCCGCCCGAAATGCTGCCATGGCAGGCCTTCAGGCGGCTGCTTCAGATCCGGGCAACATTGTTGCCATGCAAGAACTGGCGAGTAAGGAAGGGGCCCTTACCGGGGCGCTGGGGCGTCTCAGTGTGGTAATGGAGGCTTACCCGGATTTAAAAGCTAATCAGAACATGCTGCAACTCAGCGAGGAATTGACCAGCACGGAGAACAAGGTGGCGTTTTCCCGCCAGGGTTTTAACGATCAGGTCATGGCCTACAACACCTTCAAGCAGAGCTTTCCCGCGGTGCTGGTGGCAGGGGCATTCGGCCATGCCACTGATGCAAGTCTTCTGGAATTCGAAGACAGCGAGATGATTCAGGAAGCGCCGAAAGTCTCATTCTGAAGCAAGCGGTCTGATCGCGGCGGGCGGGCTGCATGAATTTTTTTGAATCTCAGGATATTGCCAGACGAAATACCGGGCGGCTAATCGCGCTATTCGCGCTGGCCGTTATTTCCCTGGTGATAATTACCAATTTAGTGGTCATGCTGCTATTCGGCATGCTATCGGTTCCGAGCGCGACAGTTATGGATCCTGGGGCCAGATTCAATTGGCAGACTTTCTGGCTGGTCACTCTTGTTGTCATCAGCGTTGTTCTTTTTGGCAGCCTCTACAAATTGACCGCGCTGGCCGGCGGCGGCGCCAGAGTGGCGGAAATGCTTGGGGGTCGACTGGTGCTTGCCGAATCGCAGGATTTTCGGGAGCGTCAGTTGCTGAATGTGGTTGAGGAAATGGCTCTGGCATCAGGGACTCCAGTGCCGCCTGTGTACCTGCTCGAGGAAACCGGTATAAACGCATTTGCCGCCGGTTATTCCCCGGGCGATGCCGTAATCGGTATTACCCGGGGGGCTATCAACGTGCTGGGCCGGGATGAGTTGCAGGGCGTAATTGGGCATGAATTCAGTCATATACTGCATGGAGACATGCGGATAAACATCCGTCTCGTTGCTATTCTGCATGGCATCTTATTGCTCGGAATCATCGGCTACCACTTGATGAGGAGCGGCTCTCACAGCGGAAAGTCTAAAAACTCCGGCGGGATTGTATTGCTTGGATTGGGGCTGGTGATAATCGGCTATGTTGGCACCTTCTTTGGCAACTTGATAAAGGCGGCAGTGAGCCGTCAGAGAGAGTTTCTTGCGGATGCGTCGGCTGTTCAGTTCACACGAAATCCGCTTGGTATAGCTGGTGCGCTTATGCGTATAGCAACCCATGAACAGAAATCCTATCTTGAAAATTCCAACAGCTTTGAAATTTCCCATGCCCTTTTCGAGGAAGGGAACTTCAGTCGTTTACGCGTACTCTACGCTACTCATCCTCCGCTTGACCGACGAATCGCGGCAATATTGCCAGAATGGAATGGGGTCTATGAGCTGGAGAAAAATGAGGAGGATCAAGTAACCAGCACCGGAAGTCAGGAACAGTTATCAGCAAAGCAGCAATCCGAGGAATCTCTCACGCGACTGGCGGGCGTCGTGCTAGCCGATTCTGTGCTTGAACAGATCGGACAGCCGGGTGTTGGTCAATTGGCGCTGGCTCGGGGGATACTCGCAGAAATTCCCCAACGGATTCTGGCAGCAGCCCATGATCCCTCTGCCGCCCGAGCGCTGGTTTATCTGATGGCTCTTGAGGACGAATTCGGCATAAGGGAATCCCAACTGCGGTTTATTGAAGGATCTGCGGACTCCGGAATCGCCGATGAACTGGGCAGGTTGCTCACTGCGAATTATACGATCCCGGCCCATCACAGGTTGTCATTACTGCTAATAGTGCTATCAACCCTCAGGCAGTTGTCAGCACCACAGTACAAGAATTTCATACGTAATCTCAATGAGTTGGCCAAAATGGACAAGCGCCTCAGTTTGTTCGAGTGGGCGTTGTTAAGGATAGTCAGCAAGACACTGGGGCCAATTTTCGAAAGAACTTCCTCAAAATCCCTGAAACACAAAAACGTTTCCGATTGTGTTCAGGCGCTGGAAGTGCTTTTTTCAGTTCTCAGCTTCTCGGATCGGTCAAGCAAGATGGATCCTGCTCAGGCATTCGATCGCGCCCGGCAATCCCTGCCACGGCTAAATTTGACTATGCGGGAAAAGCGAGAGATTGATTTCTCGGATCTAGACCTGGCCCTGAGCCAGCTGGCCCACCTCAAGCCGCTGCAGAAACCGGCCGTGTTGAAGGCCTGTATCGCATGTATTATGGCGGATAATAAAGCGGCGCCAATTGAATTGGAGCTGCTGAGAGCCATTGGTCTTATGCTGGAGTGCCCGATTCCACCCCTGACCCTGCAGCAATGATCCGCCGAGCTTGCGACTTAGTGGCGCATTAAGATCAGTAATAACAGTCGCCCGTCGGCGGGAATTCGGACTACTTGTTTCTCAATGTTGCCTGTGCGGCCGCCAGCCGGGCCACTGGAACCCTGGGCGGAGAGCAGCTAACGTAATTCAGTCCGAGTCGGTGGCAAAAATCGATAGAAGACGGGTCGCCCGCGTGTTCACCGCAGATACCTAGCTTGAGCTCTGATTTCACCTGTCGGCCATGACTGCTTGCCAAGGTCATTAATTTGCCGACGCCGCTTTGATCGATGCTCGCAAATGGGTTCTGGCTATAAATTTCTTTCTTCTGGTATTCCTCGTAGAAAGATCCCATGTCGTCTCGACTCAATCCCAATGTGGTCTGGGTCAGATCATTGGTGCCGAAGCTGAAGAAGTCTGCGATTTCGGCAATTTCGTCGGCCGTGATCGCCGCGCGAGGTACTTCCACCATGGTGCCAACCAGGTAGTTGATTTTCACCCCGCGCTTTTGGATGACTTCCTGAGCGACGCGATGAACGATGTCGAGCTGGTCTTGCAGCTCAGCTCTGAAACCCACCAGCGGAATCATGATTTCCGGGTTCACCCTGATTTTCTTCTTGCCTTTCAGTACCTGCGCAGCTGCTTCAAAAATCGCTCGGGTTTGCATTTCGGTGATTTCAGGGTGCAATATCCCCAGACGACAACCTCTGCAGCCGAGCATTGGGTTTTCCTCGTGCAGCGCCTTGATCCTCTCAATAACAAATTCCAGAGGTACACCGAGTTTCTGAGCTAATTGTCTGCGTACCACGTCATCGTGAGGCAGGAATTCGTGCAGCGGGGGATCTAGCAGTCGAATTGTTACCGGGCGTCCGTCCATGGCACGAAACAAGCCAACGAAGTCTTTTTTCTGAAACGGTAGCAGTTTGGTTAATGCCGCTCGCCGCTCTACTTCATCTACTGCCAGAATCATCTGGCGCATATAGTCGATACGATTACCCTCAAAGAACATATGTTCGGTGCGACAAAGGCCGATACCTTCAGCGCCAAATGCCACTGCCTGTCGGGCCATTGCCGGGGTGTCAGCGTTAGTCCGGATTTTCAGCTGACGGTGTCTATCTGCCCATTTCATAACTGTCTGGAATAACTCGAAGGTATAACTCTTGTCCTGACGCAGGCTGCCTTCCAGCACCCTTTTGACTTCCGAGTCGGCGCTTTCGATCATCCCTTTGTAGATGGCGCCAGTCGTGCCATCGATCGAGATATAGTCTCCTTCCCTGAGCACCACTTTACCGGCTGTCAATGTTTTGCGTTCGTAATTAATTGAGATGTCGCTCGCGCCGCAAACACACACTTTACCCAGTTGGCGGGCTACGAGTGCGGCGTGAGAAGACACTCCTCCTCGAGAAGTAAGAATTCCCTGAGAATGAAGCATGCCTTTAAGATCGTCTGGTGACGTTTCAGTGCGGCAGAGAACAACCTTATTACCCCGTTTGATTTCCAGTTCAGCAGCGGCCGCAGTGAACGCAATTCGACCGGTGGCAGCCCCCGGTCCGGCAGGGAGTCCGCGGGCAATCACCTGCGCCGCTTTTAGTGCTTTGATATCAAAAACAGGAACCAGTAAAGAGTCAATGGACTCGGCGGGTATTTTCAGCAGCGCAGTTTCCTGAGTCATTAGCCGTTCACGTTGCATTTCGACCGCGATTCTTACCGCCGCCAACCCGGTGCGTTTGCCATTTCGGGTTTGCAGGATGAAAAGCCTGCCGTCCTCGATGGTGAATTCAAAGTCCTGCATGTCCTTGAAGTGACGCTCGAGCTTAGAGCGCACTTTTTCAAGATCTCGAAAGTTCTCCGGTAATTCTTCTGCCATAAAAGAAATCGGGTTGGGTGTTCGTACCCCTGCGACCACATCTTCCCCTTGTGCATTGACGAGGTATTCACCGTAGAAGGATTTCTCTCCATTCGCCGGGTCTCGGGTGAAAGCAACCCCGGTCGCGCTAGAGCTCCCTAAATTGCCGAACACCATTGCCTGGACGTTGACCGCCGTTCCCCACTCAGTCGGGATGCCGTATTGTTGGCGATAAATTATCGCTCGCTCGTTTTTCCAGGACTTGAATACCGCGCCAATCGCTCCCCACAGCTGCTCGATTACGTCCTGAGGGAACGATTTCCCCGTTTTCTTGCGAATAAGGGATTTGTACTTCTTGACCAGGTCCTGAAGATTCTCAGTCGTCAGGTCGCCATCTGACTCCACTCCCAGTCCGAGTTTTAATCTGTCCAGAATCTGGTGGAAGGGGTCTTCCTCTTCTTCATTCTCCGCTTGTATGCCAAGCACCACATCTCCGTACATCTGTATGAAACGTCGGTAACAATCCCACGCAAAACGGCTGTTTCCGGAAGCGGCGGCTAGCCCTTCGACGGTTTCGTCATTGAGACCCAGATTCAGGATGGTATCCATCATGCCCGGCATCGAGTCTCTTGCTCCGGACCTGACAGAAACTAGTAAGGGGTTACCGCTGGCCCCAAATTTCTTGCCCAGCTGCTTTTCGATCTGCCTTATGGCCGAGTCAATGTCTCCGCGCAAGCTCGCAGGATAGCTTTCCTTATAAGCATAGAAATGGTTGCACACCTCAGTACTGATGGTGAAGCCCGGGGGAACGGGCAGGCCGATTGAGGCCATTTCTGCGAGATTTGCACCTTTGCCGCCTAGCAGCTCGCGCATACTGGCGTTTCCGTCTGTCTTTCCACCAAAAGCAAATACGTATTTGTTATTTCGCGTGCCGGGCTTGCCTCGGGTAGCCGGCTTTCGGGCAATCTTGTTCATTCGAATGAGGGGTCCTTTAACGCGGATTAAGCACTGCTCGCAGGTGCAAAACTGCTTATTCTAGCCGCCTCTGGCGACATTCCCTGACTATTGCGGATATTTGCGGTTTGCCAAGCTAGGCGGTGCATCGTTCCCGCAAAACGCGGAACAGGAGGATAATGCACATGTCGGCCAAAATCTACCCTTGCGAGTCTATGGAGGCCATCAATGCGTTTTTCAGGTAGGCAGATGTGTGTACGACGATATGCGAGTTTGGGGTAAAACCATCGCAATCCCCGTCGGGAGTGACCATTGAAGGCGACGGGAGCCGCCTCAGATTTACTTAATTAGCTCGGGGTGTGATGATCGCTTCGCTCTAGGCGCCGATACGAAACTTCATCGAACCATCGGCGCTCTCTAACTTTCCTTTGCCGATATTCTTGCCAATACCGATGAAAACCAAGAATTAATTTCCACCTAGTTGTGAAGCAAATGTTCACTTCGTTATGGCTTAAATGGTCGGCAGTCAGCCAAGGTCTACCAGTATAGATCTGCACAGGATTAGTGAGTTTATGGATATGATCTACATTTTTGTTGCGGGCATCTCTCATCAAAAGGATATATTTTTTCTTGCAGAAAAAAACATCTCTCAATATGTGAGTCCAAAATGAGAATTGGAGTTTTGCGGATTTTAGTGCCGGGCTGATCCAAACTCCATTAACTTCCATCATATCGAAGGAATCATTCCTGAAAAAACTGTGCCAATTTTTTATGGAATCAGGTACGAAGAGCATAGACCTAAAAGGGGGGCTAGTGACAAGCATGTATCCGCCGACTAGTTTTTCATGTAAGAAAGCTCCTACAATCCGACTGTTAGAAACATAATCAGCAGGGAGTTTAATTCCAACATGACGTTTGAACGTTTCTAAAAATATGTCTATCTCGTCTGTATCCGAAATAGTCCTGAAATCCACTTTTTCCATTGCGTAGCCTTAGGAATAAACATTCCAACATTTCTTCTATACTTCGTATACTCATTGCCTCGCAAAGAATTAATCATTAAGCCTTCTTCTTGAAATGCAGCAATGACATAAAAATACACTAGGAACGCAAGTGTAATCAATAATAAGCTTGAGTGAAATAGTAATGTTCCAGTTGACCAAGTGACTATATAAGAAAAATAGAGGGGGTGACGAACGATACTAAAGGGGCCAGATGTAATCAATTTTCCTACATTTTTTTCGAAAGCAAAATTTAACTGATCATTAGATAATATTACCCACCAGAAAGTACTTAAAGAAAGAAGATATGCGGCTACTGCAGCCAGATAGCAGTCAATTGGGAGCGGTCGGTAGGTTAAAAAATGATAAATTGTTGTTGCGATCTGAATTGCTACCACAGGGTCATATATGTATGTACTTGCTCGGGAAAATTTTGTACTAACTTTAAAGAATTTAAATCTTGCCCATATATAACTGATTATCAGAGCCAAAAATAACGCGAGACCCACATTGGCTATGAATTGCTGCAATTTGCTTCTCTAAAGATTGAGATTAGAGCGCCGTTTATAGCATGTGTGGAAGAATATATGAACAAGTACTTTCTAAGATTTAATGCCGTATCCACTTAGATGGCTTGGTCATCGAAATAGATGCTTTGGGGTTAAGTCAATTACGATAAGAGGATAATTTTTTGAAAGAGACTCGAGATAAATACTCCAATTATTGTCGAGAACATAAAGAAGAGTTTAGAAATGAACTTAGAGACGAAGCTGCTCGAGCACTTGGTGGTTGGCCTTGTAGGATTGCAGGTGTAATCCTCGCAATTTCAACACTGCTTACCTATATTCATCCAGCCAATCAGGATAACCCTCATATAAATTACACTTTATTTGCTTATGCCGTTCCAATGTTGATAGCGACCTTGTTTCAGCCCGTCTCGTTATTGTTTTCTTCGATTACTAAGTATGCGCCTATCATATTAGATTTATTGTTGGTCTTTGGATTGGGAGGATTTTTATTTACCCTCTGGATTGTGCTTGGATATGCTTCTTTGTCTGGAGATATGCAATCTGTTTTTATTGCATTGCTTGGCCAAATAAATTTTGTACTTTTACTAACAACCGCGTTTTCATATCACATATCGTATTCGGTTACCTTCGCACGCAATATGCTGTTCGCATGGATAACAGCAGGGGCGATAGCGGTAATTAATATTGAATTTCTGGTTATCAATTGGATACAAATAATGCAGGGTTTTATGACTGGAACCATTTTCAGTTGGATATTTTTTGTAAGCATCCGAACCCGCTTTTACCTGAAATCTACCGACGCTGATATGCGTCAGCATCTGTACAATCAGTTTTCCAAGCTCGTATATCCTCATCAACTTGAGCGCATAAAACTGGGTGATGAGTTAGAAAGCACCATGCCCCTAAAGGAAGGCAAAGCAATTATCAACGTTTTTGATGTGCAGAAATCCAGTGAGATACGGCATGAGAGAACTAGAGAGTTTTTCATGGGAGTATTCCAGGCTTTCTTGCAAATTTGTATGGAGGGTTATGAACACAATCCACTTCGCTCCCGCGCTTTTAGGCTGAAAGAAACTGGGGATGGCTTTATTAGTGCTGTTGGCTACCCGTTCCTCCCGACAGAGGCATGCTCTCTGGCTGACAGCGCAGTGGGAACAGCATTGGATATGTTTCAAGCGTTTAACCGTGAGGTTGAAAAATTCAACTATTCAAAACCTATCAAGGGAGCCATTGGCCTGGCCTATAATTCAGCCCAGGGGACATTTCAATCTGGGGGTATTCGAGCCTACGATCTCTTTGGTGATTCGCTGATACAGGCTGCCAGATATGAGGAATTGCGAAAGCATCCGATCCTTTCTGGAATTATTAAGACAGAGGCCGAATCGCTAGGTCTGGATTTTTATCATATTCTGATCATTCAGGAAGTTATTTATAACTCACTGAGTGAGTCGTTCCGCGAACTCTTTGTTGAGGTGGATCTGTGGGGAGAAAAATTTGAAGGCTACAATTTCCATTCGCTACACGACAATGATGCTCGATACGTTTACTTTCATGTCGTCGACTGATTTCTAATTCTAATTCTAATTCTAATTCTAATTCGTCAGTTCGAACTGTTTCATTGCCACTTGCTGGTAACGACTCATCAGGCAGTCTACTCGACTGGGGTAAGAAGAGGCTTGCCAGTACTCCACGCTAACAAATTCTCAATTACAAGGTTTCCCATTGCCTGTCTTGTTTCAGTCGTAGCGCTGCCAACATGCGGTAGTAACACCACATTTTTCATAGACAGCAACGCCTCCGGTACTTGCGGTTCATTGTCATAGACGTCCAGACCAGCGGCGGCGATGATGCCATCTTTTAATGCATCAATCAGATCAATTTCATTAACGCTCGTGCCTCTACCTACATTTATAAAAGTGCCAAGTGGCCCCAGAGCTTTCAACACGTCCATATTGATAACTTTCGACGTTTGCTCGCCCCCGGGCAGCATGCACAGCAAAACATCCGAGATTTCAGCAAGTTCGGTCAAGTCTGCACAGTATTTGTAGGGCAGAGCCTTTTCGCGACGATTGTGATAAGCGATTTTCATTTTGCTTGCCTGAGCCCGCCTGGCGATGTCTTCGCCTATGCTTCCCAAGCCCAAAATGCCCAGGGTTTTTCCTGCGAGGCCACATCCAAGAGGGAAAGGTCTGCTGTGCCATTCTTTACTGCGCACATGATAATCGGCATTAATAAGGTTTCTTTGCGTCATTAAAATTAATGCCATCGCTATATCAGCGACTGCGTCATTCAGTACATCAGGCGTGTTGGTCACCTGGATGTTTCGCGGTCGCGTTTCTGAGAAATTTATGCCATCGACACCGACGCCGAAACAGGCAACAACTTCTAGACCAGGCAGATCATATATTAGTGGATTGGTCTGCCATGATGCCGTAGCCACGGCATGACATGTCGATTTAAGATCATTTACTAGCTGTAGTTGCTTCTCCGCGGGTAGTGTCCAAAGCTTGTATGTATCGAATAGCGAATCGAGTATTCCTACGGTTTCACGATGGAATTCGTTAGCGATCAATAAAGGGATTGATTGAGTGGGCGTGGTGCGAGTCATGGCAGTAATGTATCTCTGGACTTGGCTTGAGGGTCGCTTGCATTACTCATTGCGTTAGAAGCGGCACGCTAGCAGATTCCTTAGCTGATATCTACGTTGAGTTGCACGAGAGAGTTAATTTACGTAGATTGGACATCTGTGCCTTCGGTTTACAGGGTAACCAGATTGCACCCCGCTTAAATACGTTTTGGTTCAAAGTATTCAATGAGCAGCACCTCCGGCAAACAAATCAGAAACCTACCGGCTGTGGACAAATTATTGCGAGCCGAAGAGCTTTCTGATGCTATTCAAGAGTTGGGCCGCGAAGTTGTCCGCGAAGCAGCGCGTGATACGCTCGCGCGCCTCAGGCGGGAGATTCTCCGAGGAAATGACAATCTGCAAAGGGAACTGCAGACTCTGCAATTCCAAAACGAACTTTGCCTGGAGATTGCTACTCTGGCAGAGTCCAGAAGCGCGCAGTCGCTCGTGCCAGTTTTCAACCTGACGGGCACCGTTATTCACACCAACCTCGGACGTGCGGCACTGCCAGAGAGCGCTATTGATGCAGTGGGACGGGTGTCACGTCAGGCAATAAACCTTGAGTACGATTTGACACAAGGAGGCCGAGGTGATCGCGATTCTCACGTGGAAGATCTTATATGCGAGTTGACCGGAGCCGAAGCAGCTACGGTAGTGAATAATAATGCAGCAGCTGTTGTGCTTGTCCTTACCACTCTGGCGGTGGGGAGGGATGTCCTAATTTCCAGAGGAGAAATGGTAGAAATAGGAGGTTCATTCAGAATTCCGGAAGTGATGGGGAGCGCCGGGTGTCACTTGAAAGAGGTTGGAGCAACAAATAGGACTCACCTCGCTGACTATGAAGGCGCCATAGATGACGACACGGCCCTGCTAATGAAAGTACATACCAGTAACTATGAAATAATGGGCTTTGCCAATTCTGTTGCTGAATCGGAAATCGCCGATGTTGCGCACAGCCATGGTTTGCCGTTTGTAGTCGATCTTGGCAGTGGTACCTTGATTAATCTAACCAGATTTGGTCTGCCCCGCGAGCCCACAGTAGAAGACTCATTATTGCAGGGTGTTGATCTTGTCACTTTCTCGGGAGACAAATTACTGGGTGGGCCTCAGGCAGGTGTTGTGGCTGGAAATAAAGAACTTATTGCCCGATTGAAAAGGAATCCTCTCAAGAGGGCATTGCGAGTTGATAAGATGACTCTGGCCGCGCTCAGTTCGGTATTACAGTTGTATCGGAATCCTTCAACATTATCTCGTGACCTGCCGATTTTGCGTGACCTTGCCAGGGATATAAAAGAAATAGCTGCCGTTGCAGAACAGATATTACCCTGTGTGAAACAGTATGTCGCCGACCAGGCGGAGGTCGAGGTTAGTTCGTGCAAGAGCCAAATCGGAAGTGGTGCCTTGCCCGTTGACCTGATTGAAAGCATTGCGCTTAAGATAACACCACGCTCGCTCACGGGAGCTGACAGACAGCTTAAAGATCTGGCTCTTAAATTTAGAAAATTGCCGGTTCCAGTTCTGGGCAGACTGCACGATGGGAGTCTGTACCTGGATCTTCGATGTTTGCGCGAGCCGGAAAGATTTTGTCAGCAATTGAGTGACTAATTCAGACCAGGCTGAGAAGTCTCTAGGTCGTGATTGTTGCGGGGTTGCCGACGCCATTTCTGAAACATATCAAGGACATCAGTGAAGCGCCGAACATGAGAAATAATAGAGGATAGGTCGTGCCGTTGTAGATTATGGCCACCAACTGTGCGGCTACTGAGGAAAGCCCCATTTGCAGAAAGCCGGTTAACCCAGAAGCACTTCCGGCATACCTGGGAAATTCATTGATCGCGCCGGCCTGGGCATTGGGTAAACTCAAGCCATTCCCGAAGATTGCTACCGCGATCGGTACAAAAAGTGTCAAAGGATGGCGAAAGCCGGCAAGCTGTAGCGCGATGGTAAGGGTTATGGCTAGCAGTGAAATTTTTGATCCGATATCGATCATTCGATAAATGCCAACGTGACTGCCGTAAAGCCTCGATAGATAGTTACCGGCCATAAATCCCGCGGGAACGACCACAAAATAGTAGCCATATTCGGTGGCTGGTCGATTCAGGACCGAGACCATAATCTCGGGAGCGGCCGAGATAAAACTGAAAAAAACCACGGAAACGAACGCAACGCTGAAGGCATAGCCGCGAAAAACTTTTGACCTTAACAATTCTAGAAATGTGGCAAGCATGCCACCTAGCCCCTGGAAATAGACAGGCTCAGCAAGCGTCTCCGGAAGTCTGAGTGACATGATGAGAAGTATCAGACTGCTGAACACTGCGATTACAATAAAAACAGAACGCCAGCCAAAAAGAACCATCAACTCCCCTCCCAACGCCGGCGACATCATGGGAATGACTACCATCACCATCACTAGTGTCGAGATGATTCTTGCGGACTCCTGCGGGCCATAAACATCCCTCACTATTGCGCGCGCTACCACCAGCCCCACGGCTCCACCGAATGCCTGAATTACCCGTCCGAGTATCAGGAGTTCTATCGTCGGAGCGGACAGGCAGAAAATTGAACCGAGCAAGGTGATAGTTGTGCCGCCAATGAGCGCCGGCTTGCGGCCATAACGGTCCGATATCGGGCCATAAAAAAGTGTCGCAATTGCGATAGACAACATGGAAAGGCTGAGGGTCAACTGCGCAACTCCAGTCGAGACATCAAAGTCTTCGCGGATTACCGGAAGTGCCGGCAGTAAAATCTGCATGGATGCCGGCCCCAGGGCAGATGCGCCCGATAACAGCGCTATCATCCACAGAGACAGTCGAGTAAAGGTATTGTGCATAGTGGCCTCGGGCTGGAAGCGCGCTATTCTACCAACCATTGAAGACAGAAGTCAGTTGTCAGACGTTAGCGGCCTAAGAAGGATTCCAGGGCCGTTGCTGACGGTCTGGAACCCGGCGACTGCATTATCACACTGGAACCCCTTAGCAGGGCCATTTGCGAGTCGGAAATCTCGTAACCCAGATTGAAAAGTTCCTCATGAAGTCCTCGCACCAGATGTTGCGCATGCTCCTCTGCAGATTGGCCCGCAACAGGGGCTTGCGAAAAGCAGCCAATGGTCTCTCCGTTGGGAGTCAACAAGCATGCCGACGAGGTATCGGCAGTAGAAATTTCCAGCCTGAAACCGTTAGCATCTTCCCGAAATCTGGGTGAGCGTTTCAGGAAACGCAATGCGTATCGCGACACGTCATCACCAGAGGCTGCAAAATTTACCGGAATAGATGCATCGATGCGCCTAACGATGCCAGGGTCGAGCTGCAATGCGGCTCGATACGACGTGATTCCCTGCGGCAGAATGCCTCTTCGCCAGGCGGCCAGACCCATTCTGGCATGCACCCGAGCCTGCAATAGAACTTCCTGCGGCGGGAGCAGCTCGAGAGCTTGCTGTCCCAGCGAGAGGACATCGTCATACCGCTTGTCCAGAGCCGCAATCTCGGTTGCATAACTGAAATAATAACCCCGGTTCAACATGAATGCTCCACTTTGCAGTGCAAGTTCTAGCATGCCTGACATAACGCCGGTTCCCATCAGGCGAATAATATCAGGTTCGATCCATTCGGGAATGTGAACATCCAGCGGAGCATAGGGTCTGAGGCGATTCAATAGAACTGACTCGTCAGCGAACAGGGAAGCGGCTTTTCTGGCAGACGTCCAGGCTGCGAAGCGTTTTCTGTTCGCTGCGGCCACCAGTCTCAGACGTTGCATACCACTGAGCGTGGCAGCCTGTTCCAGCTGCGCCTGATACCAGGATTCATTGGCCAGTGCGTGGAGCAGCGCCGCTATCGAGTCTTTCTGTGCGTCGTCGGCGCTAAAAGAACCATTACGGTCAGGCTCTGACAATGCAGTCGAAGTCAGCCGGACGGCATCCTCGCTCTGTCCGGAAACTATCAGGAAGCTGGCAGTCGCCAGGAGATGTTCCGCACGGTTCATTACCGTCACCACCGGTATCTGGTTTTCACGCCAGAGCAGCATGCGGTCCATCGCATTCCGAGCCTCTTCAAATCTTCCCTGGTTCATAGTGATATAAAGTTTGTAAATCCAGGGGTCCGCAACACTTTCAGGATTGAGAAACTGGGCCGCGCGATCCAGGTAATTTTCGGCTTCCTCCATTTTTAGCAGGCTCAATGCGACCTCCGAGGCATTGGTCAGGTAAACCGTGTCACCGTCGTTGTCAGTGCTGGCGATGTTTTCATCTTCGTCGATGGCCCGGTCGCAGGCGACGATGTTTTCATTTGGCTGCAAGCTCGCCAGCTCAACCGCGCACAGTGTGTTCCAGGCTCGAGCTCGTTCCCGCTCGTTGTCGCTGGAGTCAAGGACTTTGTTGGCGCTGGTGCGC
>Ga0181593_10002153_pt1 | contig 18103 bp, 19 predicted proteins | sample 071ome_19_FD_133756 | JGI IMG/M metagenome (GOLD analysis project Ga0181593, IMG submission 133756) | Coastal salt marsh microbial communities from the Groves Creek Marsh, Skidaway Island, Georgia - 071413AT metaG (megahit assembly) | ecosystem: Environmental > Aquatic > Marine > Intertidal...
CAGGCCACTGATCTGGGAATCGAAGTGCTGCTAGATGACCGGGACAAAAAAATCAGTGCTGGCGTCAAGTTTGCCGACTCCGAACTTATTGGCATCCCCCACAGAATTGTCGTTTCGCCGCGCACTCTTGTGGACGGTGTCGTAGAGTACAAGGGTCGAAGTGATAGCGACAAACAGATGATTGCGATCGATCAGTTGGAGGGCTTCCTGAAAGAAAAACTGCTCGAAAAGATGCCGTAAGCACGAATCCAGAGTCATTTGTGAATATGGAAACCTGGCCCGCAACTCCGGTTCACTTGTTCCAGCAACAGCTGATCAACCCGTGCCAGGCGGGGTCCGACCTGCAACCAGGTTCGCATTAGCGCCAGTGCCTGTTCAGAGCCGCTGATCAGAAACTCCAGCCTGCCGTCATCCAGATTTTTAACCCAGCCGCTTAACCCCAGCTCAATAGCTTTCCGTCGAGTTTCGGCGCGAAAGAAAACCCCCTGCACTCGACCACTAACGAAACCATGAAACGCCAGATCAGTTGCTCCCATATTTGAATCTCAAGTTGTAAGGACAAGAACCAGCCTGCGCAGTCGACTGACTGGTTAACCCATGGGGATACCGTATAATGAAGCGTTCATAAAACATCGACAATACATCATGGCGTCCGACCCTATCAATCTCCAGTCTTTCAAACAAAATATTCAGCAACACGCAGCGAGCTTGCTATGGGCTAATAATCTTGCCACTGCCCCCCGGTGGCGACGCTTGCTGGTGCGCACTGCACAGCTAATTTTTGCCATCAGCAGAGATATAGCCGAGGGACAGCTAAGCTTACGCGCCATGAGCCTGGTTTACTCGACCGTCCTTGGATTCATTCCCACACTGGCGCTTCTATTTGCAGTACTGAAAAGTCTGGGAGTGCATAACGTGATGGAAGGAGCGCTCTATGATCTTTTCGAAATTATGGGGGAGCGGCGCGAACTCGTGGTAACTCAGATTATCGACTTTGTAGACAATATTCAGGTCGGTGTCATCGGCATAACCAGCACAGGACTCCTGATTTACCTGGTCCTTGATATGATGCGCAAAATCGAAAGTTCTTTTAATTTCATCTGGGGAGTCAGCCGGGGGCGAAGCTGGTCAAACCGGGTGAGTGAATATCTGTTCGCGGTCATAGTCAGCCCGTTACTGATATTTCTCTCTATCAGCATTACCTCTTCCGTAAATACCGTCTTCTTTTCCAATCTGCTGGAGCGCCTGGCTTTTGGAAGCGCACTGATCAACTTTATTGCCTTTCTGTTTCCTTTGCTCTTTATGTCACTGGCATTCGCCTTTGCCTATAGCTTTCTGCCTAACACCAGAGTCCGATTCTCGTCAGCACTGACCGGCGGAATCGTCACCACTATTGTCTGGAAACTTATGGGCGCATTTTTTGGGGGATTTCTTATTTCCGCTGCGCGCGAATCGATCTACCTGGCATTTGCCACCGTGCTGGCACTGATGATCTTTGCTTACATTGGCTGGCTGGTTGTGCTACTTGGATCTGATATTGCCTACTACCATCAGTATCCGGGTAAAGCGCGGACCGGTCGTAAGCCCCAGTCGTTGAGTATCGCCCAACAGGAAGAACTCACGCTTGCGGTCGCAGCATTGATAATCCAGCGCTTCAAAAACAAGTTACCCCCGTTGTCTCATGATGAGATTGTGTCGCAACTTGGCACGAACCCGAATACTACAGAGCAGGCCCTGAACCATCTACTGAGTATTGGACTATTGGCCAGCACAGATTCAGAACCGCCAAGTTTCCTGCCAACAGGCTCAATTGAGGACTGTACCTTGCTGGAAATCTGGCGCAGTCTCAGAGAAACTCAATCTACCGAGCTGCACGGAAATCTGGATGCGCCTGAATATCAACTGGCGAGAAATTTTCTGCGACAACTTGACCAGGCAGCAGCTGATAAACTGGCCACACAGAAATTTATCGATAGCGCTTAGCGAGATAAAACTATGGAGAAAGTAACTGTTTTTCATAATCCCCGATGCTCCAAATCACGAGCGGTACTGGCATTGCTCGAAGAAAACGACATTTCGCCGGAGATTGTTTACTACCTGGAAACCCCGCTCGATAGCGAAGCACTCGAGGAGGTATTGCAGAAACTGGGCATGCATGTTCGAGATGTTCTGCGGCGCAGCGAACCAGAGTTCGAGGCCCTTGGACTGGAGGATGAAAGTCTGGCAGACGAGATCGTGCTGGACCTTCTGGTCAAGCACCCCATATTGCTGCAGCGCCCAATTGTCATCGTCGGCAGCCATGCCATCATCGGTCGACCGCCCGAGAATGTATTGCGGTTCATTGAGGAAGTATAAATGCAATCACCGTACGTTCTTGTCCTTTATTACAGCCGCCATGGGGCAGTAGCACGCATGGCGGAGCTGATAGCCAGAGGAATCGAACAGGTTCCGGATATCGAAGCCCGTGTGCGAACCGTGCCGGCGGTATCTCCCAACCACGAAGCGACCGAACCACCGATACCAGAGTCTGGCGCTGTGTATTGCCAAGAGGATGACCTGCGACACTGCGCCGGCCTCGTTCTGGGTAGCCCCACACGGTTTGGCAATATGGCTGCTCCTCTCAAATACTTTCTGGACAGTACTGGAAGTTTGTGGGTGTCCGGTGCATTGATAGACAAACCAGCCGCCGTGTTTACTTCGTCCTCGTCATTGCATGGTGGCCAGGAAAGTACTTTGTTGAGCATGATGAATCCGCTGTTACACCACGGCATGGTAATTTGCGGCCTACCGTATTCCTTGCCACAGCTGAACACCACCTCCGGCGGCGGCACACCCTATGGACCAAGTCACCATGCCGGGCCCGACAGCAACAAGTTGATTAGCGATTCTGAAACTCAGCTGTGCATAGCCATGGGTGAGCGTATCGCAAAGTTGGCACTGAAACTGGAAATCTGAAAGTTCTTTTCCGCCATAGTCCGTCATTCCTGACCCCATGAATAAACCTGCTGTACAACTCAAAACCCTCGTGCTGTATTTGTTCTACAGCCTCATTGGCGTGCTTTTCCTCAATAGCCTTTCTCTGACCGTTGGCCTGAATCCAGCCACACTCCTTATTTGGCTGCTGCAGATCATGCCGCTGATGCTGTTTTTGACGGGACTGCACCGTTCCAGGGTTCGAACGTACCAGTGGCTCAGCTTCGTAGTGCTGATTTATTTTGTCCATGGAGTGCTGACCGCTTTCACACCGGAAAAACTTTTGCTGGGACTGCTGGAAGTATCGGTCTGTTGCTTGCTATTCGCAGGGTTGATAGCTCTTATTCGAAAAGGCCGTCAAGTCACCAGCCCATGAGCTGTCTGATTAGCGGTATAGTAATCGGCCGCTGCTGCTCCAGTGACAGTTTGTCCAGTTTTTGCAATAGGTCTACCAGGGCGACTACCTGTCGATCATGCCTTTGCAGAACATAGTCGAGCACAGGCTTCGACAGTTCGATTCCAAGCCCCCTTGCCCGCTTACTCAACAGCTCTGATTTCTCCCGGTCTGAAAGTTCATGAATCTGAAATACCACGCCAGACTGTAAGCGCGACTGCAGGTCGCGTAACCTGATCCGCAGTTGGCCTGGTGGTGCAGAGGCGGCAATTACCAGCCGTACACCACTGTTTTGCGCGCGATTGTAAAAACTGAACAGAGCCTGTTCCCAAGCGGCTTCGCCGGCGATCGCGTCGATATCGTCAAAACAAACCAGATCGAGATTCTCGAGTCCTTCGAGCACCTCCGGGGCCAGTTCCCCGGACCTGCTTAAGGGAAGGTAAATCGGCGTCTCGCCCGCGCAGGTCGATTCATGACATATCGCTTGAAGAATGTGGGTTTTCCCCGTTCCACCGGCACCCCAGATGAATGTCAGCGGCTCGCACGATTCAATGACTCGATTTCGAAGATGCTGAATCAGTTGTCGATCAGCCTGCGCACTCTGAAAGCTTTCCAGCGTCGCTGTCTTTTCCAACTCAAGTCCAAGCAATAGCTGCTGCGGGGCATGCTTTTCCATATCAACGAACCCAGCGATAGCTCAGCACCTGGCCTCCTTCGAGCCCCCCGGGATCCAGCGGCATGAGGTTTCGGTCCAGACCGAGTAATTCATATAGCTGCCCCTGACTACCCTGAAGTGACAGATTGAGTTCCAGAACGTTTCCATTGAGGGCAGAAATCGTTACCGAATCAACCATAACCAATTGCTGTAGATAAGCAATCAACTCTGCATAGGCAACCAGTCCATCGATGCCTTCAATACGCAGTCTAGCCGTCTGCAATCCGATGCGGGATGGCACCACCGCAAAATGCCTCGCCAATTGCGCTGTAATGCGGTCGAGGGGTTCTGAGATATAACGAATAAGCTCGGTATCGAGACTGTCAAAAACTTCGACCTGCTCCTGAAAAATAAACTGCCATAATCCCACCAGATCGCCGCTGGCGGTGATATGAAGCCGACCTGCCAGGATGCTGTCGGCCGCGTACCTCTCACTCGCCAACCTTATAGCCTGATCATCCAGCGACCAGATGAGATCAGCGCTGAGCGCTCTTCGATCTTCGAAATCTAGTACCGGAAAAATTATCGGGATTGCACGCAGAGCTGCAAACTGCTGCATCAGTTCGACAATTCCTGGATCATTTTCCGGAGTCAGCAGGTAGCGATCACCGGCATCATTCTGTAATGCCATCCAAACAAGAACACCGGGTCTATTACTATCCCACACCGGAATCGCGGCATCTGCCAGCAGCTGGTCGACCAGATCCTGAGCGAAACTTACCTGCAAGAATTCCTGATCGACCAGCATCGGGGGTGTCGCGTTAGACCCGACATCAGTCGCTGATTCTTCAGGGCTTTCCTGGATTACTGATTCACTGCGATACTCAATGGCCTCAACATAGCTGCGGGCATTTTCGATAGCCCGTTGAATACTGGAATTTTCCAACCAGCGCGACTCACCAGTCACCTTGACAATGACTGCTGCGAGGGATTCCTGAAACGCTCTGTTGCGTTCCTGTTCACTCTGATTGTTTACACCAATCTCATGTCTATACAGACCAGCAACCGGCAATGCCCAGACGGCAGTCGACGTCAATGCGGGCAGTGTGCAGAATATTAGCGCAAGCGATGCTGATATCGATCTCATAATCCGCGATGATACTAAAACCCCCTACAGAATCCATCGCAATAACTCTGCCCCAAGTTTTTTTAATCACCCATTTGGCGCGGTGACCGGACACCAAAAGGCCCGGATTTTAAGTTACGGTTAAGCTGCCTGCGGGTACGATCAAACTTAGGGAGACTCGTTTATTCGCAGCTGGTAACATGCAATGCATGACCCGCGCAGTGCAAACCGCGGCAGGTTAGTGATCATTTTCAAGGTAAGAGTATGGACGAAGACACCGGCAATTCAAGTCAATCGGCAGCAATTGGCAGCCTGAGTTATCGTGACGCCGGAGTCGATATCGACGCCGGTAACGCACTGGTAGAAAACATCAAAAGTGTGACGGAAAAGACTAGACGACCCGAGGTCATTTCGGGACTTGGCGGGTTTGGGGGGCTGTTCGAATTGCCGGCCGGATACCGGCAGCCGGTTTTGGTATCCGCGACCGACGGAGTCGGCACCAAACTCAAGCTGGCAATGGAACTGGGGTTACATGGAACTGTAGGTATTGATCTGGTCGCGATGTGCGTCAATGACCTCATAGTCTGCGGTGCCGAGCCACTGTTCTTTCTCGACTATTATGCAACCGGCAAACTCGATGTAGCGAGGGCTACCGAGGTCGTGGCAGGAATCGGCCACGGTTGTGAACTGGCTGGTTGTGCATTAATCGGTGGCGAGACAGCCGAAATGCCGGGAATGTATGAAGGAGGAGACTATGATCTCGCAGGCTTTGCAGTTGGCATTGTCGAAAAAGAGGACATCATCGAAAATTCGCGGGTAAGCCCGGGCGACCATCTCATCGGTCTTTTTTCTTCCGGGCCGCATTCCAACGGCTTCTCGCTGATTCGCAAAATAATCGAACGCGATGGCAGTGATCTCGGGCTGGCATTCGAAAATACAACTCTGGGAGAAGCCTTGCTTGCGCCTACCGAAATCTATGTAAAAGCCGCAAAACAGCTGGCGCAAAGCACCCGCGTGAATGCGCTTGCCCACATCACAGGCGGTGGCATAGTGGAAAATCTACCCAGAGTATTACCCGCTGGCACCCGCGCCGAAATCGATTTACGCAGCTGGGAATTACCCGCAATTTTCAAATGGCTCCAGGCCAAGGGACACGTGGAAGATTTGGAGTTATATCGTACCTTTAACTGTGGACTCGGCATGATCGTTTGTGTGTCGGAGGCAGACAGCGAGAAGGCTCTGAGTATCCTGAAATCCTGTAATCGAGGTGCGGCCCTGATAGGTAGTATCTGTCCGGCTGCTGAAGGCGAGCAGCCGGTGACTTTCAAAGCATGAGGCCGGAGCTTGCATGATGGATACGCACTGCCCTGTCGCCGTTCTGATTTCCGGCAACGGCAGCAATCTCCAGGCATTGATTGATGCCAGCTCAAACTCCAACTACCGGATTGTAGGAGTTATTAGTAATAAACACGACGCCTTTGGACTGCAACGCGCGCAGCATGCTGACATCGCGACCCACGTCATAGATCATCGACTCTATCCCGATCGGATTTCATTCGATCGCGATCTCATTAACAAGCTGGATGAACTACAACCACGGCTGATCGTGCTTGCAGGTTTTATGCGCATTCTCTCGAGCGAGTTCGTCAGGCATTTCAAGGGGCATATCATAAACATTCATCCGTCATTGTTACCAAAGTATCCCGGCACGAATACGCATCAGCGAGTGTTGGAAGCGGGCGACAAAGAGCACGGCGTTTCAATACATTTCGTTACTGAACATTTAGATGGTGGACCAGTCATCGCGCAGGCCGCTATAACAATAGAACCAGACGACAGTGCGGATACCCTGCAGCAAAGAGTCCACGTTGAAGAACACCGCATCTATCCGCAGGTCGTCAGTATGTTTGCTGCTGGCAGACTGGAGATGGGCGAGCAAACCGCCCTGCTCGATGATCAGATCCTGCCAATCGGCGGCATTAGACTCTAGGGACGCACGGCGCGATGAAAATTTTCACCGTATGGGCCCTAGTAGTAATTCTCACGACCAGTTGGGTACCGGACAGCGTCGGGCAGGAACCCTTAACCTATCAGGCTAAATACAGCGCCAGAGCGGTGGGCATGTCTGCCACAGCGGAACGCAAGCTCGAGTCGATGGACAACAGCCGTTATCTATTGACTCAATCCATGACCGTCAGGGTACTCGGTGCCACGCTGGGTCAAATTCTTGAAACCAGCCAGTTCACTCACCGGGACGGCAATCTGTTGCCAGAAATGTACCGCTACCTGCAAACGGGAATATCCAAACGGGAAGAAGAGGTTGAATTTGACTGGAATCAGCATGTTGCCGTCAGCTCGGACAAAGATAACCAATGGCAGCTGGCCATCACGCCCGGCATTTTAGACAAGTTGAGTTTCCAGCTGCACCTTCGCGAGACCCTGGCGAACGAAGAAGTACGCGAGATGGAAATTCGGATGGTAGATGCCAGCGAAATTGAAACCCATCTTTATCGGGTCACCGGTGCAGAAGCTGTGGAAACCGGGCTTGGGGTACTGGATTGCATCAAAGTGGAAAGAATCCGCGAGCCAGGCAGCGCACGCCGAACCACTTTCTGGCTAGCCAGAGATTGGGATCTGTTACTGGTCAAGTTTGAACAAACCAGCGGTTCGGGGTCGGAAACATCATTACTGCTGGAGGAAGCAGTTATCGCTGGTCAGGTCGTGATTCCATCACCCTGAATAGGGTCAGATTGTGCCGCCTTCGATTCAGCAGGCGAGACTGAATCTTCGTCGTTGCCAGTAGCCCTGGGCAAATCGTATTTGCGAATTTTTTCTACCAGCGTGGTTCGACGTATATGCAGTCGGTCAGCAGCTCTGGCAACAACACCTCCTGAATCTGAGAGAGCCTGACAGATTAAATCTTTTTCAAGACTGGAAAGATACTCTTTCAAATCCAGCCCCTCCAGAGGCAAGGCTTCAAAACTCTCATTGTTATCAATCTCCTCTCCGTCAATCTCCCCCCCGTGCGGCAGGGACTCTTGCGATGCTGCCTGACTGCCCGGCGCTGACTGCAAATGGGGTGGCAAATCCTGTTCACCGACTATGCCGTGGGGATGCAGTATGGCCATCCTCTCAACCAGATTTGCCAGCTCTCGAACATTACCCGGCCAGTGGTATTTTTTCAGCGCAGCAATTGCGCTTGAATTGAAGCGCACCGAACCTCGCTTTTCTCCTTCCATGGAAGCTATTAACTCATTCAATAGCAGGGGAACATCTTCGCTTCGAGACCTCAGCGGAGGCATTTCAATCGGAAAAACATTGATGCGGAAATATAGGTCCTGCCGAAATTCGCCTCTTGCAATCATCTCCTCCAGATTCTGATGGGTAGCTGCGATAATTCTTACGTCGGTCGTAATGGTTTTGATACCACCAACCCGCTCAAAACTACGCTCCTGCAGAACCCGCAACAGCTTGACCTGCATACTTAGAGGCATATCTCCGATTTCATCCAGGAAGAGAGTACCCCCATTAGCCAATTCGAAGCGCCCTTCCCTGGATGCAGTTGCTCCGGTAAAGGCTCCTTTCTCATGTCCGAACAATTCACTTTCGAGCAGCTCTCTGGGAATGGCGCCACAATTGATAGGCACGAATGGCTCATCAGCGCGAAGAGAATTAAGGTGCAGGTTTCTAGCTACCACCTCTTTCCCGGTGCCCGATTCTCCGGTTATCAATACGGTGACTTCCTTGTTGGCCACCTGGCCCATCATTTCCCTGATTTCCTCGATTGCGACGCTGCTGCCAACGAGGCTGCGAAACATATTGTAATCCCTAACCCCGCCCAGATCGCGCAGTCGGTTGTAATGCTCGCGAAAAACCTTGGCCTGATGCAGGGCATCCAGTACCGGCTGATAGGTCAGTGGGAAACTCAATGTCGATGTGACATTTTTGAAAAAATCGCTATCAGCCAGGTTGGATAGCCGACCCTCACCAAGGATGACAACCGGTAGCCCTTCATCCCATTTGTGCAGCTCATACAGCAAGTCAGATAGAGACAAATCTCGGCAGCTACCCACGATAGCAAGACAATAAAACCCCGATGCAGTAAAGTCACTATCCCGTGAGGAAAGCCAGCCCTTGCTGTTACCCGCGACGACAACTTCACCAAGAAAATGCAGGATGACTTCGAGATCACGGCACGATCGTTCCTCGTCATCAATCAGCAGTATTTTGTTAGTCTCGGTCACGCGGAAAGCTTAGCAGATTATCTCAGCACTGGCTCCCTGGATATTTCGATCAGTGTTCAATCGACGCTCCACCAGAACTCACTTCTACTCGCAGCAATCTGCGTATCGAAGTTCCAGCCAAATCCTGTAACTTTGGCAGTTATCGCGCCGCCTGACTTTCGGCGAAGGAAGAAAAGATGTCGATCCCGTGGGACTACCCGACGCCTTTCACAAGGGAATTTACCGTAACAAAAAATGATATCGATGGTCTTGGGCATACCAATAACGCCAGTTATGTTATCTGGTGTGAACAATGTGCCTGGCAGCATTCCGAATCGCTCGGGCTCTCGGTCACAGACTATCAAGAACTGGATCGCGGAGTTGCAATCCGACAGGCTGAATATAACTATTGCCTGCCTACCTTTACAGGCGACAAGCTCGTAATCGGTACCTGGTTGGTGGATTGTGATGGCAGACTGCGGCTGGAGAGGCGCTTTCAAATCGTCCGCTCTGGCGACGGCGCAACAGTCATGCGAGGCCGCTGGAATCTGGTGTCCGTAGTTCTGAGCACAGGCAAAACAACGAGGTTACCTGACCGCTTTATCGCCACTTACTCCTCTGCTGTAGTACAGAGTCCGACAGATTGACCCCGGGATTGGTAACGAAGATTCCGAGCGGCCGACGTCGCCTTTTGTGCACCATACCCGCACCACTGAATTACTGTAAAGATATGAGATCGGCAGTCGTTATAAGTGAGGCTGCTGCTTTTAAAAAAATGTAAAAACAGCCTCTTGAAAGCCAATAACTGACTGGTCAATAAGACTAACCAAAATGGCACATGGTAGTGGATAAGTTCAGCTCGCGATCAGATAACAACAAGGCCTCCAGCCAAACTGAAAAGCCCGGTTCGGTCTCGACCATGGCCAGAGTGCCAGAGCCGCGCAAGAGCCCCACAATAGATCAAGATGCACTGCAAGAGGACCTGGAATTGCTAGCCAAATTGAGACAACAGATCGAGCAATTGCCGGATATGGATGCGTCAAAGATCGTGCGCCTCCACGAAAGGATCATGCGGGGTGAATATCACGTGGACAGCGAGCGCCTGGCAAGCAAATTAAGTGATTTTGAATCCGAACTGTAAATAGCCGGCTGCGATAATTGCGGGTCAACTTCCTTTAAGTCTAGCAACATTAATATCCAACGGTGGTTCAAGGCCCGCTAGCTTCTCAAGGTCTTCGGGGCGGTCAACATCCCAGCGCTCCGGCAGCAAGTCCACGTCCAGATCAAGTTGGCGGGTTCGCTCCAGCGTCATTGCATACACTCTGTCGGTACCCCACGGCATATGCTGAAATAATTCCTGCCACACCCCACTCAATCCAAGCAGCACGTAACCACCGTCTTCGGCAGGCCCAATTAACACTTGACGACCAGCGTCCAGGCTGGCCAATGCCAATTCCAGATAGTCTCGATCTATGGATGGACTATCGACCCCTAGGAGCAGCACGGCCCGGGACCTCTCCATCGCCGCACTGACCGCGAAGTGCATGCGCTCGCCTAGATCCGCACCAGATTGCTCAAAAGTACAATCCTCCAGACCCAGAGAAGTCAGCTCCGGATTATCGGGATTGCCGCTGACCCATAGCTCCAGTGGCGCCAGGCGGCTGCTCCGAATAGTGTTGATCTGATAGCGCAACATACCGCAATACAGGTCGTAAGCGGCATCCGGTCCGATTTCCTCATGCAGTCGTGTTTTGACCCTTCCGCGGACTGGCTCCCTGGCAAACAGCAGGATGCGCATATCTGGAAATCTGTACTCCATGCCCGATCTCAAATTAACTATTGATAGTAGATCTTGACCAGCTCTTCGGGGCTGGCTCCAAAAAAATATCGCAGCCTCAGCCACCACATTAAAAGTATTGTTTTGAGAATTCCCCGCTCCTCCCAGCGCCGACTGGAAGTGACAGCGGGTTCTTTAATGCGCAGCGGCCAGCTTATTCGCCGCAGACGTTTACTAATAGCGACGTCTTCCATGAGCGGAATGGCTGAATACCCTCCCAACTGCTGAAAAACACTGCGCCGTACAAATAACCCCTGGTCGCCGGTGACGATGCCGGTAACGTGGGATCTGATACTAATAGCGCGTTCGATAATACGAAACATCAGTCGGCTTCCGCTAAGCCTCACATCAAATCTACCCCAGACAGTATGATCGGTAAGCAAAGCCGCGCAAATCAGCTGGTCGGCCCGTTCTGGCACTCGAGTATCGACATGCAGGAACAACAGAATATCGCCGCTCGCAAGCCCCGCGCCGTGATTCATCTGCAGTGCCCTGCCTGAACCTGTCCTGGCGAAATGATCCATAAGTTCCCGCAGCGATGCCGATATTGGCTGCTGGCTGCCCCCATCAACGACGATAATTTCATGCCCTGCCTGACGCCAGCCTGCCAACGCCCGCAGTTGCTCTTCAAGCAAAAGTGGCTCATTTAGTATTGGAATAATTACACTTATTTTCAATTATTTATGTTTTTATTTTACGAATTTACATTAATTTAATAAGAATCTAAAAAGACTCCATGGCAAGTATATTCTGTCTCAGGATCATGAGTGTTATCGGCGGTACCTGCATCACTGACGGTTGCTCCTTCAGACTTTCAAATCATCTGTCGTTTCCGACTCATCCGCAGTCTGGATTCTGACGTATTCATCAACATAGACCTGGCGATTAAGCGCTCACAAAAATCAGAGGTACTTGTGACCCGGGTCGCTTTGAAAACTACTAGTTACAATTAAGCTTGGATTCATGCATTGGGCAGTAAATTGCAACTACGGTCGTTTCCACGTGGCAATAACATGCGACTGGTCTTGTATTGCTCTGACTGATGGTTTTAAATACGCGGCCGATAATAGCCATAGAGCGGACCGTGCAGCATTCAATACTGGCCACACAGAGAAAGTGTTTTACGCAGGACCAGTTGGCTATTGTAACTGACAATGAACGCTAAGAACTTTTATATCATAGCGACCTCGCCAGATGAACCAAGTCTGCAGGTTAATATCTCTGGACCCTACCTGACTGAAAAAGCAGCCCAGGCCGATCTTTCTGCGGCCATAGACGAGGCAATTACCATCGATCCAAGCGCCGGAAATTATGTGTACCGGATTTCGAAGATCGAATGCCGGAAGCCTGGCGTGATTCAGCATATGGGCAGCCACGCCTGACCCGCAGCAACCCACTACGCCCAATTTTCGGCAAGCAAAAATTCGACAATGCCTTAAACAAGATTGCGTAGCTTTACCTGCGAAAGCCGATATAATCCAGTCCGTCGCATGCGGGGAAGCTTGGGTTCGACTACCAGTCCGAAACTACCGTCTCATTTCTGCTGCGTTATACCCTGCGTTAAAGAAAGGAGTACTACTTGATGAAAAAAAAGCTGGTTATTTTGAATGGCTTGCTGTTGTGCACCTATTGCGCCCACAGCATGGCTCAGGAATATCAAACGCCCATCACGTCCTGGGGCGCGCCAGATCTGCAGGGATACTGGCGTCACAATACTGTGATGCCGTTTGAGAGACCTCGCGATCTTGGCACTACGCGGGCATACAGTGAGGAAGAGGCTCTGGTTCTGGAACAGGCTGCCCAACAGCGAGTCGAAGAAGACAATGAGCCGCTCGATCCAAATCGTCCCGCCCCGGACGCGGCACCTCTGCCGCCGGTTGGCAACTACGATTTATTCTGGACCGACCGCGGAATGTTCCTCCCCACAATTGGCGGTGAATTCAGAACCTCGGCCATAATTGATCCGCCAGATGGGCGTGTACCACCCCGAGTAGAAGGATTCGCGGAGCGCATGCGTGAACTGCGCGCCAGCATGCCAGAACGCAATGACGGTCCCGAAGGACGAAGTTTGGGCGAGCGCTGCATTCTTTCGTTTGGCAACAATTCTGGCCCGGTAATGACTCCGGTAATGTATAACAGCCATATGCAGATTGTGCAGTCGCCAGGCTATGTCACGATCGTGGTAGAAATGGTCAATGATGCGCGCATTATCAAGATTGCTGACCAACATAATGCATCGGCCGAAACCCACAGCAAGTGGATGGGCGACTCAATCGGCCGCTGGGAGGGAAACACTCTGGTGGTAGAGACCAAATACTACAACCCCGGGCAGGACTATCGGGGAGCGCCGGTCGATAACCTGACGGTCATCGAGACCTTTCGCCGCGAATCTCCCTACAAGATAATTTACGGATTCACTGTGGATGATCCAAGCGTTTACTCGGCGCAGTTTTCGGGGGAGTACGCGCTTTCTGCCATGGACGAGCCCGTTTATGAATATGCTTGCCACGAAGGCAACTATGGCTTGATGGGAATACTGGCAGGAGCCCGACGCCTCGAAGTTCTGGGTGAGGCGAACAACGAAAGAACAGACGGATCGGACATCCAGTAGCTACCAGGCAAAGCCCGGGGAATTAGATAATTTGGGGACAATTGCGAGGCAATTGTCCCCTTTTTTATGGGTGGCGTCTCATCGGTGAATCGAATAATGTTGGCGTTGAATCCAGCATTCAGAATCGGCTATGCTCCCTTCTCATGCTTGACTATCGTACAGGATTTTAAGAATGACTATGCAAAACACTCCGCTCCTGATGTCCCGAATTCTGGGCCGGGGCGCGATGCTCGATCCCGAAGTTGAAGTCGTCACCCGGGTGAAAGACGGCACCCATCGGCAATCCCTGAAGCAAACCTGGGAGCGGGCGAATCAACTCGCCCACGCGCTCAATGATATCGGCGTTAAAGTGGGTGACCGAGTGGGTAGCTTTATGTGGAATAATTACCGCCACCTGGAGCTCTATCAGGCGGTTCCCTCAATGGGTGCGGTACTCCATACGTTGAACATTCGCCTGTCTCCGACTGACCTGGAATACATCATCAATCATGCCGCAGACAAGGTCATCTTTGTTGATGAAGACCTGCTGCCCCTGCTGGAGCCCTTGAAAGGCAAACTGCCAACGGTGGAAAAAATCATCATCTGCCGCTATGGGGACGGGGGCGAGAGCAGTTACGATAATCAACTGGATTACGAGGAGTTCATAGCAGGAAAACAATCTGTCTACCCGTGGCCTGAGATTGACGAGACTTCTCCCATGGGCTTGTGTTACACCAGCGGCACCACGGGCAAACCCAAAGGTGTCATGTACACAAACCGTTCGACTTACCTGCATACCCTTACGGAGTCTCTGACCGATTCTATCGGCCTGTCTTCGCTGGATTCTCTCTGCGGTATCGTTCCGATGTTTCACGCCATGGGCTGGGGATTGCCATTTTGTGCATCGATGCTGGGTTGCAAGCAGGTCATGCCGCATCGATTCATGACCCCTGACTCTTTCCTTTCGCTTATGCACGAGGAAGAAGTGACCATTTCCGCGGGAGTCCCAACCATCTGGCAGGGGGTCAAGGCAGCATTGGAGGCAGCTCCCGACAAGTACGACCTGTCAAAGCTGACTCGACTCACCTGCGGAGGTTCCGCGCCTCCGGTTTCGATGATGCGCTGGTACTGGGACACCCACGGAATCGAGATGATTCAGGGCTGGGGCATGACTGAAACCAACCCGCTTGGAACTCTATCCCGTAAGGTTGCCAAACGTTCGCATGTCAGCATTTCCGAAGACCAGCAGTTTCAAAATATTGCCAAAGCAGGTCTTCCCATGCCTGGTCTGGAAATTGAAATATTCGACGAAGACTGGAATCCGCTTCCTCACGATGGAGAAGCTGTCGGAGAGCTGTGTATTCGTGGACCATGGATCGCCGCCTCTTACTTCAATGATCCACAGCCTGATAAGTTTCATGATGGCTGGCTGGTGACCGGTGACGTGGCGAAAATAGATTCCGAGCAGTACATCATTATTTCAGACCGCTCTAAGGACCTCATCAAGTCGGGCGGTGAATGGATTTCATCAGTCGACCTGGAGAATCACATCGTCGCTCTTCAGGGTGTTGGTCAGGCTGCAGTGGTAGCACAGCCGCATCCAAAATGGGACGAGCGACCCGTTGCCCTCGTAGTGCTGGAGGAAGGCGCTGCAGTCAGCAAAGAAGACGTTCTAAATCACTGCAGCAGCATCTTTGCCAAGTGGCAACTTCCCGATGACGTGCTCTATGTGGAGAGCATTCCACTCACCTCGACCGGCAAGATCGACAAAAAGGTTATTCGCGCCCAACTGGACAGCGACGGTTACCAATTGCCCGATCTGCGGGCCTAAGAGACGATGTGCGCCATGCGGGGGCCCCATGACCCCGCATGGTGGCGGCGTCTTGAGACCCGCCGGACAAGCAAGGGACTAATTTGTGGGAGCGTACTCTGAACCCTCGACCTCAGCGCGACGGGCACCGGCCAGGATACCCGGTAACGCATAGTTACCCTCGTGGCAGGCGTATTCAAACAGCTTTTCATCAGTACGATTCATCGGCAATTCGCCGCTCCAGCTTTGCGTGTAGTTCTCGTCATCCGTCACGGTAAACTGATACAGAATTACATCGTCACCGGTGCGGGTAAAACGCTCCTCCACGTGCATATCGACCGAACCGTAAAAGCGATGCTCCAGGGACGATCTGAGACTCTGCTGCGGATGAAAATTTGTAGTCTCAACGACCAGGGTTTCACCTTCCCAGCGGCCAATGGAATCACCCATCCAGGTGTGGATTGAGAAAGCCGGGAAATCGGTGTTCAGACGCACGATACGCGCGTCGTGATTCATCTCGGCGAGTAACACAACATAGTCCCGAGTTTGTACGATCTCAGTCACGTTGTTGTAGAGCACCGGCAGTTTTGGAGGCCCGCCCGTTGAGCCAAAACCTACCACGCAGCGCTCACCCAGCGGCCTCACCTCAGGGCCGTCATACATTTCCCGGCGCGTCATGGCGGCAGCAAAATTGGCCAGTCCCTGCTCGCTATACGGGAGCTGACCGTCAGGCGGATCAACCAGGATGGAGGTTCGTATTTCGCCATTGATTTCCGCCAGGCGTTCGCCCGGGTCCATCCAGAACGTGTTGTACCCTCCGACATTTCGCCCTGCCGTCGGGGCCTCACGATTTGGATCACTGGGGGCGTAGCTGGCCTCGTTACGGGCAGCGACCATGGCTTCTATCTGCGCTGCATCTTCGGAAGAAATGACCAGCTTTCCCTCATACCGCGCGGCCCGCTCGAGATTTGTCTGGGTCGCCAATGACCATGTACCCTGCAGGTCCGGAACCCCCCACTCGGTTCGGGGCGCAATGTATTCCTCCGCCGCGAGAATACCGACGGCAAATCCCACGCTGCCCAGCGCCAGTGCTCCTGATAAACAACACGCAATTTTTCGATTGTGCATTTTCCACTCCCTATGTAGCCTTCGGTCCGAAATGAGACCGTCTACCGGTGTCAGATTTCCCGGGCTATCAGCAGCTTCATGATTTCGTTGCTGCCTCCATAAATCTTCTGAATACGACTGTCCGCATACATTCGAGCGATCGGGTATTCCAGCATGTAGCCATACCCGCCGAAGAATTGCAGGCACTCATCGATAATCTCCACTTCTTTCTGGGTAGTCCACCATTTTGCCATCGCCGCTGTTGTCGGATCGAGTTTGCCCTCAGCCAGCTTCATCGCGCAGTCATCGACAAACGTACGAGCAATTCGAGCCTCGGTGAATCGTTCCGCCAGACGAAACTGGGTATTCTGGAAATCCATGATCCGTTTTCCAAACGCCTTCCTTTCCTTGACATACGCGCTGGTCACCTCAAGGGCCCGCTCCATCATCACGCAGGCAGCAGAGGCTATAATCAGCCTTTCCTGAGGCAACTGCTCCATAAGCTGGATAAATCCCTTTCCTTCCTCGACCCCCAGAAGATGGTTCTGTGGAACACGCACCTGATCAAAGAACACTTCCGAGGTGTCTGCGGCCTTCATGCCTATCTTTTCCAGATTGCGCCCTCGGGAAAATCCACCTTCCCCTTCCACTGAATCTGTTTCTACCATGACCAGGGACGTTCCCCTGGCACCGGCTTCCGGGTCAGTCTTTACCACCACACAAATGAGGTTGGCAGTCTGCCCGTTGGTCAGAAACGTTTTCTGGCCGCTGATCACATAGTCAGTCCCATCTTTACGGGCGCCTGTAGCGATTCCCTGCAAATCTGAACCCGTGCCGGGTTCGGTCATCGCTATTGCTGCCACCAGTTCACCACTGGCCATTTTCGGCAGCCATTTCTGTTTTTGCTCTTCAGTTCCATAATGCAAAATGTAAGGGGCAACGATGCCCGAGTGCACCGAATTTCCAAAACCTACCACGCCGGCCCGGCCAAGCTCTTCTGAGATCACCATCTCGTGACGAAAGTCGCCACCGCCACCGCCGTACTGCTCCGGAATAGAGGCACAAAGGATGCCCGCCTCCCCTGCCTTGAACCAGGCATCACGATCAACAATTCCCTGCTCTTCCCACTTGGGCATAAGGGGTACGAATTCTTTCTGATAAAACCTGGATACTGCTTCTCTAAGGATTTGCAGTTCTTCGTTCATCCAGGGGGATTTGTAATTTTCAAATATGCTCATTTCTGTATTCGATTAGTAGTTGAAAAAGTTATCCCGAATTACGCGGCCAGAGAGTCCGTTCTCTCTATCAACATGGCATTCGCTGTTCCGCCACCCTCGCAAATAGCGACCAGCCCATAGCGCGCACTTCGCCGCTCCAGTTCATGCACC
>Ga0181593_10002156_pt1 | contig 18092 bp, 15 predicted proteins | sample 071ome_19_FD_133756 | JGI IMG/M metagenome (GOLD analysis project Ga0181593, IMG submission 133756) | Coastal salt marsh microbial communities from the Groves Creek Marsh, Skidaway Island, Georgia - 071413AT metaG (megahit assembly) | ecosystem: Environmental > Aquatic > Marine > Intertidal...
CTCGGCAAAGATCTCGACCTGTTTGTCGACGCGGTTCCGGTCAACCCATTTGGTGTACCAGTGCAGCCCATCGGTGATCGCCTGGCGATCATTTATCTGTTGGAGTGTTTCATTATTCATAAGAGCATGCTGGCACGGATAGATTTGGGGAGTCGAGAAGAATTAGAATGTTACTCCAGCGCTGGATTGACCCGTACCAGAGGCAGAGTATGATCGACCAGGCTGTTCATGGAGGGGCTGTGATCAGGGAGCATTTATCGGGGAGGAAAATGTGAGTGAAAAGGACTATGTCGACAATTACGAGGATATGACGAGCTTTACGTTAACTGAAGAGCAAGAAGCATCACTGCTCGACAAGCAGACCGAGTGCAGTTTTATGTGGACCAATTCGAAGGGCGAGCCCATTGGCGTGATCATGAATTACGTTTGGCGTAAAGAACGGTTTTGGCTGACCGCAACCCGCAATCGGGCCCGTGTCCCCGCAATCGAGGCGCGGCCCCGTGTAGCGCTCACTATCTCAAGCCGAGGCACGACAATTCCCCTTTGCCAGGCACTAACGTATAAAGGCACGGCAATCCTTCATGACGACGCAGAAACCAATCAGTGGATGAACACAGAGTTGGCCAATGTCCTGAGGCCGCATGATGCTAGCCAGGCTGCGGCATTCGCCGAATTCCTAGGCGCATCAGAGGGTCGCGTGGTCATCGAGGTGGTGCCAGACATGAAGATCAGCTTCAATACCGAACCACTGTTCAAGAATTCGCCGGCCGGCCCGTCCCCAAGCTATCTGGGCTAGTAGCGTTGATCGCGGCGCTGCCGATTGGCCTCTCGTAACCCCCCTCAATCATAGGTGAGCTCAAAATCATTTTGCAGGTCTGCTTCTCGCCAGCGTTCCAGCACCTTTAGATACTCGAACACGCCCGGACCATAGGTGCTGGAATAAATGGCTTCCGAGAGGTCTTGTCCTTCATTATTGATATAGCCTGGCGTGCACTCGGCCAGAAACTCGAGATCTGCGGTAGCCTTATCTGCCAGTTCGGCGAGCCATGCGTCTTCTGCTTTGGCTGTGGCTTCAAACGAGGACACATTTTGCTCGCGGCATCGCCGAACAAGGTCAACAAAGTGTTGCGTATGTTTGGTCAAAATATAAGTGCCGTTCCAGGTCGTGGCAGCCTGTTTAATGCCATGAATAATCCCCAAATTGGGAAAGCCATGAACGAACATGCCGTGCAGCGTCCGCATGCCGCTATCCCAGTGTTTTTCAATGGTCTTGCCGCCTTTGCCAACGAGCGTGAAGCCGCCGGAACGATTTGATGGAGCCGCAGCTTCAAACCCCGAGGCATAGATAATGCAGTCGACCTCATAGGCCTGACCGTCATAGACGATCGAGTTTTCGGTGATCAAATCGAGGCTTTTCCCCTGGGTATCGATCAGTGTGACGTTCGGCCTGTTGAAGGTTTCATAATAGCCGTCATGAAAAAGCGGCCGCTTGCAAAACCAGTTGTAATAGGGCTTGAGCGCCGCAGCTGTGTCGGGGTCCTGCACGACTAGGTCAATGTGCGCGCGAATAGCGCCCATTTTTTCGTAGTCGACGCGCTGTTCGATCGAGACAGGGGACGCCTCGGTTTCAGCGGCCGTCGCGCGCGATGCCTCCGAGAACTTGGCCCAACTCGTTGTCCAGCCATCGGCAACAAGATCTTTGTTCTGGACCTCGCCGACCGAAAATCCATCGAAGTTCCTGGCGCGCCTTTCCCACCACCCTGGATGCTGCATATTGTCCCACCATCCGGGATCGGTCGGGCGATTGTTGCGCGCTTCCACCGCAGCCGGTGTGCGTTGTACGACATAGAGGTGGCCGCAGGATTCCCCCAGTGCGGTAATCGCTTGAACAGCTGTTGCCCCGGTTCCGATGATCGCAACACGCTTGTCCTTCAAGCCTGCCAGGTCACCGGTTTCGTCCCCAAGGGTGTACTCGTAGTCCCAACGCGACGTATGAAAGGCTTTGCCTTTGAAAGTCTCAATGCCGGGAATGCCCGGCAGTTTTGGCCGGTTCAGAGGCCCACTACCAAGGGTGACAAATTTGGCCCGGATTGTATCGCCCCTGTCTGTGCCAATGATCCAACGCTCAACCTCTTCATCCCATATCAACTCGCTGACGGCAGTCTGGAAAAGCGTCTGTGGATAGAGATCAAGTTGCCGCGCCACCCGCTGGGCGTGGGCCAGGATCTCCGACGACCGGACATATTTCTCCGTCGGCATCTCGCCGAATTGTTCAACCAGCGGCAGATATATATAGGACTCAACATCACACCGGCAGTTGGGGTAACGGTTCCAGTACCAGGTGCCGCCAAAATCACCAGCCTTCTCGATAATACGAAAATCGTCGATGCCCGCGTCTCGTAGCGCATGGCCCGAAAGCAGGCCAGCATGCCCGCCGCCGATGAGGGCAACCTCGACATCTTCAGAAATGGGGGCTCGTTGGAAACCCGGCTCGACATGAGGATCATCCCCAAAATCCGCAAATTCGTCGTCGACGGGGATGTATTGGGCTTTGCCCTCGGGCCGCAGGCGTTTGTCGCGCTCGAGAAGATATTTATCGTGAAGACGCTGAGGGTCGGATTCCAGATCAGGATCAGCAGGCATCGAATGCTCCAAGAAACCAAGATACCAATCATTGTCAGAGGAAACAGGTTCGAGATCAAGCATCCGGCCCAAAGAAAGGCGCCCCGATCAATTGGGGGCCCATAGCATTAACTCTTCAGATGCGCACTTGTGTCGCCAACATTATCCCCCAATATTTCGCGACGAACCAGGTGCCATCCCTTTTGGGCCAGGGCAAAAACATCGACATAGCGACCGCCGAATATGATTTCGTTACGGCCTTCAACAGTTTGATAGCAGGTTATGTAGCTGCGAACTCCGGCATGGTTTACCGCTTCGTTGAAGTCGTAAATGATATTACTTGTTACGTGGCGAGTGCGGGGTGTACACGCAAGGCGCCGGTACGGCACCATATGGCCATCTTCATCATAAAAAATAATGAGGTTGGAAAAATGCTCGAACACCTGCGTTTGACCGACCAGACTTGACCCGTCGGGCATCACCAACTCACCTTCAGCGAATACCTCACCAACAGTTTCGATATCGCCAACGTCGATACCTTCAGCGTATCGCAACATAACGTCCTCAATTGCAAATCGAGCCGCCGCAATAGCTTGAATTCGATCCATCCCCATCTCCAATCCCGATCAATTTACCCCACTATTAGGCAAATCTTGAGTTCAACACCGGCCTGTGCAACGCTTTTTTGAGCACTGAGTTACCGATCACATTCACCAAGCTGTATACAAACAAGACACTCAAAGGTACGAAATTCTGTCCAAATTGAAACGCGGATCAAAATTAGCGGAGACGCTAGCCAAGGACATCCTGACCCGAATATCAAATCAGGGAATGGTTGTTGGCAGCCAGTTGCCGAGTGAATCCCAAATGCAGAAGGAATATAGCGTTGGCCGCGGTTCCCTGCGCGAGGCACTTCGGATTTTGGAAGTCCACGGCATTATCAGTCTCAAGGCCGGCATCGGGGGTGGACCCGTTGTAGAAGGAGCCACCACCAAGGACTTCGGCCGCATGGCTACAGTGTTTTTCCAGGCCAGCAGCGTCAGCTTTCGCGAAGTCATCGATGCCCGTCTGGAACTGGAACCCATGTTGGCGGGGTTGGCCGCTGACCGATGTGACCCCGACCAGGCGAAGGATCTGTTGGCCGCCCGCACCTCAACCGAAAATGACGGTGCCTATCTGCTTACAAGTGCAGGGTTTCATCGGCAGGTCGCCGCAATGTCAGGCAACCGGATACTTAGCCTAGTCAGCCATGCCATCGAAGACATCTTTCACGAACGAGTGGTCGGCCTGCTATTTCCGCCGGAAAAGCGCGATGATGTCGTCAAAGCCCATGAAGCCATCGCCGAGGCCATAGCCGCAGGCGACCGTGGCACAGCCGAGCAATTGATGCGCGACCATATGGTTGAATATGTTCAATATGTCGAAGAACGTTATCCGGCCCTGATGGATGAAATTGTCACCTGGCAATAAGGCACCGCTGGCACAACCCACATCAACCTTAGGTTTTTGGCTCTTGCAATAGGCGAGTTTGGTTGCCTCATGCATAAACATGCGTATAGTTATCATAGTTTGTGATAATTGGCTCTGTTCAGGGGCCGATGAACCGGGTTCACCAAGGGGAAACAGGCATGAAAAGCGTAAAACTGGGAACAGGATTGGCCTTTTGGGGTGATGCCCTGCGGCCAGCCATCGATATGGTAGAACGCGCTGACATCCAATATCTGTGCTGCGATCACCTGGCCGAACTGACCATGTCGATCCTCAACAAACAAAAGGCCCGTAAGTCGGATCTGGGATACACAACTGACATCATTCCTTTCCTGCGCGGGGTGCTGCCAAAATGCCATGAACGTGGCATCAAGATCATTTCCAACGCTGGCGGGTCCAATCCCGAAGCTTGCACTGAACAGGTCATGGAGCTTTGCCGCGAGTTGGGGCTGCACGGCATGAAGGTAGCGACCGTCACCGGTGACGACATCCTCGACCGGATTGACGATTTGCTCGCCGACGGAGAAGAATTCATCAACACGGATACGGGCCAGAAAATGGCTGAAATCCGTGACAAGGTGACCCACGCCAATGTCTACATTGGTTGCGACGGCATTGTTGAGGCTCTCGAACAAGGTGCCGATATCGTTATTTGCGGACGCGTGACAGATGCCGCGTTGTATTTGGGGCCAATGCGGCACGAACTTGGCTGGGCTGCCGATGACTGGCAAAGCCTTGGGGCTGGCACCGGCGTGGCCCATTGCATCGAATGTGGTGGACAGGCAACCGGCGGGCTTTATTCGGGTGGATGGCATGACATGCCACGGCTGGCCTCGCTGGGCTATCCGGTGACGACCGTTACGGAAAATGGCGAAGCAATTTTGAGCAAAACGCCTCAGTCCGGTGGGGCCGTCACCGTCGGTACGGTCAGCGAACAACTGGTTTATGAAGTGCTCGACCCTGCCAATTATTTAACCGCTGATGTTGTCGCAGATGTCAGCCAGATCAAGCTTGATCAGGTGGGGCCTGACCAGGTGCACATTCACAACGTCAAAGGCAAGCCTGCCCCTGCGACGCTCAAGGTTAATATGGGCTATCGCGCTGGTTTTGTTGGCGAAGCGCAATTCACCTACACATGGCCCGACGCTGTCAAGAAGGCGAAAGCGGGCCTGGAATTCCTGAACGAGCGGCTAGAGCAGGTCGACTTCCAGGCAGAGGATACACGAGTAGAATATGTTGGGCACAATTCCATGTGGGGCCCTGAAGTGGTCGATCCACCCGACGACCCGGACCTGCAGGAAATTGTTGTTCGCTTTGCCGCGCGTTGTCCCACCAAAGAAGAGGCCCGCAAGGTGTTTACCGAAAGCGTGCCGCTTTATAATAACGGCCCGGCCGGGGCCAGCGGTATCGGCACGCGCCCGCCGATCAAAGAGTTGTACGGCATCTGGCCCTGCCTGATCCCGCGAGAGCTCATCACGATCAAAACTACGGTCAGGGAGGTGCAGCCATGACCCTTCGTGTATGGGACCTTGCCCATGGCCGCTCAGGTGACAAAGGTGACATTTGCAATATCGGCCTGATTGCACGCGATGATGCGGCCTACACAACGCTGTGCCAGCAGGTCACGCCCGCGCGCATGCACCAGCATTTCGGCGACATGATCAAGGGTGATATTGAGCGCTACGAATTACCCAACATCAGGGCCCTGAATTTCGTGTGCAAGGGTGCGCTCGATGGCGGCGGCACCTTGTCGCTGAGGTCCGACCACCTTGGCAAAGTCATGTATACGTGGTTGCTGCGGATGGAGCTTGACGATGAATGACGAAAGTTCCAGCCCCACCAGCCCTGCCTCTGCCGAGGAGCTTGCTGCGCTGCGTGACGTGATCCGGAAATTCGGCCGGGAGACCATCAGACCACAGATCTTCGCGCTGGAAGAAACGGGAGAATTCCCCCGCGAGCTCTATCAGGAGCTCGGCGCACTCGGCGCCTTTGGATGTATCTTCCCCGAAGATCAAGGCGGCTCCAACATGGGGTTTGAAGCGCTCGCGCTGGTCGCAGAAGAACTGGCCTACGCCTATCCACCCATCAGTGCAGCGATGAACCTGCAGGCAGCCACCGTGCCGTTGACCATCAAGAACTGGGGCCGTCCCGACCAGGTCGATAAATATGTCCCCGGCCTTATTGCCGGTCAGGTGCTGGGCAGTAATGCCATGACTGAACCAGATGGTGGCACAGACCTGCTGGGCGCCATGCGCACCACCGCGGTAAAAGATGGTGACGACTATATCATCAATGGCAGTAAAATGTGGATCACCAATGCCAATGTCGCGGATGTGGTCATCGTCTTTTGCAAGACCGACACCAGCGCCAAACACAAGGGTGTCAGCGCCTTTCTGGTTGACACAAAAACTCCAGGGTTCGAGGCAAGCCGGGTGAAATGTCGTGTCCTCGGCAGTTTGATGCCGACCAATAGCCTGACCTTTACCGACATGCGCGTCCCGGCTGATCGCATGCTGGGTAATGAGGGCGAAGGATTCAAAGTGGCCATGAACGCGATGGATTTTGGTCGCCTCGTGGTCGCGTCGCGGTCTTTGGGGCTGGCCCGCGCCTGCCTCGATGCCTCGGTGGAGTACGCTGACCTGCGTACCGCATTTGGCGAAAAAATTGGATCCTTCCAGATGATCAAGCACCAGATTGCCGACATGACCGCAGAGGTCGCGGCCGCAACAGAGCTGGTCTACAAGGCGGCCAGAATGTTTGATTCAGGAACCGTTGCGACACGCGAAGCGGCCATCGCCAAATATTTTGCCGGCGAAGTTTGCAATCGCGCGGCGCAGGCGACGACAGAGATATTTGGCGGCTATGCGTTTTCAGATGAGCTGCCTATCTCGATCTACCTCAATTACGCCAAACTGTGGCAGACCGGCGAAGGATCAGCCAATCTCCAGCGCATCCTGATTGCCGATGATGCATTGGGCTGGAAGCCCATGGATCGCCACAGCAAAGCCACTGCGAATGCTTGATGTCACCGGCGCGGAGGGCGATGTAGAGCGCCTGTTCAACCCCACCTCCGTAGCGGTCATCGGTGCGTCATCGCGACCTGGTGCCCTGAGCTGGTGGCCCATCAAACTGCTGAACGTCACTGGTTTTTCCGGCAACGTGTTTCCGGTAAACCCGACAAGGGACGAGATCGAAGGCCATCGCTGCTACGACACGATCGGCGACATCCCTGAACCCGTTGACCTCGCTGTTATTGCTCTCAATGCCGAAAAAACTTTCGACGCCGTGCGCGATTGCGTTGCCGCGGGCGTCCGCTCTGTCGTGCTTCCGACCCAGGGGTTTGGCGAAATCAACGAGGAAGGCGCCCAGCGCCAGCGCGAGATTGCGGATTATGCCCGCCAGAACGGTCTTCGGATCATGGGACCCAACACCGACGGCATGGCCAATATTGAAACTGGTGCAATAGCCTCGATCCAGCCGCTGTTTGACGAGGGGATCAACTCAGGGTCCCTGGGGCTGGTGACGCAAAGTGGTGCGACCGCCAGTTCCCTCCTCTATCGGCTGAAGCTTGCGGGCATCGGCTGTCGTTATTATGCCAGCGCGGGCAATGAGATTGACCTGGGCCTTGCCGACTATATGTCCGTGATGGTGCAGGACCCGGCCGTGAAAATTATCCTGTCATTCGTCGAGTCTCTACGACGGCCAGAAGACTTCAAAAAAGTTGCCAGATTGGCCGCAGAACTTGGCAAACCCATTGTCCTGATCAAGGTGGGACGCAGCGAACAGGGCGCGCGCCGGGCGGCGGCTCATACCGGGTCGCTTGCAGGCTCGGACCAACTCTATGACGCCCTGTTTGCCGATAGCGGCGTCATCCGCGTCAGCGAACTCAGCGAGATGGTTGCTGTTGCAAAACTTTACCTGACCCAGGGACCACCCGCCACCAGCGGCGTCGGCATCATTTCAGTTTCTGGTGGCCAGGCCGCAGCGCTTGCGGACAAAGCAAGTGAGCTGTCTGTCCCCGTCCCCAGTGTCAGCGCGGCAACAGAGGCCGCCCTCAATGCCCAGCTGAAGTTCGGCAAGGGGTTTAACCCGTGCGACCTGACTGGCGAAATCGCGACCAACCCGTCACTGGCAAAGTCGGTGTATGAAGGGTTTTCGAGTGAACCTGATATAGGCACCATCATATACGCGCGTAAGCACCTGACCGCCAATGCCGGTGTGGCCGCCAGTCAGATGTTGGGTGAATGCGCCGCACAGCCGGGCGCGACGCCGCTGGCGATCTACGCCATGGATGGCACCATCTGGGGCGACGAGGCCAAGATGTACGAACAATACAACGTGCCTGTGTTCGACAATTTGAATGACCTGTATGCCGCGACGGATCGATTGACCTGGTGGCGACACAACCACGCAGCCACGCAATCAGAACCCGAACAATTGGCGGCCCCTGCCAGTGACCAACGCCCGCAAGGCGTGGTGCCAGATGAGACGGCCAAGCAACTTGTCGCCAAGGCGGGGATGCCACTGGTCCGTGAAACAGTGGCCCTCGACAAGGCGTCCGCTATAGAGGCCGCAACGACCCTGGGTTTTCCGGTTGTGCTCAAAATAATCAGTGATCGCATTCCGCACAAGACAGAGGCCGGCGGCGTGCTTGTCGACATTCACACCCCTCAAGAGACCGGCACCGGATTTGACACGTTGATGGCGAATGCGCGGGCCTATCTTGACGGCGATGACGCCGACGGTGTTTTGGTACAAGAACAGGTCACAGGCGGCACCGAGATGATCCTCGGCCTGAAGAACGACCCTGACCTCGGCCCCTTTGTTGTGGTTGGGCTTGGTGGCATCCTCACAGAGTTGCTCAAAGACGTTGCCATCAGGCCTGCCCCCGTTGACACCGCCACCGCCCGTGAAATGATTGACGAACTGGAAGGCAAGGCGCTTCTCTACGGATATCGCGGCATGGCACCATGCGATGTCGGGGCCCTGACGCAGACGATCGCGGATGTATCGATCTTCGGGGCCACTCAGCAGGATTGGTTGGTCGAAGCAGACTTCAACCCCTTGTTAGTGCTGGAACAAGGCAAGGGCGTCCGCGCCGTCGATGTGCTTTTGGTCGGGAAGGAATGACGAATGGCGAAATGGAAAAACATTCTCGTTGAACGGAGTGGCAGCCTCGGCAAGATCACACTGAACAGGCCAGACGCCCGCAACTCGCTCGACAATGCAACCGCCAGCGAGGTGCTTGAGAGCCTGCACCATCATTTCCGCGATGAGCAAGTCCGCAGCATTGTCATTACGGGCGTAGGAGATGCCTTTTGCGCCGGTGGTGACCTCAAGCAAATGCACGCCTTGTCGTCCATGTCAGGTGACGAAGCTTACGCCTGGCCGACCGCAATTGTGGATGCACACAAAGCCATGCTGGCCGCCGACAAGCCCGTGATAGCGGCCGTCAACGGACCGGCCATGGCGGGTGGCATGGGGCTGGCCGGGATGTGCGATATCATTGTCGCTATCAAGGACGCACAATTTGCCATGCCCGAGGTCAAGATCGGACTTTTCCCGATGATCATCGTGGCCCAGCTTTCCCGGTCCATCCCTCGCAAGCATCTGCTGGAGATGATGATGACAGGCGACGCGATTGACGCCGTCGAGGCCTATCGGCTTGGTTTCGTCAACAAGCTGGCCGAGGACAAAGCTGATATGGACGCCATTGTAGAGGACTATGCACGGCGCTTTGAAAAAACCAGCCCAACGGCCATTGCATTGGGCCGCCGCGCTTTTACTCTGTTGTCGGATATGCCTGCCGCACAAGCCATCGATGCAGCCCAATTTTTGAACCTGCCGTTCTTCTTTGGCAATGATCTCAAGGAAGGGGCGGACGCCTTTTTCGAGAAACGCAAGCCCAGGTGGAAGCCCTTTAGAAGAAAGTCCGAATAGCGCAGGATTACGCCATGGCCAAACCCCAGGCAGATATTTTCGATTTTGTGATTGTCGGTGGCGGCACTGCAGCCGGTATCATTGCATGGCGCCTTGGCGAGGCTGGTCACAGCGTGTGTGTGCTGGAGGCCGGGCCGTCGGACCGCAACCCATTTATCCATATCCCTGCCGGGTTCTCCAGGACACTCAACGACCCCAAGGTCACCTGGCAATTCAGCTCCGACCCTGGACCGGGCATTGCTGATCGCTCTATCGTCTATGCCCAGGGCAAGACGCTGGGCGGCTCCAGTTCAATCAACGGTATGATTTATAATCGCGGACAAGCCGCAGATTTTGATGATTGGGCCCAAGCGGGAAATACTGGTTGGTCCTATGACGACGTACTGCCTTATTTCAAGCGCACCGAAAAACGTATTGGCGCCTCGGTCGACCCTTCATTTCGAGGTACGGATGGGCGCTTGACGGTCACGAACACCGAATGGCCGACAGAGTTGGAACAGGCGTTCCATGATACGGCGATCAATATCGGCTATCCGCCTAACCCCGACTACAACGGCGCTTCGCAGGAAGGCGTCGGCCGGTATCAAAGCTCGATAGCCAATGGCTGGCGTGTCAGCACGGCGACGGCGTACCTGCGCCCAGCACAGCGTAAATTCAAGGTGGATATACGCTGCAACGCCCTGGCCACCTCGATCAAGTTTGAAGGCAACCGTGCCAAAGGCGTCAACTATCGCCAAAAGGGCCAGGACCGCGTCGTCATGGCCGGACGCGAAGTGATCCTGTCCGCGGGTACGCTGAATTCTCCCAAATTGCTGCAGCTCAGTGGCATCGGCCCTGCCACCCTTCTGGCTGAACACGGCATTTCGCTCGTTGCAGACCTGCCAGCAGTTGGCGAGAACCTGAAAGACCATTTCAGTCCCCGCATTGTGGCCCGGGCCAAACCCGGACTGAAAAGCATCAACCAGTACTCAACGGGACTTCCGTTGGTAGGCCAGGCCATCCGTTGGCTGTTTCGGCGACCCAATCTGCTGGCCATCAGCCCCGGCCGGGTGCATGTGTTTGGCAAAAGCACGCCCGAGTTGGACAACCCGGACTATGTATTGCTGTTTGCGCCCGCCAGTTACAAAGCGGGTATGGTTGGCGTGCTTGACGATTTTCCGGGCTTCACTGTCGGTACCTGGCAAATGCGTCCGCACAGTTCGGGCTATGTTCGCATCGCCAGCAATGACCCGCTGGATGCCCCCCATTTCAACCCGCGCCACCTGTCAGATCCTGCCGACAGCCCGGTCCTGTTGACCGCCATGCGCGCCGCGCGCACCTTGTTGGCGGTCGAACCGCTGGCATCCCTCATTGACCAAGAAATGCTGCCAGGCAGTGAATTTCAGTCTGATGATGAGCTGATGGACTTTGCCCGCAACTTTGGTGCAACCAGCTTTCATCTGGTCGGCAGTTGTCGCATGGGTCTGCAGAGTGACGGATCCAATGTTGTAGACCCGCGCCTGCGTGTGCATGGCGTCGAGGGACTGCGCGTCGTTGATGCCTCGATCATGCCGACCATTCCGTCCGCCAATACAGCGGCTGCAACGATGATGATCGGTGAAAAAGGCGCAGACATGATCATTGAAGATGCACAACAGGCACTCGTGCCACAGAATTGAAGATTTTAGCCCGTTGGAGAGAGACCTTGAGAGTGAGAAAAACTACAAAAATTGCCATCAATACGGGGCTGGCTTGCTCGCTGCTGTTGGCTCTGGCTGCATGCGAAGAATCCATTCAGCCTCAAAACGTCTCTCCACAGGCCTCTGAACGGGCCGAATACCATAGCTACGGTTACGGACGCAATCTGGACGAACCGGCTGGCGAAGCCGTCTATGAAGAAAACTGCGCCGGATGCCATGACGGGGGAGTCAATCGTGGCCCGCATAAATCCATGATCCGCTTGATGTCTGCCGAATCCATCTACAAGGCCCTCACTGAAGGTACGATGCAAATGCAGGCCGAGAACCTGAGCCACGAGGACAGAGTACACGTGGCAGAATACCTCGCCGACAAACGCATGGGCTCACTGGGCACCATACCGGCACCAGCAATGTGTGCAGATGGTGCAATAGGATTGGATATGAACCAGCCACCAGCCTGGACTGGTTGGGGCATTGCCCGCGGCAACACACGATACATTGATACTTCGCAGACAGCTATTACACGCGACAATGTCGACACCCTGAAATTGAAATGGGCTTTTGCCTTTCCAGATGCACTACGCGTTCGCTCACAACCTGCGATCGCAGGTGGAGCAGTGATCGCGGGTAGCCATAACGGAAATGTCTACGCCCTAGACCAGGAAACTGCGTGCGTAAAGTGGGTTTTTTCTGCAACCGCAGAAGTCCGCAACGGCATTGTCATTTCACCGTGGGAAGCGGGGGATCAAAGCGCACAGCCGATAGCCTATTTCGGAGACCTCATAGGCTATGTCTACGCAGTCAACGCCCGCACAGGCGAATTGTTGTGGCGCGATCGGCCAGATGATCATCCCAGTGCGACCATGACGGGCGCGCCAACCCTGCATGACGGCGTGCTGTATGTCCCAATCTCGTCGCTGGAAGTAAATCCGGCCATGAACCCGGATTACGAATGCTGCACCTTCCGGGGATCCATCGTGGCCTATGACACGGCCACGGGGACAAAAAAATGGCAGGCTTATTCGGTCTTTGAAGAACCTGCGCCAGCCGGGGTCACCAGCGCAGGCACGACACGTATGACCCCGTCAGGTGCGCCCATCTGGAATAGCCCCGCAATCGATGAAAAACGACGCCAGATATTGTTTGGCACAGGCGAGAACTATTCCTCCCCGGCTACCGACACCAGCGATGCAATCATCGCTGTTGATATGGAAACCGGTACCGTTAACTGGGTGTTCCAGGCAACCGAGAATGACGCCTGGAACACGGCCTGTGTGAAGGGCGGCATGACCACTGCTGGTAAAGCAAGCGAAAGCGGGCCAAATTGTCCGGAGGAAAATGGCCCGGACGTTGATTTTGGGGCCGGAGCAACACTGGCCACCACCAGCGAAGGCCGAGACCTTGTGATCGCAGGGCAAAAGTCTGGGACCGTATACGCGCTCGACCCTCTGACAGGAGAGCTGGTGTGGGCGACAAAAGTGGGGCGCGGCAGTCTCCTGGGTGGTGTTAATTTCGGGCTCGCGAGCGCCAACGGCAAAGTCTTTGTGCCGATTGCGGACGTGCAAGATGGCAGTGGCGAAGATCCCTCCGGCTTTTTCACGGGTCAACGCCATCCGGGCCTTCATGCCTTGGACATGGCGACCGGAGAAATACTCTGGCGTTCTCCCATGGAAGATACCTGCGATGGCAGAGCTTATTGCGTACCAGGCATTGCAGTGGCCATAACCGCGACAGATCAACTGATTTTTGCTGGCGGAATTGACGGCATGATGCGCATTTACGATACCGCAACCGGCAAAGTGCTCTGGCAATATCAGACCGCAAAAGAGTTTACAGATGTGAACGGTGCCAAAGGAAATGGCGGCGCCATTAGCGGCGGGGCTGGGGCAGTCGCCTATGGCAATACTCTCTATGTCAGCTCCGGCTATGCATTCAACGGTCTCATGCCGGGCAATATGTTGCTGGCCTTTGAAATCAATCCCAAATAGCGCGATCGGAAGGCAACGCACCCATGTCAGCAGCTGCTGCACCTAATATCGACTGGAATACCAACCTCTTCATCGGGGGTCGTATGGTTGCGGGTGCTGGGGCACCCCTCACCGTTACAAATCCAGCAACCGGGCAGGATATTGCTACTTTCGACCAGGCGTCGCCAGCACAGGTCGACGATGCCATCAGCGCGGCAAAAACCGCCTTCGAGTCCGGTGTCTGGTCCGATGGAGAAACCCGCCGGGACATCTTGCTGCGGCTTGCAGACCTTCTGGAAGAGCACAGAGAAGAATTTGGTGCGGCCATCATCGAAGAGGTTGGCACACCGGCCAACCTGATCGCGCCATTGCAACTGGGCGTGCCGCTTGCCGCGCTGCGATATTATGCTGACATGGCGACCCTAGATCACACCCGCCAACTGGCGCCAGACACCCAGCCCGGTGCGCCCAGCGAAAGCTTGGTGCGTCAGGTCCCGGCAGGTGTCGTCGCGGCGATCACAGCCTACAATTATCCCATCTTGATGTTGGGCCTGAAGATTGCGCCCGCGCTGGCTTCGGGCTGTACCGTGGTCGTCCTGCCGTCGCCGCAGACGCCTTTGTCGACATTGTTGTTTGCCAAATTGTTAGCCAAGGCAGGCGTTCCGGACGGAGTGGTCAATATCATCGTCGGGGGCGTAGACGTCGGTACCGCGCTGAGCGAGCACCCTGATATTGACAAAATCTCGTTTACGGGATCGGTTCCCGTCGGCAGTGCGGTGATGCAACAGGCAGCCAAAACCATTACCGGCGTTGTACTGGAGTTGGGTGGGAAGTCTGCGACAATTGTCCTGCCTGACGCGGACCTGTCGACAGCGCTGGCCCCAATCCATTTGCGATACCTGCGAAATGCGGGCCAAGGATGCGCGTCGCCAACCCGTATACTCGTCCAGCGGGACCAACTGGACGACTTTATTGCCCGCAGCCAGGCGTTTTTCCCGACTGTTAAAACAGGAGACCCGCGAGACATCGACACAATTTGCGGACCCCTTATCAGCGAGGACCATCTGCTGCGGGTTGAGGGATATGTCGAAAGGGCCGTTGCCGCAGGGGCGCATATTGTCGCCGGTGGCGGTCGACCTGACCTGCCTCATGGTTGGTACATGAACCCCACCCTGATCACCGGTGTGAACAATTCAGATGAAATTTGTCGGGAGGAACTGTTTGGCCCCGTCGGCGTGGTGATGCCCTTTGACACAATTGAAGAGGCCATCGCCATCGCCAATGACAGCCATCTCGGCCTTGCCGCCGCAATTTTCGGCCCTTTAGACCACGCTTTAGAGACGGCCGAAAAATTACGGGTAGGATCCGTCTATATTAATGGCGGCGGCGCAACACGCATGGACGCACCTATGGGCGGGTTCAAGCAGAGTGGCATTGGCCGCGAATACGGTATCGAGGCCTTGCGTGAATATCTGGAACCTCAGCACATACAATGGTCCATTGCTTAGGCCGCGGTGAGCTTCAGCAATTCAGGCGCGACATGTAACACGGGAGACCGGGCGTTTCGCAGGACATCCTGATGACACCGCCAGTGCCGGTCTCTTGCAGGTCACCCCCGGTGATATAGAGCTCACGCAAATCTTCTCCACCAAAAACGACGCTGGTGACACTGTTGTAAGGCAATTGCAGGGAATTCCCTTCAGACCCGTCTGCATTGAAGTAAGCCAGTTCGTTGCACATGTAACGGGCGACCCACAAACCGCCCTTTTCATCCAGCGCGATACCGTCGCAGTCTTCTACAGAGGCAAATAATTGTCGATTTTCCAGCGTGCCGTTAGGCCGGACTTCGTAAACAAAGATACCCTCGCCGCTTTCTGACAGGTACACCTTGCTGCCGTCGGGGTTGAACGCCAGCCCATTGGGGGTGCCCACCGGCCCCAGTTCTGTGATGAGGCCCGATGTATCGAGACGGAAAATGATACCCGGTTCTTGCGGTGTGCCGTTTTCAAATCCGGCAAGGTCGATGGTGCCCCCATAGATGTTACCGTGCTTGTCCGCCTCGATATCATTGATGCTGCCAATAGCGCGGCCATCCAGTGTCGTTTCAATAGGCTTTGAAGCATTGGTGAGCGGGTCAAAGGCCGCAAGACCATCAAAGCCGGAATGGATCACGAGGCCATCCATGTTGATGACACAGCCACCCACGAACCGCCGACCATCATCGATCACCTGAACACCGCCCGCGCTGGAATAGCAGCAAAACTTGTGCCCCATGACATCTGAAAAATAGAGCATTCCATCAGCATCGAACCTGGGGCATTCGGTTAACCAGAACCCGTCCGCAATCACTTCTATCGTCATTTTCCACTCCCCTTGCGCCTATTCTGGCGTTGGTCCAACCTCGATATTATGCCGTACGGCCAATGGTACACGTTGCATTCAGTGCTCATCAATGATTGAATTATGCGCATAGTTTTTAATTGGGGAAATGGGGAGCATGTAGACATGTCGAAGGAAGCAAAAGATCGCGAAGTTTTGGACAAAATTTATGCTGCCTTTTTTGCCGGTGATATGGAGCTCTGGCTGACCTACTGGACCGAAGACTCGGTGCTTTGGGAAGCGGACTCGTTACCTTATGGCGGGGAGGCCAAAGGGCTGGATGCGATTCAGCAAACGTTCAAAGAGATGGGCGAGGCATGGTCAGAAGCAGACCTCGAAATTCACGACATTCTTGGCAGTGATGAGCGATTGATTACCTATGGAACCTGGACGGGCACCGGAGCCAAAACCGGGAAAAGCGTCAGCTTTCCGTTTGCCGAAGTTTGGGAGTTCAAAGACCAGAAAGTGGCCAAAGTAATCCCGATTTATAGCGATACTGTCTTAATAAACTCGGTGCTGACCTAAGGTAGATGGCATGAAATTTGGTATCTTGGCGACGCCAATCTGGGGCAAGGAAACAGACCCTGCCATCCAGTTTGCACAGCATCGGGAATTGTTGGAACTTGCAGAACAGCTCGGGTTTAACACAGTTGTCGCGGGCCAGCACTTCTTAGGAACCGAACTGCGATACTACCAGCCTGTGCCGTACTTGACCTATCTGTCTCAGTTCGCGCCCAGCATGGAAATGGCTATCGGCATTATACTTCTGTCGCTGGTCAATCCGGTGGAGACAGCCGAACAGGTGGCTACACTCGATGCCGTCACCGGTGGCAAAGCAATTTTGGGGCTTGGCCTCGGTTATGCCGATCATGAATTCAAGGCTCTTGGCATCCCAAGGGAATCGCGCGTGGAACGGTTTGAAGAAAGCCTGGCGCTGATCAAGGCCCTGTGGTCTGGGGATGAAGTGAACTTCAAAAGCGAGAATTTTGTCGTTGAAAATGTCTCGCCATCCGTTTTGCCGGTACGCCGCCCGCGCCCGCCCATCTGGATCGGTGGCCAGGGCGAACAGGCCATCCGCCGGGCGGCCCGCCTGAGCGACGCGTGGTATGCACCCCCCTTCCCAACCCATGAAGGCCTGACGCGCCTGCGGTCTGTGTTCCTGGAAGAGCGAGACTCAGTCGGACTTCCTCTCGACGGTGACTTTCCGTTACGACGCGAGTTAATTATTGCTCCCTCGCGCACCGAGGCCCGCAATATGGCCAGTCAGTGGAGTGCGGCACGCTACAAAACCTACCTGAAGTGGGGATTGGGCGAGAGCCTGGACAATGACGCCAAAGGCTTTGGCTCGCAGGCGGATGAAGACCTCGACGCAAGATTTATTCTGGGGACTGAAGAAGAATGCGCCGAGGCCCTGGACGGCTTGCGTGACGACCTGGGCATGACCCACTTTATGTTCAAGGCCCATTGGCCGGGGGTGCCGCATTTGGAATCCATGCGCCAACTTGAAAAATTCGGAACGGGCATCATTCCTAAACTTCGCAATGGCTGATCAGTCGGAAAAAAACCCCGATCAGACAACAGATTACCCTGCTATCTAGATTAAATTCCCTGTTACCTTTCTCAGGGAAATCAACGCTAACTCACTGTAATTACAAAATATATTTAGACTAAAAACTGGAAATATGCGCAAAAACACAGAATTTCCCTGTATTTCCCCGTATATCAGGGAAAATCAACGGAGACTGATCCGCGTCAGACTGCAAACACCACCACCCCTTCTCCTGCAAAACTGACCTGACCCCTGTTACGCAGCCACCTTCTATGTAACCTTTAGGGTGGTGTTTTGTGAAGGGCAATCAGCTCGGAACCCTCCTGTTGTGTAGAGCTGATCGGACGGGATGATCGCCTGTGGCGCTGGTGGTATGTAGCCCAGGGAGTTGTGTGGCCTGACCCTGTTGTAATGCTGTCGCCACCGTTCGATGATGATATGCGCCTCCCTGAGGGAGTAGAACATCTC
>Ga0181593_10002162_pt1 | contig 18069 bp, 13 predicted proteins | sample 071ome_19_FD_133756 | JGI IMG/M metagenome (GOLD analysis project Ga0181593, IMG submission 133756) | Coastal salt marsh microbial communities from the Groves Creek Marsh, Skidaway Island, Georgia - 071413AT metaG (megahit assembly) | ecosystem: Environmental > Aquatic > Marine > Intertidal...
AAAGATAGAGCGGCGTTAAAGAGAGTCGTTGGGATTGTGCCTAGCCCGTCCAATGGCATCACGTTTTGTCCGGGCAGTCTAGCAACCCGTCGAGAAAACGACGTGCTAGCGATCGCTGAAGAGCTGTGGTCGCACTTTGTATTTTGCCACTTTCGCAACATACGGTTCCTGTGGGACGGCGACCAGGACGGTGAGACGGCGTTTTTGGAAACGTATCACGCAGATGACAAGGGCGCGGTACCCATACCAGCACTGCTTGGGCTACTACACGCCAAGGGATGTACGGCCCCGTATCGCGCGGACCATGCGCCCGGCATGTATGGTCACGATCTCAACTTTGGCTATGGGCTGGCTGCCCGGGCGCAGGGACTCAGTTATCTACAGGGGATTCTGGCCGGTTTGACAGCGTTAAGAGTCTGAGAAAGAATCGTGAAATGACGCCAGCAAAGGCCTTACGAGAATGGCTAAAAAGAGAGAAGAATCGAGAGGGAACGTTGAGCTTACCCCTTTATTTGGGCGCATGTTGCTTGGCTTTAGGGGTCTTTGTCGGCACGGGTGAATGGTTTGAAAACGTATTTGGACCCTACTACTTTTTCACCCCTAGCTTGCCTATGGACGTTGTCTTTGGCGCTAGTTACGCCGCGTATATTGGATTATTGCTGATGAGCTTTTTTGATATCTGGCGCGGATTTAAAATGCGAAGGCGTTTGGGCATTATAGTGGATCCACTTCGGCGTCTCATTGTATTCGCCGTAGTTTTACTGGGAACCTATGGAGGGATCACGTATCTCTATGAGGATCTCATAGAAACTCGTTTTGCCAATGGTGCGGCTCATATTGCCATTGGTATCATCGTGCCGATGGCGTTCGTACTATACAACATCCTTTCTGGCTTACTTGAGGTGAAGGGCGTTATTGAAGCGGCTGTTCAGCACGGTATATTAACCGTTCGCAATGGACAGTTAGAAGCGGTCGAAGACGAATCTAACAGAGCGCGTTAAATGCACGTTGAGTATTTATATACCCGAAAAGATTCATGAACAATAAAAGAGTAACCAACGGCGGTCCCCTCTTATTTTTCTTTCTGCTGATCGTATTATACGTAATCGCCTCTGATTTTTTGATGGATTACACGCCTGTCTTATCGACGGATCCTATACCGGGCGTTAGGACAGGGTGGTAACGGAGTTGTATAACCTACCCAGGCCGACTGCTGAGACAAAAGAGCAAATCTCCCTTGGTGTAAATGGATGTGCGCAGCTTTGCGCACCGACCTACCGCGAGGTAATTGAATGCTTGGATACTGCATTGTACAGGGATACAATCATTCGACTCTCAAAAGGCGAAAACCAAGACCCCCGTGGAAACTGGAGCGAAAACCAAAGGACAGTAGTTCCCGGTCTGAGCCGCGATGTGCAGAAGAGCTAGACTGAGCATCATAGCTGAATCCTCCTCCGCGCATTACGCGATGTAAACCTTCAGTAGGCCCCTGTGGATCTATCGCTTCGCTTGGGTCGTATTCTCCATATTTATCCTGACACCATTCCCAGACGTTGCCGTACATATCGTGCAAACCCCAGGGGTTAGCTCGTTTCATGCCGACGGGTTGCGCATGGTTCTTACCCACATTCCACGTATTGTCTGCATACCAGGCATATTCGCCTAACAAACGCTCGCTCTCACCAAAAGACCAACGCGTTGTTGTACCAGCGCGTGCGGCATATTCCCACTCTGCCTCAGTGGGCAATCTATATATTTCTTTTCCAACCGTCTGATTGAGTCGATCAATGAAGGCCTGCACATCATCCCATGAAACATATACTACAGGATGATTTGGTTGTGAGATCACGTCCATCTCACTGAAGATAATGTCGTCTAGCTGACTTCTACTTGCATCTAACCAGGGCTTGGTATCCATGACAGATGCCCACTGCTCTTGAGTTACTTCATATTTACCCAAAAAGAAGCCACTGCTCAAGGTTACTTGATGTTGCACTTCGTCCGCGCTTCGACCCTGCTCTTCTAGGGGAGATCCCATTAAAAAAGATCCTCCGTCAATCCACATAAACTCCATGTGCGTATCCCCTGATAATGTGGCAGTGAGTGTTAAATCTCTGTTGGTATAGTTGGATATAGGCTCTTCGTTGTTGGTAGGGGATTCGGTTGAACAAGAGGTAGAAAAAAGAGCGGTCGTTACCGTTATGAGTAGGATTTGATATGACACAGATATGTTTTTCATCCCTCGAACTCCCTTCGTATAGCGCTGCTTTCTAACTCAAGTGGCTCAAAAGGACAGAATACTTGAATTGGGATTTGTCAATAAAGGGGCAAAAAATTAGATGTAACGGTAGGTTAGGAACCGCACTCGACGTTGAAAAAATAGCAGGCCGTATTCCTGTAAATATAGCGTGGTCTAAACGGTTTGAAACCTGCTAAACCTTGGGTTGTTAGCCGAACATTGTAGTGAGTTGCTCCCTCTCACATTATGCTCTAATCTATGTGTGTTTACTGGGTGAAGTTATGCGTTGGAGGTGCATATGAGATGGCTTTGTACGCTGGTTCTGTTGATGGGGTGTGGAGCCCCTCCTGCAACTATTAAGGTGGCGACTTATAACGTCTATTGGTTGGATGATGGTATTTCAGCTGAAAGACGAGAGCGGCTGCAGCAGGTTGTTCGAGAATTGGACGCCGATATCATCGGGTTCCAAGAGATTCAGTCCCGTGCGGCGTTGGCAAATATTTTGCCCGACCATTATGAGATTGGAATTTTGGACGACGAAGAGGAATTGCTTGAGCTTGCGATTGCGGTTAAACGACCTTTGACGATTGCGTCATTGGAGATGGTTTTTCCCGACGAAATATATGATGGTGCATTTCCGCGGAAACGCGATTTGCTAGAGGCTCGAGTGGAAGGGGTCGGGCAGTCGCTGCACGTCTTGGTCCATCACGCTAAGTCGCGGAGGGGTGGGCGTGTGGACACTGACGAGCGGCGCGTGAAGGCCTCTAATATGATGGTGGAATTATTGACTAGTCGGGTCGAGAAGGACCGCGTGATTCTTTTGGGCGATTTTAATGACAACCCGGACGATCAGTCGTTGAATATTTTGGAATATGGCACCCCCAATGCAGTGGGGGGAATAGACGAAAAACCGGATGATTGTTTATTTGGTGTTACGGAGCCTCTATTAGAGAAGAATTATTGTTCGTATGGATATAATTACTTATATGCCGATTTAAAAGACTCCACGTTTAACCCCGTCGTTGAAGGGGCGCGCGAAGAGAACAACAAGTGGCGTGGTCGCGAGCATGATTTCTTTAACGATGTAAAGGTTAAAGCAATTTTATTTGATCAGATCTTGGTGTCCCAAAACCTAAAAGACCATGTGGTTGATCGCGGGGTGTTTACGGGTGCATCGGCGGTGGTGGGCACGCGGTCGCGCATTCGGTTTAAAGGCGATGATTTGTCCTATACCACGCGGGGCAGTTTTGCGTCTGATCACGTGCCGGTCTGGGCGCTGTTGAAGTTTTGATTGGAACGATGGATATCTACGATAGCATGTGAAGGTAGTATCTGTCGTAAGCGATTGGGCAAGGAGGTAAAGCTCATTAACGGCCTGGTCGTGTAGCGCCTTCCTGCCTGCGCCGGGGAAAAGGACTCATGGCAGTGGCAAATCAGCGCACCAGTACCATCTTCTTCTGTTGTAAGTGACCAGCGCTTTCCATCCGATAGAGATAGGTGCCCGAGGCCATTTCACGCCCGGCTTGATCTCGGCCGTCCCACGCCACGGTGTGGGTGCCTGCCGCTCCGTGTTCTAGCGTCCAGCTGCGAGCCGCCTGGCCGGAGAGGGTGTAAATAGTCAGCTTGACTTTGCCAGCGGTGGCCAGAGAATACTCTATAATTGTCTGACCGTTAAAGGGGTTGGGTGAGTTTTGCCCGAGGGTAAAGGTGGCTGGGGCGCTCTGCGCGGTCGCTGCTACCGCCGTGGAACCCGTACTTTCAAGGATAAATCGACTGGTCATATACTTTTCCACTTCGGAACGGCTCAGCGGTGCCGGGTGCAATTGGCCTGTAGACCACAGCTCTAAGGTGCTGGTGTGGAAAGGGCTTTCTGGATCTTCTGAGTTGCCGACTGGCAAGATACTCTGTGACTGATCCACTCTGTCCAATGGCACAAATTGAGTGTAGGCCTGAGTCCGCTGTGAATGGATGGTATTACCGTCGGTTACCTGCAAAGCCGGGAAGGATAGGGCCCGGCTCTGGTCGGGTGAGGCAAAACCGTGTAACCCCTCAAAATACCCCAGCTGCTGCTGGCTGAGCTGCATCTGAGCCTCCAATGACCAGCTAGCGGGATCTTCGCCGTAGCGGTTTCCTGCACCGCGCCAGGCCGCGGCTAGTAGCCCGTCGATATACGCTATTTCATCGGGATCTAATCCCTCTTCCAAGCGGCTGCGGGCCGAACGGACAAAATTGACTAGGCCGGTGGCACCGCCGCCGAAGCGTAGGGTCAAGTCGGTGTTGTTCTGCCGAAAGCTGAGGTTGATCAGTGAGGTCAGCGCTCCTCCGGCTTCGGTGAGGGATGCAGAAGCGCCCTCCTCGAGCCATCCTTCCAAGTAGTCTAGGGCCGCCGCTGCGTCCGTTGAAAACTCGTGGGCTCCCATTTCGCGCAGGCTGTAGGCTATGGCGACGAGGTCTCGTCGCACTGGGTTGACCCTGTCGTAGTGCACCGCCAGAACTTCTTCTGGGGTAAAGCGCTCTCTGCGCTCGAGCAGCTCTAATAGCCTCCAAGAGCGGATATTGTGACCGGCACCGCCTGTGGAGATTCCGAGAGGAATGGGGTAAAACGAGCCAATGGGCAGGTGGTTGGCCGAAAACACATAACCGCGGCTGGGATTGATCACTTGCGGCAAGAGCTGGGGAGGTACAACGCCCCGCCAGTCATATTCTGCCGCGCTGCCGTCATGTGCTGCGCTGCCGCCCTTTGGCGCCTGCGGCGAACGCAGGGGAAGGGCCAGCGCGGTGCGGTAGCCGACGGCACCGCTGCGGTCGGCAAAGACCGCGTTGACGCTGGGAAAGAGCCAGTCGTCCAAGGCCCGAGCAAACTCCGTCGCGTTTCGCGCCCGTACCATCGCCATGGCGCCCCGGATCGTCTCGCCTCCGGTATCCCAGCCGGGAATGCGCTTGAGGGCAACTGGGGGCTCGTCGGGGCGGGCAAAAGCGTACTCGGTTATTACCGGCCCCAAGTGGGTCTGGCGCACCACGAGCTCTACAGGCTCTGCCCCTTTAATCGCGATGGTCTCTCGGCGTATCTCCATCTGCCGCCAGGCTCCGTCAAATAGGTATTCGTCGGGCCGAGACTGCTCGGTCTGGAGTCGGAATAAATCGGCTTGGTCGGCTCCCAGCGCCGTTACGCCCCAGGCCACGTTTTGGTTAAAGCCGATCAGAATAAGCGGCGATCCCGGTACGCCGATCCCTCGGGCATCAAAGGTCTCGCCTCGTAGGTGGAACTCGTAAAAGAGTGAGGGGTTAGTCACCGGGGTTTGAGGGTCGCTGACCAGCACTGCCGAGCCGGTGCTGCTTTTATTGCCGCCTATCGCCCATGCGTGGCTGAACTTGGGACCTTCGTCGCCGCCCAATCGCAGCTTAGCATCTTGGCCAAACCCGTTTTCACTCATGTAGGCCTCAGCCTGAGCCAGCCAAGCTGGGTCTACGTCTTGGCGCTGCACGACTGCGGCCGCTTCGTCGATACGAAGAGGGGGGGTATTGGTTTGCCGAGTCAGGTTGCGGTAGGCGATAAGGTCCCGTGTTCCGTCGGTGCCGAAGTACTGCCCTATCTGCCACCAGGAGGCGATGCAGTCGACCGGTGTCCAGGGTTCGGGCACCAACCCAACTTCGGCATAGAGTTTGTGCAAACGGCCCTCGGCAAAAAAGTCGTTGACCCCCTGACTGTAGGCCTTCAAGAGTGTCAGAGTCGCCTCGTCGAGCCTAGTCGCTGCGTTGCGTGCGCTGTGATACAGCCCAAAGGTGCGCATGCGCCTGTCGTGCGTCAGCGCGGTTTCCCCACGGGGTCGGATTTTGGCGACGTCCCCTAAGACTTCGGCGCTGCGGCCTTGGATCATTCTCAGCTGGTAGTGCATCTGAAAACCGCGGTCCTGGGCCGTGGCGTAGCCCAAACCGTATAGCGCTCCTGCATCGGTTTCGGCAAAAATGTGGGGAATGCCCCACTCATCGCGCACGACTTCAACGCGTCCCCAATCACTGTTCTGTGCCTTAGTTTCAGAAGAAAGCCCGAGAATTAAGCCCGTAGCAAGTATTATGTACCTGAGCATCGTGTATTTCCCGTTATGGGTATGAGGTCGAGAAGTATTGTTCGCAGCGAAGGATCTTTAATCAGCCTGCACAGACTTGAATGCTGTGTTTAAATCCGTGTGTACCGGCTTGTCGCCGGCGCAGAACGAGAAAACGCAACCCGTTTTAAATCAGCAGGTTGCGTTTCTCAAAAGTTGGTAGCGGGGGCAGGATTTGAACCTGCGACCTTTGGGTTATGAGCCCAACGAGCTACCAGGCTGCTCCACCCCGCATTACGAACATACAATCTATATCACAGAGGGTCGTTGCGCAACCCCCTAAGGCGATTCTTCTTCTCCTTTAACCTCTATACGCTTTAGCCGAACCTGGCCAATACGCTGGCCTTCGACTTTGAGGATCGTGACCTCTAGGGCATCTTCCTGAAAGCTCTGTCCCTCGGCGGGTATTTCACCTAGGTGGTCGAAAATATAGCCGCCCAGCGTCTCAAAGCCGCTGTCCGTCGGCAAGCTCACATTCATTAACTCGTTGAGGTCTTCAATATCGATACGCGCATTGACGAGTAGGGTATCCTCTGGAACGAGCCAGGTGAAAAGCTGCTCTTCCTCTTCGTCGTATTCGTCTTGAATTTCTCCCACAATCTCTTCAATAAGATCTTCAGTCGTTACCAGCCCAGCCGTGCCACTGTATTCGTCGAGGACTATGGCCATGCGCATTTTATTGCTGCGCATATCGTTGAGGAGGATATCGATTTTTTTAGTCTCGGGAACGTAGTAAGCCTGATGGATAAAGTCGAAGATCTGACTGTCTCCAGGCTGATCTATTAAATCCTTTAGGGCTAATTGAGTATCGATTGCCCCGCTCTCTGAAAGGAGCAGCTGTAAGAGGTCTTTGGCATAGGCGATGCCGCGGATTTTATCGAGGGACTCGTCGTATATTGGGAGGCGCGAGTGTCCTTTCTCTTTTATCTCTACGATCAGGTCTTCAAGCGTAGAAGACTGCTCTAGGGCGACCATGTCGACGCGGGGGATCATAACCTCGCGAACGATTCGATCGTGGAAACCGAACACGCCTTCAATCATTTCGCGTTCGCTTTCCTCAATAACGCCCGATTCGCCTTCGGACTCGACAATGCTACGCAGCTCTTCCTCTTTTTCCGCGCGGAAATCCTCGTCGGAATAATTCCCAGAAGTCAGCTTGTCCAACAGGTTGGTAAACGGGGCCAAAAAGGCGTGCAGGGGAATAAATGCCATGGCCAATGGAGCCACGCGCACGTCTTCGCCCTCGTCGTCGAAGCGCAGCCGCCTTGGGGCGGATAGCACGATGAAAGCTGCTACAAGTGTGCCTATAAAGGCGGTAATCAGGCTGTAGTAACCCGGGAATCCATGCGAGATATAGAGGGGGCGCACCAAATAGAGCAGTGAGAGCGCGCAGCTTATCACGCCGAGCGCTTCTCCTATGCGCGCCATAAGGCGAAGCCGATGTCGCGGTTCGTAAATGCCCAACATCGAGCGAGCTCTGGGAACGCTGTTTTCAACCAGCTTCTCTAGGGACGAGCGCGATAAGAGCGTAAAAGTCGCTTCATAGCTCGCCAATAAAAAGAGCTCGACAAGAGAAAGAATAAAAACGATAGAGGCGGCCAAATGCCACCACTGAGAAGGATCAGCTTGAGGAGGTTCCAAGCAGGGCACTCCTTTCGGGTGAACTGTCGACCAAGACAGTCTTATTGTGGTAGGAGGCCGGTGCGCGCTAAAATGGCATCGGTCTCCTGTTCCATGGCGTGTAGTTTCTCTTCCGTTTCGTGATCCCAACCGCTCAGGTGTAGCAGCCCATGGACAAAGAGTCGAGCGAGTTCCTCGCTCTGAGAGACGCCCATGTCCAGGGCCTGGCGGTGGGCTTGTTCAACAGAGATATAAATCTCCTTGCAAACCATTTCATCGGCACCCTGTTGTGTAGGAAGAGGGCCCAAGTCAAATGACAAGACATCGGTTGTGCGGTCCTTCGACCGGAATTGACTGTTGAGTCCGCGCATCTGCTCGTCGTCAATCAAAACAAGCGATACGGGACCCTGCAAGTCATGACTGCGAGCTACGGACTGCGTTAACTCTTCAAACTGGCTCAGCAGCGCTTTTGATAGCTCTGCGTCCTCTACCTCAACTTCAACTAGCAGCGTTGTCATAGGGCGAGATCAGCCCGCCTGGCGGGCCTGTTGACCTCGCTTTTGCCAAGGGTATTCAACGCGTCCGTGCAGCGTGCCCATCAAAACGGGTATAAAACTGTCCTCTATCTTGTGCAGGTCCTGCAGCGTTAGGGCACATTCGTCTAACTCGCCGGCCGTAAACTTCTGCTGAATAATATTGCCCACGAGCTGACGGACTCGGTTGGGAGTCCGCTCTGCTAGGGTTCGGGCTGCCGATTCGACGGAATCGCTCAGCATAAGGATGCCGGCTTCTCGGGTTTGCGGTCGCGGCCCGTCGTAGCGGAAGTCTTCTTTGCGCACACCTCCTCCGCCCAGTTCGACCGCTCTATTGTAAAAGTACTCAATCACCGTTGTTCCGTGGTGCTGCGGTATGAGGTCGCAAAGGGCCTTGGGCAAGCCGTGCTCTTCCGCTAGCTCCAAGCCGTCTTTAACGTGAGACGCTATTATGAGCATGCTCATATTCGGCGTCAACTGGTCGTGCGGATTTCGTCCCCCACGCAGCCCTTGATTCTCGCTAAAGTACTCTGGCTTAAGCATTTTGCCAATATCGTGGTAGTAGCATCCCACTCTGGCAAGTAGGGCATTGGCGCCGATCGCTTCCGCCGCACTTTCCGATAAGTTCGCCATGATAAGGCTGTGTGTATAGGTGCCCGGGGCGCGAATGGCGAGCTCGCGTAGGAGAGGACGGTTGAGATCTGAAAGCTCAAGGAGGGTAATGTCTGTCGTGATATTAAAGACGCTCTCGAATATGGGGAGCAGGCCGATAACCAGAATCGGCGCAGCAATGCCGATAAAAATACCCGGCAAAATATGGCTGTAGATAGATTCGAATGGAACAAATTGTAAAATATCGGCAGACGTTATAAGAAGCGTGTAGGAAAGGGGCAAAAAGATCATCGATCGGTAAAACTGATTGCGATGACGGACGTGTCTGACCGTGTAGACGGCGATGGCTGCAGTCAGCGCACAAATCAGCGCGACGTAAAAATCCCCAAAGATATGACCTATAAATAGAGCGAGCGCGAAGGAGAGTACGAGGCCGGCCTGCGGCGAAAGAAGAATCGTAGCGAGCATTGCAGCCAGGGGTGTGGGTACTAGGAATACGTCGAGCTCGTTTGTCTTTAAGTAGGAGCCTATCGCTGCAGTGGATACGGTTAGGAGAGCAAGGAGTAGCAGCTGAGAGGGTTTGTTGAAAATCGCTCTTTCCCGGGTGGCTACATAATAGCCAAAGATAAAGACTAAAAAGGCGGCGATCGTAGCCGAGGAGACGATTTGTAGCAGGCGCTTTATCGGGTTTTCCGTCTCTAGCAGGGCAACGCGTTCTGCCAGCGCATCTAGGGCCTCTATGTGGTCCTGGGTAATTGTAGCATTCTTTTCAATGATCGTATCGTCGGGGGCATAGAGCCTCTTTATGCTGGCTACGCCCGAACGGGCTTCGTTCCTCAGGCGCGCGGTTTCTTCCACTTCGATGCGTAGGTCGGGCTGAATAAAGATGGACAGGAATTCGTGCACCGCCTCAACGGCATCGCGATCGGCGATGGTCCGATAGGGGGCAATATAGTTCATCATCGCTCCCTGTTTGAGCGACTCTTCGCTGTAGAGCAGGGCGCTGTCCAGAGTTCGCTGGCCTATGCGCACTTCCGACGTGGGGCCCTCGGTCAGAGGTCGCTTTGAGGCAATAATACCCGTCGTGTAGAAGTTGGACAGGATTTGCCGACATACGACCCCAAAATCGTCCACATAGGGATCGCTAGCCGTCGATAGCACGCGCACGAGAGTGTTGAGTGCATCCACCGAAAGGGAACCCACAACAAGAGGCAGTGCCCGCTGTAGATGGCGCTGTTTAAGCGAATCGGCCATCTGGACCCGAATGGCGGGCGTCATAATCGAAAAGACGGAGTCAAATCGGGCTAACTGGCTGCGGCCAATGGGGTCTAAGCGCGTCAAAAGGGTCGGTATACTGGCTTCGACGTCCAGCCGTTCCTGCGAAAGTTCGGTGCTGCTTTTGGGCACGTGAAAGAGAAAGGGTGCTCGGATGCTCTCAAGAGCCGTATTGCCAATGCGGAGTTGAGGTATATTGTGGGGCCGCTGGTAGGGGGAGAAATAGGTTAGCAGCGCTATGACGCTAATAGCTAGGGTGATTCTGAATAATCCGACGGTCGGACGCGACCACGGCCCCGCGGGCTGTGCGGGGCCTTTACTGCGCGTCGGAGAAAGCCATGAGGGGGCGAGCTGGCGTAGGTTCATTGCAGGACCCAGCCGAATTTAGGTTTCAGAAGAGGGCTGTTCATGGCGTTCGTAGGCATTAATAATCTTCTGCACTAATGAATTGCGGACGACGTCGTCCTGGCGCAGATGGACAAAGTCTAGGCCTTTGATATTTGTCAGGATCTTCGGAGCTTCCACCAACCCAGAGGGCTGATCTTTACCCAGGTCTGTTTGGGTAATATCGCCCGTTACAACGGCTTTTGAATGAGCGCCTAAGCGTGTGAGAAACATTTTCATTTGCTGGGGCGTCGTATTTTGCGCTTCGTCCAAAATGATAAAGGCATCGTTCAGCGTGCGCCCACGCATGTAGGCGAGTGGGATCACCTCAATTACCTTCATGCTCTGTAGCCGTCCAAGTCGTTCGGGCTCCATTAGGTCTTGGAGTGCATCGTAGAGGGGGCGTAGATAGGGGTCGACTTTGTCTTCAAAAGATCCCGGCAGAAAGCCAAGCTTCTCACCCGCTTCTACGGCGGGCCGCGCCAGTAGGATCCGAGATATTTGTTTCTGCCGCAGCGCGGCAACGGCCATGGCTACGGCTAAATAGGTTTTCCCGGTTCCTGCAGGACCAATGCCGAATACGATATCATTTTTCGCGATCGCCTCGAGATAGCGGACTTGACCTCGCGTCCGCGGTCGTATTTGGCCCTTATAGGTATGGGCAACGTTTTGACCGTCGGCCACTTCTTCGTAGGCGGGTGGGGCAGGACTCTGCTGTATGAGGGCGGCCAGCTCTTCCTCTTTAATCTCCGGCCCTTTGCGCAGGCGATCTATTAGGTGTGTGAGGAGTCCAGATGCTTCATTTACTGAATCACCTTTGCCTGATATCAGCAGCGTCTCGCCTCTTGCAACGAGGTCAATGCCATACTTTTTCCCGATAAAAGAAAGGTGTTCATCGTGCTTGCCAAAGAGTGCAAGGGGGTCAATTCCAGCCAGGGAGAGGGTTTGTTTTTCGGCCAATAGAGTTCGAATAGGTTAAAAGCAAAAAAGGGGTTTGCATCCTTCTGCTGTGAAGGAACAAACCCCTTTTGTACTATGTATGGACTGTTTTAAATCAAGACGATGCCGGCGATTTTAATTGCTTGGGATCTCCAAAACCTGGGCCGGGAAGATCAGGTGAGGCTCGACGACCTGGGCCTTGTTGGCTTCGTAGATTTTGTGCCACTTGCTGGCGTCGTTGTAGACGTCCGCGGCGATCTTGAATAGGAAGTCACCCCGGGTGACCAAATACTGATTTTCGGCTACGCCAAAGGGCACGGCCAAGGTCTGCTCGGGGAAGATCATGTCGGGATCTTTTATTTCTTCTCTGTTGGCGCGATAAATGCGAGGCCACATGTAGGGATCGTCGTACAGGTTTTCCTTCTTGGCGATATTCCAGAGGTTATCGCCGCGCTCTACCGTGTAGTCAATGGTGACGGGCTGAGCGATGCGCGCCTTGATTTGACCAAGTAGGGAATCGATCTGAGCGATCTTTTCCGCCATTTCGGGGATGGCCGAAATCTTGTTGCCCTTCATTTCCTCAACCTCGGCTGCCAAAGCCATCGCTTCGCCACGTCGCTGAATCAAGACTTCCGGAGCCAGAGAAAGGAGGCCCTCGAGCTGTCCGATGATGGCGTCCAGGCGATTGCCGAATGCATCGATTTGCGTATCGGTGGCATCGACCAGCATGCGAACCTGATCGTTTAGGTCGGCTATGGCCAAATCGCAGGCGTTCATTTGTCCGTTCAGATCGTCGATCTGTCCGCTAAGCGCCTCGATTTGCTGCTGTGCTGCGGTCTCGCGCTGCTGTAGGTCGGCCATCTGGGCGACGTACTCCTCGCGCGTCATTTTGTCTTCTTGTGCTTGGGCTACGGAGCTCAGGCCGATAACAAGTGCCAGAGCCAAGCCGCTAATGACTGTCTTTTTCATGGCTTTCAAATCTCCTGAGCTCACTCGTTATCCAAGTTGTTCTGAGTGCCTGCCAGCTTCTCTTCCAGGGCACTCTTTGTCGCCTTCTTTGCTGCCATCTGGCTCTCTAGTCCCGCTTTTTCGGCCTGTAATTCAACGACCTTTTGTTCGGCTGCTTCCGTTGCCATCTGCTGCTTCTCGAGTGCGGCCATTTCTTCTTGCGAAACGCCTCCACAGCCGGCTACCAGAGGTAGGGCAGCGAACGCTAAGCCGACGCCCAGTCTCCTGATTGTTGCAAAACGACGGATCATTAAGGTTTCCTCCGCTGGCGATAAATCAAAAATTGTAAACGCAAACCCTCTGCGAAGAGCGTTTGCGAATGCTTATATCTATTATGTAGGTGTCCAAAAACTTAACACCCGCCTATACGGATGTCAAGCAAAAAACAACGGGTTAGGGGTCGTTTACAGGGCGGTCCGTATGCCCAGTTCGCGGAGCTGCCTATCCTCCGTGGGTGAGGGAGATTGCTCCATGAGCCCAACGGCTTTGTTCGTCTTGGGGAATGCAATGACGTCGCGAATGGAATCCTCACCGGCCAATAGGGCCACCAAACGATCAAATCCGAACGCGATCCCACCGTGCGGAGGGGCTCCGTACTCCAGCGCTTCGAGCAGAAAGCCAAACTTTTCTGAGGCTTCTTCAGGCGTAAGCGCGAGCAGTTCAAAAAGCTGGCTCTGCACGGCGCGTTGGGATATGCGGATGCTTCCCCCTGCGATCTCGTTTCCGTTGAGGACTAAATCGTAGGCGCGCGCACGCGCCTTCTGAGGGTCGGACTGTAAGAGGTCTACGTCTTCTTCGAGAGGAGATGTAAAGGGGTGGTGGATCGCGACCATGCGGTCTTCTTCTTCATCGTACTCGAGCAGGGGAAATTCTGTGATCCAGAGTGGCTTCCAGTTTTCCCCCTCGATTAACCCGAGGCGCTTTGCCATCTCCAGTCGCAAGGCGCCCAACACGCGGGCAACTACGGACGGCTTATCGGCCACAAAGAGCAATAGATCTCCCGGCTCTGAGTCCATCTCCCCAATCAGCAGGGCCTGTGCCGCCTCGGGAAAAAACTTGACGATAGAAGATTCCAGGCCGTTTTCCGTGTGCTTGATCCAGCTGAGTCCTTTGGCTCCGGCGTCCTGTGCAAAGGCGATCAGATCGTCGACTTGGCTCCGAGAGAAAGTGCTGCAGCCCTTGGCATTGATACCCTTTACCTGTCCACCCGACTGGAGGACGCTGTGAAATACCTTGAATTCGGAGGCCTGCGCGGCTTCTGCTATGGGCTTTAGCTCCAAGCCAAATCGCAGATCGGGCTTGTCCGAACCAAATCGATCCATTGCTTCGGCGTAGGTCAACTGCGGAAACGGATCGGGCAGTTCAATGCCGCGGAGTCGGGAAAACATCTCCCTTGTTAAATCTTCTGCGATGCCCATGACGTGTTCTTCCCGCACAAAGGACATCTCAATATCAATCTGCGTAAACTCGGGCTGGCGGTCAGCGCGCAGGTCTTCGTCGCGGAAACATTTTACGATCTGGAAATAGCGATCGTATCCGGAGATCATGAGCAGCTGCTTATAGGTCTGCGGAGACTGAGGGAGGGCAAAGAATTCCCCGGGGTGCACTCGACTTGGGACGAGATAATCACGGGCTCCTTCAGGGGTGCTTTTTGTCAGGAAGGGCGTTTCCACTTCAATGAAGTCTCTACCGTCTAAAAAGGTGCGCGTGGCCTGGTAGGCGCGATGGCGCAGCATCAAGTTGTTCTGCATACGACCGCGTCGCAGGTCTAAATAGCGATGTCGGAGGCGGATTTCCTCTCCCGCATCAATCGAATCTTCGATGAGGAAGGGGGGCGTTGGGGAGACGTTGAGGATGCGCAACTGGTCGCAGTTGACCTCGATCGTACCCGTGGCCAGCTTTTCGTTGACCATGCCTTCTGGACGGGCTTCGACGGTTCCCTGAACGGCAATGACAAACTCGCTGCGCAGCGGATCTGCTTTTGCATGAGTCTGTGCATCGTGCTGTGGGTTGAAAACGATCTGCGTGAGTCCATAGCGGTCGCGGAGGTCGACAAAGATGACGCCACCGTGGTCTCGACGACGAGCAACCCATCCCATCAGCAGGACGCGTTGGCCAATCTGTTCAGCATTGAGGGAGCCGCAGGTATGCGTCCTTTCCCAATCACCGAGAAATTCCGTTTCTAATGACATGGTTCTTTTCTTTGTGGGAGGGTATTAACCACTTAAAATTTCGATAAACGCTAAAAATTAAGGGCTCTAGAAACGGGTGTCAAGCAGAGACGGCTCCGTGTTGACACTCTTGGGAGGGAGAATATATTTGCCATTGCCGCCTCCCGTTCTTCGAGTTGGCGGGTTAGCTGGACAATGTTTTCGCGCAGGAGATGAAGACGCATGCACTTGACGCAAAATAGGCTCTTAAAATGCCGTTGGGACACGGTGGGGATGAGTGCGATTTGATTGGGCGAACAATCGTCGAACAAATTGGCAACACGCCGCTTCTGCGCCTCCGAGATTCCGAGATTCCAAACGGAGTCGAGGTCTACGCCAAGTTGGAGTTTTTCAATCCGGGCGGCTCCGTTAAAGATCGTCCGGCCCGTCGGATGATTGAAGACGGGGAGCGCGAGGGGAAACTCGTGCCGGGAAAGACCATACTCGATTCAACATCGGGGAATACGGGTATTGCCTATGCGATGATTGGAGCATCAAAGGGCTATCCGGTGAAGCTCGCCATGCCGGCCAACGTGAGTCGAGAGCGCAAGGCCGTTCTCGCAGCCTACGGCGCTGAGGTGGTATATACGGATCCCGGCGAGCTATCGGACGGGGCCATATTAGAGGCGCGCAAAATCTACGAAGCGGATCCGGATGCCTATTTCAAGCCGGATCAGTATAACAACCCCTCGAACTGGCAGGCTCATCGCGATACCACGGCGCCCGAAATCTGGAAGCAGACGCAGGGGCGCGTCACGCATTTTATTGCTACTATAGGGACGAGTGGAACGGTTATGGGAACCGGGCGCGGCCTGAAGCGATTTAATGAAAACATCCAGATTATCGCAGCCGAACCGGCAGATCCCTTTCACGGCATTGAAGGCTTAAAGCACATGGAAAGCTCGATTGTGCCCGGTATTTACGACGAGTCTTTCCTCGATCATAAAGTGGCCGTCGATACCGAAGACGCCTACGATACGGCCCTGCGCTTGCCCCGTGAATACGGAACCTTGGTTGGGCAGTCTTCAGGGGCTGCATACTGGTCGGCCATTGAAGTTGCTCGGCAGCTGAAGGAGGGCGTCGTGGTCACGATCTTTTGCGACAGCGGTGACAAGTATATGAGCACGCCCATGTGGCAGATGGCGTTGGATGAATTCGTTGAAAAAAGAAGCGTAAGGTAGGGGCGATACCATATGACACAGTTGGCGATGAAACAGGCAGATTACAACCGGATTTGTGCACAGGCTCTTGAAGAATACGAAGAGGGCGAGTGCTGTGGGATGATGACGCATGGGAGGGAAGGCGGACCCGTTAGCGTGCACGTCTGCGAGAATATACAGGACAAGATGCACAAGCAGGACCCCGAGCGGTTCCCTCGCACAAATCGCAATGCCTACCTGATCGACCCGGGCGAACAGCATCAAGTCATCTCCCAGGCCGAAGGGCGGGGAGGGGGGATTGCAGGCTTTTACCATTCTCACGTCGACTGTGACGCCTATTTCTCCGAGGAGGACAAAGCCCAGGCCTGTGCATTTTTTGGCGATGAGCCAACCTATCCGGATGCGCTTTACCTCGTGGTTTCTGTTTACGGACCTCGTTCGGACAGGGCCGTGCCGGAGATAAAGGAGAGCAAGTGCTTTGGGTGGAGTGAAGCCCAGCGCGATTTTGTCGAAGTGCCTCTCAGTTTGACCGACTGAGCGCCGGCGTGAAAATCTCTCCCGTCGGAGCCTTGCTCATGGCGTGCGCGATGGTGGCCGTGCACTGGCCTCAGGGAGACCGGACCTTTCACTATGATGACTTCCACTCCATTGTCCACAATCCCCATATACAAACGCTCGACTCCATTCCGCTCTTTTTTGTAGATCCCGCTCGATTTTCTCTCGACGAAAAACAGGCGATGTATCGGCCTGTTGTGCTGACATCCTATGCGATTAACTACGCGTTAGGCGGGTTGGATGTGCGCGGCTTTCGAGCGTTAAATATCGCGATACACATAGTTAATGCGCTTCTTCTTCTCCATCTCGTGAGCAGGCTATATCCCTCTCCCGCAGTTGCTTGGAGTGCCTCTCTATTTTTTGCTTTTCACCCGTTGGCCGTCGAAACGGTGCACTATATAAGCAGCCGTTCGGAATCGCTAATGGCTCTCGGAACGCTTGCCGCCCTGTGGGCCTATGTGCGATGGTCTGAAAAGCGGTCTGGGGGCCTGCTTTATCTATGTTCCGTGCTGGCCTTTACTTTTTCTCTGCTGAGTAAGTCGGTGGGATGCGTTGTGCTCGTGCTCATGCCGCTCTGCGATTGGCTGTTGGGGCGTCCTGTCCTCGAACGCATGAGAGTGCAGATGGCTCACTGGATTCTCTTTGGTCTGTATCTGCTTCTCTCGCAACAGATTGTCGGCAAAGCACTGGGCAGTCCGGTGCGGTCGTACGGCGAGCAGCTTTGGACGCAGGTCAAGGCTTCCATCTACTACGTGTGGCTCGCGTTCATGCCCGTGGATCTGAACGTCGAACACCAGTTTTTCGTCTCGGAAGCCCCCTCGGATGCGGCCGTGCTGCTGGCCGGATTCTGCGCCCTTTCGCTCGGCCTAGTTGTCCTGCTGCGGGCGAGTCGACCGGCGATCTTTGGCTTAGCCTGGTGGACGGTTGCGCTCATACCGGCCTCTGCGGTCCCTTTGATCGTTTTGGTAAACGAGCACCGGCTCTATTTGGCCTTGGTTGGTGGGGGCCTTTTGTGGGGGGGGATTGTTGAACAGCTGGGCAAGCACAGGGCGAGAGTGGCTCTTATCACACTGCCTGTTTATACTATGATACTAGCCCTGCTTGCTGCGGGTCGGACCGACGTTTGGCGAGACGAGCTCAGTTTGTGGTCGGATGCGGCCTCTAAGGCCCCGGCTATGTTAAAGCCCCATCTCCGCTTGGGAGACGCGCTGGTAGAACGGGGTCATTGGGAGGGAGCAGAGGAAGCCTATTTGCACGCGCTTGGCCTTCGCCCTAACCATCCGGCCGCCGGTAATAACTTGGGACGCCTCTACGTGCGTCAGGGACGGTTTGCCGAGGCCGAAGCACAGTTTCACCATGTGCTGTCCGTCTCTCCCGATGTGCTACAGGCCCGATTGAACCTGGCTTCACTGCAGCTGCGGACGGGGC
>Ga0181593_10002166_pt1 | contig 18063 bp, 10 predicted proteins | sample 071ome_19_FD_133756 | JGI IMG/M metagenome (GOLD analysis project Ga0181593, IMG submission 133756) | Coastal salt marsh microbial communities from the Groves Creek Marsh, Skidaway Island, Georgia - 071413AT metaG (megahit assembly) | ecosystem: Environmental > Aquatic > Marine > Intertidal...
CGACGCAGTTTGGTCAGCAGTGATTGCGAAGATTATCCACCGGCACTGGCAAGCCTGCACGATGCGCCATTATGGCTCACCTTGCAGGGTAATCGGCAACTGCTGCAACAGCCGATGGTGGCGATTGTTGGCAGTCGTAACCCAACTCCCTATGCCCGTGACTGGGCCTGGCACTGCGGCTATGGGCTGGCACAGGCAGGCGTTTGTGTGGTCAGTGGGCTGGCGCTCGGTATTGATGCTGCAGCTCATGAAGGCGCGCTGGCAGCCGGTGGAGCCACGATTGCTGTACTGGGCTGCGGTGCCGACGTGGTGTATCCAAAACGTCATCGCAAGTTGTACCAGCAGATCAGCGAACAGGGCTTGATTATCTCTGAGCTGGAGCCGGGCACGGCGCCATTGCCGCGATTTTTCCCGGGACGTAATCGCATTGTCAGTGGTCTGAGTCAGGCAGTGGTGGTGGCTGAAGCGGCTATAAAAAGCGGCTCGTTAATTACCGCCCGGCTGGCTGCGACGCAAGGGCGGGAAGTGATGGCCTTGCCGGGAGCTGTGAATAACCCTCTGGCAGCAGGCTGCCATCAACTGATTCGTGACGGTGCTGTGCTGGTTCGCGATGCCACCGATGTATTGGATGAGTTGGGAATACTGGAATTACAGCCGCCTGCCGCGGCAGACGCTGCAGAAGCCAGTACCAGTGTACCGGCGTTGGTCACCCAGCTGGATTATGCCCAGGTAACCAGTCTCGATGTGCTGGCGATTCGTACCGGCAAGTCGGTATCCGATTTGTTGGTGGCGCTGATGGAGTTGGAACTGGAAGGTTGGCTGGCCCAGGAACCCGGCGGTTATCGGCGACTGCGCTGATACCTGTGTAGCAACAATCATGCTTTGGCACAGCTGACTTATTCCGCTTTCGGTATTAAAGTAGCCGTTTTCGAACCTACTTTGATCAGGAACATTCTTCTTGGCCAGACACATCAATTCCTGGCACCTGCGTCAGGCAGCGTCAGCACTGGCGCACGGTGGCGTGATTGCCTATCCCACAGAAGCGGTCTGGGGACTGGGCTGCCTGCCGGATGACGAGCAGGCCATCGGCCGCATTCTCGAGCTCAAGCAGCGTCCATGGCAAAAAGGCCTGGTGGTGGTAGCCGCATCACTGCAACAACTCGATGACTGGTTGCTGCCGCTCGACGATGAAGCGCTGGATCAGGTGCATCCAACCTGGCCGGGCCCGGTGTCCTGGGTGCTGCCATGCCGCGAAGAAGTCTCTCCACTGCTGCGTGGAACCCATGGCTCCCTTGCGGTTCGAATTCCCGATCACCCGCTGGTACAAGCCTTGTGCGAAGAGGTTGGGCCAATTGTATCAACATCGGCCAATCCGGCCGGTGTTGAGCCAGCCCGCAATACCCTGAAACTGCGCACGTATTTTGGCGGCCAGCTGGATTACATTTTACCGGGCGACCTCGGTGGTCGTGCCCAGCCTTCCGAAATTCGTACGCTGGATGGCGCACGGCTCCGCTAGGCCCTAACTCAAGGATTCCCCCCATGACTGACCAAACCGGCTGCGATATCAACGCAGTGAAAAGCTTTCTGCTGGATTTGCAGGACCGCATTTGTGCAGCCATTGAGGCCGAAGATGGCAAGGCCCGCTTCGAGGAAGATGCCTGGCAGCGCGAAGAGGCCGAAGGTGCCCTGAAGCTGACCGGCGGTGGCCGTACCCGGGTGATTGCCAACGGCGCCGTGATTGAAAAAGGTGGTGTGAATTTCTCCCATGTGATGGGCGAACAACTGCCGGCGTCGGCTACAGCGAGTCGTCCGGAACTGGCCGGCCGCAGTTTTCAGGCCATGGGGGTGTCACTGGTGATCCACCCGAACAGCCCTTACGTTCCTACATCTCACGCCAATGTGCGCCTGTTTGTGGCTGAAAAAGAGGGTGAAGAGCCAGTTTGGTGGTTTGGAGGTGGCTTTGATCTGACCCCCTTCTATCCTTACGAGGAAGATGTTGTTCACTGGCATCAAACGGCCAAAGACCTGTGCGAGCCATTCGGTGCCGATGTGTTCCCGCACTACAAACAGTGGTGTGACGAGTACTTTTACCTGAAGCACCGTGACGAAAGCCGCGGCGTTGGTGGCTTGTTCTTTGATGATCTGAACAAGTGGGATGGTGAGCTGAACTTCGACAAGAGCTTTGCCTTCACCCAAGCGGTGGGTAACGGTTTTATCGATGCGTATGTGCCAATTCTGGCTCGTCGCAAGCATGAAACCTGGGGTGAGCGTGAGCGCAAATTCCAGTGCTATCGCCGTGGCCGCTACGTTGAATTCAATCTGGTATTCGACCGTGGCACCATTTTTGGCCTGCAAACCGGTGGCCGTACCGAATCCATCCTGATGTCGATGCCGCCGATCGTGCATTGGGATTATGACTGGAACCCGGAACCGGGTTCGCCGGAAGCCCGTTTGTACACCGACTTCCTGCCTCACAAAGACTGGGTTTGATTGCGGGCGCTCGTTTCAGCCCGGTAGTAAAGGAGTAACAAGATGACTGACCGCTACGCTGTCGTCGGTAATCCCATTGGCCACAGCAAGTCGCCGCAAATTCACACGGCGTTTGCTGCTGAAACGGGCGAAGACATCATTTATACCGCGCTGTTGTATCCGCTCGATGGCTTCAAGAGTGAAGCGCGCAAGTTCTTTGACTATGGCGAGGGCTGTGGCATGAACGTTACTGTGCCGTTCAAGGAAGAAGCCTGGCAGCTGGCGGATGACCACACTGAGCGTGCCAAACGTGCAGGTGCGGTAAATACCCTCAAGAAACTTGAAGACGGCACCTTGTTGGGTGACAACACCGACGGTGCCGGGCTGGTGGCAGACTTGCATCGCTACAGCGTATCGATGAAAGACCGCCGTATTCTGGTGCTGGGCGCTGGTGGTGCGGTACGTGGTGTGTTGCAGCCGTTACTGGCTGAGCAGCCTGCTGAACTGATTATTGCCAATCGCACGGTCAGCAAGGCCGAAGCGCTGGCAGCGGATTTTGCCGACCTGGGTAATGTTAAAGGCTGTGGCTTCGAACAGCTGAGCGGTGCATTTGATCTGATCATCAATGGCACCTCGGCCAGTCTGGGGGGCGATTTACCGCCATTGAGCGATGCTCTGGTGGCGCCGGAAACCGTTACCTACGACATGATGTACGGTGCCGGTCCAACCGTATTCAACGCCTGGGCGGCTGAGCGCGGTGCGGCTCGCACCATTGACGGTCTGGGCATGCTGGTGGGGCAGGCGGCTGAATCCTTCTTCCTCTGGCGCGGCAAGCGTCCGACGGTGGATAACGTGATGACCATGTTGCGCAGTGACCGTCGTCGCTGAGCTTTCGTGATCAGGCGCTTATGGCCTGAATGAAAAACTGGAAACCGGCCCGGGAAAATTCCCGCGCCGGTTTTTTAATGGGTGTTTACCCGGCTGTTGTAGCGTCAAGGCTTGCCTTGACCATTGGGTTGTACGGCAGTAAATCGGTACACCAGACACGGGCAAGCCCGCGCGCTACAGGAATTTCTGGTGCGCGGTGCACACCCTGCAATCCTATGGCGTCTGTTCGGCCAGTACCCAATAAAAAACCGCCGGGTGATTGCTCACACGGCGGTTTCTGTCTCTTCGCAGGACCAATTCTCCCCGAGTATTTCGCGGCCACCCTTGGCCACCTGTGCCTGCGAATTACTTGAATTCGTACACAGTGGTGGTACCGGAGACTTCGTTACCAACAATCAACAGCGCCTTGCCGTTCGGGCTGTCTTCGGCGCTTACGAAGGTCATGCCTTCCGGAGCCAGGTCACCAGCGGCATCAGCGGCCAGGTTGCCGTCTTCGATTTCGGCAATATCGACAGTGAAGTCACGATCCAGCTGGTAGCTCAGGAATTCCGGTGCTTGTGGGTTGCTGATGTTGAACACCATGATGCCACCCTGACGCTCCAGACCAACAAAGGCGAAGGTATCGTTACCCACTTTACCCACAGCCAGACCTTCAGGCTCAGGGCCCTTGTTGTCGGAACGGTTGTCGATCTTGTTGTTGGTGTTGGATACGTTGAAGTAGTCCGGGTTGGTTTCGGCAACGATTTGCTCAATCTGGTCACCGGAATCAAATACCAGTTCACCAGCAGCATTCCAGATGGCGAAAGAACGACCGCCGTAGCTGTAGATCACGTCGGTATCACCGTCGCCATCGGTATCGCCATCAACGGCAGATACGGTCAGGCCGCCCAGACCGGCATCAGAATCCTGCAGGGTAGCAATCTGGTCGGCGGTGAACGCGGTTGTGTCGAGTGTCAGGTCAGCCAGATCGGATTCTTCGCTGAAGCCGCTATAGTCGCGGGAATCACCTTCGTTGGCGGTAACAATGTAGGTTTCGCCGTCAACGGTGTAGGAAGTGATGGTGTCTGGCATGTACATGCCCATCAGCGGCTGCAGTTCGATATTGGCAGCCTTGTCTTCCTTGTTGGCATCCAGACCATTGCCTTCAACGCTGTGATCCTTGTAACCCAGCGCAACGATGCTGCTAACGGTAGAAGAAGCGATATCAACGATGGCCAGAGCATTGTTTTCCTGCAGTGCAACGTACGCGGTGCTGTTGTCGGCAGAGACTGTGATGTACTCAGGTTCCATGTCCTGTGCAACGGTGGCGTCAGGGCCAAAGATACGAACGCCGTCAGCTTTCAGAGTCGCTTCGCTGTCGTTGAAAGAGGTGAAACCTGCGGTGGTGGCAGCAGTCGCTGGAACGCCATCGGTAATCGCGATGATGGAGACAGAACCTTCAGGGTCAACGGTGTATTCGTCGTTTGGTTCCCCTTCGTTGGCCACCAGTACGTTGGCGCCATCGTGGGTGAAAGTGATCATGTCTGGCAGGGCACCGACTTCAACCGCCGCAACGAAGGTCATGGTTTCGGTGTTGTAGAAGTAAGCGCGGCCAGCGTCCTGCTTGGTGTCGGCTTCAACGGCAACCGCGAGCAGGCCGTTGTATACCGCAACGCTGTTGGCGCCACCAACAACGAAGTCGGTCTGGTCTTCAGCGGTCAGGGTGCCCAGTTTGCTCGGGTTGGCAGGATCGCTCAGATCGAGAATATCGACGGTCGCGTCACCGGAGTTCACCACGAACAGCTTGTCGGTGGTGGCATCGAACGCCACGATTTCTGCACCGCCATCATCGAAAATGCCGGAAGAGTAACGGCCCAGCAGTTCCAGTTCGCCAGTTGCAGTGGCAACCGTTGCGGAGTTGTTGTCGTCGTCGGAACCACAAGCAGCCAGAGCGGATGTCATGGCAACGGCCAGCGCCGCTTTTTTCATCATATCCAGAGTCATTGGAATACCTTCACTTCGCTGATTATCAAAATCGTTATAAAAATAGTGAGAAGCAGCGTATTACCGTCCAATGACGGTAAATTGACTCAAAAATGACAATGCGGTTACGTCCTGCTGACGCGCAATTGGATGGAGAATTGATTGATGTTTGATCAACCTGACTTACCTGTCATCGTCATTGTTGCAGTGAAAGTAGGCCGTTAATCTTTGTAGCTTCATGTAATTACTTCGAGCTTGCTGTGACTGATCTAACGCTCAAGCATTGTTATCACACCCTGGGACTGGAAGATGGCGCCGGCATTGAGCAGGTGCGTTCAGCCTACCGGCGGCTGGCGCGAGCATTTCACCCGGACCTTAATCCGGAGCTGGGTGGTGCCGTGTTCAGCAAGATTCAGGCGGCGTATGACAGCCTGCTGGTGGCGCTCGGTGAGGTGGTGGAAGTCGAAGTGACCTACAGCAAGCCTGCGGAATTGCCGCAGTCCAATCGCCGTACCCGCCGCCGTGGCACGCCCGGTAACCGCCGTTTTGAAACCATCATGGAAGATCAGTACAAGGGTGTGAATATTCGTATTGATGCCTGATACCTGATGGCGTGGGTAAGCCCGTGCGTTAAAGGGTTTTCTGGTGCGCGGTGCACACCCTACAACTTGAATCGGGTGGGCGCTGATGGGCGCAAGCGCACCATCTTATGGCCGTGAATATTTATCGCTGCGAAATCTATTCAACCGTTGTAGCGTCAAGGCTTGCCTTGACCATCGGCATATCAGCATGGGCAAGCTCGCGCGCTACACGGAATGGACAGATTAATCGCTGCTGGTAGCAATCAAACTGGCAGGATCGAAGCTGTTCACGGCACTGCTTTCACCACCACTGGCAAACGAACCGGGCAGGGCGCTGTTGAAAATATGCGGTTTGATTTTGCCGACCACATGCATTTCACACGGCTTGCAGTCGAACTTCAGCGTTAATACTTCATCGCCGTGCACCAGCTGCATGTCACTGACCTTGGTGATCACGCCAGTCACGCCTTTGGCCTGTTTCGGACACAGGTTGAACGAGAAGCGCAGGCAGTGCTTGGTGATCATCACCGGCACATCGCCAGTTTCTTCGTGGGCTTCGAAGGCAGCATCAATAAGCTGCACACCAAAGCGCTTGTAGAAGGCTCGGGCTTTCTCGTTGTAGACGTTATCGAGGAACGACAGCTGGGTGTCGGGGTACACCGGCGCTGGATCACTGACAGGCTTGCGGAACCCCCGCGGATGAGCTTGCAGGCGAGCCTCGGTAAGCTGTTCGATCATCTGGCGGCGCAGCGCCTTGAGCTGTGAACCTGGAATGAAAAAGGCCTCATCTGACAGTGCAACGGTATCGGCGTAGTAGATGGTGCCACCCAGTTTATTGAAGGTATCCAGCAATTGCTGACGTGCCTTACTGACGTTATTGGCGGCTTCGAACGGGCCTTCCAGCTCGGCATCAATCTCAATGCCTTCGTCGCTGATAACTTTGGCCAGCAGTCGTTCTGCGCTGGACTCAATTTGCCACTCAACCAGTACCTTGCGCTCGGCGGAAGTTTTGGTCAGTGCCTGCTGCCAGTTGTGGTCCAGGTTACGGTTCAGCTTCAGTGGTGGGCGAGCCTTGTTGAGTTCTTCCGGCATCTCATTCGGTACCACCCGGTATTGCCAGTAATGCACACCGTCGTCTTCGCCGGACGGGAAGTCGCACAGCGGGTACACATTATTGACCCGGAAACCAACCACTTCACGTTTAACCAGGACGTTAAGGCCATCGCCGTTATTCAGTTGGGTGGTGGTTTGTACGGTGAGATCCGTTTTGCCAACGCCGATCAGTTCACCCACTGGCAGGCCAACAAACTTCGGCGAATCAAAGGCGCCGATATCGATCTTGCGTCGGGCAACAAAATAGTCGGTGCTGCCGCGGTGGAAAGTCTGGTCCGGATTGGGCTCAAAGAAATGCTCGGTGATGCCGCTGGACGCCCGTTCGAGGTCAGTTCGATCTTCCAGAATCTCATCCAGCAATTTGCGGTAATGAGCGGTGATATTCTTGACGTAGCTAACGTCTTTATAGCGACCTTCAATCTTGAACGAACGTACGCCAGCTTCGACTAACGCACGTAAGTTGTTGGTCTGGTTGTTGTCCTTCATCGACAGCAGATGTTTGTCGTAGGCAACGACCTGACCCTTGTTGTCCTTGAGTGTGTACGGCAGACGGCAGGCCTGTGAACAGTCACCGCGGTTGGCACTGCGACCGGTCTGGGCGTGGGAGATATTGCACTGGCCCGAGAAAGCCACACACAAGGCGCCATGAATGAAAAATTCCACTGCTGCATCAACGTTGTCGCTGATCTCGCGGATTTGCTGCAGGTTCAGCTCGCGGGCCAGCACGATCTGTGAAAATCCTGCTTGCGACAGGAATTCGGCCTTTTCCAGACGACGAATATCACACTGGGTGCTGGCGTGAATCTCGATCGGCGGCAGGTCCATTTCCATGATGCCCATGTCCTGAACGATGATGGCATCGACACCGATGTTATAGAGCTGGTGGATCAGCGCGCGAGCAGGTTCCAGCTCGTCGTCATGCAAAATGGTATTCAGGGTAACGAACACCTTGGCGTGGAACAGGTGGGCAAACTCGACCAGCCCGGCAATGTCTTCCAGCGAGTTGGCGGCATTGTGACGGGCCCCAAAACCCGGGCCACCGATGTAAACGGCATCAGCGCCGTGCAGGATGGCTTCTTTGGCGATGCTGGCATCGCGGGCGGGGCTGAGCAGTTCGAGCTGGTTTTTCTTGAGCATGAGTTCACCGGCATGCCGTCGCAGCGGCTGCGCTTTATTCAGGGGTTGATCACGATGGCGGCAAGTTTAGCCGGAATTACATTCAAACCCTACCCGCTGGGTCAATTGCCAGGCTTCTGTGTGGCTGTTACGGGCAAGCGCATGCACTACGGGTTTTTGCCGTGAGTGAATGGAATCGCCCATAAAAAAACGGCGCATCAAGCGCCGTTTTTCAAAGCATTGAAGGCCGGGTCGAACTCAGCTTTCAAATTCACCGTTATGGTAGATTTCCTGCACATCTTCGAGATCGTTGATCAAGCCAGCGAAACGCTCGAACTGGTCGACGTCGTCAGCAGCAATCGGGTGCGGCATCTGTGGCAGGTAGGTGATTTCTTCCATCTCGAATTCAATACCTTCACGCCATTCGCTCAGAGCGGTCTTGGTTTTGAAGAATTCAGTTGGTGGAACCAGCACAGTCACCATGCCGTCTTCGCATTCGATGTCAGCAACATCTACGTCGGCTTCCAGCAGCACTTCCATCGACTCGTCTTCGCTTTCATCAGCAAATACGAACATGGCGCGGTGATCGAACATGTGGGAAACGGAACCCTGAGAGCCCAGTTTCGCCTTGCACTTGGAGAACACACCACGGATTTCGCCGAAGGTACGGTTCGGGTTGTCGGTCAGAGCGCTGATCAGCACCATGGCGCCGCCCGGTGCGATGCCTTCGTACAACGCTGGTTGGTAATCTTCACCGCCGGTACCGGAAGCCTTGTCGATGGCTTTTTCGATAACGTGAGTCGGAACCTGGTCCTTCTTGGCGCGATCGATCAGGGAGCGTAGTGCCAGGTTACCAGACGGATCGGTACCGCCTGCTTTGGCGGTTACGTAGATTTCACGGCCGTACTTGGAGTAGACCTTGGTTTTTGCCGCGGCCGTTTTGGCCATGGATTCTTTACGGTTTTGAAACGCTCTGCCCATGGGAATCTGTCTTTTGTCTGCGATTAAAAAAATGAACGGTCGGGATTGTACATCCCGACCGTTCATTCTGCACAACCTAACTAAGCAACTCTGTCATCAGGTTGCTGATTTGTTGTGATTACTGTCCGGTAGCAGGCTGGGTCTGCGCCGGTTGTGGCACTGGTTGCTGAACCGGTTGTTGTGCTGGCTGTTGCACCGGAGCTTGTGGTGCAACGTACTGCTGTTGCACAGGTTGCTGATAAACCGGCTGTTGCGGTTGCTGATACACAGGCTGTGGCTGTTGGTAAGCAGGCTGCTGGTTGTAGTACACCGGCTGTTGTGCTGGTTGGGAACCGCCCATCATAGGCGCAACCACGATCGGTGCGGCAGCGGCTTTTTCAGTCGGGGCAATACCCAGCGCCTTGGCATCGTAGGCTTCATTACCAGCGGCAGGGGTCAGCAACAGCTTCATGCGCTTTGGCCAGTTACGATCTTTCCAGCCCATGCCCTTGTATTCCAGATTCACCAGCTTGGAAGAAAATCCACGGCGCTCAATTTTCAGCTGTGGTTTGTATTTGGGATTGAGGTCGTTGAGTTCAACTTCACACGGCGTATCACACAGGTATTCATAGCCCATGGTGATGGTCGCACCTTGAGGGTCGGTGTCGAAAAATACGGTTTCAGTGTGGCTTACCGGCTCCAGGTCGGCAGTGAAGTTGGAGCTGTTTGGCCCGTCGATCGCGAACGACTTTTCCAGATCCTTGTAGCCTTCTGCCTTGAAGGTCAGGGTGATGCTGTCACTGTCGTTGAATACCAGGCGGTGAGTTAGTGGCGTCGGGCCCAGCAGTTCGGCACCCTGGTATATTTGGGCTTCAACACTGGCATCCAGCGCCACATCGGCCACTTTCACCAGTAGCAGTTCGAAGTCTTCGGTCTTCTTGCCATCGTTCTTGATACTGGTGCTGAACGGCAGGTAGTAATCTTTCTGCACCAACAGCTCAAGAGAATCGGATTTCTTGAATTCCACTTCGTAGCTTTTGACTGGGGTGGTACCGACATCCTTGCCATCAATGCTGACACTGGCGCCTTCGGGTGCGGATTTGATCATCACGGTTTTGGTGGTGGCACCACAGCCAGAGAGCAGGGTTGCGAGGGCAACCAGCGCGGCTGGAACCATCATTACACGAGTCGTCATTAATACATCCTCTCATTCGTAGCGCAGGTGTGACGTGCTACAGCAGATTTTCTTATTGTCCGAGCGACAGCTTCCCTGCCCAGATCGTGTTGATGATCACACTATAACGCAGCCCGCCGGGGTTGTGAGCAGCTTCCCGTTCAGAAAAACCACTTTGGCGGTAATCCTTACGCAGAGGTGAAAAATCAATGACGCAAGCCTGTCCGTACCTTGTCTGAGTGTCGCCCGATGCCTGTGCTTTACTTGAATTGAGTCTAGCAAGGGTGACAAACGACGATGGACGGGTTTGTAAAGAAGCAGCCGCTTGCGGCCTTTGTCTGGCTTATGGTTTGCGTTGGCCGTGGCCTGTTGGTGGCACTGGTCCCGCTGGCACTGCTGGCACTTGCTGCTGAGGCCGCTGACGTTGGTGAAGCTGCTGGGGCGACTGACTTTGGCGAGGCTGCTGCAGAAATCCCTCTTGCTGATTCCAGCATTCGTTTTCTTAACTTCAACAAACCGCTCACATTAAAGCCCCTGCAAGGACTCGATTATCAGCTGGAGCCCGGCAGCCAGAAGGTCAGGATTTCCGACCGTCTGCTGGTCGCCACCCGGCAGCCGCAATGGCTGCAATCGCTGTCGATTCGTGAGCCGGAGGTTCTCTCTGCAACGCCGTTATATCAGGGCCATATCCAGTATTGGCAGTTACAGCTCAGCAGCGTTGGCCTGCTGCAAGCGTGGCTGGATCGTTTGAAGGACGAGCCCGCTGTTCTGCATGTGCAGCCAGACTTATTGCAGCTGGGTGGAAAGCGCTTGCAGAACAAGACGAATGCCTTACCTGGAGACGCTCCGCCTGCGACAGAGATGCGCAGGTTAGCGCTGGAGCTCGGGCTGAAGGGGGACGGCAAGGGCGCCACCATTGCCGTGATCGATGACGGTTTCGATCTATCTCATCCGCAGTTGGCTGACCTCAAAACTGAATTTGAATTCGATATCGCTTCCAGAACCACCGACGCTCGCCCTCGTGCAATAACAGAACGTCATGGCACCGCCATCGCTGGTGTTTTGTTTGGCAAACGCGATGGCATTGCACCGGACGGCATAGTGCCTGCTGCCAGCCTGATTGCCATTCGTCAGCCCGACAGCTGGACATCCAATACCTTACTGGCGTTCCAGCTGGCGCACTTGGCCGGTGCTGATGTCATCAACTGCAGCTGGACTTCGCCCATGTTGCTGCAGCCCATCACCGATGTTGTCGATGATCTGGCTCGTCACGGTCGTGATGGCCTTGGTATGCCCGTGGTTTTCGCGGCCGGCAATCAAGGAAGGTTAATTACCGGGTACAGCACGGAAGCAGCGATTGCGGAGGCTCTGGTGGTTGGCGCGGCAGGCCCGGATGGCCGGCGTTTGCGCTTCAGCAACCATGGCCCGACGGTTGACTTTTATGCCCCAGCACTGAAAACCACCACCACGGCGCCAAATCATGACTACGCTTCATTCAGCGGTACTTCATTTGCTGCCGCCCTCACGTCGGGCCTGATTGCTCAGTTGATTGCTAATGATGCCAGCCAAACGCTGGCGCAGCTGCAACAGCAATTACAAACACTATGGCCTGGCCCGTCGAAGGAATAACAATAACCAACAGGGACAGGCTTGTGGCTGAATCTGAAAAGTTGAATACAAGTAGCGAAGATTTTGGCTGTGATTACAGCAGCAACCTTCCCGCGGTTCTCAAGCACCTCGATATTTCGTTGGCATTCACTTCCTATCAGGCCCAACGGCTGATGCTGGTGCGCTCTGATGGCGAGAGCCTCGACATCAACTTCAAACATTTTCCCAGACCGATGGGGCTGTCGGCGGATGCCAACGGCATCACGCTGGGGGTCTTCAGTCAGGTGATTCGGTTTCAGCGCGAAGATGCCTTGCTGGATAAGATCAAGCAGCCGTTGGGGCGTATTGAAGATGACGTCACAGCCAAAAAAGTACAGGACGAGGGTGAGTCTCTCGCTCAGCTAATGACTGACGAGCAACGAGAGCTACACGAGCAATATGAAGCGGTTCTGCATGAGCCGGTGGATGAACGTGTAGATGCCTGTTTTATCACTCGCTCCAGCCACTACACCGGCATGATCAATATCCATGATATCGACTGGGGCAGCGACGGCTTGTGGGCAGTGAACTCCAGTTTTTCCTGTCTCTGCACCCTGTCGCCGGATTACTCCTTTGTGCCGCGCTGGAAGCCGCATTTTATTTCCAGGTTGGTCCCTGAAGACCGCTGCCACCTCAATGGTATGGCGCTGAAAGACGGAGTCCCGGCGTTTGTTACTACCTTTTCTACCGCCGACGAACGCGGCCACTGGCGCAGCGGTGGGGTGAGCGAAGGCGGCACCCTGATGGATGTGCAACGTAACGAGATACTGGTGGACGGCTTGTTCATGCCGCACTCACCTCGCTGGTACAACGGCAAGGTTTATTACTGCAATTCCGGGTTTGGCCAGCTGTGCTGCTATGACCCGGCGACCGGCGAAAACAGCGTGTTGCTGGAGCTGCAGGGCTTTACCCGCGGTATTGATTTTTATGGCCCGATTTTGGTGCTGGGGTTGTCGCAGGTACGCCAGTCCCAGGTATCTACCCCGGCGCCGTTGGCCCAAAAGTACGACGAAACACTGTCGGGCCTGTGGTTTATCAATCTCGAAGACCACAGCGAGATTGGCCATATCCGTTTTACCGGCAACGTCGAGCAAATATACGACGTTGCCGTGCTCGAAGGCTGCTGTTTCCCCGAAATCATCGAGCCTTCCCATCCCCGCATGCGTAACCATTTTTGCTATCCGCCACTTGTCAGTGAGGGCGTTTGATCATGAACAACAAGCACCGTACCAGTAACCTGTTTAAAGCAACCTTGCCGTTGGCCGCGATGATGGCGGCTCCACAGGGCATGGCGTCGACCCGCAGTATCAGTCGGCGGATTCAGTCGAATGCAATCACGGTTGAGGCTGTCAGCAGCAAGGTTATCGACCCAGTAGAGATCAGCGATGACGGAAAACGATCTGTCTTCGCCGCTTTTGGCGGGGGCGGGTCGGTTGCCGATGGTGATGTCAGTGCTGAATCAGCTGGCTACGCAAAACCTGGTGATGCCAAGTCGCCTGAGGCGGCGATGGCGTTTCTGAAAGCCAATGGATTGCTGGATGCAAAATCGGCTGGCAGCGTTGCCGCGACCAACTCTGGTGACATCGACGGCCGCAAGATATTCGCCAGCGACAGTCCCTACAATCACTGTCATTTCCCGAGTGGCTGGGGCACGTATTACACCAACACCTCGGCGGGTTTGACAGAAACCAGTTGTGTCACCAGCTGGGGAGGCACCTGGCATACCGCGACAACGGCTCCGGTAGTAATGACTACCAGCGTCCAGAACAAGACCAGTACCAGTTTCGACGTAGCCGTCACCATGAGCGAAGCCAGTACCCTATATGCGGTATTGGTGGCCAGCAGCAGCCCGGCACCGACGCCAGCACAGGTGATGGCGGGACTCGACGGTAATGGTAATGCAGCATTGCAGACCCAAAGCGGCGCTGCGGCTAACAGCGCCACGTTGAGCTTTACCGGCCTCAGCTCCTCTACCTCTTACATGGTCTATCTGGCCGCGGAAGACGGCAGTAGCGAAGTGACATCCAGCAGCACGCAGGTGAATCCGGCCTTTGAAACCGGCCTGATTACCGGCGTGGATACCTGGAAATTCCCCAAAGTTCGCGTCGATAGTACGGGGACATTCTGGTTAGGCCATCCGCTGAATAATGGTTCGGGTGACACTATTTACTTCAAGACCTGGAACGGTGCCGGGTTCTCGACCATTACTTCGTTCAGCGCCGCTGATTTGGCGGGCCGCACCTACGTCAGTTGGGGCAATGAAGGCCGGGTCGATTTTGAAATCGACACCAATGGATATATTCACGTGGTGTTTAACGCCACTGAAACCAACATGGCCAATACCGGCGACCCTTTTTATGGCGTTTACAACGGCAGCAGCTGGACGTTCACCAATATCGGCGAAACCGGCGGTTCGGTGGATGAGATTGACCTGTTCCTTGATAGCAATGGCAAGGCGCACGTTTCCTGGCAGGACAACAACAGCGGCCTGAGCGGCGATGAAATCGTCTACGCCACCAATACCAGTGGCTCCTGGAGTATGACCACCGTAGTGACTGCGGCCGATGACGGCACGGATGAATTGCACGACAGCTATGTGGTGGTCAGCAGTACCGGCGTAGCGACGGTGGTATACCGTCGTGAAGACTTGCAGAACAACGGTCAGGATAATTATTACCTGGAATCGTCCAGTGACAGCTTTGCTTCTGCGACCAAAATCCTCGACGGCAAAACCGATACCAAGCAATACCGCTTGGCTAACCTGCTGATCGACAGCAGCGACAAGCTGCACTACGCCTGGTCGAACGACACCGACAACCGCTCCTACTACACCACCAATGCTTCTGGCAGTTGGGTATCGACTGAAATTGATCACGCCAGCCACACTGGCCAGATCGTATATGGCTTTGAAGAAGAAGGTGGCGTGTATTATTTCGCCAGCTACGGCGACGGCAAATACTTCATGAATAGCTTCGATGGCAGCAGCTGGATCGACGGCTTTGATTTCACACTCGATGGTTGGATGAACGACCGCTTTGCCATCAGCGACACGGCCGATCGGGTAATGTACGTGTCGGAAAACTCCAGCGACTGGGAAATTCATTACCACACCGGCACCATTGCCGGTTACATCACACCGCCAGTCAGCTCCGACTCCGACGGCAGCCTGACCGCGTCGGCTACCGTGATCGAACCGGTGGGGCTGGGCTCCACCGTCGACACTGTCGGTGAAGCGGTCGATGTGTTCGATTTTACCTTGTCTGATGGTGGTGGCGGCGACGCGCTGGCGATGGAGATCAGTCAGATCGTGGTGAACGTCAGCGGCACCACGACCGATACAGAACGCGGCCAGATCAGCTGGCGTTTGAATGGGCCAGACGCTGCCAACGTGACCGGTAGCTACAGTGCCGGTGCGGACACCATCACCTTTAGCGGCCTGAGTGTTTCAATTGCCGACGGTGCCTCGGAAACCTACACCGTCAACGCTTACTACAACGACAACACCAACCTCACCGAAGACCACGCATTCATCCTCAGTGTCGATGGCGATACCGACGTGACCATCAGTTCGGGCACGAATATGGGCACGACCAGCGCCGTGACCAATAGCACTGGCGGTACTGTGGATATTGTCGCCAGCCAACTGGCATTCACGACCCAGCCAGCCGGTTCGGTCTCCGGATCCGCATTGACCACGCAACCTGTAGTCACTGCCCAGGATGCTTTTGGTAATACCGATGTCGACTTCACCGAGACGGTGACCCTGACCGAAGCCAGTGCGGGTACGCTGGCCAGCGAGACGGCCGTTGCCAGCAGTGGTGTCGCAACCTTCAGCGGCCTGACCTACACAGCTACCGCAGACCAGCAATCGTTCACCTTGACCGCCAATGATCAGGACGGTGTTGGTACGGATCTGTCGACTGTAAATGCCAATTCGGTAACTTCAGACGTCGTAGCGACAGCACTGCAATTCAGCACCCAACCCGCGCCGCTCACTGTGCAGAACGGTGTTGCCACCAGCTTTACGACCGTGCCGGTGGTACAGGCAGTTGATGGTAATGGCACAGTAGATACCGGTTACAGCACCGGCATTACCCTGGCAGAAGTCAGCGGCGCAGGCAGTGCCACCATGACAGGAACGGGCGATACAGATGGCAACGGTGCCACCGTGACATTGACGCCTTCCAGCGGTGTTGCGACCTACAGTGGCCTCAGTGTGACCTACACCAATTCAGGCGCAGGCTCAGAAGCCTTCAATCTGCAAGCCAGTTCCGGTGGGCTGACGACGGCGACCAGCTCGCAAATCACCGCCACCAGCACGCCAACCGTCAGCGACGGCAATATCAGTATTTCCGGTGCCAGTGGCAGCGGTGGTGCGTTTGTCATTGGCGATACCGTCACCGTCAGCTGGAACAATAGTGCCGGTGGCGACAACAACTCCGGCGTTACCGGAGTGACGGTTGATTTCAGCCAGTTCGGTGGCGGCAGTGCGGTGACGGCCAGCGAAAGTGCTGGCACATGGACAGCCAGCTACACCATTGTTGCCGGCTCCATTGATGCCACCAACCGCAATGTGTCGGTGACTGCCAGTAACACCGATGGCCCTACCACCACAGCCGATACCACCAACGCCACGGTCGATAACATTGCCCCAACGGTCACCGATGGCAACCTTGCGATCAGCGGTGCATCCGGTACCGGGGGGGCTTTTATTATTGGCGATACGGTCACTGTGACATGGAATAACACCGCCGGTGGCGACAACAACACGGACACCATTAGCTCAGCCACGGTCGACTTCTCGGCCTTTGGTGGTGGCAGTGCGGTGACTGCCAGCAATAGCTCCGGCACCTGGACAGCCACTTACACGCTGGTGTCTGGTGCAATCGACAGCACCAACCTGAACGTCAGTCTGACGGCGACAGACAACGCTGGAAACACCACTACCACTGCGGACAGCAGCAATGCGGTTGTCGATAACATTGTGCCTACCGTGACCGATGGCAACCTCGGTCTCAGTGGTGCCAGCGGTTCTCTGAGTACCTTTATTGTTGGTGATACCGTCACCGCTAGCTGGAACAACAGCAGCGCGGGTGACAACAACACCGATACCATCAGCAGCGTGTCATTCAACTTCACAGCTTTTGGCGGTGGCAGTGCCGTCGCTGCGAGCAACAGCGGTGATAGCTGGACTGCGACTTACACGCTCAGCGAAGGCAGTGCCAACGGCAGTAACCTGAATGTCGCTGCAACGGTCATGGATAACGCTGGCAACACCACGACTACCGCGGACACCAGCAACGTCAATGCCGACACCAATACGCCCAGTGGCCACAGCGTCAGCTTTGACGACAGCCTTATTGGTACGGGTGAAAACACTGCTGTCAGCTTCACCTTTGCCGGTGCTGAAGTAGGGGCTTCCTACAGTTACAGCATCAGCTCGTCCGGTGGTGGTACGACAGTGACGGGGTCGGGCACACTGGCCACCGCGACTGACCAGATTACCGGTCTGGATCTCAGTGGCCTGGGCGACGGTACATTGACCTTGTCTGTGACATTGACTGATGCAGCTGGCAACAGCGCCACTGCGGTAACTGACACAACCACTCTGGATGTAACTGCGCCAACCGGCCACAGTGTCAGCCTCAACGATAGCGTCTACAACGCCAGTGAAATTGGGTCTGTGTACTTTACCTTTGCCAACGGTGAAGTCGGTGCCGACTACAGCTACGACTACACCCTCAATGGGGTGACCTTCAGTGGCATGACCGGCACACTGAGCACGTCGACAGATCAAACCAGCGGCTTTGACCTCTCATCTGTGGGCGATGGCACGCTCACCCTGTCGGTGGTTGTGACTGATCCGGCAGGCAATGTGGCCAGCGTCGTGACCGATACAGCGACCGTGGATACCACCGCGCCAGCAGGTCACAGCATCAGCTTTGACGACAGCCTGATTAACGCAAGTGAAGCCAGTTCGGCCAGTGTTACCTTTGCTTCCGCGGAGGCTGGCGCCAGCTACAGCTACAGCATCAGTTCCTCTGGTGGCGGCACAGCAGTCAGCGGTTCCGGTACTCTCACCAGTACTTCTGATCAAATTACAGGTCTCGACCTTTCAGGCCTCAGCGACGGTACTTTGACCTTATCTGTCAC
>Ga0181593_10002170_pt1 | contig 18045 bp, 15 predicted proteins | sample 071ome_19_FD_133756 | JGI IMG/M metagenome (GOLD analysis project Ga0181593, IMG submission 133756) | Coastal salt marsh microbial communities from the Groves Creek Marsh, Skidaway Island, Georgia - 071413AT metaG (megahit assembly) | ecosystem: Environmental > Aquatic > Marine > Intertidal...
CCGGGCTTGCAAAAAAGATCATATGTTCTATCTTTGTTCACATGCCTTTGCCCGCCTCAGCCCCCCAGTCTGCACCCCAGTCTGCCGCGCCATATTGCCCGGCCCCGTCATGGCCGCGCCCGCCCCATGCGATTGTTGCCGCAGATCTGGCCCTGCCGCCGGTCGGGGCCCGGGTGGCGGTGGCTGGGCTGGTGATTTTGCGCCAGCGCCCCGGCACCGCCAAGGGTGTGATTTTCCTAACGCTCGAGGACGAGACAGGCACCGTTAATGTGATCGTGTGGCAAAACCGCTATGCACAGTTCCGCCGGGCGGTGGTGGCGGGGCGGTTGTTGCGCGTCACGGGGCGGCTGCAGCGCGATAATGGCGTGGTGCATGTGGTGGCCGAGCAGATCGAGGATATCTCGGCCTTGCTTGAACAGTTGCTGCATATCCCGGATGTGCCTGCGCTTTCCTCGGCCAAGAAATCACCCTAAACTACCGCCAATCATATGTTTGAAAGCACTCCAACCACGGGGGCGCGGGATGCGTTTTTTTACCCAAGTTCTGGCGCTGGCCCTGTTGGCCAATTGCACCGCGCAAACCGGGGCCTACCAAGCGCCACAATTTGGCGCCGCCCCGCCCGGTGCCCCCGATGGCACCTGCTGGGGGCGCCTTGAAACCCCGGCGGTGATTGAAACTGTGACCGAGCAGGTCTTGGCCCAGCCCGCGGTCTTGGGCGCCGATGGGCAGCTGGTGCGCCCGGCCAGTTACCGCACAGAGACGCGCCAGAACATCGTCAAGGAACGCAGCCAACGCTGGTTTGAAACCCCATGCCCGGTGCAAATGACCCCAGAATTCGTGGAAAGCGTGCAGCGCGCCTTGGCGGTGCGGGGGCTTTACGATGGGCCGGTAAGCGGGCAAATGGATGCGCGCACCCAAGCGGCAGTGCGCCAATTGCAACAGGCCAAGGGGCTTGATAGCGGGATGCTGTCGCTGGAAACCGCCCGGGCCTTGGGGCTGGTGGCGGTGCCGCGCAAAGGCTAGGCCGCCACCATGCGGCCCATAGCGCGGCACAGATGATCAGGAAAACAACGAAAACGGGTGGCGCTGGCAACTGATGCCATGCGCCTGAAGGGCCGATTGCAGCGCATCAGCTGGCGGGGCCAAACCCGGGGGCAGGCGCAGCCGTGGCCCGGCCTTTGGCACAATGGTGATCCGCATACTGAAATCAAACCGTCGGTCCAGCCGCACATGGTCGATTTCAGCCAGCGCAATATGCTGCTGGCCCCCCAGCCCCTGCCATGCCAGCCCGCGATCATCCAAGCGCAGCCATTGCTGGGGGTTGCGCGCAATATCCCAGACCAAGGGCAAGGTGGCCATGCCCAACAGCGCCACCACCCAAGGAGCTGCCCCCACCCCCACCCACAGGCCCGCCAGCACCGCCCATGCGCCTGCTAGGGCCACAAAGTTGGTGGGGCTGCGCCCGTGGTGCTGGTGGTGATAGGGGGCGGGGGGCTGGGTCATTCGGCCCCCAACAGGCGGGTTACCATTTCGGTTGTATCCCGGCTTAGGTCTGGCGTGGCCAGAATGCGCTGCAGCGCGCTGCGGGCATGGGACTGCCGGGTGGCATCATAGCGCGCCCATGTGGAAAAGGCCGCAGATTGGCGGGCCGTGGTTTGCGGGTTTACCGGGTCAAGCCGGATCAGCCAATCGGCCAGCAGCGCATAGCCTGCCCCATCGGCGCGATGAAACGCGCCATGATTGCCCGCCAGCGCCCCAAGCGTGGCGCGGAAACGGTTGGGGTTTTTCCACGTAAAATCGGGGTGCTGGGTCAGCGCCTGACACAGCTCGACCGCCTGCGCGGGGGGGGCCATGGCCACTTGCAGGGCAAACCATTTATCCATCACCAAGCGGTCGTGCTGCCATTGGTTGTAAAAGGCCTGCTGCGCGGCCTCGCCCCGGCCTGCCGCCAGCAGCGCCCCAAAGGCTGCCAATTGCTGGGTCATGTTATCGGCGCTATCGAATTGGCGCTGGGCGGTCGCGCCGCCATCAAGGCGGCTGAGCAAGCCCAACACCGCATTGGCCAGCGCCCGGTCGGCCGATTGGGCGGCATCGGGGCTATAGGGCTGCTGCACCTGATGCTGGGCGTAAAGACGCGGCAGGCTGTCTTGCATATGCTGCGCCATGGTTTGGCGCAGGGTTTCATGGGCCAGCCATATGGCCTGCGGGTCTGGCACATGGCCCGCCTGATGCAGCGCGCTGGCCAAATCATCGGCGCCGGGCAATCCCAGCACCAAGGCCCGCAGCGCCGGGTCAAGCGCGTCGTTGCGCAAGGTGGTGTGGATGGCGCCCAGATAGCCCGCATCGGGGGCCGCCCCATCGGTGATCATGCGCAGCAGCGTATTGCGTGCCAGGTTGCGCCCGGCCTCCCATGTATTGAACGGGTCGCTATCATGGGCCATCAAGAAGGCCAGTTCTGCATCTGTCGTGTCGCGCTGCAAGATCACCGGCGCCGAGAAATCGCGCAAAATCGAGGGCACAGGCCGTGTGGCAAGCCCGTGAAAGGCAAAGCTTTGGCTGGCTTCGGTCATCTCTAGCACGGTGGTGGGCAGCACTTCGTCGCCATTTGGCCCCAGCAGCCCCACTGCGATGGGCAGCACCTGTGGCGCCTTTTCAGGCTGGCCGGGGGTGGGGGGGGTGGTTTGGGTGAAATGCAGCGTGTAGGTGCCATCTTCGAACGTATCGGTGACCTGCAGGCGCGGTGTGCCTGCTTGGCTATACCAGCGCTTGAATTGGCTCAGGTCGCGGCCGGTGACATCTTGGAACACCTGCAGCCAGTCTTCAATGGTGCAGGCCTGCCCATCGTGGCGGTCGAAATAGAGCGTCAGCGCCTGTGCATAGGCGTCATCCCCCACCAGCCGCTTTAGCATCCCGATCAGCTCGGCCCCTTTTTCATAGACCGTGGCGGTGTAAAAATTGTTGATCTCGACAAAGCTTTCGGGCCGCACCGGGTGGGCCAAGGGGCCATCGTCTTCGCGGAACTGGCGGGCCCGCAATTCGATGACATCGCTGATACGCTTGACCGCCGCGCTGCGCAGCTCAGAGGTGAATTGGGCATCGCGAAACACCGTCAGCCCCTCTTTCAGGCACAGCTGAAACCAATCGCGGCAGGTGATGCGGTTGCCTGTCCAGTTGTGGAAATACTCATGCGCGATGATCGCCTCGATCCGCTCGAAATTGGCATCCGTGCTGGTATCGGGGCGGGCCAGAACGCAAGACGAGTTGAAGATGTTCAGCCCCTTGTTTTCCATCGCGCCCATGTTGAAATCATCCACCGCCACGATGTTGAACACGTCCAAGTCATATTCGCGGCCATAGCGGTTTTCATCCCATGCCATCGATGCTTTCAGCGCTTGCATGCCAAAGGCGCATTTATCCTCGTCGCCCGGGCGCACCCAGATGTTCAGCGCCACATCGCGCCCCGATTGGGTGGTAAAGCGGTCGGGGTGGGCCACCAGATCGCCGGCAACCAGCGCAAACAGATAGGCAGGCTTTGGCCAAGGGTCGTGCCATTCGGCCCAGCCCGGCCCCTGTGCAACGGGGTTGCCATTGGACAGCATCACCGCGGCATCGCTTTCGATGCGCACGCTGAAGGGGGCCATCACATCGGGGCGGTCGGGGTAATAGGTGATTTTGCGAAACCCCTGCGCCTCGCATTGGGTGCAATACATGCCCTGCGACATATAAAGCCCCTCAAGCGCGGTGTTGGTGATCGGCGCGATCTCGACCTCGGCTTCCCAGACAAAGGGGGCGTTGGGCACCGGGCATGTCAGGCCGTCTGGGCGCAGGTTGGGGGTGATGGGCTGGCCATTGATACGCGCGCTGATCAGGCGCAGGTTTTCGCCATGCAGGAAAAACTGCCTGTCGGTGCTGTCGGGGTTTGGCCGAAACTCTATGCGGCTTTTGACCCGGGTGGCACTGGGCTGCAGCACAAAATCCAAGGCAACCTTATCCACCAAAAACGCAGGCGGGGTGTAATCGGCCAGATAAACGGTTTGGGGGGGTTGCTGGCCCATTGGGTGGCTCCTTGTCAGTGCTGAATTTGGGTTCATTTCCGCGACGAACGGCTGGTTTGCGCAAAGCCTAATCTGGGCCTTGGGTGGCAGCAAGGCGCTCTTTCCTTTTTGCGCCAGCGGCCTAGGTCCGCGCCCATGGGCAGCGCTGTGATATACTGGCTAAAACGAGATTTGCGGGTGGTTGATAACCCGGCCCTTTGCTTTGGTGCAAGCCAAGGGCCCGTGTGCCCAGTTTACATTGTCGAGCCTGCGCTTTGGGCCCAGCCCGATGCCTCGGAACGCCAATATGGGTTTTTGTGCGACTGTTTGCACGACCTGCAGGGCCAGTTGGCGGCGATGGGCCTGCCTTTGGTGGTGCGGGTGGGGGCGGCGGTGCCGGTTTTGGCGCAGCTGCACCACGAGCTGGGCGCAAGCGCGCTGGTCAGCCATCAAGAAACCGGCAACATGTTCACCTTCCAGCGCGACCAGCAGGTGGCTGCATGGGCCCGCGATGCGGGGCTGCCATGGCACGAACTGGTGCAATCGGGCGTGGTGCGCCGCCTGGCTGGGCGCGATGGCTGGGCCAAGCGGCGCGACCAATTCATGGGGCAGGCGCTGTTGGCCCCGCCCGGCGCGCCACAGGGGCTGCGCGCCCCACAGGCTGTGCCGGCCAGCGACGGGCTGCCGTCGGCTGCTGCGTTGGGCCTGCGTGGGCAAACGCCGCAGCGCCAGCAGGGGGGGCGCGCCGAGGGGCTGGCGCTGTTGCAGACATTTTTGCACAGGCGCGGGCGGGAATACCGTGCCGCGATGGCCTCGCCCGTAACCGGCTGGCACGCGTGCTCGCGCTTGTCGCCACATTTGGCCTTTGGCACCTTGTCTGCCCGCGAGGCCGAACAGGCCGCCGCCATCCGCGCCGCCGATGTGCGCGGCCAACGCGATTGGGGGGCGGCGATCAAATCGTTTCGCGCGCGCTTGGCCTGGCGCGACCACTTTATGCAAAAACTTGAAGATGCCCCAGAGATGGAACAGCGCTGCCTGCACCCCGCCTACGAGGGGCTGCGCCCCACGCAGGCGCCGGCCACCTTGCTGCGCGCTTGGGCCTTGGGGGAAACCGGGCTGCCCTTTGTGGATGCCTGTATGCGGGCGTTGCGCGCCACAGGTTGGTTGAATTTTCGGGCCCGTAGCATGGTGATGGCTGTGGCCTCGTACCATCTGTGGTTGGATTGGCGCGCCACCGGCCCAATATTGGCGCGGCTTTTCACCGATTACGAGCCGGGCATCCATTGGCCGCAGGTGCAAATGCAATCTGGCACCACCGGCATGAACACGATCCGCATTTATAACCCCATCAAACAGGGCTACGACCAAGACCCAGAGGGCGCATTTTTGCGCCAATGGGTGCCCGAATTGGCCGATGTTCCCCGTGATTGGCTGCACGAGCCATGGCTGTGGCCACAAGCGCCGCTGTTGCTAGAGGGGCGCTATCCGCGCCCGGTGGTCGATGTGCGCCGCGCGGCGGCCTATGCCCGCAGGCAGGTATGGGGGCTGCGCCAAGGCGCTGAGTTTGCGCAAACGGCGCGCGGCTTGGTGATACGCCACGCCAGCCGAAAGGATGGCGCGCGCCGCTTCCAACGCGACGCGCGCTATTTGGGGCGTGGCGCAGGGGCGGGCGATGACCGACAAGGAAGGTTTGAATTCTGATGGCCATGCGACGCAAGGCGGATCTGCCGCAAAAAAACTGTGCCACCTGTGGGCGCCCTTTTGCGTGGCGGAAAAAATGGGAAAAGGTCTGGGACGAGGTGCGCTATTGCTCGGACCGCTGCCGGGCCGAGCGCCGCCGATTAGCTGCGAGGGCCAGTCAATCAGACGAATTTTCTGGAAAAAATTGAAAGAACTTCGCGATAATTGGTAAATAAATATTACCACCCCTGTTGCCTATAGGAAACTTTCGGCATAATCATCCCCATAATCGCAGCGAGCGGAGGGTTCCATGACAACGCGTGTAGACCGGGGCGGCCTTGCAGTGGCCGCAGAATTGGCACATTTCATCGAAGAAAAAGCACTGCCCGGCACGGGCGTTGCGACAGATGCCTTTTGGGCGGGCCTGTCGGCGCTGGCCCATGATTTGGGCCCGAAAAACAAGGCACTGCTGGACAAGCGCGCCGCCATTCAGGGCCAGATCGACGCCTGGCACGTGGCCAACCGCGGCGGTGTGAGCGACCCAAAAGCCTATCGCGCGTTTTTGGCAGAAATCGGCTATCTGGTGCCCGAAGGGGCGCCTTTTGAGGTGGGCACCCAGAATGTAGACCCGGAAATCGCCAAGGTGGCAGGCCCGCAGCTGGTGGTGCCCATCACCAACGCCCGCTTTGCGCTGAATGCCGCGAATGCGCGCTGGGGCAGCCTGTATGACGTGTTTTATGGCACCGACGTGATGGGCGGCCTGCCCAAGCCCGGTGGCTATGACAAGGGCCGTGGCGCCCGCGTGGTGGCGCGTGCGCGTGTGTTCTTGGATGAAACCTTCCCCGCTGATGGTGTCAGCCATGCCGATGCGCGGCGCTATCATGTCGAGGGGGGACAGCTGTTGGTGGATGACATGCCCCTGATGCAGCCTGCCCAATTCGTGGGCTATCGTGGCCATCCCAAAGCGCCGGATGCGGTGGTGCTGTGCAACAACGGCCTGCATGTCGAGCTGGTTTTTGACCGCACCCATCCCATTGGCAGCCGCGATCAGGCGGGTCTGGCGGATGTGCAGATGGAAAGCGCGCTATCGGCGATCATGGATTGCGAAGATTCGGTGGCCTGCGTGGATGCCGAAGACAAGGTTGCCGCCTATAGCAATTGGCTGGGGCTGATGAAGGGCGATCTGGAAGAAACCTTTGAAAAAGGTGGCAAGCCGATGACCCGCCGCTTGGCCGATGACCGCCGCTATACCGCGCCCGATGGCACGGGCGAGGTGGTGCTGAAAGGGCGCGCGCTGATGCTGGTGCGCAATGTTGGCCATCTCATGACCAACCCCGCAATCCTGACCCGCGATGGCGGTGAAATTTACGAAGGGCTGATGGATGCCATGGTGACCACGCTGATCGCCATGCATGATTTGCAGCGCGCGGGCGGCAATTCAGTCACCGGGTCGGTCTATGTGGTGAAGCCGAAAATGCATGGGCCCGAAGAAGTGGCCTTTGCCAGCGAGATTTTCGCCCATGTCGAGGCCACGCTGGGCCTGCCCGCCAATACCGTGAAACTGGGCATTATGGACGAAGAGCGCCGCACCAGCGCCAACCTGAAAGAATGCATCCGCGCGGCGGCAGATCGGGTGTGTTTCATCAACACCGGCTTTTTGGACCGCACGGGCGATGAAATTCACACCAGCATGGAGGCGGGGCCCTTTAGCCGCAAAGATTTCATCAAGCGCAAGACATGGATCGGCGCTTATGAGAACCTCAATGTCGATATCGGCTTGGAATGCGGCTTGCAGGGGCGTGCGCAGATCGGCAAGGGCATGTGGGCCAAGCCCGATGCCATGGCCGAAATGCTAGAGCAAAAGATCGAGCACCCCAAAGCCGGCGCCAATTGCGCCTGGGTGCCCAGCCCCACCGCCGCAACATTGCACGCGCTGCACTATCACAAGGTGAATGTGTTTGCGGTGCAAAACAAACTGAAGGCCAGTGGCCGGCGCGCCCATCTGGATGCGCTGTTGGATATTCCCTTGGCCAGCTATCGCCAATGGCCCCAAGACCAGATCATGCGCGAGGTGGAAAACAATGCCCAAGGGATTTTGGGCTATGTGGTGCGTTGGATCGATCAGGGTGTGGGCTGCTCGAAAGTGCCAGACATCAACAATGTGGGCCTGATGGAAGACCGCGCCACCTGCCGGATTTCCAGCCAGCACATTGCCAATTGGCTGCATCACGGCGTGGTTAGCCATGATCAGGTGATGGAGGCGATGAAGAAAATGGCAGCCGTTGTGGATGGGCAAAACGCCGGTGATCCGGCCTATCGCCCGATGGCGCCGGGCTTTGACGGGATTGCCTTCCAAGCGGCATGCGATCTGGTGTTTGAGGGGCGGGTGCAGCCCTCGGGTTATACCGAACCGGTGCTGCATGCGCGCCGCCTGCAGCTAAAAGCGGCGGGCTGATTGGTGACAAAACCCAAGGGGGCTGTGCGGGCCCCCTTGGTGCTTTTTGAGTATTTTTGGCAAGATGAAAGGCAAAGCGATGGCAGAGATCAGTTTGCGCCGGGCGCGCACGGTTATTCGCAAGGCGATGGAGCATGGGGCCGCGGCGGGCATGAAGCCCTTGAGCGTGGTGGTGTTGGATGCAGGCGGGCATGTGCTGGCCTTCGAGCGCGCCGATGGGGCCAGCCCGGGCCGGTTTGGTATTGCCCATGGCAAGGCTTATGGCGCGGTCATGCTGGGCATGGCGGGGCGCGCGCAACGCGACCGGGCCGAGGCGCAGGCCTATTTCATGGCGGCGGTGAACGGCGTTTATGGCGGGGCTGTGGTGCCGGTTCCGGGGGGCGTGCTGCTGCGCGACAAGCGTGGCGCGGTGATCGGGGCTGTGGGCGTGACGGGCGACACATCGGATAACGATGAGGCTGCGGCATTGGCCGGGATCGAGGCGGCGGGACTGGTGGGCGAGCCCTGAGGCCTGCGCAAAAATCATGCAGCGGGGCGCGGCGCGGTGTTCTGGCGCTGGGCTGCGGCCCGCTGAGTGTTTGCATGTTGATTTAAGCGGTGTAGAAAGGGGCAACGCGCAACAACGAGGCCATGGATATGTCACGCCCGATCGTTGGGATCATTGGCAATAGCCATTTGATCAACGACAGTTACCCCACCCATGCGGGGGGCACGATGAATTCTGAGGCGGTCTCGGCCGTGTCGGGCTGTGTGCCTTTGATTGTGCCAGCAGATCCGCGGTTTGTGCGGGTAGAGGAATTGCTGGAGTGTTGCGATGGGTTCGTGCTGACAGGGGGGCGGCCCAATGTGCACCCGGCTGAATATGGGCACGAGGAAACCCCGGCGCATGGCGATTTTGACCGCGCGCGCGATGCGATAACATTGCCCTTGGTGCGTGCCTGTGTTGAGCGTGGGCAGCCGTTTTTGGGGATTTGCCGCGGATTTCAAGAGGTGAACGTGGCCATGGGGGGCACGCTATACCCTGAGATCCGCGATTTGCCTGGCCGGATGAACCACCGCATGCCCCCAGATGGCACGCTGGAAGAGAAATTTGCGCTGCGCCACAAGGTGACATTTACCGAAGGGGGCGTGTTTCACCGCCTGATGGGGGCGCAAGAGGTTATGACCAATACGCTGCATGGGCAGGGGATAGACCAGCCTGGGCGCCGTATTGTTATCGAAGGGCACGCCCCCGATGGCACGCCCGAGGCGATATATGTGCAAGGGGCCAGCGGGTTTAGCTTGGCTGTGCAATGGCATCCTGAATGGGATGCGGCCAATGACCCGGTTTCGCGGCCCTTGTTTACGGCCTTTGGCGATGCGGTGCGCGCCTGGGCCGATCTGCGCCAGGCCCGGTTGCGCCGCAGCGCCTGATACCCCCGATACGCCTGATACGCCTGCGCGCGCCTTTGTGCAGATCTGCGCGCTTAGGTTCCTGCAAATGCAACATGTTTTGACAGGGGCAATTGGCGCAGGCGCTGGCCGGTCAGGGCGAAAATCGCATTGGCAAGGGCTGGGGCGGCCGGGGGCAAGCCCGGCTCGCCGACACCGCCAAGACGGGGTAGATTTTCCAGCAGGTGCACGGCAACATCGGGGGCTGCGCTGTGGCGCAGAATGGTGTAGCTGTCGAAGTTATCTTGTTCAGCTGCCCCTTCGGCAAAGGTGATTTCCTCGCCCATGGCGGCGGATAGGCCCTGCAGGCAGCCGCCGATCAATTGGTTGCGCGCGATTTGCGGGTCAAGCACAAGGCCAAGATCGGCCACGATTGTGGCCCGTTCCAGATGAATGCGGCCTTGGTCTTGGCGCAGTTCCACCACTTGGGCGACGGCACTGCCAAAGCTGTAGCAAAAGGCCATGCCGCGGGCGTGGCCGGGGCGCGCGGGGGTGGCCCATGCGCTGTGCTGGCGCAGGGCCTGCAACACCTGTGCGCCTTCGGGAAATTCCGATTGCATCATCTCGATGCGAAATTCCAGTGGATCGCGGCCTGCGGCATGGGCCAGCTCGTCTATGAAACACTCTTGGAAAAAGGCGTTGAACGAGGCCCCGACCGAGCGCCAAAAGCCCACGGGCACATCCATGGGCACCAGATAGCCACGCACCCGGTGGTTGGCGATGGCATAGGGGGCGTTGAACAGGCCATCGACATGGCCTTTGTCGGGGCCAGAGGGGGTGAAGCCCAGCCAACGCTTGAGCCCTTGTTGGCTGGTGGATTGTGCGGCCACTTGGGCATCAAGCTGCACCGCGCGCCCGCCCGACACCGCCCCGGTCATGCGGGCAATGGCGGCGGGGCGGTAGAAATCGTTGCGCATATCTTGGGCGCGTGGCCATGTCAGCTGAACCGGCGTGCCGGGCAAGGCCATGGCCAGCCGGGTGGCAAAGACCGAGAAATCCAGCTCGCCCCGGCGCCCAAAGCCGCCGCCCAGATAGGGGGTGATGATCTCGACCGCGTCGAGCGGCAGGCCCGCCTCGGCGGCGCAGGCTTTCTTGGTGAACATGGGCGCCTGATTGCCGGCCCAAACAGTCAGCGCCTGCCCGGTGTAAAGCGCTGTGGCATTCATGGGTTCCATCGTGGCATGGGCCAGATAGGGCAGCTGATATTCCGCGCTGATTTGCGTGGCGCCGCTGGGCGGTTGCGTGGCATCGCCATCATCGCGCAGGGTGGAATTTGGCGGTTGATCAAAGGCTTTGGCGATCTCGGCCATGAGATCTGCGCTGTTTGGCGGGTAGGTTGCGGGCGCCCAGTCGCAGGGGATTTGATCCAGCGCTTGCATGGCCGCCCATGTGCTGTTGGCCACAACCGCCACGCCTTCGCCCAGATCGATCACATGTTCGACACCGGGCATGGCCAGGGCTGCGCTGGCATCAAAGCTGCGCATGCCGCTGCGATTGGGGTTGGTTTTCAGCGCGGCAAACCGCAGGCCTTCGGGGCGCAGATCTATGCCATATTGGGCTGTGCCTGTGCACTTGGCCACCATATCCAGCCGTGGCATGGGCCGGCCCAAGTAACGCCATGCGCTGGCAGGGCGCAGGGCGGGGGCTTGCAGGGGCTGTTGGGCGGCCTCGCTGGCCAAGGCCGTATAGGGCAGGCGGGTGCCATCGGGGGCGATGACATGGCCGTTTTCGGTGCGCAGCTGCGCAGGTTTTAGCCCCCAGCGTTGGGCGGCTGCGGCTTTCAAGGCTTCGCGCGCGGTGGCGCCGGCCAGGCGATATTTTTCAAATGCGTCTTTCATCGCGGTCGAGCCGCCGGTGACCTGCGCATCCAACAGCTTGCCAAACTGGCCCATATAGGCGCCCAAGGCGTGCAGGGTGTCGCCGGTGTTGTAGCCGCGGGTTGGCAGTGCCTCGGCCAGCAGGGCGGCATTGAAATAGGCGCGGGCGGCAGGGCCATGATCGATGCGGATATCTTGCCAATCCAGATCCAGTTCCTCGGCCAAAAGCGCGGCCAGCGTGGTTTGCGTGCCTTGGCCCATTTCTGCGCGCGGGGTGATTAAGGTGACGCCCTCGTTGGTGATCAACACGAATGGGGTTAGCGCAGCCCCCTGCGCGGGGGGGCGCAGCGGGTTATCGGCGGGCCGTGCCACCAGCCAAGCACCAAAGGCTGTGCCGCCCAAAATTGCGGCCGACCCCACCAAGAAACTGCGCCGCGCGATTTTGCCAATCTGTGCCATGTTTAGCCCTGTGTGCTGTTGGCCGCGTCCAAAATGGCGGCACGAATTTTGGGGTAGGTGGCGCAGCGGCACAGATTGCCCTGCATCGCGGTGTTGATCTGCTCGGCGCTGGGTTGCGGGTGTTCGGCCAAAAGCGCCGCGGCCTGCATGATTTGGCCCGACTGGCAGTAGCCGCATTGCGCCACTTGGTTTTTGGTCCAGGCGGCCTGCACAGGGTGGGGGGCCTCGGGGGTGCCAAGCCCCTCGATCGTTGTAACGGGGCCCCAAACATCGGCCAGCGCCACTTGGCAGGCGCGCACGGCTTGGCCTTCGATATGCACGGTGCAGGCACCGCAACTGCCAATGCCGCAGCCATATTTGGTGCCGGTTTTGCCAAGGGCATCGCGCAAGACCCACAACAGCGGCATTTGATCTGGCAGATCCAGCTGATGGGTTTCCCCGTTGATCACGATCGTGCTTGGCATCAGGGCCCCCGGTTTATGGCTTTGGGGAAATGTGGGGGGGGCGCGCGCATTGTCAATGCGCAAACACCTGGGCAGGCGGGGGCGCTTTGGGGTTTCGCTGCACGATGCAGATGCTAACATAGCGTCATGTTTGTGCCGTAGATATCAAAGGGGCGACGGTTTTTACCGCGGGTTTACCCCTTGGCGCGCAGGATGGGCGCTGCGGGGCGCGGGCTGGGGCCGCTTGCCGGGTTGATACCACGAAAGGTGTGCCGATGTTGTTTTTGTTCTTGCGCTTTATCCCGATGGCCCTAAGCGGGCTGGCTGTGGCGCTGTTTGGCCTGATTTTCGCGCTGCAAGGCGGGGCTTGGGCGGCGGTTTTGGCGCTGTTGGCGGCGGGCCTGCTGGCCTTGGGGCTGCGCGATTTGTTGCAAACCCGGCATGCGGTGCTGCGCAACTACCCGATTTTGGGCCATGTGCGGTATTTCTTTGAAATGATCCGCCCCGAGATACGCCAATACCTGCTGGAATCGGACGAAGAGGAAGTGCCGTTTTCGCGCGAAACCCGCGCGATCGTGTATCAACGTTCGAAAAACGTGGAAGACAAACGCGCCTTTGGCACCAAGAAGCGTGTCAATGATGCGGGATATCAATGGATCACCCACTCGATCCGGCCGAAAAAGATTGAAAACACCGATTTTCGCGTGCGCGTGGGTGGGCCCGATTGCACCCAGCCTTATGATTTGTCGCTGTATAATATTTCAGCGATGAGTTTTGGGGCCTTGTCGGCCAACGCCATTCTGGCGCTAAGCCGTGGGGCCAAGGCCGGTGGCTTTGCCCATGATACGGGCGAGGGCGGGATCAGCCGCTATCATCGCCAAGGCGGGGGCGACCTGATTTACGAGATTGGTACAGGCTATTTCGGCTGCCGCGATGCGCAAGGCAACTTCGACCCGCAGAAATTTGCCGAAGTGGTGGCAGACCCACAGGTGAAAATGGTGGAAATCAAGCTGTCGCAAGGCGCCAAGCCGGGGCAGGGCGGGGTGTTGCCCGCCGCCAAGATCAGCCCCGAAATTGCCGAGGCGCGCGGCGTGCCCATGGGCCAAGATTGTATCTCGCCCGCCTCGCATAGCGCGTTTTCCACACCTTTGGAATTTGTCGAATTCATCGCCCAACTGCGCAGTTTGGCCAAGGGTAAGCCGGTGGGGTTTAAGCTGTGTATTGGGCATCGGCGCGAATTTATGTGCATCGTGCGCGCCATGCTAGAAACCGGCATCACCCCCGATTTCATCGTGATCGATGGCAAAGAGGGGGGCACGGGGGCTGCGCCTTTGGAATTTGCCAACCATATGGGCATGCCGCTGGTAGAGGGGCTGACATTTGCCCACAACACCCTGCGCGGTGTGGGGCTGCGCGAGCGTATCAAATTGGGGGCCTCGGGCAAGCTGGTGACCTCGTTCGATATTGCGCGGGTGCTGGCATTGGGGGCGGATTGGGCCAATTCGGCGCGTGGCTTCATGTTTGCTGTGGGCTGCATTCAGGCGCAGGCCTGCCACACCAACCATTGCCCCACGGGCGTGGCCACCCAAGATGCGGGCCGCCAAAGGGCATTGAACGTGATCGATAAGGGCACGCGCGTTGCCAATTTCCACCGCAACACCCTAAAGGCGCTGGGCGATATGGCGGGCGCGGCAGGCCTGTCGCACCCCAGCCAGTTTTTGCCCCACCACTTTTTGATGCGCGAAAAAGACCGCGATATGGTAACGGGCGAAGATGTGTTTCCCTATATGCCCGAGGGGTTTTTGCTGCGCGAAGATGACGCGCGATTTGGCTATTTGGTGCGTTGGCGCCGCGCCTCTTCGGCCAGTTTCATGCCGTTTGACGACGGTGTTTAGGCGCAAAGATGCGCCCGACACCCTGCGCCTAAACACCTTGCGCCTGACACCTTATGCCAGCCTCTGTGCGGGCTGGCCTAAAGTTCGGTGCGCAGCTGCCACAGTTCGGGAAACAGCTGCACCTCTAGCATGCGGCGCAGGTAGCTGACACCGCCTGTGCCGCCGGTGCCGCGCTTGAAGCCAATCACCCGCTCCACCGTGGTCACGTGGTTAAACCGCCAGCGGCGGAAATAATCTTCGAAATCCACCAGCTTTTCGGCCAGCTCGTACAGCTCCCAATGGCGCTGGGGGTCTTGATAGACGCAGGCCCACGCCTGCTGCACGCGCGCATCGGGCTGCCAAGGCTGGGCCAGATCGCGCTGCAACACCTGTGCGGGCAGGGGCACGGCAAGGTGCAATTGTGCCAGCGCCACATCGTAAAGCGATGGCTGCGCCAGTTCCGCCTGCAAGGGCGCCAGCAAATCAGCGCGGTGTTTATGGGGGCCCAACATGGCGGTGTTGCGATTGCCCAGCATGAATTCGATCTGGCGATATTGCCACGATTGAAACCCCGAGCTTTGCCCAAGCGCGGTGCGAAAAGCGGTGTAATCGCTGGGGGTCATCGTGCGCAGCACGTCCCATGCGTTGTTGAGTTGTTCAAATATCCGCGCCACGCGGGCCAGCATTTTAAAGGCCGGGCGCAGCGCGCCTTGGCCCATCAAACGCCGCGCGGCCTGCAATTCGTGAATGGCCAATTTCATCCATAATTCCGAGGTCTGGTGCTGGATGATAAAGAGCATCTCGTCATGGGTTTGGGTGCGCGGCACCTGCGCTGTAAGCACCTGATCAAGGCCAAGATAATCGGTGTAGGACATATGCGCGGAAAAATCGCTGCGCGCGCCCTCGGCGGTGGGGTCGTATGGGGGTTTCATGGCGTATCCTGTAAAAACTGAAAACATAGCGGGGCCGGGGCCGCGCCATTCACAGGTTCAGGGCAGAAATCGCCGATAGTTTGCGCCACAAGGCCACCCAGCCTGCGGGCTGGCACAGCGGCACATGGGCTGTGATATGGGGCAGCGGCCGCGCCATTAGGTTACCTTGGCGCGGGTTTTATATTCGGGCCGGTCCCACAGGGCGTTTTGCATCACATCGGTGATGATGGCCACGGCGGCATCGACATCGGCGGCGTCGATGAACAGGGGCGTAAAACCAAAGCGCATGATGTCTGGCGCGCGAAAATCGCCAATCACGCCCCGCGCAATCAGCGCCTGCATGGCGGCATAGCCCTCGGCGAAACGAAACGACACTTGGCTGCCCCGTTCGGCATGGGCGCGGGGCGTGGCCAGTTCCAACATTGGGCAGGTGGCCTCGATCCCGGCGATAAAGCGGTCGGTCAGGGCCAGCGATTGTGCGCGCACTTGGGCCATATCGGTCATGTCCCAAATATCAAGCGCGGCCTCTAGCGCCGCCAGCGCCAGCACTGGGGGCGTGCCCACGCGCATACGCTCGATCCCGGCGCCGGGGCGGTAGGCCAGATCAAAGGCAAAAGGGGCCTCGTGCCCCAGCCAGCCCGAAAGCGCAGGCAGCGCCGCCTCGGCATGGCGCGGGTTGACATAGATGAACGCCGGCGCGCCCGGCCCACCGTTTAGGTATTTATAGGTGCAGCCCACGGCAAAATCGGCGTCGCAGCCCGCCAGATCAACCTGCGTGGCCCCGGCGGTATGGGCCAGATCCCACACGGTGATCACCCCCATATCATGGGCGCGGCGGGTCAGCGCGCGCATGTCATGCATGCGCCCGGTGCGATAATCCACCTCGGTCAGCAGGGTGGCGGCCACCTCGGGGGTGATGTTATCTGCCACCCCTTCGGGGGCCACAACGCGCAATTCGTGGCCTTGGCCCAGCGTGGCGATCAGCCCTTGCGCCATGTAAAGATCGGATGGGAAATTGCCGCTGTCAGATAAAATCACCCGCCGATCTGGGTTTAGCGCCAAGGCGCTGGCCAAGGCCTGATATACCTTGATGCTTAGCGTGTCGCCCATCACAACATGGCCGGGCTGGGCGCCGATCAGCCGGGCAATCCGGTCGCCGGTGCGGGTGGGCTGATCCATCCAGCCGGCTTTGTTCCAGCCGGTGATCAGCATCTGGCCCCATTCCTCTTGCAGCACCCGCGCCATATTGGCGCCAGCGGCCTTTGGCAGCGGGCCAAGCGAGTTGCCATCCAGATAGATCACGCCCTTGGGCAGGGTGAATTGTGCCTTGGTTGCGGAAAAATCTGGCATTTGGTGTCCTTGGCCTGCTGTCTTGGGGTTGGCGGCACCCTAACCGGCGACTTGACCACCGGCAATCTTGATTTCCTGCCCATTCACGCTTTGCGAGCCGGGGCCACATAGCCACACCGCCGCTGCGCCAATTTCGGCGGGTGCAATCAGGCGTTTGTGGCGGTTGGCCTGCACCATGATATCCAGCGCCTGATCGGCAGAAATGCCAGCGCGGTCTTTGATGGTGTCGATATTGCGGGTGACGATATCGGTTTCCACATAGCCCGGGCAGATAGAATTGAAGGTGTAATTGCTGGTCAAGAAATCCTCGGCCAAGCTGCGCATCATGCCGATGACCGCGTGTTTCGAGGCCGAATAGGCCCCGCCGCCCGGCAGGCCGCGCACCCCCGCGATAGAGCTGATGGCGATGACCCGGCCCCAATCGGTTTGCAACATCGATCGCATGCCTTCGCGGATGGTGAAAAAGGCGCCATCCAGATTTGTGGCCATGATCCGGCGCCACAGCTGGGTGTCGGTTTTATGCAGCTTGCGCCCCTCGGCGATGCCTGCATTGGCCACAATCACCTGAAACGGGCCGCGGGCGGCGATGGCGGTGTCTATCACTTGGCGCACTTGGTCTTCGTTGGTGACATCCATTGCCATGGCGTGCAGCCCATTGCCTGCCACCGCCTCTAGCACCTCGGGGCGCCGCCCGGTGATGGTAACTTGGGCGCCTTGGGCCGCCAGCGCCTGCGCTATGGCCAAGCCAATGCCGGTGCCGCCGCCTGTAACCAATGCGTGTTTGCCTGAAAGTGTCATATCTGTCTCCCTCGCTGATGATAAAACTTTAGGGTTTGGTGCATTGGGTGCAACCCACGCCGTTGCGTCGGGCGCGCTTTACAATTGTATTCACATCTGTGAATTTATAGCCTGCGCGCGACGTGGCATGGCGCAGCTTGGCGCCAAAAGGAGGAGTGCCGATGTATTCGTTAAAAGCCGCCCTGCTGGGCCTTGTTTTTGCAGCCGCCCCATTGGCCACCCCATTGGCCGCCCATGAGGATATTGCCGACACCTACCCCCAGTCAGAGCTGTATAGCAAACCGGTCGAGGTGATCCCCCATGTCTGGTCGGCCATTGGTGCCACGGCCCCGCCCACATACGAGAATTCGGGCCATAACAACAACCTGTCGTTTATCGTGACGGGCGATGGTGTGGTGGTGATCAACGGGGGCGCCTCGGTGCGGCTGGCGCAAGCGCTGCACGCGGAAATTCGCCAAGTCACCGACCAGCCCGTGCGTTTGGTGATCAACGAAAACGGCCAAGGCCATGCCATGCTGGGCAATGGCTATTGGGCGGCGCAGGGGGTTGATATTTTGGCCCATGTCGATGCGATCGAGGCGTTCAAGAAAGATGGCGATTTCATCTTGCAAGGCATGCAGCGCTACAATCGCGACAAGGCCGAAGGCACCAATTTGGTGCTGCCCAACCTGTCTTTCGAGGACCGTTTCGATATTGAGATGGGCGATGTCAAAATCGAAGTGTTGCATCTGGGCCCGGCGCATGACCCGGGCGATACCCAAGTGTGGATCCC